>Ga0070717_10001702_pt1 | contig 15322 bp, 12 predicted proteins | sample LARL113metaG_FD_71366 | JGI IMG/M metagenome (GOLD analysis project Ga0070717, IMG submission 71366) | Corn, switchgrass and miscanthus rhizosphere microbial communities from Kellogg Biological Station, Michigan, USA - LAR L11-3 metaG | ecosystem: Host-associated > Plants > Roots > Rhizosphere ... | reverse complement strand
AGAGAGACGTTTCATTTTTTGCTTCCTCCTGAGGAAGATGTTTCCGGCACGATATCACGGAGCAAGGGTAGCCCGTCGTCTGACTTGCTACTGTTCCGAAAGCACGTTCCGCAATGGGATTGTGCTTTCGTCTCGCATCCTGAGAACTCGCTCGCAGCCGTAGGATCACATGTGGCCAAAGTAGAACCTATGGCAGAAGTCACGGGGCTACGTGATAGTGATCACAGGGATTCTTGGCGTCGATTGTGATGGTTATCACGAGCCCATGTGCGATCTCGCACTGCGGCGAAGAGGTCCCGTATCTAGGATTTCGCCATGTCCACTCGGTCTAGTTCTCCCCTTCGCGTCGCTCGGCACTCGCTGCCCGCTGCTGCCGAAAGAACTTCGGCGCAGGTCGTGGATGACCTGGATGCGTTTCCAGATCACCCGGGGTTTCAGCAGCGCCCGTTGCAGGTGACATGGGAGATGACGCAAGCCCGCAACTGGAAGCCGGCGCCTGTTCGCGCCGCCACGCGCATGCACATAGACCGGAATCAGTTCTCGACGGCGGAAGGCTTTCATCTTGTCGAGGAAGTTGCTGCTATGGGCGTGCCATTGCTGGCGCTGACGGGTGGAGATCCGCTGCTGCGTCAGGATTTGTTTCCCCTCATTGAGTTTGCCTCGCGCCGTTCGGTCCGCACCTCGCTCACGTTGCTTCCCACTCCGCTGCTGGACGAAGAAACCATCGCGGCGCTGAAGGCATCGGGCCTGATGCGTGCTGGCTTTTGGCTACATGGATCTACGGCGACGTTGGATGACGCATATTGGGCGGTTCCAGGAGCGCACCGGCGCACCCTCGACATCGTCGGGTGGTGCCTCGAAGTGCAGCTTCCGGTGCAGGTCAATACCATCATGGCTCGCCGTAACTTTCATGACGTGGATCCCATGATCGAGTTGCTGACGCGCCTGGATGTGGCTCTGTGGAATGTTTTCTTTCTGGTTCCGCCGAGTCGGGAACACGCGGGCGAACTGCTCACTGCGAACGAGCATGAACAAATCTTTGCCAAGCTCTACGCCGCGTCGAAGGTCGTTCATTTCCAGATCAAGACCACCGAGGGCCCGCATTATCAGCGCTACCTTCTGCAACAGCGCAGCCGGGAATCGCGCGCGCACCTGACCGAGGCCGATGCTGTCGTGCCCAAAGGCGCGAATGATGGTCAGGGATTTCTGTTCGTCGACCATCGCGGTGAGGTGTATCCCAGCCGCTACCTGCCGCTGTCTGCGGGCAACGTGATGACCCCGTCACTGGCCGAGTTGTATAGCGATTCTCCGTTGCTGGAGTCACTACGCGATAGTTCCAGGCTGAAAGGAAAGTGCGGACGCTGCCCGGTTCGCACGGTTTGCGGAGGCTCGCGCGCGCGGGCATACGCCATGACCGGCGACCTGTTCGCCGCGGACCCGTGCTGCGCCTACCAGCCTTAAGGCGGCACGGTTTATCCTGCCGCCGAACTCCGAAAAGCTTCCCTATCCCTAGGCATATCCCGTTCCTGACTTGATTCCCCCTCCCAGAAGCGAGCAATTTTGAAAGGACAACGAATCCGGTTTTTGATGAAATTCTACTGGGCCGAAAATCGTTAAGCACTGCGAATTACGAGAGCAAAATTCGGGTTAAGCGCCGTCGTCGTGCGCGTTTTTCGTCCCAGGACCGCTTCTGCAAAGGAAGAATTCATGCCGTTGTCCTTTGGGGGCTATGTTTCTACGCGTTCCAGATTTGTGATTGAAATCACATGCGACTGTGATTCATTACCCGGCGGAACCCATTCCTGCTCGGTAGTATCGGCCCATCTTGCAGCGAAATTAGAGGCTAACCAGCCTCCCGAACTCATAACTAAGGAAAATCCGATGCACTCCGGGCCCCAGATGTGGGTTGGACGCCGGGGGAGCAAGCTCCGGACATATGGCGGACAGCTAAGCAGGCGATAAAAGGAGAATTCAAATGAAGAAAGTGGCGTTCATTTTGCTTATAGCAGTACCGGTCCTGGTCTTGATTTCTTTTGCCGCACTGAATCCGCCGACGGTCTCGGCGGTTCCAAGCTATGCACGGCAAACGGGTTTGGCGTGCAGCGGCTGCCACTATGCTCCGCCGGAACTCAACCCCGCCGGACGAAGATTCAAGTTGACAGGCTACGTGGATAAGGCGGATGACACCAAAGTTGTAAAGTCCGATCCTGGCAAGAAACATGCCGCGCTTGATCTTCTAGCGTCATTGCCGCTTTCCGTAATGCTTGATACCTCATTTACTTCCACCAAGTCTCCGATACCGACGACCCAGAATGGCAGCTTCGAGTTTCCCCAGGACGTTTCACTCTTCCTTTCCGGTGCATGGACCAGCAACATCGGCAGCTTCGTTCAGGTAACTTACGACACCCAGGATGATCACTTCACAAGCGATAACACAGATATCCGCTACGCGAATAAGAGCACGCTGGGCGGCAAGGAGCTGATTTACGGCCTGGACCTCAACAACAATCCAACCGTAGAGGACCTGTGGAACAGCACGCCGGCCTGGGGTTTCCCGTGGGTCGCCAGCGATTTTGCACCTACTCCGTCCGCTTCTCCCATTATTAATGGTGGTCTGGCGCAGGACGTTGCCGGGTTCGGTGGCTATGCGATGTGGAACAACCATCTTTATCTGGACGCGGCGCTCTATCGATCGGCACACGTGGGCAGTCCCAATCCGAGCCCGGGAGATGGTTCCACCAATAACATTCGAGGGGTTGCGCCCTACTGGCGTTTGGCCTGGCAGGGAGTGACGGGGGGCGGGACGACCCAGTATGAGATCGGCACCTATGGCATCCACGTGCGCAACAGCGCATTTACCGGCCCCGGTCCTGAGGATTCGTACACCGACTTTGCCATTGATACGCAGATTGATCGCACTTTATTCAGGACCGACGTGCTTTCGTTTCGAGGTAGCTACATTCACGAAAACTCCGATTTGCTGGCCAGTGCGCAGGCGGGGCTCGCTGGATTCGGTTCCCATCACCTGAACACTTTTCTGGCCAACGCCGAATATCACTTCGGCAATCGCTACACTGGCACGTTCGGCATATTCAATACCGGCGGCACCGTCGACAACGTGCTGTACGCACCGGCTTCAGTGAGCGGCAGCGCCAACGGCGATCCGCGAGGCGCGGGATACCTGCTGAACTTCTCCTATTGGCCCTGGCAGAATGTGCAGCTCGCCGCGCAATACACCGGGTACACACGATTCAATGGCGGCTCCACCAACTACGACGGATCCGGCCGCAACGCCAACGCGAACAACACTGTCTACCTAGACGCGAAATTCGTTTTCTGAAAACAAATGATTCCTAACTGCAAATTCAAAGGAGAGAAGGCAATGAAAAGCAAGGCACTGATGTTAGTCGTACTTGTAGGGTTGTGCAGCGCGGCGTGGGCCGGCGATATCGAAGGCAAAGTAACCGGAATGAAAGGTCACTCCGTGGTTTATGTCGATGCCATCGCGGGCAAAACCTTTCCCGCTCCCAAAGAGCATCCTGTGATCGATCAAAAGGGATTGGTCTTCGCGCCGCACATGCTGGTCGTGCAGCAGGGCACCACCGTGGAGTTTTTAAACAGTGACAACGTGCAGCACAACGTTTTCTGGACGGCCATCAGCGGCGATAAGAAAGCAGGACACAACCTGGGGACTTGGCCCAAGGGGGAAAAGCGGCCTTTTACCTTCGATAAACCGGGCGTCGTGCCGTTGCTGTGCAACGTACATCCGGAAATGGCGGGATATCTCATCGTCAGTCCAACTCCCTATTTTGCCGAGACCGACGACAGCGGCAATTACAAGATCAAGGACGTCCCCGACGGAAGCTATACCGTGACCGCGTGGCACGAAGGCGCCAAGAACCAGTCCAAGCCGGTGACCGTGGCGGGTGGGGGCAAAGCGGATTTTACCCTTAGTAAATAAGGCGTGCCAGCGGTGCTGGCAGGAGGGAGCGCGGGTGTACCATGGCTTCGCTCTCCGATTCTTTCGTACTGTTTCTCAGCATTGATGCATGACAAACGTCGGGTCGATTCTCTGACCCCCTCGGACCAGGCACGCGATGTTGAAGCGATTCAAGAACAAGAAGGTCGATGCTGATTGGCTGCATACGAACTTTCCTTGCATGATGGCCTGCCCGGCGCACACCAATGCCGGGCGCTATGTTGGCCTGATTGCCGAGGGACGCTTCGAAGAGGCGTATCGGCTGGCGCGCGAGCCCAATCCACTGGCCAGCATCTGCGGGCGAGTCTGCGCGCATCCTTGCGAGACGGCCTGCCGGCGCGGTGAAATCGACCGGCCCATTTCCATCCGCGCGCTCAAGCGTTTTCTTACCGAACAGTGCGGACCTGAATCGAAACGTCCCATTAACGTGAACGAAGGACGTGGACAGAAAAAGCTTTCTTACAAAGTGGCGGTGGTGGGCGGAGGTCCAGTGGGCCTTTCGGCGGCGCACGATCTCGCGTTGATGGGATATGCGGTCACGATTTTCGAAGCGGCTCCCGTCGCGGGCGGAATGCTGTATCTGGGGATTCCGGAATATCGTCTGCCGCGTGGAGTGGTGGAGGCGCAAGTCCGCGAGATTCTCGAGACTGGCGACATCACGCTGAAATTGAATCACGCCGTAGGGCGAGACTTTGCTATTGCTGATCTTCGCCGGCAGGGATTCGACGCGGTGCTGCTCGCCGTGGGCGCTCATCGCAGCCGCGATCTCAGCATCCCCGGCGTTGATCTCGATGGTGTGCACAAAGGCATCGACTTTCTGCTCAACGTGAATCTCGGCTACAAGTTCACCATCGGCAAGAAAGTGATCGTGATCGGTGGCGGAAATGTGGCGATGGATGTTGCCCGCTCCGCGGCCCGCGAACTGGTCAAGCAGCATGCCGGCGGGGTCGAGGATCTCGAACCGTCTGACGAAAATGTCTCCGCTGTCGCGACGAAGGAGATGGTCGACATTTCGCTGTCAGCACTGCGCATGGGGGCGCGCGAGGTGAACCTGGTCTGCCTGGAGCGCCGCGAAGAAATGCCGGCTGCTCTGGAAGAAATCGTTGAGGCCGAAGAGGAAGGCGTCAAGATGCACCCCGGCCTCGGGCCGAAACGGATTCTGGGCAAGGACGGCAAGGTCACGGCTCTCGAAACTCTCAAGACGAAGTGGGTATTCGATCAGAACAAGCGCTTCAATCCCGCGTTCTACGAGAACAGCGAAACCCAGATCGAGTGCGACACTATCATCATGGCGATCGGGCAAGCGCCGCGCCTCGACTTTCTAACCCAGGAAGATAGAGTTGAACTTTCTCCGCGCGGGCTCATCGCGGTCAATCCGCAGACGCTGATGACGTCTGCCGCGGGCATCTTTGCGGGTGGGGACTGCGTCTTCGGTCCACGGCTGATCATCGATAGCGTCGGCGACGGCAAGCGCGCCGCCGTGGGAATTGATGAGTACCTGCGCGGCGGAAAACATCCCGAGCCCATCATCGAAGTTGAAGTGCTCAAGCGGCACTCCATGCCGCTCAATTATCTCGACATCGACCGACAGCCTGTACCCATGCTGCCGCTCCAACGCCGCACCGGAGTCACCGAGGTTGAGGTCGGTTATGACGCGCCCGCCGCCATGGCTGAGGCGCAACGCTGCTTGCACTGCTGGACGAACACGATCTTCGAAGGGGTGCCCGAGGATGGCAGCATGTGCATCCTGTGCGGCGGGTGTGTGGACGTTTGTCCGGAAAAATGTCTGGAACTGGTTTCGCTCGACCGCATCGCGTTCGAGCCGGAGACGGTGCAGCACATCCGCGACAACCAGGAATTATTCGGCGTGGAGTTTGACGAGGTGGCCGCCGACGAACTGGGCGTGGTCACTGGCGCCGCGATGTTGAAGGACGAAACGCGGTGCATCCGCTGCGGGCTGTGCGCCATGCGCTGTCCCGTGGGCACGATCACCATGGAGTCGTACAACCTGATTCCCGCAGAACCGACGGGCTTGATCTCGATCGCTTCGATCGGTGCGGGATTGCAGAAGTAAACAAGAGGCAACGATGGCAGATGAGATCAAAGAAAAAGACGATGTGAACCGTCGGCAGTTTTTTGCGAAGGTGGGGCTCGGCTCTTTGAGTATCGCCGCCGCGGGCACGGCGGCGTTCGCCTATCAGTATCTTGAGCCGAATGTGCTGTTCGAGCCTTCGCCGGTGGTGAATGCCGGGAAACCGGATCGCTACCCGCTCGGGAGCGTCACCATCGACGTGAATTCGGGGATCTACATCATTCATTCCGACGAAGGTTATTTTTCGCTCAGCGCCGTGTGTACGCACCTGGGCTGCATGACCGCGTGGAAGCCGGAATTAAACATGATTGCCTGTCCCTGTCACGGCAGCAGGTTCGAGGAAACTGGCAAGAAGATCGAGGGTCCGGCGCCGAAGCCGCTGCCGTGGAAGCGCATCTGGCTCAACGACGACGGCGATCTTCTGGTGGATCGCTCCACCGACGTGCCGGCGCTGGCGCGGGATTCCTTCGTGAGGGTCTAAAGCATGGCAAGAACGATAGACGAGCATTTCGATAATTTGCGCGGCACGCGGGTGTGGCGCTCGATCTTCCGCAGCGGCACCGGATCGAGCACGCTGAAGCGCGCCCTGGCGATTCAGCAGAACGTTTTTCTGCATCTGTTCTCCACCAAGGTGCGCACGCGCGTGCTGAGTTTCAGCGCCACCTGGTATCTGGGCACGCTGACGCTGGGCACATTTTTGATCCTGGTCGCGACCGGAATTCCGCTGATGTTCTACTATCATCCGTCGGTGCCGCAGGCCTACGCCGATACCAAGGATCTGCAGTTTGTCGTTTCCTCCGGATTATTTCTGCGCAATCTGCATCGCTGGTCCGCGCATGCTATGGTGTTTCTCGTGTTCGCGCACATGTTCAAGGTGTTCTATCGCGGAGCCTACCGCGCGCCGCGCGAATTCAACTGGGTCATCGGCGTCATCCTGCTGCTGATGACGCTCTTGCTCAGCTACACCGGCTATCTGCTTCCCTGGGATCAATTGGCGTACTGGGCAATCACCGTCGGTTCGAACATCGCGTCTGCGGTCCCGGTGATGGGAGGAAAGATTCACTTCTTGCTGCTGGGCGGCAATGCAGTCAACGCCAACGCGCTGCTCCGCTTTTACGTGCTGCACTGCATGATTCTGCCGCTGGCGGCGATGTTCTTTGTGGCGATCCATTTCTGGCGAATTCGCAAGGATGGCGGCCTCTATTCCCATGCCAGTGAGCCCGCGACCGTGTGCGCGCGTACCGATACTGGCGCTCAGCTCGCGAAGGAAGGGCAATAGCTATGGCCGATTCCAAAGACTTCATCGCTGGCGTCGATTCGAACGCAAAGAAATCTCCACGCCGCATCGTTTTCATTACGCGCCGCACTTCCGCGCAGGTGAAAGCCGAGACCGAAGATCAAATCCAGACTTTTCCGGACGTGTTGTTCCGCGCGGCGGTTGCGGTGATGACGCTGGCCGTCGTGCTGGTATGGATCGCACTGATTTTCAATGCTCCGCTGGAAGGTCTGGCCGATCCGTCGCACACGCCTAATCCGGTGAAAGCGCCGTGGTACTTCCTGGGGCTGCAGGAGATGCTGCATTACTTTCCACCCGTGGTGGCGGGCGTGTTGGTGCCGGGACTGGTGGTGATGGCGTTGATCGTGATTCCGTACTTCAAAGTCAACATCGAAGCTGACGGACTTTTTTTGAAAGATCGCCAGCGGCGTCTGCGGATTTTTTATGTCGCCGCCAGCGCTCTCTCTTTGTTTCTGCTTTTGTTCAAGGTTTACGCGGCTCTGGTGCCCACGCTGATCATGGCAGGAATGATGTTGCTGGCGGCGCAGAGTTCTCCGCAGTCGTCTTCGGCCTTCCGACGCTATCTGGCCGGCAGGCCGCTTTCTTATTGGGTCATGACATGGTTCTTGTTCGAGTTGGTGGTGCTGACCGCCATCGGCACATTTTTCCGCGGGCCGGGTTGGGCTTTCGTCTGGCCATGGCAGGGTTCATAACGATGATTAGCACTGCTCTCATAAATTATTTTGTGGGGCCACGCGCACGCCCTCAGGGGCTAAAGCCCTCATCATCTTTGGTGCTGGGCGACACGGCTGAAGCCGTGCCCTCCCCAAAACCTATTCATGAAGACATGCACATCGAGGGCAGGCTTATCAGGGTGCGGCGCACATGAAAGAAAAACTTGCGTCGCTCTGGCAAAGATTGTTCGGGGACAGCGTGCGCGCGTTCGGTGTGGTAAGCGTGATTTTTCTGGGCTCGCTGGCGATCGCTCCTGCGAAGAATTTCTTCAGCGAGTGGCGTCACTATCAGCACGGCTATCTCAAGATGGTCCGCAACCGCAGCGACGCGAATACGCTGCAGCGCCACTTCCATGGCGGCATTCAGCAGATCTGGCTGCCTGAACTGGGAGTGGTGGACCGCTGCACCAGTTGCCACGTTGGTCTGAAAGAATCCAGCCTCGCCGATATTCCGCTGCAGCCTTATCGCACGCACCCGGTGATCCCACACAAGCTTGATCAGTTCGGATGCACGATGTGCCATCGCGGGCAGGGCGCGGCCACCACGGTTTCTGAAGCGCACAGCAGCACCCTGGCCTGGGAGCAACCGATTCTGCCGGCGAAATATATTGAGTCGTCCTGCGGCGAGTGCCACCGCGGCCCGCTGCTGGGCACTCCGCAACTGAACCAGGGACGCAACCTGCTTTCGCGTGTAGGCTGCGTGCATTGTCATACGGTGAAGTTGTCCGATGGCAGCGTCATGAAAGCGTCGGACGATCCACCATCGCTTTCGCACATCGCCGATAAGACCAGGCGGGAGTGGGTATACGCATGGCTGAAAGATCCGCAGGCGTATGCCACCACGTCGACCATGCCGAACTTCAAGCTGAGTGACGACGAAGCGCGGGACATAACGGGATTTTTAATCGCTAACAGCACGCCGGTGGCCGGGAACACGGCGACCCTCTCAGCGAAGGCATCGGCTGACCCCGCCGCAGGGGCGAGCCTCTACGGAGAGTCGTTCTGCGCCTCGTGCCACGCGGTGAAGAACGCGGCCGGAAATATGGTAGGCGGCGACGTTGGCCCGGAGTTGACTCGGGTTGGAAGCAAGGTCAAGCCAGAGTGGTTGCAGGCTTGGCTGCGAAACCCGCGCACCTACGATCCCGGCACCGCAATGCCCCACTACCGCTTCAGCGATTCGCAGGTGGCCACGCTGTCCGGATTCCTCCTGGCGAAAACCGATTCTGATCTGCTCGCTAACGTGCATCTCGCGGACGCAACGCCCGAGCAGATCGCCCACGGCAAGCGGCTGGTTGCGGATTACGGTTGCGCGTCATGCCATGAAATCGCGGGCATCAAAAAGCCCGAGAACTTCGCTCCCGAACTCAGCCGCATCGGCAGCAAGCCGGTCACGCAACTCGTGTTTCTGCCGGGCATGCAGCATACACTGCCCGACTACATCGCCACCAAGATCAAGCAGCCGCGCTCCTTCGGGCAGGGCTTGAAGATGCCGCAATACACTTTCACCGCGGCGCAGATCGATTCGTTGACCACTGCGCTGCTCTCGCTGAACGATCGCTCCTATACGTTGCCGCCTTCGCTCGCAGTGGCGGCGACGCCGGAGTCGGATTACCAGCCTGCAGGTAAAGCGGGAATGCTGATGACCGACCTCGCCTGCTTAAGTTGCCATCGCATCAACGGCCACGGCGGAGATATGGCACCCGACCTCACTTGGGAAGGCAGTTCGGTGCAACGCGCGTGGCTGGTCGACTTCCTGAAGAATCCGGGCACGCTGCGCCCGGCGCTGATTCGCCGCATGCCGCGCTTCAACTTGAGCGACGGCGAGGTCAACGAACTCACCGACTACATCATGACCGTCTACCAGAGTCCCGCGGTGGACCGCGATTCCATGCCGTTGAGCGGCTATTCGCAAGGCCAAATCGAACTCGGCAGGCAGCTCTTCTATGGCAAATACGCCTGCCAGGGATGCCACATCGTCAACAGCAAGACTGACAAGGGTTACATCGGCCCAACTCTGACGCAAGTTGGTTCGCGCCTGAGTGCGGCCTGGATTTATCAGTGGATGAAGAACCCGCAGGCGCTGCGTCCGGGCACAACCGAGCCCAATCGCGCCATGGGCAACGAAGATGCGCAGGCTCTGACCGCATTCCTCATTTCGCAAAAAGGCGGAACGAAGAAAGAGGTGGCCAAGAAATGACACAGTACGGCAGCAACCCGACTCGTGTGACGACAGCCGCTCTGGCCGTCACCTTGCTGGCAACATTCGCCACTTCTTGTTCGCACCAGTCTGCAAATTCCGCGCTGCCCAAGGCCACAGCATTCGGCGCCGCGATCGTCGAATCCAGCGGTGGAAAGCAGATCGCGCAGACCGGCAGTCTGCTGCCTCAACCCGTCGTGGTGCAGGTGAACGATGAGCAGGGCACCGCCGTCGCCGGCGCTCTAGTGGAATTTTCGGCAGCCCCCGGAGTTGCCTTCGATCCTCCCAACGGGCTCACTGATTCGAGCGGACAAGTCACTACCAACGTATCTCTCGGCGGCATGGCTGGCCGCTACCAGATCGTCGCCTCCACGACCGATAAGTCCCATAAGAAGGTGGAACTGAAAATCGATGAGATCGCACTTAGCTACCAGCAAACCCTCGGACGCCACCTCAACGATCAGTACTGCGAGCGCTGCCACAACCCCGAGTCCACCGTCGAGCGCGTCTCCAATTACGACAACCTGGAAGTCAAGCCGCATCCCTTCTCTGAAGGCGATACGCTCAACAAGATCAGTGACGCCGATCTGACCGCCATCATCAGCCATGGCGGGCCGGCGCTAAACAAGTCGGCGCTGATGCCGGCGTGGGGAAACACGCTCAGCAAGTCGGATATTCAGGCGCTGATTTCTTATATCCGTGCCATCTCCGATCCACCCTCTCGCAACGCGGGCCCAGTCTACGCAAAGAATTAGCAAGCTTACGGCTGTGCCGATGCTCGGGGCAGTTGGTCTGGCAGCCATATGCCCTGCGCGATGCCGGTTTCAAATCACGCAGCGTTGTGATTCTGATCACACCGACCATTCCGGGAATCTTCCAGAATTGGGGCAAATGACTAATCGGCCCGGGAAGCTGTGCCATCTTGCTGTGACCCTCATCACAAATCCCAGTGACCCCATGCACGGAGTTTCCCGGCCGCCTCTGGCATTCTTAGCTCCTGTTTGAGGTGCCCTATGGCTCAAGACAATCGTGACATTCTCGACGTCCTCCGGTTTGAACTGAGCTTCCTGCAAGACGGAGGCTACGGACGGTCTCCTCACGCCCCCTGGCGGGCGCCCGCAGTTTTTGAGGACTCCCCCATCTGCCCCAACTTTTGCGATCCGGCGCGGCCGCATCCCTGCGAGACTTGCCTGTTGGAGCAGTTTGTCCCCGAAGACCGCCGTGCCGAGGCTGTGCCCTGCCGTTTCATTGAACTAACGCCACAAGGTCAGTCGGTGGAGGACTTCTATCGGGCTGGTACTCAGGCCGAAATGGAGGAGGCGCTGGCCAGTTGGCTGCGCGCGCAGATCAAGAAGATCGAGCAGGAGCGTGGTCTTTCCCCCAAAGAAGGAGTGGCTTAACCGCAACTCCCGCACGGCGATTACGGTTGCGTGATTCACGTACAGCGCAATGAGGTTCAGAAGTTCTCCCAAGGAGATGTAATCATGAGCGAAGATCATGCGTATCGAGTAGCAGCCTGGTGGACCTCGGGCCGAACCGGACTGGCGAAATCGGATTCCGCGCCCAACGCGATCCACTTCACCGCTCCGACTGAGTTCGGCGGACTGGAAGGCCGCTGGACACCTGAAGAACTCTTGCTGGCCGCCATCGCCAGTTGCTATACCACGACCTTGCGGGCGATCGCGGGCAATGCGCAATTTGACTTTACCGACCTGCAGGTGGAAGCCAGCGGCACCGTGCGCAAGGCCGATTCGGGCTACACGTTCACGCAGATCGTGGTGCGTCCGAACCTCAAAATCTCATCTGCCGAGGAGCGCGATCGGGCGCTGGAGTTGCTCAAGCGCGCGGAGAAGTTGTGCCTGGTTTCGCGGGCGATGGGCACCACCTTGAAGTTTGAGCCGCAACTGGAAATCACCAAGCCTGCGCAGGTCGTCTAGCTCTAGCCGATACGCAGCGGACGGAAAAGATTTTAGCCGCGGAGAGCGCTGGGAAGTGCGCGGAGAGCGCAGAGACCGGCAACGGCTAAACCTGCAGCTCGAGCAGAGCTGAGACGGACGAGGGGTCGTCCATCGCTCGCAGCCGAAATCCCACCTTCTTGAAGATGGCCTGCGTGGCGAGATTGTCGCGCAAGATTTCTCCCGAGAGCCTTTGATATTTTTCTTCGCGGGCCACGCGCGCCACGCCAGCGAGCAATTCGGTTCCCAGCCCGAGTCCCTGCCAGCGATCGGAAACCAGAACTGCGGCCTCGGCCTCTGCGCGATTGATGGCACTGAAGCGGCCCACTCCTAATACTTCATGTTCCCCGGTCTCGGGATTCTTGCGGTCCGCCACCAGCGCAAATCCTCGGTCGTAGCTTCCAAAGCAGATGCGCACCAGGCGCTCGTGCTCAACGCGCGTGCTGAGGCTTAACGAACAAAAATAGCGCAGGTATACGCTGCGTTCGGAAAGCGTGCTGTGGAATTTCACCATGAGCGGCTCATCTTCCGGGCGAATTGGCCGGATCGTGACCGGAATGCCGTCTTTCAGGCGCCACTCCCAGGTGTACTGCACCGGGTAGGGCCGAATAGTGGCGCGTGGCAACTGCGCCGCTTGGACCGAACTATCGTGCACCATCATCCGCGCATCGAGCGCCAGCAGTTGCTCGGGAGTCGCCAGCAACGGATTAATGTCGATCTCCTTAATCCATGGCTGCTCCAGCACGAGCTGGCTGAAGCGTACCAACAATCCTTCCAGGGCGGTCAGGTTCACCGGTTTGCGTCCACGCACGCCGAAAAGCGCCGAGTAGATTTTTGTCTGTTCCATCAAGCGCTGTGCCAGAGTGCTGTTCAGCGGAGGCAAGGCCAGGGCGCGGTCGCGGTAAACCTCGACCATGACTCCGCCGGAACCAAAGAGGATTACCGGTCCAAACTGCGGATCGACAGCGCTGCCCAGAATCAGTTCGTATCCATCGCGCTTCACCATGGGTTGGACTGTGACTCCGGCAAAATGCTCTACCCCAGCTTTCTCGGCGACCGAGGAGCGGATCGCGCGATAGGCGCTGCGAACTTGTTCTGCTGACTGCAGCCTCAAACGGACACCATCGACATCGGTTTTGTGCGCGATGGTGTTCGACAAGAGCTTCAATACCACTGGATATCCGATCTCCGCCGCAACGGTGACCGCCTGCCCCTCATCTTCCGCCACTCGTGTCTCCACCACCGGAATCCCGTAGCAGGAGAGAAGTTGCTTGGCTTCGAATTCGTTGAGCATGGTGCGGCCGTTCGCGCGCGCTCGCTGCACGGTCTCGCTAACTTTCATGCGCGCTTCAGGCGCGACTGCCGATCCTCCCACCAGCGACGGAGTCTCATAGAGCCCGCGCAGGTTGTAGGTGTAACGCCACATGTAGGTGAAGGCGCGCGCCGCGGTGTCAGGATAGGAAAATGTCGGTATTCCGGCGGCGTTCAGAATCGTAGTCCCTTCCGCCACTCCGTCGCCCCCCATCCAACTGGCGAGCAGCGGTTTACCCGAAGAGTGGGCAAACGGTTTCATGCGCTCCGCGACTTGTGTGGGTTCCGCGTGTCCCTGGGGCGCGATGACGGCCAGCAATCCGTCGCTCGCCGGATCTTTCGACGCGATCTCCACCGCTTTCACGAAACGCTCCGCGTCCGCATCGGCCAGCACATCCACTGGATTGTTGTGGCTCCAGTGCGAGGAGAGGAAGTTGTCCAACTGTTGCAGAGACTCGGAGGAGAGAACGGTGAGTTGGCCTCCGGTCGCGATAAGAGCGTCGGTCGCGAGGACTCCTGGCCCTCCGGCGTTGGTTACGATGGTGAGGTGCGGACCGCGCGGCCTCGGCTGCTTGCTCAACACCTCTGCCATATAAAAGAGGTCTGCAATGTTCTGCACGCGCAGCACACCGCAGCGCCGGAATGCTGCTTCCAACACATCGTCGCTTCCGGTCAAGGCTCCCGTGTGCGAAGCAGCCGCCCGCGATGCCGCTTCAGAGCGTCCTGCTTTAATGACGATGATAGGCTTGCTCAGCGCGATTTCGCGGGCGGCAGAAAGAAATGAGCGCGCATCTCCCACCGACTCCATGTAAAGGAGAATGCTCTTGGTGTGCGGATCGTCGCCGAAGTAATAAATAAGATCGCCCCAACCGACGTCGAGCAGGGAGCCGGTCGAAACGATGGCGCTGAATCCGACTTGCTCGCGCTGGCTCCAGTCGAGAATTGCCGTTTGCAGCGCGCCGCTCTGGCTCAAGAATGCGACGCTGCCTGTCTGCGGCATCGCCTTGGCAAAAGTTGCGTTCAGTCCAACCGTGGGATTCATGAACCCCATGCAATTCGGTCCAACCAAACGCAGCGACCCGCGCCGCAGATGCTTTTGAATTTCTTCTTCTAGCAGGGCGCCGTCGTGTCCTTGTTCGCGAAAACCTGCGGAGATCACGACCGCTGATTTGACGCCCGCGTCCACACACTCTCCAATGATCTGCGGGACAGTCTGCGCGGGCGTCACCACCAGCGCCAAGTCGACGCCTCCGGCAATATCTCCAATGTGCTTGTGCGTTTTGATTCCGAGAACTTCGCCGTGACTAGACGTCACGGCATAGACCTTAAGGGGAGACTTACTTTCCAGGAGGTTTGAAATTACGCTTCGGCCAACCGTTCCCGCACGATCCGTTGCGCCGATCACAGCGGCTGAGCGCGGCAGAAAGAGCGACTCGAGTCCCGCTCGCGCGAGAGGAGGCGCAGTATAAATCTTGCCGACGGGCGAAGGCAGGGATGCGCTCGATACTTCGCTCAAGAAAAATCCTCCAGCTCATGCAGATGCAAACACTTTTTCATAACTTCAGCGAGCGAAGAAGCAACGACTTCACCGCACACCTCACCCATGATGGCACAGTTTCTTACGCTCGTCTGTGAATGCATGTACGTCTGATCACGAGGCCTCGTGATGGTGATCACAAGCAAAAATGCGGTGCTACAATAACGTCAAAAGGGAGGTGCTCAGTGCGCGCCCCTTATGGCCTAAATATTCTTGATAATTGCCTCACGTGTCCGGTGAG
>Ga0070717_10001700_pt1 | contig 15324 bp, 16 predicted proteins | sample LARL113metaG_FD_71366 | JGI IMG/M metagenome (GOLD analysis project Ga0070717, IMG submission 71366) | Corn, switchgrass and miscanthus rhizosphere microbial communities from Kellogg Biological Station, Michigan, USA - LAR L11-3 metaG | ecosystem: Host-associated > Plants > Roots > Rhizosphere ... | reverse complement strand
ACCGACTGGAACATCAGGTCCATCGGACAGCCGAGCTCGAGCGCCTTCATCTGCACGGTCACGTGCGACAGCACGCAGTGCTGGGTCGGCACCTCGTTGCGCTTGAGCAGATCATCGATCGCCTTGAGGATCTCGGCGGTCGATTGCGCGGTGTCGGTCGCCGGGTTGATGCCGATCACCGCGTCGCCGCAGCCGTACGCGAGGCCCTCGCGCGCCGACGCCACGATGCCCTCGACGTCGTCGGTCGGGTGGTTGGGCTGGCAGCGCGACGACAGCCGGCCGGGCAGGCCGAGCGTGTTGTTCGCGCGCACGACGACCTGGCACTTCGCGCCGACCGTCATCAGATCGAAGTTCGACATCAGCTTGCAGGTCGCCGCCGCCATCTCGGGCGTCAGCCCCGGCGCCACCGCCCGCAAGGTCGCCCCGGTGGTCGCGATGTCGAGCAGCCACTCGCGAAACTGGCCGACCGTGAGGTGGGCGACCGCGGCGAACGCGGCGGCGTCGAGCTCGTCCTCGACGAAGCGGGTCAGCTCGTCCTGCTCGTACGGCACGACCGGGTGTTCGCGCAGCTCGCGCAACGTCAGGTCCGCCAGCGCGGCGCGGGCGGCGACCCGCTCGACGGCGTCGCGCGCCGAGATCTGCGCCAGGTCATCGCCGCTCTTGGGCGGGTTGGCCTTGGCGAGCAACTCCTTGACGGAGGCGAACGTGTAGCGCACGCCGCGGATGGTCGATGCGAGCTGCACGGTCACAGCATACAAACAAACCTAGTGATGCAGCGCGATGGGCGCCACGTTGCGCGCCGGCAGCTGCTCGCCGCCCAGGTCGTCGAGCGCGTCGAGCTCGGGCTCGCGCGACGGGCGGTCGGGGCGGACCAGGGCCGGCTTGACGCCGACGTGGTGGGTTTGCACGAGGGTCCAGCCCAGCGAGCCGGCGATCACCATCGAGACCCAGGCCACGACGGCCATCGCGAGCGGGATGGTCGCCTCGAACAGGTACTCGCCGTTCACCATCATGCGGTGGGTCCAGCTGCGATAGAGCAGCAGCGCGGTGATCACGAACAGGCCGGTCGCGATCAGGTTGAAGCCGGCGTGCTTCATGCCGGCGGCGCGCGCCCGCGACCGGGCCGGCAGCGCCAGCAGATCGATGGTGCCGGGGATGATCGCGATCAGCGCGGTCACGATGCCAGCGATGTTGGCGATCATCCCGACGCGGTACCAGAACGCTTCATGCGTGCCGACGTAGGCGAGCAAGGTCGCGACCGTCGCCGTGTAGAACGCGATCGGGAACCCGACAATCATGGGGTGGATCGGGTGTCCGGCGATGCGGGCCTTGCTGTACATGCAGCCTCGCCAGTGCACCGCGTGTGCCCGGCGCAACCGGTTGATTCGCCACCGGGAACGCCTTGGTGCGATGTGCGCAGCTCGATCGTGCGAGCGCCGGCGCACCCACGCGGCGCGCGTGCCTACCTCGGACTACCCGAACAGCTTGAACATCCACTTGAGCATCTTGGAGACCTTGGCGCCGTACGGCGGATACACGCTCTTCAGCATGTCGACGCGGCCTTGGCGCAGCACGGCGCGCTCGTGCGAGAACGCGCGGAAGCCGTAGAACCCGTGGTAGTTGCCGCTGCCGCTCGGCCCGACGCCGCCGAACGGCAGGTTCGAGTTCGCGAAGTGGATCACCGCGTTGTTGATGCAGGTGCCGCCGGCGGTGGTCTGGTTGACCACGGTGTCGATCGCGCGCTGGTCATCGCTGAACACGTAGAGCGCGAGCGGCTTGTCGCGCCCGGCGATGAACGCCGGGACGTCGCCGAGCTGCTTGTACGTGAGGATCGGCAGGATCGGGCCGAAGATCTCCTCGGCCATGACCGGTGCGTCGGGCTTGACGTTGGTCAGCACGGTCGGCGCGATGAACAGCTCGGCCGCGTCGCTGCCGCCGCCGATCTCGACCTTGGCGCCCTGGCGCACGCTGTCGTCGAGCATGGTCTTCAGCCGGTCGAAGTTGCGGCGGTTGATCACGCGGCACAGATCCGGCGACTTCTTGCGGTCGTCCTCGGTCGCGCCGTACATCGCGGCGATCGCGCGGCGCAGCTCGCCGACCAGCGCCTGCTGCTTGCCCTCGGAGACCATCACGTAGTCCGGCGCGATGCAGGTCTGGCCGTTGTTGACGAACTTGCCCCACACCAGGCGGTTGGCGGCCGACGCGAGGTCCGCCGAGTCGTCGATCACCGCCGGCGACTTGCCGCCGAGCTCGAGCGTGGTCGACGCCAGGTGCTTGGCCGCGGCCTCGGCGACGATCCGGCCGACCTTGGTGCTGCCGGTGAAGAAGAAGTGATCGAACGGCAGCGCGAGCAGGCGCTGGGTCTCGGCCGGGCCGCCCTCGACGATCGCGACCTCCTCGGGCGGGAACACGGCGCCGAGCAGCTCCACGAGGAGCGCCGACGTGTGCGCGGTCAGCTCCGAGGGCTTGACCACGACGCAGTTGCCCGCGGCGATCGCGGCGACCAGCGGGGCGATGACGAGCTGGAACGGGTAGTTCCACGGCCCGATGATCAGCACCACGCCGCGCGGCTCGTGGTGGACCCAGCTCTTGGTGCCGAACAGCGACATCGGCGTGCTGACGTGCTGCGGCTTCATCCAGCTCGCCAGCGAGCCGATCGCATCTTTGATCTCGACCAGCGCGGCGAACGTCTCGGTCAGATCGACCTCGGTCGCCGGCTTCTTGAAGTCCTTGAACATCGCGTCGCGGATCGCCGGCTCGCGCGCCAGGATCGCGTCGCGCAGCCGCTTGAGCTTCGCGATGCGCTCGGCGGCCGTGGTCCGCTTGACGGCGGCCTGGTTCGCGCGCTGGTTGTGAAACAACGTCTCGATCGAGCGCTCGCTCGACGGCGATCCGGATGGGCTTGCGGGGCTGGCCATGCCGCCAGACTTCCACTCAATCCGGCGATGCGCAATCACTGCTTCGGCCGCGTAGGTGACGCGAGACCGCTGCCGGGACCAAATGTCCTCTGGGCGCGCCCGCTCCGGGCGTCGCAAGCTGCGGCGATGGCGATCCCACCGAACACGCGGGCACGGCGACGACGGATCGGGAGCTCACGGTGAACGTCCACTTCATCTGGTGGGGGCCGTTCAACGAAGAGGCCTGCGAGCGGATCCAGACGTTGTCCCATCTTCGCCTCAAGCACAGCTTCCGTTTGTGGTGCCGGAGCGCGGAGCACGATGCGTTCCGGGCGGCGCTGCCGTTGCGGATCGCCGTGGTGGGCGTCGACCCGCAGCTCCGGCTCAATGGTCTTCCCACCGAGTGGAAGGAGCTGACGGTGAGTGACATCACCGGGGTGCTGCAGACCCTGGATGGGTTCCGGACGTTCGCTGCCGCGAAGGATCTGCTCAGCCTGCTGGCGCTGTATCGCTTCGGCGGGCTGTATCTCGATACCTCGTGCCGGCTCCTGAGCGGCTTCGAGCGCGGCTGGTATCAGGCGCCGACGTTCGACGACGCGATGACGGGCGTGGAAGACAGCGACGTCTTCCGGGTTCCACTCCTGCACGATCAAGCGGCCTGGCAGCACCAGATCGGCGTGGTCACCCACAACGCGGTGATCAGCGGGACCGACTATTTCGGGCAAAGCCCGCTCGACGGTCCGCCGCCGGGCGCCGTGGCGGTGCCGGCGATCGACGTGTGGGCGATGTTCGCGTCCAAGGGCGAGCCGATCCTGGCGACGATCATTAAGTCCTACGTCGGCCGCGCCGCCAAGGTCGGCCTCGCCCAGGACTTCATCGCCAACGGCGATACCGCGAGCGTCCGCGCGGCGTTCGCCAACGCGATCGCGACCACCGCGGTGGACGAGCGAGGCGCGCGAGCCCGCAAAGAAGACCGGACGTTTCGCAACGCCGTGCTCGGAAACCTGATCGTGCGCGCGGTGTACGACGGTCTCGCGCTGCACGACGCGGTCGGTCAGCTGTCGAGCGCGCCGGCCTGGCGGACCGTGAAACACACGACGGCCGAGGCCGAGCCGACTGCCAAGTATTACGTGTTGCCCGCGGTCAGCGTGTTGAAGACGTATGGCAACTCGTGGCGCTGAGCGACCACGCGCGCAACGCATTGTCGGCTTGGCACGTTTTTCTCGCCGGCACTGACTCCTGCACAATATTCCCCGGCCTGCACATTAATCAGAAGCGAGCCGCGGGAGCGTGATTCTCCGTCGACGATTGGCGGCGCGTCGTGCGCTGTCTGATGTCGTATGGGCGCAGTAACGTCATCGGCACGGTCGCCAACGCGGCGACGCCTGACGACGTGCGTCCCATCCGGGACAGGCAGCGCCACCTCTGGCGCAGAACCACAGCGGCCCGCCGGTGTTAGAGCACCGACGAGCCAAGGAGTCACGATGCGTAACCATCGCAACCCCCGGCCGAGACTATCGAAGCGGCCACCCGCTGACAACCTCGCCCCCGATCTCGACAACCTGGTCCATCTCCTGCGCGACAACCTCGGGAAGGCGGACGCCTTCATCACCGCCGCCGAGCGCCTGATCGAGGAGTCATGGAGCGGCGACGACGATGACGAGGCCGACGAGGACGAGACCGGAGACAGCGCCCTGTGGTGTCGCAGCCGCGCCGAGCACCTGATCGAGGCCGGCAAACTGGCGGTGCGAGCGGCGGTCTACACGACCGAGGAGATCGACCGACGCCGGAGCGGCGCGTGACGGGCGTCGCTCCGGCGCACCTCGACGAGCTGCGGCTTGCGGTTAGCGAGGTCGACGCGCCCGCAGCCGTCGCGTTGTCGTGGTTCGACGACGAAGACTGGAGCGGCGCCGATCCGGCGCTCGTCGAGCGAGCGGGCCACCTGTTCGGGGTGATCGCCCGGTCAGCAGCAATTGCGGCATCGAAGGTCGACCGCTTCCATGTCGCTGTAGCTGACACCCAGCCCGCGCTCACAGGCGAGCGCTGGGACTACAACGACGGCACGGCCAGCGGCGGGTAGGCGAACGCCTGTCGCCGAGCACGAGACAGGCGACCCACGCGCTCACTGGTCGGCTAAGGGTAAGTTTAACGCACGGGTACACGGTGACCCAGCCGACGATGCGTGAACAAGGCCGCGCATCTGCGCGACGCCGCGGTCGAGGCGTTCGGGTGAGAATCCGACCGGTGAGCACCTGCCGATGGCGATCATGGTCCGCCTGCTGACGATCTGGTTGCTCCTGGTAGATGAGCGCGGTAGACGACGTACCCGTCATCGATGGTCGACGCTACGTCACCTCGTACCGACGGTAGTGAGGCCACGTGTACTACACAAACTTTCCCGTCGAGGTCATGAAGGCGTGCCTGGAGGGCATCCGAGCGTTCCGTGAGAAACACGGCGCAAACGCGTCGAGGCTTCATTTCCCGATTGAGTTTGAGCAGGAAATCATGAGCGCGGGGCCAGACATTCTGGGTCGCGAGGTTGCGCACGAGATCATGACCAAACCAGACGGTAACCGCTGGATAACGCGCGCAAGGATCGATGGCATCGAGTTGACGATCAATTGGGGCGCCGATCAGTTCAGGGTGACCTGAACGTCGCGCCGCGCGCCGACGGGCCGGCCGATTTGCTTGCAGGCGTCGAGGGAGCGCCGTCCCCACCACGCGGTGGTGCGAGATGTCGCTCTGGTCCTGCATGTCACGGACACTTCGCTCGCTCTCATTGCCGCCATCTCTTCACGGCGACGCCTGTGCTCGCCGTGAAGAGACCGGCTTTCGGAGCCGCGACAGACCGAGCTACTCGGAGTGCTTCCAGTCCGCCGCGTAGTCCTCCACCTCGCCGAGCATCAGGTCATGCTCGTCGCCCGTGATTCGCCGGAAGCCGGCTCGACATTTCGCTTCGACCGCCGCCTTCGGAACGCGGACGTACGCGGTGTACGGCCCGCCTTCCTGATCGATCGCCCGCACCAGGAGTTCCTGATCACGCGGCGTATGCGTGATCGCGTCGTTGATGCCATCCAAGTCGTACACGCGATCACTCGCGCGTCCACCATCGCTACCGTGCTCGCCGATCATCTTCAATCCTCCCGGACGTGGAGTATCAGCGTTGCATCCTGCTCGCGAGCTGGCAACAACGTCTTTGGCCGTGTAGGGACTCCTGCCGTGTTCGTCTCAGATCGTGCGAGGTGATGGTCTACATTTTCCTACTGCACGCACCCTAGGCCGATCGGTCGATCGTGCTGCGACGCATCAGTCTCCAACGTTGGAGCGAAGGACCGGATAAAACTCCAGCCGGAAGAAGTCGTCGAGCTTCCGGGCGTTCAGGTTGGCCACGCCGACGAGGGCGCTGTCGAACACGACCGTCGCCGCGATGTGACGTGTCCCGTCGAACTCCCAGACCACGTCCGTCGTGTAGTTGTCGCCGGATAACCCGCCACGCCAGCTCGTCGAGATCCGGACGGAGAGCTGGCTACCCACCCGGCGAACGTCGTAGGTCCGCAGGTTCGAGCCCGATCCGGTCGGGTGAGCGATCCGCGGGCTATTCAAGCCTACCTTCCCGGTTCCTTCTGGGTCAACCGGGTTGGTCGTATGCAGGCGACCCGACCTCACAGGTCGGGTTCATGGACGACCATCTCGCCAAGACGATCGGGAGCGCCGCGAGGTCGGCGAGGCTCGCCCGCGGGCTGACCCAGGAAGATGCGGCGGACATCGTCGGCGTCAGCCTCGAGTTCTACGCCCGGATCGAGCGGGGGAAGACGCTGCCGAGCGTCCCCACGCTGCTGCGACTCGCCGCAGCGCTGGGCGTCAGCGCCGACGTGCTGCTCGGCCTGGACCGATTGTCCGACACGGCGCGATTCGCCTGGCGGCGCCCGACGCTCCGGTTGCGGGGGCGACTCGGAGCATCATGCGCCGGATCCAGCAGGCGCGCCCGTCGACGATGCGGCTCGTTGCCCTGCTGCTCCGAGAGGTCGAGGCTGGGTCGCGCGAGTCAAAGCCAGGGAAGCCGAGGCAACGCTGAGCGATCGATCGTTCATCGTGCGTATTGGGGAGCGCTGGTCGGCATTGGCTTGGGGCCAGCCAGTTTCGGCCCTCCGCGACGAGGGTTCGCGGTGATCAACGTCGGCCACGTTGAGCCGGTTCGAGTGGTAGCGGAGGTTTCGGTGGCTCGTTGTTGCGCTACGCCGTTTCTTTGACGGCAAGCGCGAGGCGCATGATACTCGCCCGCCGTGCCCATCCCGCCGCTCGAGCTGACTGGATTGCTGCCTGCCGGCATCCACGACGCGACGTTCGACGAGATTCGAGCCACATTCGGTTCGGGAAACGATACGCGCAGCGAAATCATGGCCGGCCTGGGCGATCTCGCTGCGGTCATCCGCACGGCTACGGTGATCAAGGAGTTGTACGTCGACGGGAGCTTCGCCACAAATAAACCTGTGCCGGGGGATGTCGACGTCGTCGCGCTTTTTCATTCGAGCGATTTCCTGACGTTCGCGATGAGCCCTCACGCCACGAGGTTGTCAGACCGCAAGGCCATCAAGGACAAGTACAGGGTCGACCTCCTACTCGGCCCAGACAAGGTCAGCATGGTATCCTTCTTTCAAGGACTTCGGCCCGAGCGTGCGTTGGAACTCGGGGTACCAGCAGCGCACCGCAAGGGCATCCTCAGGGTACGCCTATGATCAGCACCACCGAATGGCAGGACGCGACGCGCGATCGTATCCGACTCGTTCAGGATGGCTTGCTGGCGACCCGAGCCCTGCGTGTTTCACATCCAGAGCACGATGGGCTGATCGAGATGATGGAGCGCCCATACCTCGAGATGCTGGAGGAGATCTACGCCGAGGATTTCTCGCTCGCCAGGTTGATTGACGAATCAGACCTTTTGGTGCATCTGAAGGGGCCCGCAGCATCGGCGCCAAGCCCCAAGATTTCCGTGCTTACAAAGGCACTTACGGGAACCCGAGATCAGGTCACCAAGCTCGCCAAGCAGCTCGCGGGTGTACTTTCTCAGCGGGTCCCGGCAGCGCTCGACATGAACTTCGTCGGCCTAGCGCGGGGGAGTCTCTTCGTCGGTTTTTCTGCTGCTGATTCCAGCGAAGATGCCCAACTTACGAAGCGTGCCGTCGCCTTGATCGGAGAGGCTAGCGTTCTCATCTCCGACGATGCCTCACTCGAGCAGGTTGCTTCGGTCTTCAGCGACCCAGCGGAACGCGATATTGCCGTGGCTGCAATCCGGCAGCTCTCGCCATCGGGGCGATCTGGGCTGAGCGAGGTCGACCTCTTCGGGCGCGCGATTCAAAAAAGTGTTCAGCTTACGACGCAGACGCGTCGGCACGCGAGGATGCTCATGGCCCAGCCGGCAGCAACCTTGATCCAGAGAGATGCGGAGTTTGTCGGAACAGTTCGCGAGGTCGACCTAGACGAGCACCGGTTCGATCTCCGCAACATCGATGGGCATCCGTTCGATATTCGGTGCGCGCATGAATTCGACGAGGTTGAGGTCCAAGCGCTGATGAACAAGCGCACCAGGGTGCGCGGGAAACTTGAGGTCGGGAGGACCGACGGCGGCAGGTACGGCGGCGTCCAACTGCTATGGGTCGATGAAGCTGAGCTACTTCTGTAATCACACAGGCAGGCCATTCCGACGATCACGATGCAAATCGGGCGCCGCTAGCGAGTCCGGCAGCCTTCGATGCCGAGGTGCTGCGCTGAGTGGTTGAGGCGGCGAGGGGCGCGCGGGACGCGCATGGCCTGTCGATGGTGTCCTCGCCGCACGCGCACGTGTGTGAGCCGTTGGGCGGCGTCGCGTAGCCTCGCCGCCGAGGCTACGCATGCGCGGACGAGATCGACTGGCCCAGACTTCTGGTGAGCGCTCGTCGTATCACTTCTTGCTCGCGACGATCGGTCTCCCGGATGATCGGCAGGCGTGGCTTCGCGAGGCAAGAAGATGTCGGCGTCGGATCGCTACGCGCTCATCGCGCGCGAGCGCGAGCTGGACCTGCGGCGCGTGATCAACGTGTTCCGGCTGCTCCGCGAGCGCTGGGGCAAGCTGACCGCGACGCAGATCCGGCGGATGAGCCGGCTGCTCGATGGCGGCGCTGACGCGCTCTACCGGCACGCTGACCGCGTCGAGCGCGGCGCCGCAGCGCCGCGAGTCCCGAGAAAGCATGCGATCCCGGTCCTCGCCGCTGGGGTCGCGCGGGCCGGCTACAACGATGACACGGTGACCCAAGCCGTGCTCGTCGACCTGGCCGCGCTGACCGAGGCCATCGCGAAGCAACCGTCGGCGACACCTTGGGTGCTTCGGCATGCCGCGCAGGAGCTGGTGCGCCTGTCCGAGGTCGTGGCAAACGCGCGCTCCCTCCCTCGCCGCGTGGCGCCTCGGTCGCCGCGCGGCGGTCGCTATCCGAACGTTCCGCTCGAGAGGCTGCTCTGCTTGGGGGCGAAGCACGGGCACGCGGACATCGAGGTCGCTCGCGGCCTGGCCCGCGAGAGGATCCTCCCCGACGGCGTCGGGTCCGCGCGACGCCCCAGGCTAACGAAGAACGAGCAGGCCGCCGAGGAGAACCTCGCTCAGCGCTGGGCCGTCATCATCCGATCGGCGCGGGCGCTCCAACGTCGGCGGGAGGCCAACGCGAAGAAATCAAATTGACGGTGAGCGCGCGCCGAATCGACAAGGCGATCGACAAGTTCCATCGCGCGAGGTGACGAAACCGAGACGACTGGAGGGTTGCGTCATTTTCACGCGAGCCGCGCATCGCGTACGGAGAGGGGGCACCGATCCGAGAGGCGAAGCCGATGTCACACCTCCCCGCACTGCTCAAAAAACACGAGATGCTGACCCGGAGCTCATGCGATTCGAGGGCGAGCTCGCCACCGTACGCGCCGAGATCTTGGCCACGGGGCGCGGCGCTGCCTCCAAGACGACGAGGCCCAGGGCGACCAAGACGCGCGCCGAGGCCCTCGAGGTCGTGCGCGAGACGGTCCGCGTGCTTCGCGACGCGGGAGCGCCATTGCCACGCCGCGAGATCGCCGCGCGCCTAGGGCTCAAGCCCTGGGTTGCGAGGATACAGGCTCGACAGGGCCGTCCAGATGAAATTCGTGGAGAAGGTCGGCGGTGGCCTCTACCAGGTGACCAACGTCGTGCCCGCGTTCTAGGGCGAGCGACTCGAGCGATCCTCTTGGCGAGCGCAGCGCAGCAACCGCTCAGTGACCCACGCAGAGAGTGTGATCCCGGCCCTCACGGCGGCGGCCTGGAACTCCGCCATGTGGGATTCCGCGACCCTGACCCGGAGGTGGGCTTCCTTACGCACGGCAGCGGGCTTCCTGCGCTTGATTGCGGCCATGCGCGCAAATGTATTCCATTGGGGTCAACATGCCAAGTTCGGTGTCGAATCTGGAATGACGGCCTGATGTATTACGTTAGACACCACGGATACCATGAGCACGACGACGGACGCACGAGAGGAGCGGGGGCGACAACTCGCCCGCGTCACGCAGATCAAGCGAGCCGGCCGGCGCTGGGTCGTGCCCTCTCAGTCGCAGCCCGCCGAGCGGTACCTGGTCGACGTCGAGGCGTCGGCCTGCACCTGCCCCGACTACGAGGAGCGCCACAACACCTGCAAGCACCAGCACGCGGTGCTGTTCTGGATCGCGTGGGGCCGTGACGTGGGCGCCGACGGCAGCGTGACCGAGACGATCACCGTCAAGCGGAAGACCTACCGCCAGGAAAGCTGGAGCCTGTACAACGCGAGTCAGGTCCACGAGCGCGAGTACGCCGAGCGTCTGCTGCGCACGCTGTGCGCGGGCCTGCCGCAGCCGCCGCGCAGACCGGGCGCAGGTCGCAAGCCGCGGCCGGTCGCGGCCGCCGCGTTCGCGGCGGTGATGAAGGTGTTCACGACGCTGTCGAGCCGACGCGCGCAGTCAGACCTCCGCGACAGCGTCGCGCGCGGCCACCTGGGAAGCGTCGACCACTTCAACTCCATCTCCAACTTCCTCGCCGACCCGGCGTCGACAGAGATCCTGACCTCGCTCGTCGAAGAGTCGGCCGCTCCGCTGCGGGTGATCGAGAACGGGCAGTTCACGATCGACTCGACGGGGTTTTCGACGGTGACCTACGACCGCTGGTTCGACCAGAAGCACGGCCAGCTCCACGCGCAACACCCCTGGGTCAAGCTCCACGTCATGGTCGGTACGGCGACCCACGCCGTCACAGGCGCCCGCGTGTCGTCGGAGGGCGACTGCCCGCAGTTACCGGCGCTGTTGGCGCGGACCCGCGTGCACCACGACGTCCGCGAGGTCTCGGCCGACAAGGCGTACTCGTCGGTCGACAACCACGAGGTGCTCGAGTCGCTCGGCGTCGAGGCGTACATCCCGTTCAAGGAGAACGCAGTCGTGAACCTCAAGTCCCCAATCTGGTCGCGCCACCTCTGCGACTTCCTGCTGAACCGGGACAAGTTCCTGCCGCACTACCACCGGCGGAGCAACGTCGAGACCGCGTTCTCCATGATCAAGGCGAAGTTCGGCGGCGCGGTGCTGTCGCGTCGACCGGTCGCGCAGGTCAACGAGGGTGCTGGGCAAGCTCGTGGCTCATAACTTGTGCTGCCTGGTGAAGGCGATCTTCACCGCGGGCCTCGCGCCGGTGTTCTGGGAGGACGCGGCGCCGGTGCCTGCGGCGCCCACGCTCGCGCTGGTGACGCCGTGAACGACCTCACCGCCAAGGAGCAGCGGGCGGTGCGCACGGCGTTGCGGTTCCTGCGGCTGCGCGTCGGCGCCTGGGGACCGCTGGCCAAGGCGCTGCGCTACGAGTGGGACTCGATCCAGAAGGTCGCCACGGGCAAGCGCGCGGTCACGCCGGCGCTGGCGCTGCGCGTGGCTCGGTTCGCGGGCGTGACCATGGACGAGTTGCTCGAAGGCCAGTGGCTGTCGGCGCGGGTCTGCCCGCACTGCGGCCGTCCGCCGGACGACTTTGTCGACGAGGAGACGGTTGTCGAGTAGTGCGTCATTGTGACCAATGTTGATGGATCCACTCGTACCACTCGGACCTCATGTAGCCGATCGGTGGACGGCTGGGATCGTCGAGATCGATCAGCAGGAACACGAACTGCGGCGACGCGCGCCGCAGTGCATGAGTCCAGAATGCCAGGTCGTGATGTAGCGGATCGTTGATGAGCCAGGCCGTCGGGAACCAGTGCCACCACGAAGCTCCATTCGCCTGGATCATCGTAGTCACGACGAGCTGCTGCTCAGGACTCGGTACATTCGCTAGGAGCGCCATCCGCGTCATGGCTTCTCCTTAGGATTCACGGGTACGTCGACGTCGACGATCTCTTTCTTTTTTGCTTCTAGCAGGCCGCTGCCCCTCCCTGCTTCTAGCAGGCCGACGTCCATCGCGTTGTCGACGGATACGTCCTCTGTATCTCCAGCAGGACGAAGCCCTTTTTTGTCGTCGCCGATCATCGACTTGTCGAGTGCAAGCCTGTTCAGGTGATACGACTCCGACCGGAGGTAGTCTGGGCTCGTCTTCGCGAAGAAACGAAATCCCCAGATATATATGCCGACCCCGGCGAGCATCGCACCTCCCCCCGCGACGATACCAGCCCAGATTGGGATCCCAACCCGCGGCGAGAGAAGAAAAACGACCGCACCGATGCCGACGATCCAGTAACTCGACGAGAGCGCCGATGACTTCGACGAACGCTCGGCCGATCCGAGGATGTCAGGCATCTTGAACACCAACGGTCGCTGCCGTGCCATCGTGTAGTCCCTGTATCACAGGTAAGGCGTCAGGGCGCAAAGGCTCGGCAGGTGTCACAATTGCCGCGTTTCGTTGCACCGACACGAGCTCCCGGTTGGCATGCCGCGCGCGTTCGCCCAGCACGACATCGTGGTCCGGAACGCGTGTGGGGTAGCCGGCCGACCCATAGAAGGGCTCGACGACTAGGGGGGCGCGGGGGACCTGGGCGCTGGCCCGATCGTCCACCTTCCGCCAAAGTACGAGAAAAACGACCGGCGATGGGTTCTTACGTCGATCAAGAGATCGCCCCATCGGACGAATAGATGTGCAGGTCGTCTAGCGCCTGCACATCTATTCGGGCGGCTGCACAAGCATTCTGGGCGGAACCGCGGACAGAAGTCAAAAGCGTGCAAAGCCCGCATTGTCCGGGAAACGTCCGGATCTCGGACAGCTGTCCGGCTGCCGGCCAGCTCCCGGACAGCGAGGCGGCCAAGCGCGCAGGATCGCTCGCCGCGCGTGATGGCCTCGAGGTTGCTCTCCACCGCGGCATGCTCCACCTGCTGCCCGTGGTTGTCTCCTCTATCACCTCCGTCATCGGCGGCGCCGCCGTCGAGCCTGGCCACTGGCCCGATGCGGTCGCCGTGCTGTCGGCGACCACCGCGTGCACCGGCACGCTGATCACGCCGGACATCGTGCTCACCGCGGGCCACTGCCTCGATCCGGAGCCGGTGTACGTCGTGCTCGATAGCGTCGACTTCACGAAGACCGGCGGCGAGGCGATCCGCGTCCGGTGGTCCAAGGCGTATCCCGGCTGGGACAACGCGTATGACGTCGGCGTGGTCGTGCTCGATCGGCCGGCGACGACCGCGCCGCGTCCGATCGCCTCGGCGTGCACGGTGCAGGCGGGGCTCGTCGAGGGCGGCAAGCTCCACGTGCTCGGCTTCGGCCTCAGCACGACGGCGAGCCCCGGGCCGAGCTCGCAGCTGCACGAGGGCGAGGTCTCGATCGCCGACGCTGCGTGCCACGATCCGGCGGCGTGCGTGCCGGTCATCTCACCGGGCGGTGAGCTGATCGCGGGCGGGGGCAGCGTCGACGCGTGCCTGGGCGACGCCGGCGGCCCGGCGTACCTCGACACGCCCGATGGCGCGGCGCTGGTCGGCGTGGTGTCGCGCCCGGTCGGGGTGAACGGCCCGCCGTGCGGCAGCGGCTGGGTCTACGTTCGCGCCGACCAGGTCGTGCCGTGGATCGAGCAGCTCACGCACGAGACCGTGCCGCGCACCGCCTGCCCCGACGACGCCGAGCCCGTGCTCCACGTCTCGGGCCCCGAGGCCGGTGGCTGTGCGGCGGGCGGGGCAGGCGGCTCGCTGGTGATCGGCCTCGGCGCGCTCGCCCTCGTGGTGCGCCACCGCCGTCGCGCCGCGCCGAATCGGCGGGCCGCCATCGGCATCCCCGGCGCGAGATGATACAACTCGCGGCCATGGCTCACGCGAAGATCAAGGTCAAGAATCCGATTGTCGAGATGGATGGCGACGAGATGACGCGCATCATCTGGCACTTCATCAAGGACAAGCTGATCCTTCCGTACCTCGACGTCGACATCAAATACTTCGACCTCGGGATCGAGCACCGGGACGCGACCGGCGATCAGGTCACGATCGACTCGGCGAACGCGACCAAGCAGCACGGCGTCGCGGTCAAGTGCGCGACGATCACGCCCGACGAGGCGCGCGTCAAAGAGTTCAGCCTCAAGGAGATGTGGCGGTCGCCCAACGGCACGATCCGCAACATCATCGGCGGCACGATCTTCCGCGAGCCGATCATCTGCAAGAACGTCCCGCGCCTGGTGCCCGGCTGGACCCGGCCGATCGTGATCGGCCGTCACGCGTTCGGCGATCAGTACAAGGCGACCGACTTCGTGGTCCCCGGCCCCGGCACGCTGACGATGACGTACACCCCCAAGGATGGCGGCAAGCCGACCGAGTACAAGGTGTTCGACTTCCCGGGCGGCGGCGTCGCGCTCGGCATGTACAACCTCGACGATCAGATCATCGGGTTCGCGCGCTCGAGCTTCAACTACGGCCTCGAGCGCGGCTGGCCGGTCTACCTGTCGACCAAGAACACGATCCTCAAGCGCTACGACGGCCGGTTCAAGGACCTGTTCCAGCAGGTGTTCGACGCCGAGTTCGCCGACAAGTTCAAGGCCAAGGGCATCGTGTACGAGCACCGCCTGATCGACGACATGGTCGCCTCGGCCATGAAGTGGGACGGCGGCTTCGTGTGGGCGTGCAAGAACTACGATGGCGACGTCCAGTCCGACTCGGTCGCGCAGGGCTTCGGCTCGCTCGGCCTGATGACCTCCGTGCTGCTCACGCCCGACGCCCAGACCGTCGAGGCCGAGGCCGCGCACGGCACGGTCACCCGACACTTCCGCGAGCACCAGAAGGGCAAGCCGACGTCGACCAACCCGATCGCGTCGATCTACGCCTGGACCCAGGGCTTCAAGTACCGCGGCAAGTTCGACAACACGCCCGACGTCGTCGCGTTCGCCGACGCGCTCGAGAAGGTCTGCGTCGAGACCGTCGAGTCCGGCAAGATGACCAAGGACCTCGCGATCCTGATCGACGCCAAGCACCC
>Ga0070717_10001699_pt1 | contig 15325 bp, 14 predicted proteins | sample LARL113metaG_FD_71366 | JGI IMG/M metagenome (GOLD analysis project Ga0070717, IMG submission 71366) | Corn, switchgrass and miscanthus rhizosphere microbial communities from Kellogg Biological Station, Michigan, USA - LAR L11-3 metaG | ecosystem: Host-associated > Plants > Roots > Rhizosphere ... | reverse complement strand
TTCGAATCGCATCTCTGGCATCTGCCGTGCGCATTCAGAGGAGCGATGAAGCGGCAGTCAAGGCACTCAAAATCTCTGTTGATTGTCTCCTGCTTCCAGGACCGATGTGAAGCTATGGCCTTCATCATGGTGGAGAATGAGTTCTCGCGATTCCGAATGTCGTGCTCAGATGGATCCATGGCGCTTCTCCTGGTCTTCACTAGCCTGATTTCGCGGCACTTTGCAGGGAATAGCTGGCCAAAACAAGGCAGTTAAACAGCACGTCAACTTGATAAATTTGTTAACCCACCATGGTCGGCGCAACCACTGGCAAAAATGGCAGCAGCACTGTATCCGCGCGTGACAGAGGCCCAAAGTTCCAAGGGCATATTTTGGGCTGAAAGATCAGCTCTGGAGATCGCGCGGCAAGGCTGTCACTTCTATCAGTTGTTGGTAGTCAGCTTCTCCAAAATATTCATTCAAGGAACCAGCTTAGAAGCGTCGCAGGATGTGTCCGGCCCGACTAGAGCTTTTTGTCTGGGAAAAAATGAGCAAAAGCCAAAATACCTTTGTCCCTGCCATAACGTGGCTTCGCGGCTATGAGAAGCCATGGTTGCGCGCAGACGTTCTGGCCGGGCTGATAGCGGCTGCTGTCGTAGTTCCCAAGGCAATGGCCTTTGCCACCATCGCCGGTCTGCCTGTACAGGTCGGCCTCTACACGGCATTTGTCCCGATGGTGGTGTACGCGCTGTTAGGTACATCCAGGCCGCTCAGTGTCAGCACGACGACTACCATTTCAGTTTTGACAGCCGCTGAAATGCAGAAAACGGCGCCCAATGGCGGACCCGGAGAGTTGATAACAGCGGGCGCCACTCTCGCCGTCCTGGTTGGCGCCATGCTCATACTGGCATCATTGCTCCGGCTCGGATTTATTGCCAACTTCATTTCCGATCCTGTGCTGGCGGGTTTCAAAGCAGGCATAGGGCTGGTCATTGTGGTTGACCAGATACCGAAGCTGCTCGGCATTCACATAGAGAAAACCGGGTTCTTAAGGGACATTGGATCGCTCATTCTGCATCTGCCCCAGACGTCACGCATTGTGCTGGCGATCTCAGTGGTGATGCTCATGGTGATGATCTTGCTTGAACGCTTTGCGCCTCGCGCGCCCGCACCGCTGATCGCCGTCGCCCTGGGCATTGCCGCTTCCGGTCTGTTAGGCCTGGCGCACTACGGCGTTTCCATGGTGGGCAGCATTCCGCGCGGGCTCCCACACTTTACATGGCCCAATCTTGGCCTGGTTGAAGAGATGTGGCCGGGCGCGGCCGGCATCGCCATGATGAGTTTCGCGGAAAGCATAGCGGCGGCGCGTGCCTTCGCTAAACCAGGCGAGCCTCGTCCGTCTCCGAACCAGGAGTTGCTTGCAATCGGCGCCGCCAACGTGGCAGGCGGATTATTCAGTTCCATGCCTGGTGGCGGCGGCGCCACACAAACGGCGGTGAATCGTAGCGCCGGGGCGCAGACCCAGTTGGCTGAACTCGTGACCTCGGCGGCCGCGCTTGCTGTTCTGCTTCTGCTTGCTCCTCTCATTGGCTTGATGCCGAATGCGACTCTGGCCGCGGTTGTTGTGGTTTATTCCGTGGGCCTGATCAAGCCAGCGGAATTTCGTGAAATCTTTCGAGTGCGTAAAACGGAATTCTATTGGGCCATCATCGCGTTTGCCGGCGTTGCCCTTCTGGGCACGCTGCGGGGAATACTAGTGGCGGTGATTACCTCGCTGCTCGCTCTTGCCCAGCAAGCTTATAGTCCGGTGGTCTATGCAGTAGCTCGCAAGCGCACTACCCATGCTTTCAGGCCGATCTCTTCCCAATACCCGACGGACGAAACGTGGCTGGGCTTGCTCATCCTGCGTGTGGAAGGCCGGTTGTTCTTCGCCAATGCACAGCGCGTGGGGGACCGTATCTGGCCCCTGATTGAGCAGGCAAGCCCTTCAGTCCTGGTGATCGATTGCAGTTCGATCATCGACATCGAGTACACGGCGCTCAAGATGCTGGCCGACGCCGAAGACAAGTTGCAGCGTAGAGGCGTCACTCTCTGGCTTGCGGCACTGAACCCTGAGGTGTTTGCCACGCTGTCGCGTTCCAGAATCGGTCAAATCCTGGGACGCGACCGGATGTTCCTCAATGTTCAATCCGCGGTCGAGCACTACGAGCAACTCCAGAACATGCAGAAACCGCCTTCGCCGGACAGAGAACCGGCGTGGGGCCAAAGGAAGGTAATGTGATGAGATCCAACGGGCATAAACAAGTCAAACAGAACGGCAACAGCTCCCTGGCAACAGAGAAAAGCCTCAAGCGAAAAGAGTATGAAAAGGAACTCGACCGGCTGCACGCGGAACTGGTGAAACTGCAGGAATGGGTGACGGCAAAGCGTCTCAGGGTCTGTGTTGTTTTTGAAGGGCGGGATGGGGCCGGCAAGGGAGGCACCATCAAGGCGATTACCGAGCGGGTGAGCCCGAGAGTATTTCGGGTGGTGGCTCTACCCGCGCCGACAGAGCGCGAGAAGAGCCAAATGTATTTGCAGCGTTATATCCGCCATTTGCCAGCAGCCGGCGAAGTAGTGATCTTTGACCGCAGCTGGTACAACCGCGCAGGCGTGGAGCGGGTGATGGGCTTCTGCACGGAAGAGCAGGTGCAGAGATTTTTGCGGGCGACGCCGTTGGTGGAAAAGGCCATGGTGGATTCCGGTATTCTCTTGTTCAAGTACTGGCTGGAGGTCAGCCCGGAAGAACAGACCCGCCGGCTTGAATCACGCATCAACGATGCGCGCAAGATCTGGAAACTCTCACCTATGGACCTCAAGTCTTATAGCCGCTGGTACGACTACTCAAGAGCGCGCGATGAAATGTTTGCCGCTACCGATACTCATTTTGCGCCATGGTACGTTGCCAACGCCGACGACAAGAGGCGTGTGCGTCTCAATATTATTACTCATTTGCTGAGCAACATTTCCTACGAGGAAATCCGGCGCGAGAAGGTGAGATTGCCCGACCGCCAGAAGGCCCACAAATATGAAGAACCGGATTATCCCTATAAATATGTACCGGAAGAGTTCTGAGGGCCCCCATCCACTGTAATCAATTGCAATGGCGACAATAGAAGGCGCTGGCCCAAGCGCAGGACCGTCTGGCAGCTTTTACAGTTTCCTGCTTTTGCCGCGGTATTGAGAATGGCTTGTGCGCGATACATGTTACTTCGCGGAGAGGAATGGCAGAAAATGAACCGCTTAACCGGAAATTCCCCTACCAGGGCCATCTTAGGATTAGTGGTGTTGTTGTCCATCAGTGCCGGTGCGCAGAAATCTGAAACCATTCAGGCCCAGGCCTTTGGAACAACAACGCAGGCGGGGAGGACCTTCGGCATCACCATTCGCATCCAGAGTTACTCAACGCCAGAGGACCAAAAGAAGCTTATCGATGCTTTCTCCAAAGGTGGTCATAATGCGCTGGTGGATGCGCTGTCCAAGATGAAAGGAAGAGGCCGCGTGGCAATTACCACAGGAGGTGTAGGCTACCAGATTGCTTACATCAGGAATATTCCGACTCCTACGGGCCGCACCATCCGTCTCATCACGGACCGTCCAATCAACATCGGCGAGGCGACATTCAGCACCCGTAGCGAGGACTATGACCTCACATTGATGGAAATCCATCTCAATGATGCTGATAAGGACAAGAGCACCGGCAATCTGATTGTGGGCGGCAGATTCATGGTTGATAAGAAGAAAAAACAGATTGAATTCGAAAGCTACCAGGCCACGCCCTGGCGCCTCACTGGAATCATGGAGCGGTGATGACCTTCTTCAAGTGGTTCAGAGAAGTATTGTTGGACGGCCTGGTTCGGCACTAGAAACAAAAACCTCACCGCACGCTGCCCGTTTAACGGCGAGCACAAGGTCCTTGGTAAGCCGGCGTTTCGGCACATAACCCAGTACCCCCGCCAATTGAGCGGCCGCAATCATTTCCGGGTCACAGTCGACAGAGCAGATGACTACGAAGCATGTCAGCCTCAGCCGTATGATTTCCCTGGCAACTTCGATACCGGTCAATTCAGGCATGTTCAGATCCAGCACGGCCACACAGGGTTGCAAGTGCTGGATAGAGGTCAGGGCAGAACGACCATCGGTCGCCGTGGCAACCACATCGAAGTCTGTCGATAAAGCGGATACAAGGGTTAGAAGAACCTTGGCATTGTCATCGGCCACAATAATCCGCGGTTTTATCTCAGGGATGTCCATCATGAGAATGAACCCGCCTTTCCTGTGACTGTTACGCCAAAATGCCGGCCCACAGCATTAAATATTTCCAATCTTTCGAAAAGCAGCTTCTCCTTCTATTTGTAAAACTGCCCTATACCCTCGCCCCGAAGCCGGCTTGTGGACTTATAATTTTCCCGCGCGACCAGAACGCCCATCTCTGGTAAAACCGACAGCTTCTTTGGCCGCCCGGCGCAAATTAAAATAGTGAGTCCTACAGCAAGAGAAATGGCCACCATTGAATGTGGCGCTTTCACGGTGCTGAATATGTATTATCCCCCGAACGCAGTTTGGAGCATTCCATGCGCAAAAAAAAGAGTAACTAATGACAGGGTCAACCTTAAATTCAAGCCGCAACCCGGTAGAGGCATAATAGGCGGAAAGCCCATTTCGGAACAGACCGTGGCGTTCCTTGACGCGCTGTTGCCTTCTTCATCACCGGGCGCAATTTTTTCAATGCTTACCCGTTTAACGAACATAAACTCTTCAAGAACATGCCTTTAGAAACGGCCAGAAAGCAGAGGCAAACGACTTATGCAAAAACCAACTGTCCTCATTGCTGACGATCATGTGATGGTGGTAGACGCTTTTCGAAAACTTCTGGAACCTTACTATGAAGTCATCGCAAGCGTATCTGACGGGCGCGCACTGCTGGAGAAAGCGCCGGAGCTGAAGCCGGATGTAATTGTGGTCGATATCGGCATGCCTTGCCTGAATGGCCTGGCTGCCGGCCAGAGGCTCAGAGACATGATCCCCAAAACAAAGGTGGTGTTCGTGACCATGAATGAAGATGGCGACCTGGCGTCAGAAGCTCTACGCAGCGGAGCATCAGCCTACCTGCTCAAGAGTTCAGCAGGCTCCGAATTGCTCACGGCAATTCATGAAGCGCTGCGTGGCCGCAGATACGTGACCCCGCTCATTAAGCATGCAATGGAAGAATCATTCATACGCTCTCCCAATCCCAAGTCGCCGGAAAAGAAACTTACTCCCCGCCAGGTTGAGGTCCTGCAACTCCTGGCCGAGGGGCGGTTGATGAAAGAAGTAGCTGACATTCTGGGACTAACGCCGCGAACTGTCGCTTTTCACAAGTACCGCATTATGGAGACGCTCGGAATACACAGTAATGCTGAATTGATCAAATTTGCCGTAAAACATCATATGTCGCCGTCTTAGTGCGATTCCAGGGTTGGTGTTCTTTTACACCAGGGCTAAAGCCCAGGCTTTTAATCACCTTAACGCGGCCCTAAAGGGCCGCTCTTCCACCAGGCTTTTAATCACCTTAACGCGGCCTTCTGCCCATTCACGCGCAAAGAGCGCGCGCGAATGGGGGCCTAAAGGGCCGCTCTTCCATCGCTACAAGACAGCGACTCTAGTTCTGCTTGAGTGGAGTGACTTGCTACTGCACATGAACAGCGGAGTGCTCCGCACAGATAGTCCTGAAGATTTCACTATCACGCTCAAAATCTTTTAGCGCATATCCGCACAACGTATCCAGATGGAAGCCATGAGCGGCGATGTCCCAGAGCTGTTCCATACGTAATGCCTGAAGGGTTTCACCGGCCGCGAACAACTGAGGGGCGATCTCTCCACACGCTGCAACACGCGGGATTACCCTGGTGGACTCTGCAACCAGCGCTTCGATAGCGTCAAAAAAACGCTCTGGATCAAGCCTGCCATCCACCATAAATCTAGACATAATCTCGTGAGCGTCCTGTGGTAAAAGTATTCCTGTCTCAATTGCACGCTCAACATCCACGTTCCTGGACCTCAATCGTTGCAGAATCCCAGTAAGGTGCAGCGGCGTCGCGACCACGATTGCCGCTTTGCCCGCACTGAGCTCTGTGACGGTAAAATCTGCAAAACCTTCCACAAGGGCCGAATCATCGGAATAAATCTGGATTTCATGCCGGAGAGGCGGGCCGCCGGCTTCGCGGAATTTCTGCTTGACCGTGCCACGCACGAAATATTTTTCCGCAAGCACAGCTTCAATACCAGGCAACAGCTCTCTTGCGACGTTCAGTTTCTGAATATAGCCAAGTCCTCCCGACCGAAGCGCGGCTTTAACCACATCAAAAGAAAATTCCTGGCTGATGAACAGGATTTTGGCCAGGGGAGCAACCTTGCGCATCTGCCTGGCAGCCAGCACGCCGTTCAATCTGGGAAGGCCAACATCAAGAAGAACCAAATCGGGTTTCAGTTCGGCAGCTTTCTGGACTGCTTCCATTCCATCGCATGCCTGACCCACGATCTGAAAGCGGGGATCCTGTTCCAGCACTGAACAAAGATATCGCCTGAATTTTTCGAAGTCGTCGACTATGAGAATTCTTAACGGCATTGACGAAGAAGCCTGCCAGTCACGCGGCTATGTGACTGCAATTCCGCCCCTTGGGAAATGAATAAGTCTACTTTGAACGCAATCTCAAGAAAACCCGACTACTGTTCCATGGATTATACGGAGGACAATTCCTATTTTCCATATTCAATTTAAGAGGCCTGTAACCATCATTTGTTTGTCAAGTTTACTTTGCCTAAAAACCAATTCTTACCACTGATAAACACTGAGAACACTGATAAAGAAAAGGCGATTTGTCAGTAGATCTTATGCGAAGCCTTGATTTTGATCAGTGTTATCAGTGTAAATCAGTGGTAAATGCAATTTTTGGGCAAAGCCTCTCGCCACGGATGAACACGGAATTGCAAATTTAACTTCTTGATCCGTGTAAATCAGTGTTATCAGTGTTATCAGCGGTGAGGTTTGGGGTTTTGTGCAAAACGCTGATCGGAAAAGGAAATCGGGGACGGGACAAAATAATGAAGCGATATCACAGGGCATGCGCCTTTATTGGGGTTGCAGCTTTTCTGGTTTATGCATTTGCGTTACAACCTGCATCGGCGCAAGGCCAGCCACAGAAAGCGCAGGCAAAAGCGCCCATCCAGACCTTTGTCGGCGTAATCTCTGACGGCCAGTGCGCGGTCAAGGGATCGCACAAAGAGGTGATGGCGAAGGCCAAAGTGAATACGGCCGCCAACTGCGTAAAGGGCTGCGCCAGGCGCTATGGCTACGTCCTGTATGTCCCATCCACCAAAAAGATCTATAAGCTGAGCGACCAGGAGCGCCCGGCGGAGCTGGCCGCAAAAAGAGTCAGAATCAAGGGCGCTCTGGATAAATCCACGCAGACCATTTATGTAAGCAGTATTGAGCCGGTGCTGTGATTTTCAAACCGTCATGGCGAAGCGATGAAATCGCGCGGCGGACCGGCTGCTTTCGGCTGATGGCTTGCAAATGGCGTAAACCGCTGATTTAAAAAGAAAACCAGCGTCGTGGCTTCTGCAAAAATCGTGTAACAGTTCCCCGAGTTGAACAATCTAAGCTATTGATAAGGAAGGTTACCTTGGGACAATAGGGGCCTGCTTTTTGGTAGCGCAGGGAGAGGTTACCAGTAATATAGCTTGCAACTGGCCGAAGGTTCTATAGTTTTCCTGAAATCTTAGCGTGTCTTGAAAGAGACATATGGCGCAACTCATTCCACAGGAACGGGGGCGTAGAAGCTCTCGTGTTCTTGTCTCGTTAGCGTTGGCGGTGTCCGGCCAGAAGAGTGACGGGTCTCATGTAAGTGGGGCCGCGGAAACCATTCTTGTCAACCGCCACGGCGCCAAGATCCGTTCCGCGGTTCCGCTTGAGAACAAGATGGAAGTCCGCGTGGCCATGCTTGCGCCTTATAAGTGGCGCGTGGGCCAGGTGGTCTGGGCCGATTCAGGCGAGCGGGAATACGGAATCGAACTCTACCGCCCGGAAAACTTCTGGGGCATTTATTTTCCGCCGGAAGACTGGGAACTGGGCGTGCCCGCTGTCACCGTGGCCAGCCATGCGCCGGCCCCTGGAGCGGTCCAGCCCCGGGTTGAGATGCAGGCAGAATCCACTGACACATCCACCGGGCCGGCGGCGCTGCAGATTCCTGAAGGCGGGACCATCGCAATCCTGAGAGGCATTGCCGGCAACGGCCTTCCGTTCCAGGAGCGCGACCTGATTCTGCCCGTGGGTGAACGCGACGCCACCATGCTGATTGGTCCGCTGGTCAGCCTGGGATCGAAGTTGCAGGTGATCTTCAGCAAGAACTGCGTGGAAGAAGCAGTGGTCACGGCCACCTCGCACAGCCGCGAATACGACCGCTGGCGGATATGGCTGAATTTCTCTCGGGTCCTTTTGGTTGCCAAACAGTAGTTTCCCCGATTCGCGCGCGGATCGTCCGTGATCGGAAGAATCAATCCTGGGCGCATGCCGTCCAAAAGACGGGTAGAACATCATCGACAAACAAAGGAAGCGGCGAGGCCGATGACGCGCCGAGCCGCCTGCACCGGGCGCAGGACAAACCGTCCAGGTTCCAAAATCTCAAGCGGTTTGGAGCGTAGCGACAAAAATGAAGCTCACGCGCGATCACGTGCGATTTCGGCGATAGGCTATACTCTCCGTGCTTTTTCCAAGGAGCACCAATGAAGCGCTTTCCTTTTTATGCATGGCTCGCAATCCTGATCGTTGTTCCCGCCTTGGCGCAGCAGCCCCAGCCAGCGCCAACACCTGCGCCCAAAACGGTTTACATTCGCGCCGGCCATCTATTTGACGGCGCCGGAGACAAGACGCGCGAGAACATGGTGATCGTGGTAAGTGGCGACCGCATTCAAAGCGTTTCGCCGGCCAGTGCGGCTTCCATTCCCGCGGGCGCCACCGTTGTCGATCTTTCACACGCGACTGTGCTGCCGGGATTGATCGATTGCCACACGCACCTGGGCGCGCGGGCTGATCGCTATGATGAAATCTACAATTTCAAGGACACGCCTTTCCAAAGCGCCTTTGCCGCTGTGGTCAACGCGCGCAAGACGCTGGAAGCCGGCTTCACCAGCGTGCGCGATGTGGGCTCGCTGCCGTTTCTGGCCGTCGATCTCCGCAATTCGATCAATGAAGGCCTGGTTCCCGGACCGCGCATCGTGGCCAGTGGGCCGCCAATTTCCATTACCGGCGGACACGGCGATCTGAATAACTTTTCTCCACAAACGCGCGTCAGCATGTTTCCTGAAGAGCGCGACTTCCAGATTGCCGATGGAGTTGACCAGATCCGCCACGTGGTGCGCGCCCAGGTGAAGTATGGCGTGGACGTGATCAAGATTCTTGCCACCGGCGGCGTCCTCTCCAAGGGCGATAGTCCCGGCGCTCCGCAATTTACCCCGGAAGAACTCAAGGCCGCTGCCGACGAGGCGCACATGGCCGGCCGCAAGATCGCGGCCCACGCCCACGGCACGCAGGGAATCAAGAATGCGATCCTTGCCGGCATCGACTCAATCGAACACGCCAGCCTGATCGATGATGAAGGCATCCGCCTGGCGAAAGAGCATGGCGTCTACCTGGTGATGGACATCTACAACGACGATTACATCCTGGGCAAGGCCATTGAGTTTGGGCTGCCTAAGGAAAATGTGGACAAGGAACGCGCGATCGGACGCCTGCAGCGCGAGAACTTTGAGCGCGCGGTAAAAGGCGGCGCAAAGATGGCCTTCGGCACCGATGCCGGCGTCTATCCGCATGGCGACAACGCGAAACAATTTTTCTACATGGTGAAGTATGGTCTCACGCCGGCGCAGGCCATCCGCGCAGCCACCAGCAACGCCGCTGACCTGATCGGACGAGCGAGGGATGTGGGTACGCTGGAACCGGGCAAATTTGCCGACATGATCGCCGTGACTGCCGATCCCCTGCAGGACGTGCGCGCGCTGGAGAATGTGGGCTTTGTGATGAAAGGCGGCGCCGTGGTGAAAGATACGATCACGGCAAAGCGGTAGTTGGTGCAGTAATTGGTATTTGGTATTTGGTATTTAGTACTTGGTACTTGGCCTTGCCTAAAAAGATCGAGGCATTTTTGGAGTGGCTAGTCGGTTGCGATCTTACGGCTAAATACTAAATACTAAATACTAAGGACTGTCCTTTGCCGCTAAATACCAACTACTAAGTGCCGTCTTGGCAGTTGCGATCTTACGGCTAAATACTAAATACTAAGTACTAAGTACTGTCCTTGCCGCCATAGGAGACGCAAATGTCATACAAACCAGTCCTCATAGCTTTGTTGTCTGTCACGCTGCTGGGCGCAATGCAGACCACGCCCAGCGGATCTTCACAGGCCTCCAGTTCGCAAGCCGGCGCGGCCAATGCCGCGGAAAATGCGCAGATCCGCCAGCTGGGAAATAACCGGGGGAATGACGCGCAGGCCCAGCGCGATGACATCAGGAAAATGCGCGCGCTGCTGGCACAGATGCAAAGCAATCTGGCGTTTGTCGATAACACGCAGTCGCCGCTGAAACATCAGTTCCAGCTCGATATCGATATGTGGAACGCCCTGCTCAACCAGATGGAGCGGAGATCGTATCCAAATTCGCGTTGAGCGTGCACCGGGTTGCCAGCCAAAGTTGCGCGATGGGGCGGTTTGTTGCCTGCAAAAGTACATGTGTCGGCGGTACCGTTGAAGTTTTTTCGCCCCGCGCGGAAGATGGAATGAAGCAGACGGCGGAAATAATTGAATGGAACTCCCCATGTCACAACCGGATCAAGGCTCGGCAGGGCGGCGCTGGTCGCGCCACAAGATTGACGTTCGTCTGAAAGTGTCTTTTCCCAGAGAGGGGAAAAACGATTCCGCATTTGGCCGGGCCAACAGCCTGAGCCGCGGCGGAATCGGCGCTTACATTCCGTGTTCCATCCCCGTCGGTACAGCCGTGCGGCTGGAACTGACGTTTCCTTATTCCTCCACTGAAGCAAAGCTGGATGCGATCATCCGCACCTGCGAGGGCTTTCGCTATGGGCTGGAGTTCACGCGAGTGAGCGACGACATGCAGGAGATGATCGTAAAAAACTGCAACGGCACAGAAATGCTGCAGTAGGCGGTTTCTTGCTTGTGTAGAATGCTGGGCGGAGATCCCTTCGCATGCTCAAGCGCTTTGCGGTTACCCTGCTTTTCCTGCTCAACTCATCGATTGGCTTTGCGCAAACGCCTCCTGCCAATGCCGCGCAGCCCAAAGTCCGCACCGTGACCGCGTTTGTTCGTCTGGACCGCGCCGGCTATCAGGCGCAAGTGGCTGAAGCGTTGAAGCTGCTGCACGCGGCCAAAGATGCGCTGACCAGGGCAGGCTATGAAGTCGAGACCATCCGCATCACCACGCAGCCGTTTCCTGAATACACAAAAGGACTCACGGCCGATCAGGCGCTTGAGTTCTTCCGTGCCTTTGACAAGCTGGCGCAGCAGGAAGGATTCACGCCGGATATCGGCCCGGCGATGAGCAAGGACGACGATGATCCGAAGCAGGCCGAGCTGCTGGCGCGAATCCTGGCTGAGACACAGAACATCAACGGCTTTGTCGCCGTCGCGGACGAGCAGGGCATTCACTGGAACGCGGTCCGCGCCGCCGCGCGCATCGTCAAATATCTGGAAGAGCACACCGAGCACAGCGAAGGCAATTTTCACTTCGCAGCCGGCGCGTTTCCCCCGGCGGTCGCGCCGTTCTTTCCCGTGTCGCACACCTCGGATGCGGGCCACGGCTTTGCCATTGGCCTGGAATCCGCCAACATCGTGCAGCAGGTTTTTGCCAATGCCAGGGGAGACCTGAATGCCGCGGGCGACCAACTGACCGCGGCGCTTGGCGCGGAAGCAAAGAAGGTGGAAGCGATAGCGCACCGCGTCGCCACCAGCACCGGATGGAAATATCAGGGGATCGACCTGACGCCCGTTCCACTCAAGGAAATCTCTATCGGCGGGGCGATGGAATCTTTGTTGCACGGCGAGATTGGCTCGCCGGGAAGTTTGAGCGTGGCTTATACCATCACCACGGCGGTGAAAAAAGTGCCTGTACAGCAGGCTGGTTATAGCGGGCTGATGCTGCCGGTGCTGGAAGATTCCGTGCTGGCGAAACGCTGGGAGGCGGGCACGGTCAGCCGCGATTCGCTCATGTCGTACTCTTCGGTCTGCAGCACCGGCCTCGATGCCATCCCACTGCCCGGCGATATTTCACTGCATGAGCTTGAAAACATCATCGGCGACATGGCCAGCCTGGCGGTGAAGTGGCACAAGCCTCTTTCCGCAAGGCTGCTGCCCGTGGCGGGCAAGAAAGCAGGCGACATGACGGAATTCAGCAGCCCGTATCTGGTAAATATTCGTATCCGATAGAGGACAAACCATGGCTCTGCAGATGAAAGCTGAATGCGAGAAGTGCCACCAGCCGCTGCCGGCGAATGGCATGGCGATGATTTGCTCTTACGAATGCACTTTTTGCGAAGCATGCGCAGCAGGAATGAAGAACGTTTGCCCGAACTGCGGCGGGGAACTGGTGAACCGGCCGAAGCGAAAGTGAGGGCAAAGCGGAGTGCGCCAGCGAAGGGGAGATCCAGCCCCACGCCGATTCGTAAGGTCCGTGCTTTTCCGGCTTTAAATAATTCGCCAACTCAGCCATTGACAAGGCTTTCCTGAAGGTCTAAGGTTTTTCACTGCCCGTTGCAAATCCCCCGGAGGTACTCCACCCCATGCCTACGACCCTCACTGAACAATATTCATTCGTACGCCGCATTTTTGTTTTACTGCTTGCGGCAGCTCTGCTTACGCCGGCTCTCGCCCTGGCGCAAACGCATCCGCTTTTCAACCTTTCATCCAGTTCGCAGTCCCCGTTTCCCAGCGACCGTTTTACGGCCTTTGATACCCAGCAGCTCACCGGATTGCGCGTGAACATGGCTCTGCCCAACTGCGCCACCCACCCGTCTGACTGCGCAGATCTCACGCTGCTGAACCAGCTTGACGGCTTCAATCTTCAGCCGCGCCTCTCCATCGCGTTTGATGGCGCAATTGATCCGAGCACGGTCAATAGCAACACGGTTTTTCTGGTGACGGTCCCCGGCCCGGGGCTGCTTGGGCTCGATTTTGACAACTTTACGCCGCAAGTGATCGGCATCAACCAGATCGTTTGGGACCCCGCCAGCCTTACGCTCTTTGCCGAGTCGAACGACCATCTGAATGAAGACTCGAATTACCTGCTGGTGGTGACCACCGGAGTGCATGATGCCGGCGGCAATCCCATCGCGGTTTCGTCAGACTTCGCCCAATTCATCCATGGCGATGGCGGCGTAGACGGCAAGAATGCAGACGAACTGCTCAAGCGTTATCAACAGGCCTTGAAACATGCCGTGAATGCGGAGTTGCCGCAACTCGGCGTTTCGCGGGACGGCGTGGCTGCCGCCAGCGTCTTTACCACGGAAAGCGCGACAGCGACACTGCGCAGCATTCGCGATCAGATCAAGGCCGCCGCGCCGCCGGCTGTCGACTTTAAGCTGGGCAGCAACGGAGAAACGACCGTTTTTCCATTGAATACGGTCACCAGCATAACGTTTAACGAGCAGCTCTCGTCGATTCATCCTACCAACCTCACCATCAACACCCTTGCGGGACCCTTTGCGGCTCTAACACAGACAGTCCCTGGGGCTATTGCAACGGCAGCTTTCGGTAAATTCACCGCGAAGCACTGGCAGAATGCGAACGTCTTCATTCCCCAGGTGCCGACGACCCAGAGTGTGCCGTCGCAGGGCTCGGAAGACATCTTCTTCAACCTGTTTATTCCCTCCGGTCCCCGCCCGACCAATGGATGGCCGGTAGCAATCTTTGGCCACGGGTTCGGGGACAATAAGCAGGGAGCACCGTTTGTAGTGGCATCGATTCTTGCTCATAACGGGATTGCCAGCATCGCAATTAATGTTGTTGGTCATGGGTTTGGACCAAATAGCACTTTGACGGTGAATCAGGGAACCTCTTCCGTGACATTTCCTGAGGGCGGCCGCAGCTTTGATCAGGACGGAAATGGGCATATTGACGGCACAGAAGGTTCCTCGACGTTTTTTCTGAGTCCACAGGGAACCATCGGTTCACGCGACGCGTTGCAACAGACCGTGGCTGATTTGATGCAATTGGTTCGCGTCATTCAGGGTGGGATCGACGCCGATGGCGATGGACTCCAGGACCTGGATCCTAACCGCATCTATTATGCCGGCCAGTCCTTCGGCGGAATCTATGGCACGATTTTCCTTGGCATTGAACCCGATGTCCGGGCCGGTGTCCCGAACGTCCCCGGCGGTCCGATCATCGATATCGTCCGCCTGAGCCCCACGTTCCAACTTCTGCTGACCCAGGCGCTTGCGGTGCGCGTGCCGGCCTTGCTCAATTCTCCGGTTTCCCCTTTCTACAATGACAATAGCCCGCTGCGCAATCTGCCCCCGGTGATCAATAACGTGCCGGGAGCAGTTGCGATCCAGACAGTGGAGGACACCAGCCGCTGGCTGGGACAGGCGGGCGATCCTGTGGCCTGGGCGCCATTCATCCGCAAGAACCCTCTGCCCGGCGACCTGGCAAAATCGGTGATCGTCCAGTTTGCCCGCGGCGACAAGACCGTGCCAAATCCCACGGCGACTGCCTTGATCCGTTCCGGCGATCTGAAAGACCGCGCTACTTTCTTCCGCAATGACATTGCGTTTGCGCTGAATCCAGGTGACCCAATTACCAATCCAACGGGGTTCTCAAAGAATCCACACACTTTCCTGACGAACCTGGTGCCAGGTCCTCCTCCGTTACTTCACCCGATTGTGGTGGCGGTTGGTGCACAGACGCAGATCGGCGTGTTCTTCTCCACCGACGGCGCCTTGACCATTGATCCTGATGGGCCGGGTCCGCTGTTTGAAGTGCCGATTGCAGGTGCGCTGCCGGAGGACCTGGGATTCATTCCGTAGGAGCATTCGCAAATAGCAACTGGCAATTAGCCAAAGCAAAAACATCAGCCGCGAATTAACGCGAAACAAGCGAATCGAATTTGATTCGTGTTTATTCGCAAAATTCGCGGCTTGATTTTTGATTCTGATCTGCGACTATCTGCGAAATCTGCGGCAAATTAGGTTTGGCTAGCTGCTAATTGCTCTTTGCGGCAAATTAGGTTTGGCTAGTAGGCATTCAGATGGCTATCCGGCACG
>Ga0070717_10001697_pt1 | contig 15333 bp, 11 predicted proteins | sample LARL113metaG_FD_71366 | JGI IMG/M metagenome (GOLD analysis project Ga0070717, IMG submission 71366) | Corn, switchgrass and miscanthus rhizosphere microbial communities from Kellogg Biological Station, Michigan, USA - LAR L11-3 metaG | ecosystem: Host-associated > Plants > Roots > Rhizosphere ... | reverse complement strand
GCTGGATCCGTCGGTTGTTGTTTCAACCGCGACGCCGAGGGGCATGTCACCAGGATGGCCAGCATGAAAACCAATCGTATGAAGCAGTCAGAAAACTTCTGCGGAGAGATCTGCATGCGAACCTCCGATTGCGGCGGCCGCGGCGTTTTGGGAAATTCGAATCCGGCCGTATGGCTGGATTATAAGTTCGAGCGAAATGGTTGAGTTGACAGTGACAAAGGAATGACAAAGTGGAGACAAATGGCATCCATTTCGGTGAGGGGCAACATTTTGCGGCGCCTTGCTGTGGGACGTTCCGCATTGAGCGCAGACATGGCCTTCGCCGCCGCCCTCCTATACTGGAAGAGCGGTATCTTCCCCAAGAGGTTCGCCGGCTATTGAGCTATTTACAAGGATTTGGAGGTCTTTACGCGCGGCTGACAGCATTGCTGCTGCGCCGTCTGCCCAGTGAGCGCCAGCGTATGCTGGCATTCACCATCCTTGCCGGCGGCTTGTGCGGCCTCGCTGCGGTCGCCTTCCATCTCAGCATCGCCTGGCTTGAAGCGCTGTTCATCAACCGCGCCAATGCCGCGCCCGGCCATAGCTGGATATTCTGGACCATCCTCACCCCCGCCCTGGGTGGCCTGGTTGTCGGTCTGGGTTTGACCTACTGGGCGCCGGCCGCCGCGGGCAGCGGCATCCCCCAGGTAAAGGTGGCGTTCGCCTTGCGCCACGGCCTGATTTCCTTTCGCGAGACCATCGGCAAGTTCGTTTTGTGCGCCTTGCAAATCGGGGCCGGTGCATCGCTGGGCCTCGAGGGCCCGACAGTCCAGATCTGCGCCGGGGTCAGCAGCATGCTCGCCGGCGCCGCACGCCTCAGTCCCCAATACCGGCGCCGCATGACTTCCGTGGGTATGGCGGCGGGAATCGCGGCGGCCTTCAATGCGCCCATCGCCGCCATTACCTTCACTCTCGAGGAACTGATCGGCGATCTCGACCAGACCATGCTCTCCGGCGTCATTGTGGCGGCGGCGCTCGCGGCCGTGGTTGAAAACAAGATTCTCAGCAACAATCCTGTTTTTCACGTGCCCCGGCACTACCAGTTCGATCGGGCATCCTCGTTGCTCTGGTATGCGTTGCTGGGCGTCCTTGCGTCGTTCGTCTCCATCGCATTCAGCGACAGCCTCTTGTGGGTGCGGGCGCAATTCAAGCGGCTGGAGTCCGTTCCCAAATGGATTCATCCCGCATTCGGCGGCCTGGGCACCGGAGTCCTGGCCGTCATCGGCCTTGAGTTCTTTCATCGCAACGGCATCGCCGGCGATCCCTATCAAACGCTAACTCTCGCGCTGACCGGCACTCTGCCGCTCACCATGATGATCACGTTTTGCCTTCTCAAATTGGCGGCCACGGTCAGTTCCTATTCGAGCGGAGGCTCGGGCGGCATCTTTGCCCCTTCGCTATTCATGGGAGGGATGCTTGGCGGCGCCGTCGGATACATCGATGTGACGGTGTTCCATCATTCCACCGACGCCATTGGCGCTTTCGCGGTGGTGGGCATGGGCGCGGTGTTTGCCGGGATTGTGCGCGCGCCCATGACCTCCATCCTGATAGTGTTCGAGATGACCGGGGGATACGGCCTTGTGCTGCCGTTGATGATCGCCAACATGAGCGCGTTCGCATTGGCTCGCCACTGGCGCCCGGTTCCCGTCTATGATGCGTTGCTCGCTCAGGACGGCATCATCCTGCCGCACGGATCCACTCCACTTGGCCCTCCCGGCGAAACCACCGACATTGAAGAGAACCTCACCGCTGGCGCAACCGAAGACGCAACCGCCTGACGATAAGGAGAGACCTTTCTGCCCTCGCCTTCGCACGACTTCGCGCGGATATTCATCGAGTTGGGAATGGTCGCTTTTGGTCTCGCGATTCTCGCGCGCCTGGCCAGGCGTTTTGGCTTCTCCTCCATCCCTCTTTACCTGCTCGCGGGACTCGCCTTCGGCACAGGAGGCTTCGCTCCCCTTAATCTCTCCAAAGACTTTATTGAGATTGGCGCCGAAATCGGTATTCTGCTGCTGCTTTTTATGCTCGGCCTGGAATACTCCGGCGAGCAGCTCAAAAGGAACCTCGGCAGCGGACTGTCCGCTGCAGCCGCCGACTTTGTGCTCAATTTTCCGGTGGGTTTCATCGCCGGGATATTGCTTGGTTGGGCTTGGTTGCCTTCGGTCCTGCTCGGCGGTGTCACTTATGTTTCCTCATCGGGCATCATCGCACGCGTGCTTTCCGAACTGGGCCGTCTCAACGCACCTGAAACCCCGACCGTCCTCTCCATTCTGGTTTTCGAAGACCTGGTCATGGCCGGCTATCTTCCCCTGGTGGCCGTACTCCTTGCGGGCGGAGGACCCACCAGGATTGTTATTTCCATCGCCATTGCTTCTACCACCGTGCTGGTGGTGCTGTTTGCCGCCATCCGTTTCGGAAACTCGATTAGCGCTCTGGTCGCCAATCAATCCGACGAAATCAATCTCCTTACAACCTTTGGCACCGTGCTTCTGGTCGCGGGTTTCGCGCAACGGCTACAGGTTTCAGCGGCCATCGGAGCATTTCTCGTCGGCATTGCCGTCTCCGGCCCCATTGCTGAGCAATCCCATCGCCTCTTCTCTCCACTCCGCGATCTCTTCGCCGCCACGTTCTTTTTCTTCTTTGGCCTGGAGGTCGATCCGCGCAGCCTGCCGCCGGTCCTGCTTGTCGCGCTCGCGCTCGCGGCTGCCACCATCGTCACCAAGGGACTAACCGGCTTTTGGGCCACGCGGGGCATGAGTTTCGATACCAGGGCCCGTCTGCGAGCCGGTCTTACATTGGTAGCGCACGGCGAGTTTTCGATTGTCATCGCCGGACTCGGCGTCGCGCTCGAGCCTCGCCTGGGTCCGCTGTCCGCAGCGTACGTCCTTCTCCTGGCAATTCTCGGACCCATCATCCCCCGCATGGTTGGCTCTGAAACATCGCCCCCATGACAACATCACCCGCAGCGGGGTGAGACTCATGGGGAGTGGCGCTCCGGTTCCTGTTGAGCAGCGCCAGTCCCAAATCAGCCGGTCAAAATCCGGAGTTTTTCATAAACCGCGCGCGTTCGGCGGGATCGGCCACTCGTTCCGCCAGAAGCTCATAGAGATTCCGGACGGTGCCCGCGCGTTTGGCCTCTTTCTTGGCCAGAATCGGGGCGATCGCGCCCAGGTGGACGGCCAGCCTCCGCGCCGCCTGCTCAATCACAGCCGGCGTGATCTCGTTGGATGGCGAAACATCCACCGGTGTCGTCACCTGGGACGGCACCGCCGAGGTTAACCCCGGAGAAATGGTTTTTCCCTTCGCCATTTCCGCGCGACGGGCGAGAAAGGCCGCCCGGTCCTCTTCCCGTTCCAGGCTGGAGACCAGAATCGTGTACAGCTCAAAAAGGCTGGCGGTTTTCCCGGCGGCACGCTTGACCAGAATTTTGGCTACCGGCCCGATGAACGCCGCGAGTTGCCGCTCAATCATGTGCAGCGAGGCCGCGTTCAACTCATCGCTACCGACCCCTGGTTGGATATGGGTCTGATCGGCGTCAAAGGATGCGGTCGGCACGGCCGGGTTCGAGAAAGATTTGGTACCGCTCAAAGTGTGCCCGCTGCTTGCCCCGGGAACATCGGCCGGTTCGGGCATGTGTGGGGCGTATACCGGCGCGGCAGGCGCCTGAGCCGCTTTCGCCTCGTGTTGGTTCGGCTGATCTTGGAGCCCCTCGGATTGCTGCCGTTCCAAAGACTCCCGGCGCAGGTTTTCACTCACCGCGGCAAGCAGCGACTGGAGCCGCGATTCGGGGCCGATCTGGGCAATGGCCTGTTGCAGTTGTTGCTTGAGTTCCTGGTTGCGGCCGGCCTGAAACAAGCCCCGCGCTGCGGCCAACTGCTCATCGACGAATTTGCGGCGTTCATCAGCCTGACACTGGCGGTCCGCCATCGCTTTCAGGCGGAGCAGATTCCGGTCTTCGGGAAACCGTGCCAGCCCTTCATCCGCCTTCTCGAGTGCGGTGCGATAATCGTCCCTGTTCAGGGCGGCATCCACCTCCTGGGTCAGCGCTTCCAACTCTCGGCGACGGCGTTCCTGTTCCTGGGCCGCAACGGCTGACTCCATCAGGGACTGGACCTCCGGAGCGCCCGGATCCAGTTCTTCCGCGCGCTGCAGAATTTCCAGGGCCGCGGTAAATTTCCGCGACGAGATCTGCTGGCGCGCCTCGGCCAGCCAGGTTCCCATCTGCTGATGACGATTCCGTTCCTCAATCTCCCGCGAGATCAGGCGGTGCAACGTTCTGGCCGCGGTGTCATCGGGAGCCACGGCCAGGGCGGTTTCCACCGCTTCCCGGGCTGCGTCCAGTTTGCCCCCCTGGTGCGCGGATTCAGCCATCTCCAGGGCATGGTGCAACTTCTCCGCGCGTTCCACGGCGGCGCGGATCGTCTCGCGCAACTGCTGCAACTCGGCGTTGTTTCGGTCCAGAGCCAGCGCTCGATCTACATACTCCTGCGCTGTCTCGAACTGTTCGCCAGCCACTGCGTCCTCCGCACGTTCTCGAAGTTCACGCACCTGTTTGCCGATTTCGTCGCGCTTGATACGCTGCTGTAACTCGCGCAGCAGCCGGTTGGCCCCGGTGTGCTGATGGTCGATCTTCAACACCCGTATCAGAGAACTTTGTGCCTTGTAGACCTCTCCCCGCTCCAGGAAAAGTTCCACTTCGTGCATCTCGCGGCCGACCAGTTCTTCCTTCAATTGCACCTGCAACTGGCTCAGGTCCAGGGCCAACTCGTCGGCCGAACTGTACCGGTCATCGGGATTCTTGGCGAGCGCCCGATTCAGAATCTGCTCCACCTCCGGAGGGTAAGCGGAGAGAAAGACGCCCAGCGGCATCGGCGGCTCGTGCACGATCTTCATCATCGTGCTGGCGGTGTTCTCTCCCTCGAACGGCAAATGGTTAGTAAACAACTGGTACAGAACCACGCCGGTGGAGAAAATGTCGGTCCGGGCGTCGACCGATTTACCACTGAACTGCTCCGGAGCCATGTACCTGAGCGTGCCCATCACCTGCCCGGTGCGAGTCAGTTGCTGGTTGCCGGCGTACGCAATTCCAAAGTCGAAGATCTTGACGCCGCCATCCTTGCCCAGCATGATGTTGGCGGGTTTGATGTCGCGGTGAATCACGCGTCGGCGGTGGGCATAGCCCAGTCCCTGGCAGACCTGAAGCATGATGTTCAGCTTCTCGAGCAGGCTGAGCGGGCGGGCCTTCGACATGGCCGCATCCAGACCCTCGCCCTCCAGGTATTCCATGACCAAGTAGGGATTGCCGTCGTAGTCGCCCAGATCATAAATGGTGACGATGTTGGGGTGTTGCAGGCTCCCCAGCGACTGCGCCTCGCGAAAAAACCGCTTCAGCATGTCGGGATTTTCAGCGAACATCCCGATGACCATCTTGATGGCCACGGGGCGGTCGAGTTGCGGGTCCTTGCCTTGGTAAACCACGCCCATGCCCCCGCGCCCGATGACGCCGACGACATCGTATTTCCCGATTTTGGTGGGAACTGGGCTAGCCATGCGGATGGAACCTGGATTTCTTGATCTGGTCTTGAGAATCTGAAGCCTGGAATCCGTGCCCCAACCGATCGCAACGAAGCAGCGCTACATTCGGTAGGGCGTTGCAAGCGGGGTGCGGTTAATTATTCTACGAACACAGGTTAAGCCGCAACACGCCGGGCAAACTCAGGGGGATTCTTCCGCCGTACAAACGACAATGGGTTCCGGCCCCCGTCCGGGACCGGAACCCATGTTCACTGCTGAAGTTTAGAACATCACTTTGAGTGCGACCTGGATATTGCGCGGGTCGTTGCGGGTACCCTGGACCTGCCCAACCGGACCATAATCGAAGTGGTTGGTAATGTTCCACGCACCGCCGTAAATCGGGTGGTTGAACACGTTGAGGAAGTCTCCACGAAGCTCGGCGTGGATCTTCTCGGAGCCGAATTCCTTCCCGATGCCGAGGTCAAGGTTCTTCGTGGCTGCCTCGCGGAGTGTGTTGTAGTTGCGCGGTTCATTTCCGTAGCTATACGGGAATGGCTGGCAATTGGGTTCCACCCCGCAGGTCACGAGGCTGCCGTCTCCCGAGGGCGAGACCCCCTGGAATGCGTCCGGATTGAACCAGTTGGCCGCGCTGCGATGCCGCGGGATGGGATTGCCCACCAGGTTCGGCATGGCGTTCCCCGGGAACCCATAGTTTCCAAGCGGATTCCATCCCCATTGGACGGGAATCCAGAGCGGCAATCCGCTGGACAGCCGGATGATGCCGGAGAGATTCCAGCCGCCAATCGTCTGGCGCAGGAATTGGTTAGCGCCGGATCCCCAATGACGGCCGCTGCCGTAGGGAAGCTGGTACAACCACGCCTCCGCGAAGCTCTGCGGAACGTCACGGGTGCTCAGCGAATAATCAAGCTTGGTGTTGTAGGCGTCGCGCCAACTGCCCCCGATGGTCCAGCCGAGGAGCGCTTCAGACCCGTTGTCGAGATTCTTCGACCACTGGTAGGTGGTAATCGACGTCAGGCCGTTGTGGAAGGTGTAGTTATACTTTGCAGTCAAGGCGTCGAACTGCGAACGCGCCCCAGGCAAAGACCGCGTCGCCTGCAGATAGCCGAATTCGGGGTAGGGCCGCATCAGGAGATTGCGCGCAATGGTCTCGCCGCTCAGGTAGCTGTTGGGATCCGTGATGACGCCAAAGAACGGATTGGGAACCAGGTCGTCGAGTGCGCCGCCCAGGGCAAGATCCTGCGTCGGAAGTTGGTCGAGATCCAGGTTCGGATTGCCATACATCAGCTTCCTTCCGCGCACGCCGGTGTAACCGATCTCAGCCACCGAGTGCGGAGTCACCTGGTACTGGAAGTCCATGCTCCACTGATACATGGTGCCCACCGGATGCGGCTGCTTGGGCCACAACTGGCTGGCTCCGTAGCCCACATAGGTCATGCCGCCCAGCGTATTGCCAGTGGGCTGGTTCATTCCATTCGGGAAAGGATTGCTGACCAGATTGGAAGGAATGTATCCGTTGCCAGATTGGCTCCCAATCCAGTTGGTCTGCGCCGTGTAGCCGGGCGACTGGCCACCATCGTCAAAGCTCAACATGGCCGAAGCCGGACCGAAGAAGATACCCGATCCTACGCGGCCCACCAGCTTGTCAGTGAATCGGTAGGCAAAACCGAGTCGCGGGCCCCAGTCCTTGTTATCGGCCTCCCATGCGTTGCGGCCGCGGCCGTCGACTCCTGCATATTCAAAGGCTCCATGCAGAGGCGAGCCGAAGGCGGTGCTGATCGGGTTGATGGCCTGGGGATTGAAATAGGCCACGCGGTCGTGGCGCTCCGTCGCCGGGCGCTGGTTTTCGTAGCGAAGTCCCGCCGTCATCGTCAGCTTCTGCGTGAGCCGCCAGTCATCCTGCAGGTACAGGCCGAAGGCATGGGTACTGAAGGCGGGATCCATGGAGATGTGCGACTCGCCACCCCCGGTGCCGAGCAGCATATCGGCGATCGCATTGCCGCTCACCCCCGGCTGGTTCTTCGCCTCGCATGGACCGCCCAGAACCTTTCCATCGCTGTCGGTGTGAGGATCGCAGTTGGTCATCTGTCCGCTGAAGCTGAAGCTGCCCGGCGCGTCCTCGCGGTGATTGATCATCGACACGTCGTAGTTGAAGCCGAACTTCAGCGTATGACGCGTGAGCTGCTTTGAAACGTTGATCAGCCCCGTGGACAGGTAACGCACATAGCGGTCGTAGCTGGAGTACTCATTGCCCATCCCGGTGTAGCCGTTCGCGTTGACGATGGGTAGCATGGGGACTTGGAAAAGGTCCGCGGGCAGCCCGATCTTGCTGGGATCAGCGGTTCCGTATCCGACCAGTGTCTGGCCTTCCAGCCAACGCGTATAAGCGCCGTACATGTCGATGACCCAGGTTTGGCTGGGCGTATAGGTATCGTTGACCACTACCTGTGCGCCGTGATTCTCGTTGACAGCATTGTTATCGGCGCCGTTGCAGAAGTAGCAAGGCGGTGTGTCGTTCTGGCGAACCCGGTCGGACATGCGCGCAAAAAGGTGATTATTCGCGCTCTGGTTCCAGTCGATACGCCAGTCAAACTTGTCATTGTCGGTGGTTTCTGGGCCCTGCTTGGCGAAGTTATTGGTGTCGTTGGTGCCATTACTTGCCCGGTTGGCCCCTGGATAGAGGTTCACGATCGCCTGGCCGGTCGGATCGATCAGGCCTGCGGGAATCTGGTTGTTCGGAAACGGATCGCGCGTGTAGTAGGTATTGCCTTGCGAGTCGGTAACCTGATGGGTCGAAAACGGATTGTAGATGACCACTGGATTGCCATCGGCATCGACGCTGTTGGAGAAGTCGCCCTGGCGCTCCGCATCGCTGGGAACGGTCATGACGGTCGCGTTGGTGGCCGGCTGGCGCAGCGCTTCATATCCCCCGAAGAAAAACAGGTTGTGGCTCTTCCATATCGGCCCGCCAATGTTTCCACCGAACTGGTTGCGATGAAATTTTCCTCTCGGATTTCCGTAGTAGTTGTTCGACCAGTAATTGGCATCCAGTCCGTTGTTGCGCATGTAGTCATAGACTTCGCCATGGAAGCGTTCGGTGCCGCTGCGGGTCACCAGCGTGACCACGCCTTCGCCGCCCCGCTCGTATTGAGCGTCATAGACGTTCTGCGCCACCTGCTGCTCCTGCACCGAGTCCTGCATGGGGGAAACCATCAGGCCGCCCCAATCGATGGCCGTGGACGGCGCGCCGTCAATCAGGATCTCCGATTCCGCCGAGCGGCCGCCGTTGATGCCGAAGGTGCTGGCGGTCTGGTCCTGCGCACTGGACCGGTTGGTCCACGAGCCGGCCTGCGACTCGGTCGTACCCGCCAGCGCGTAGACAAAGTTGAGCGGCTGCAGGGTGTTATTGGGCAGCGCCTGGATCAGGTTCTCGTCAATGGTCGTGGAGTTATTCGCGCTCGCCGTGTCCAGTAGCACCGCGCCCCCGGCACTCACCACCACCTGCTCGCTGGTGCTGCCCACCTGCAGGAGAACGTTCACGGTCGCGGCGGTGTTGGCCCGCAGGATCATGTCGGTTTGCACGTAATCCTTGAATCCCGCAGCCGAGACGGAGAGCTTGTACGTGCCGGGCAGCAGGTTGCTAAAGGTGTAGGCGCCGTTGTCCGCCGATGTCTGGACGCGGATGTCCTTGGTGTTGTTATTTTGGATTTCCAGCTTCGCCCCGCGCACCACGGCGCCGGAGGAGTCAGTCACGGTTCCGGCAATGGACGCGGAGAAGGTCTGCGCCAGGGCCGTGTGGGTCATCAGGACTGCTATCACCATTCCCAACCAAATGGGGAGGGATCGACGCAGGGTAGAGAATGAATGTTTCGCGAGCTCGCAGATTTTCATGTATTGCCTCCGAAGTACTTCAATTGAAGGGGTATCCCTGAGAGAGCGCGAGGCACACCTCGGATCAGGGAAGGGAAGAACAGAGTTGAATCGTTTCATCGGGCAGACTACATCCCCCAAAATTCCCTTGTCAAGCCTGGAAGGAAATATTGAAACGATCATTGTTCCTGGCTGCGGATCATGGGTTACCAAGAGCTCTGAAATCAGTGGTTCGGCGCGAGCAGAGGTTTTGCTCAGGGGAGAATCTGGCGTCGCCAAAGGATGACATTTGAAGCTCTGACTCAGGACACCCGGCAGACTCTCCCGCGATACGATGGAGCAGCGCGCTGGAGGATCAACATGGCACCCAGGTCCGAAGGAGTCCTCGAGTCATCTTTGTACGTAAACGATGTGGCCGGTTCAGCTCGGTTTTACGAGAAGATCTTCGGCTTTCGCATGATCGGCGATTTCGGAGAGCGCGGTTGCGCAATCCAAGCCGGCAGCCGCCAGGTGCTTTTGCTATTCAAGAAGGGCGGGTCGCGGGTGATCCAATCTCCGCACGACGGCGACGGGGAGCTTCACGTCGCCTTCGCGATTCCGAGTTCCGAGCTTTCAACTTGGGAAGCCTGGCTGGCGGAGAATGGAATCGCGGTGGAAGAGAAGCGCGCGTGGGAGTCGGGCGGCCACAGCGTATACTTTCGCGATCCTGACCGCCACTTGATAGAAATCGCTACGCCCGGTGTGTGGTCGATTTATTAAGGTGGGTTCGGAGCGTTGCCAACATGAATGCTCGTTCCGCTTCATCCCAATGAGTTCAGCTCTCCAGCATCTTGATGGCTTCCACCAGGCTTTTGCGCATGCGCCGGAACGATTCCGCAAGGGTCGCGATTTCGTCCTTGCCCGTGGCGTGGAAGTCGGCAATCTCGAGGTTCCCGAGACTGACTTCGCTGGCAATGTTCGACAACTGGTTCACCGGCCGAATGATGAGGACCATGAGCATGGCGTTGATGGCCACAATCAAGACCACAAAGATGGCGGCCAGCGAGAGCATGAAGGCGGTGAAGGCACGGTTCGCCCTCTGGATGGGCAACTGCATGGGGGCAGTGATGATCTGCGCGGCGACGATATCGTTCACCTTCCAGCCGAAGCCATTGGCGCTGCCGTATTGATCAATCACCGTGCGCGGCGCGCGGTCCGGAGTGTCGTGGCACTCCAGGCAGGCGGGGTTCTTAATGGTCAGCGGCTTGGCGATATAGAGAGCCTTGCCGGTGGGCGTGTCGCGTTGGCCGATCATCTCTGTCTGCGCCGGGTTTTGGCGGAAGGTGTGAACGATGTCCGCCTCCCAGTCGGTGGCGCGGTCGCCGGGATTGGTCGGATTCAGCGTGGCTTCCTTGTATGAATAGTCCGAGTAGGTCTTGCGCAGGGTTTTGAAGTACTCATTGGCCGAGTAGGCAGCCACCGACTGCGGCAGGAAGGCGTAGGTCATCTGCGTTTTGAGCAGCGGATTGATCTGGGTGGCGGTATAGGTACGAACGGCAGTCGCGCCGTCGATCATGATGCGCGCATTCTCCTCGATCTCCGCATTGGCATTGCGTTGCAGCAGCGCGTGAGTAAACCAAGCCGTGAGCACGAAGGCAACGACGAACACCGCAGACAGGACGAGGTTGAACTTGACAATCAGTTTCATGGGAGTTTGTTCACCTGGAAGGAGAATTGGATTTGCCCGCGGTCGCAGGACCCGTTTTGTGATCGGGATGCAGGACGGCTTCCCAGTCGGGAAGCGCCGTGATATGGCTTGCAATAGCCTCGCGAAACGCAGTGTCCTGAAGGCGCGGTTTGAAGCGCTCCACGAAGCCGCGGCGCCAGGCCGGAGAGATGGTTAGCCAGCGCTCGATTTCGGCATAGGAGACGTCGTGATCGGATTTCGGTTCGGGTGCCTTCCTGCCTTCGAACTTCGAAAGACGCGAAGGCAGGAAATCGCGAAAGGACACCGGCATGGCCGCGACGAATTCTTGTGAGGGGCGCCCCGCGACGGGCATGGGCTTACCTGCCTTGCGCGCGAAAAATAACTTGTCGGCGGAACTGGCCACGGGAGCGGCTCCTGCCGTGCTGACGGTGGCAACTCCCTTCTCCACAAACACCTCGGCGGCATCGCCCTGGGCATGGAGCAATACGTTGCCACCCTTGGTTGTCACCGTCATCAGGGGCGTGGCATAACGGTAGACTCCGGAGGTCGTCTCGCCCTTGAGCCAACCAGTCAACAGCACCAGTTCCGCAGCGCTGGGAGTATGGCTGAAGATAAGAAGCTGACTGGAAGGACCCAGTTCGAGGATAGCCCCGCCCGGAAACTCCAGTTGCGCCTGCGCGGTCGCGGCGGGCCCGGTCACCAGGATGTCGCCTTGGCGGAGCCGCATGCCCTCCAATCCCTTCAGCACGGAGTAGCCGCGGATGACACCCAACTGCGTGTCACTGAGCAGCGTAATAGTGCCCACCTCCTGCGCGTGCGCGTAAAGCGACACGAGGAGGGCGAGTGCCGGAAGCAGGCAAAAGCATCGGATGCGCACGTCGACTGATTGCATGGGGTATTGGCCGGGAGTCCCATACTAAGAGCGCTGACAAGTGGTGTCAAGGAATGAGTTTGCGATCCAATACCCGCTTTGTCTCGGTTTTGCGTCGCTATATGATGACCATTAGATGGCCACCAATCCCAGGAGCGTTAGCGAGTGGACTTACGAGTTTATCGCCAAGCCGATGGCGATCTCGGTTTTCTTTGTTTTGCTGGCGCTGCTGTGGACGTTTCCTCTGCAGAAAGTGATGGCGTACCCATTCGTGTTTCTGTTCTTTGGCGCGATCATGGGGAGCGCCTGGTTCGGCGGCTTTATCGCCGGCACGATGGCGGTGGTGCTGTCGTCGCTGGCCATCGACTTCTTCTTTGTCCCGCCCTTCTATTCAATGGCCATCGGGAAAGAATTTCGAACCTACGTCGCCGCGTTTGTCATTTGCGCATTTGCGATCACCGCGTTGAGTTCAGCGCGCAAAAAGAGCGAAACCGCGGTCAAGATTGCGCGCGATGAGCTGGAGATTCGGGTTCAGGAACGCACCGGCGAGCTGCAACGTTCCAACGCGGAGATCATGCAGAGAGAACGCCAGCTCCGCGAACTCACGGAGGCGATCCCGCAACAGATCTGGCGAACGGACGCCGGCGGCCGCATTGAATACTTCAACCGAAACCTGATCGAGTATCTTGGCAAGGACGCGCCCGAACTAGAGAGCGAAGCGTTTCTGAGCATCCTTCATCCGGAGGACGCACCGCTTTTTGTCCAGAACTGGGAGGCTGCCCGGGCCTCAGGCGGCAAATTCGAAGTGCAGGCCCGTGTGCGGGGAAGTGATGGAGGGTACCGCTGGTTCCTGATTCGCGCCAATCCACAACTGGGTGCAGATGGCGGAGTGGTTTGCTGGTATGGAGTGCACATCGACATCGAGGCGCAACAGCATACGCAACAGGCACTCCTTATCTCCCAGGAGAATCTCTCCCGCCTGTCGCGAAAGATGAGCATGGCGGAGATGGCGGCGTCCATCGCCCATGAGCTCAATCAGCCGTTGACCGCACTGGTTGCCGATTCGCACGCGTGCCGCCGCTGGCTGAACAGCCAACCCGCGAATCTGGAGAGAGCCGTGGCCACTACCGAGCGCATTGTGCGGGAATGCACGCGGGCCAGCGCAGTGGTGAGCAGGGTTCGCTCGTTGTTTACCAAGAGCGAGTACGTTCGCGAACCCACAGACATCAACACGTTGATTCGGGACTTGGCGCGGCTGCTGCGGGATGATGCGATCCGGCGCAACGTGTCAATCAAATTGCGCCTGGCGGAAGGGATTCCACGCCTGAGCGTCGACCCCGTGCAGATTCAGCAACTGCTTCTGAACCTGGCCATGAATGGAATGGACGCGATGGCAGAATCCGCGGGGGCGCGCGAACTGGAGATCTCCTCTGAGGTCTCCGGGGTGGATGAAGTGAACGTTACCGTGAGAGACTCCGGAACCGGGCTGGACGAAGCGATACGAGCACGAATGTTCGAGCCGTTCTTCACCACCAAACCGGCAGGGACAGGAATGGGGCTTTCCATTTGCCGCAGCATTATTGAAGCGCACCAGGGACGCATCTGGGCAGAGCCGTTGCCGCGTGGCGCGGCGTTTCACTTTACGCTAGGATCGAACGCATGACAGCCGAAGCCGGCCCGGATTCAGCTCTTCAACAGACCGTGTTCATCGTCGATGACGATCCGGCGATTTGCGAATCGCTCTCCGACCTGATGGAATCCGCCGGGCTGGCGGCCAGAAAATTTTCATCCGCGGAGCAGTTTCTCGAAGCATGCACGCCGGCGTTGGCTGGATGCCTCGTCCTCGATGTGCGTTTGCCGGGAATGACGGGCATGGAGTTGCAGCAGAAGCTGGTAAAATCCGGACTCGCTATTCCCATCATTATCATGACCGCGCATGGCGACATACCCATGGTGCGCAATGCCATGAAGGCCGGAGCGGTTGAATTCCTCACCAAACCATTTCAGGATGAAGAACTGCTCACCGCGATCGAACAGGCGTTTGCACTCGATCGCGCGCAGAGGAGCGCGAAATCACTCGAACGAACCATCGTGGATCGGTGGAAGACACTATCTGAGCGCGAACGGCAGGTGCTGGAGATGGTGACGGCCGGAATGCTCAACAAGCAAATCGCCGACCGATTGAGCCTGAGCCTTGTCACCGTTAAGCTATATCGCCGCCAGGTTATGGAGAAAATGCAGGCGGAATCATTGGCTGACCTGGTGAAGATGTGGGAGAGAATGAAGTCTTGACAGAATCAGCCGGTAGCTTGCTGTACGGACTTACGGCCCGGATTCGCAAATCCTTATGCCGTCCTTATTGAAAATGCTTATCTATACCAAAGGATAGGTTGTAGTTCCACCATCCCGACCCTACTCTCACCATAACGCTTGTCGCATATCTGCTCCGCGTAACTCGCGCCGGGCGGATTGCATAGGCTCCCATATGTCGAGCCGCCTGATGATTCGGATCTTGCTCCGGATCGGGTTGTAACCGTTCGCGCCAACGCACAAAGCTCACGCGCCCGTCGGCCACGACATCGCATACGTGTATCTTGTGGAGGAATCTTGAGCACACAGGGTTTGCTCGTCGAGTTACTGCTCTCCGGATTTTTCGCGGTGGCGTGTTTCCGCGCACGCGCGAATTCATTCGACAGCATGAAGGTTACGCCTCGTGAGCTGTTCGTGTTGACAGACCGCCTGGAGCGGTTGCGCCGCTCGCGCTGGCAGTGGTGCGCCATGGTGGCGCTGCTGATCATCGTGCGGACGCAAAGTGGGGTTCCGATGGTTGCGGAACTGACTGTACTCGCCCAGTTCATCCTGTTCTTGTCTCTGCCTGCCCAAAAGCACTCGCTGGAGGCCATACGCACACGATGAAGTCCATCCAGGAGGCCGCGAAATTCGTGCACAGCGCGCGCAGGAAGCTGCGTTCCGGCGAGCTCTCGCGGGAACCCCTTAAGCTGCTGCGTCTCGAATGGAGGCCGGACGGCGTGGAGTGCGATTGGCTTATGCGCCCCGCGGACGCATGGGACAAAGACCTGCCGCCCCGCATTGCCCGCGAGAACGAAACGCTGCAGGCATTGCGCGACGCGCTCGAGTTGCGCCGCATGATCTTTCGTTCGTTTCCTGCGGCAATGAACGCAGAACTGCGCATGTTCCACCGTGATGCGGACGATCAACTCGAATTGATGATGACGGGAAGTGTCACTCGAACCAATGAAGTGCTCGAACGGGTTGCATCCGTTGTCATGCGGGCAAGGTTGTGCGGGTTTCAATTCACGCTGACGTCCGGTGT
>Ga0070717_10001696_pt1 | contig 15337 bp, 28 predicted proteins | sample LARL113metaG_FD_71366 | JGI IMG/M metagenome (GOLD analysis project Ga0070717, IMG submission 71366) | Corn, switchgrass and miscanthus rhizosphere microbial communities from Kellogg Biological Station, Michigan, USA - LAR L11-3 metaG | ecosystem: Host-associated > Plants > Roots > Rhizosphere ... | reverse complement strand
CCTCTGCGGCCGGCTCCGGTGCAGGAGGCGCGGTTGCAGCCGAAGGAGCGGGCACTGCGGCCGACTCGACTGCCGGCTCTGCGGCCTGCACTGGCTTCTCCTCCTTCGCGTTCTCTGTCTTGGGCTGCATTGGGCCTCCTGATCGCGATGCCTCGCGGTAGTACGTCGCAGGCTGCGGGGACACGAAAGCTGCCCTCGGTTGCGCAGGCACGAGCGGGATGTAGCCGTTGCATCCCTTCGCAGCCATGGCACAGCAGTCGCTGTCGCCGTCGTTGTCCGGGTCGCTGCGCGTGAAGCCGGGACAGCGCGTGATGTCGCTGTACGGCGGTTGGTAGCAGCAGGACGCGAGCTGGCCACTGGCGACGTCTTCCGCGACATCGCCGTCCGTGTCGAATCCGCCGTACTCCTGCATCAGCAGGGCGGCGCACTCAGACGCCTTCAGCTCGCGCCAAGAGGCGGGCACGGTGACGCCGTACTGCTCGGCCGCCTGACGTAGCGCACCCCAAGCCTGATCGCGCTCCTCCTCGCTCGCCTCCACCGTCTGGAAGCGCGCCATGGAGCCCTTCACAGCCTCGGCGGTGTGCAGTGGCAGCCGCTGCCGGTCCGGATAGGCGTAGGCGATCGAGAGGTTCGTGAGCGGCTTGTCCACGTGCACGCTGGCCAGCTCAGTGGCCGCCTTCGCGCCGTACTTCCGCTGTGCCGCGCGGATCTTCGAGATCGCCTTCTGCGCGACCGAGGCGCCCTTGCCGCCCTTCTTCATCTGCTGGGCGGCGCGCGCCGCGGCGTTGTCGGCGTGGGCCTTGTCGTGAACCGGGTAGTGGCGCAGGCTGCGCGGCGTCGTCTTGCCGCTCTTGTCCTTCTCTCCGCCCGGTTCGATGTAGGCGAAGGCGCTGTCGGGGAGGTCGCTCGTCGAGCTCGTGGAAAGCTCAGCCATGTCGTGCGAGTGGTCGTGATCGGCGTCCCCTTCGTGGCTGTGCTTGTGCCCGTGGGTCTCGTCGCCGTCCTGCGAGCCGAACGCCGGGTGAGCGTGGCTGTGCGAGCCGGTGAAAGGACCGTGGCCGCCGTCACCGTCGCCATCGTTGTCGCCGTCCCCGTCGTCGTCTCCGTCCGCGTCCGCGAACGTCACCTTCTGCTCTGCGAAAGCAAGGACGCGCGCCTCGCTGGCGGCAAGCTCCGTCATCGGGCTGTCGCGGTGCGCCAGACCCTTCATCCGCGGCCGCGTGGTGAACGCGCCACCGACCGCGGTCATCCCCCAGCTCTCCAGCGACTCCGGATCCGTCCAATCGAGCATCAGCTCCGGCGAGACGCCGCGATAGCGGTCGTCGCGCATGAGCTGCTCGCCCAGGCGGTTCAGTTCGACCTCTGCGTAGACGGTGTCGCCCTCGCGCGCAAGACCCTTGATCCAGCCGACCGCGCCCGGGCCCACATAGGTGGCCGGATCGGCGTCGTCAGGGAAGGGGGCGTGCTCCTCGTTCCACGGCGCCAGCGGCGCCCCTGTGACGGCGATGTCCTGGCGCCGAGCGTCACGCTCGAAGTTGCGGACGACCGAGTCCAGATCGGCGTCTGTGACAGCGATGTCGCCGTAATCGCTGGCGAACGTCCACTCGCCCGTCTTCAGGAAGGGAAGGCGAACTGTTTCGCCGAACTCGGCGGGAGCTTCTACAGAGAGGGCCGGCCCCGCAACGAGCAGGGGGGTGAGGGCTGGATCGGCCGCGTCGAGCATCGCCGCCGACTACATCAACGGCTCAGAATTGCCACCCCCCAACTGAGCCTGCGGCGCGCGCAGATTATTGGCAACTACGCAGGACGTGATATAAGCCCTGCGGCAGTTACCGCATTACCACATCCGCATAGAGCGAACTGTCAGTTTCTCAGAAAGTAACGCCCGAAGGCTCCCCGTCGCCGCCAGCGCCTATCGCACTCGATAGCCGCCTCGCGCAGGCTCAGACCCTCGTAGTTGGTGCAGTTGCATAGGCCAACCTCGTGGCCCACGCCGCGCAGGAGCCCGCACTCGCGGTGGAGGGGGCGAAGCTCCGCGGTGGGCGCCGCCTGCGTGCCGCCGCCGAGCACGACAAGCTCGCCGTAGTCGCCCTCCTGGATCGCCTCGTCGCAGCCCAGGCACAGCTCTCCGATCGGCGCTGGAATCTCCTTCGTGCGAACCCGCGGCAGGCCCTCCTCGTTCTCGTCTTGAAGGGCCGGGCCCCAGGGGCGAGGCCCGAACCAGAAGGTGACGTACTCAGCCATCGCGGGGATTGTCGCGCGTCGGCCCGGAACCGCGCTCAGCCGGGTTTTCGGGCGACCACGACTTTGACGTGCACCACGGTGTGGTGCTCCTCCCACTCCCGGCCGGCGGCGGCCATCTGCTCCATGAACTCGGCCTCTTCGATGCCGAACACGGTGCGGAAGGTGTCGGCGAGCCGGATGAGTCCCGTCCGAAGGTCGGTGGCCATCATCTGGCCCAGACGGCCGCCCCACTCACCGATCGGAAGCGCCACTTCGCGCTCCTCGACCAGGATCATGCCGGCGCGTCGAAGGTAATCGCCCATGCCCCGGTACATCTCCCCTTCGGAGTCCAGGCCGGCCCGCCGGACCATCTCCACCGCGAGCCCGAACGTACGCGCCGTCGCGGGCCCGGCAGGCCCGATCACCAGGAGAGCCTCCACCTGCTCGACCCATCCGCCAGGCCGCGTGACGCGCACCAGCTCGTGCACGTTGTCGGCCCAGTCCTTGACTGGAATGCCGGCCACCAGGAAGCGCTGATGAACGAAATCGAACGAGGCTTCTCCGAAGGGCAGTCCATGCAGCAGGTTGCCCCGGACCAGCTTGTACCCAAGAGGCCAGGGCCGCTTGCTGGAGACCAGATCGAAACCCACGACGGTGGCGGCCGGGAACTGCTCGCACAGCTCGTACGCCCACTGTCCAGTGCCACATCCGACGTCGAGAATCCGCTTCGGTCGTGAGATCGAGGCTCGGTAGTTGCCCTGCAACGCTTCCCGCAGGGCAAAGTGCTGAAGATCCAGCCGATCGACCTCGGCATCTCCGCGAGGGAGGAAGTACGCCACGTCCGCGTGGGAATTGCTGTTGACGATCAAGGTCGCCACCTCGATCTCCTCCTGAGTCGGGACCTCCAACTCGAAGTCCGCCAAGCCTCGCTCCCGAGCGAGCCTGGTTGCCGCGACGAGCGTTGCGAGCCGGCGTCGCAAAGTGGCCGGCGCGCGGCCGTGGAGGTTCAGGTAGACGCCGTACTTGAGCAGCAGATGCTGGCCTTTACCACGCTCCACCAGAAGCGCTCTGAGCGCCTCCGAGGGCTTCTGGCCCTGCGAGGAGGCGTAGTCCTCCAGGTCGGCTGCATACGCCTGCCTTGTGGCCCAAGCGCGACACGACAAGAAGGCGTCGATGACCTCCTGGAATCTGTCTCCCTCGTCCCCCACGATCCCTCCTCCTTCTTCAGCCGGCTGCCGTGTTCGGTTACGATCTCCTAGCCGTGTTCGGTTTCGCGCTGCCCAGCGGGGGAGAGGTGGGGGAGAGGGCGGAGCGGGCAACCGCCCTCGCTGCCTTGAGGGAGTCACTTGATCCCACGCGATCCTGCCGGGAGCCTTGAGCTCCACTCCAGACGTAGGCATCCACGGCAGCGTCCAGACCTTCCAGCGCCCCCGACAATCTCTCGCATTCCCGCTCCAGCTCCGGAATGCGGTCCAGTTCGCAGGCCGCGTCGGCGAGCAGGTTGACCGCATCCCCGATACCGGACCACCAGCGCGCCCGTTTGAGCGTCTCCGCCAGTCGCCTCAGCCCTTCGCTATGACCCATCGGTCACGGGCCCATTTCGAGCAGCTTCGCATGGCCCCTCGCCGTGCGCGCGTACTCTCCGAGGGCCCTAGCGATCTTCCGCAGCTCGCGAGCTCGCTCCTTCGGGTCCTCCACGACCGCCAGGTGCGCCACCTGATCGCTCACCAGCTCGATACCTTGGGCCATCGCTTCGATGACCTCCTCCTCGGTGGGCGTGTGGTCGTCGTCCCAATCGAGACGTTCGAGGTCATCCAGATCCAGCTCGCTGCGCCGCATGGACTACCTCACCGCTCCGCCGATCCTCTCATCGCCCTTCTCTCGGCCGACGTGACGAAGCACCACGTGGCGATCAGCCAGCCAGCCCAAACCGTGCCCCGGCGCCACTGGCCGAAGCGTGCGAATCCTCTGCGGTATCTCGGTCGCCCCAGGAAAGCGCTGTACTCCAGTCGCCTCTCTCCCGCCTTGCGGCCCAGCCGGACGCAACCGCTCAGCTCCAACACGCTCACCGGGTCGCCCCTGCGGCGTCGTGGATGGGGCACGGCGGGGGGCGGGGGCACATCTCCCTGGTCGGGCACGTGGCCACGCTGCCGCCGCAGGGGCAGCACCCGCACTCCAGCTCCTCCACCACTCCCGGCCAGGGCTCCTGGCCCAGCGCCAGCTCGGCACAGTAGAGCGTGAACTTGTGGGCGTAGTCGATATGCCCACTCGCCGCCTGGTTCACCCTGGCGACGGTCTTTCGCGCGACCGGCGCCAGCCCGGCCTCGGACCGGTAGGTGTTGACCAGGGCGTGCATACGCGCCTCTTCGTCTTCCATCCAGTCCGAACGTGCCGAACGGTAGTCGGACCAGGCGGCGAGCTGGCGCAGCAGCTCTCCCTGGATCGCGAGCTTGGTGGCGACCGCGGTCATCAGTCCGCACCTTCTGGCACGCCACCGACTTCCAGGTAGGGCCAGTCATCCGGATTGCCCTCGGGATCGTCGGGATTGACCATCACCAGGCACAGGCCGCCGTCATCGACCGCGACGTTCGAGCCGGCCGGCAGCGTGTCGAGCCAGCGCATGACGACCTCCTTCGGCATCATCGGGCTCGCTACCTCCCGAACCGGATGTTCTCGCCCTGCACGACGGTGGCCCCCGCGCCGACGTCGCCCAGCACGTACCGCTTCGGCGGCGGCGGCTCCTCGAAGCTCACGGTCTCCACGGCCTTCTGGAGCTTCGCCTCGGTGTCCGAGTTCGTGGCCCCGTAGTCCTTGCAGACCGCCAGGAGCTCGCGGAACAGCGTCTCGCGCATGGCCGCCGTGTAGTTCTCCGCCATCTCAGACCCCTCCGATGTTGATGTCGCCGGCCACCTGGGTGATGCTGCCCTTGCCGCGGACGTTCGCGACCTGAGTGATGTTGCGACCGTGCGCCGTCTGCACGACGTTGCTGCCGCTCCTGACCTGGACCACGTCTTCGGCCCCCTCTTCCTCGCCGAAGTGGAGGGTGACCTCCACCCGCTGTGCCCGCTGGAGCAGCTCGTCGAGACCCCGGAGCGTCCCCAGACTGGTGTCGTCTCCGGTGTTCCCGCAGTAGGTGCTGGCGGCATCGCCATCCGGGTGCACCGCGACCGCATGCACCGCTTCCCGCATCCTTCGCACTGACGGCTTGTCCAGTTTCATGCCAACCTCCTCGCTACTCGCTGATGGGCCGGCCGGCGGCCAGCTCCTCCGAAAACCACGCCTGCCGGCGGTGCCAGCAGCTCTCCCCGCCCCCACGTCCCTCCGGGCAAGTGCAGGACGGGAAGATGACGGTGGCCGTGGCCTGGCTGCGATACGAGCCCTGGAGCTCCGTCACCATGTGGACGTAGCCGGGCTGCGAAGCTGATGAGACGAGCCACTGGTGATCGTTCAGCCGGCACACCCGGGCGCCGGTCAGTTCGATCAGCACCCACTCGTCCGGCCACTGGTGCGTGGCGTTGAGCTGGTCCCGCCTGACCTCGGCCTCGGCCGGCGGAAGCGCCTCTGTCGCCGGAACGCACGTCAGCATGTTTACGACGTAGAGGTATCCGTCCTCTTCGGGCTCCGAGAAGGGCCTCGGGCGCGTCTCGAACAGTGGCCGCCTTGGCTGCTGCGTCACCGGACCACCACCAGCCGTGTCTTCATCTCGCAACACCTCCCGCTTTCCAAGCCGGCACGCACCGGCACCTCTCCGCAGCTTCGTATTCCGTCTTCGTCACGCTCGCGCGGCTCAGCCGCCGCCGGCCAGGGCCGCCCGAGCACGATGCCATCCAGTGCAGGCGCCCGCTCGGCGCCAGCCACAGATGCATCCGGGAATCCCACGTCCGGACCTCGATCGACAAGGCCGTGCGCCGGCCGGCGACCGCGGCGTTGTACCCAGCCGCAACCAGGGCTGCGACCATCGCGGCCATCTGCTCGACCAGGCCGCCGTCGGCGGGCCCAGCCACGTAGAAGGACCGCTCTCGAAGCGAGTCGCCGATGTGCACGTAGTCCACGTAGCTCGTGACGACGAATCCATGCTGCTGGCGACCCCAGATGCTGTACTTGCTGGCCCGCTGGAATCCAGCGGCCGCCAGCACGCGGCTGATGGTCGCGGCGTTCGGCTCGCGGCGCTTCGCTTCGGCCATCAGGCTGCGCCTCGCTCGCGGTTCTCGGCCTTGGTGGCGTTCATGCCACGATTGTAGGCGCTTGCGCCGGTAATAGCAAGGGCGACGGCGATTCTGCGATGGACGCGACGGATCAGCCGGCGGCGCTCCACCAGCTCCTGGCCCAACTCGTCCTCCAGCACCCACACGCGGAGCAGCTCCCTCACGGCGGACCGAACGCTCCGCGGCGCCCGCCGGTTCAGAGGCGGCACGACCACCGGGGCGGGCGGCAACGCCACGTGGGGCGCCACCAGACGCATGGCCAGCCGGTAGCGGCGCAGCTCGTCGCGCAACTCATCGACTCGCGCCCAGGCTCGCAGCAGCTCATCAACCAGCTCCTCCACCCGCGCCGGTAGCGGCCGCGCGTCCGAAGCTGAACTCGAAGAGGGGGGTTCAGGCGTCGGACGGACGGACGGACGGGGAGGCGGCGGGGCCGCAGGCCGTTCCGGCTCGACCGGCGGCGGAACGGCCGGTGAAGGCCCCCGCGGTGGTCGAGGGGGCTTCGGCTGCCGTGGCTTCCGGGCCCACAGGCGCACCTTCGTTCCTTCAGGTACCAGCGTGGTCTGGTCAGGATCGACTTGGACCCGCTCCCGGCGGATCACCTGTCGCTCTTGGTCGCCGCCCGGGCGCTTGGGCTCGATGACCGCGATCAGCTCCATCACGGCTCGGATCTCGTACTCTTCGCCTCCCACCCAGCCGGGGCACCCCTGGGCAACCGTCATGTCCTGGTAGTCGGCCAGGAAGGTATCCAGGGGGAGGAGATCAGCCACGCGCCTTGGCTTTCAGGGCAGCCTCGAACCTTTCGATCCGGCCCTGCACCTCGGCGACGGAGTAGTCGAACACCTCTGCCAAGCAGAGGTCCAGCGCTGGATCTCGGGGCAACCCTTCCGGGTAGTCCGGATCCAGGTAGTCCCAAGTCTCCTGAGCCACCTTGGCCAGCACCAGCACCTCTTCAGGAGTCAGCTCAACCTTCGTGCCGGCGCGCATCGCGTTGATCGCCTTTACGACGGCGCGGTTGTAGAGGCAATCGTCGGGTTCGATCGGCAGTTGCGGCAACCGCGGAGCCGAGAGGGTAGCGTTCACCCCACAATTTTAACGGTATCGCTGTCTCGGCGCAATACCATTGAGGCGAACGACGAGGAGGGGGGGGCTTCGCCGCTCCTCGCCGTTCGCCTTGCCCCCGCAACCCCGGGAATCAGGACGCCTCGGCAACCTGCTCGCGTCTCGCGGCAAACATCGCCCGCGCCCGTTCGACCAGGCGCTGGTCTGCGTACGACACCCGGCGAAGGGGGGCCAGCCGCGTTGGAGGGGGGTCGAGGCGAGCCCGTACGTGCACGATCGGCCGGAAGCCTGCTGCGGAGCAGCCACGCTGAGACGACACGTTGGAGTCGAGGATGCCGCACCACATCCAGCGTCTCCCTTCCTCGGCCATGCGCCTCCCGATGACCCTCAGCAAATACGGGAACAGCTCGCGGCCCCGATGCGCCTGGACCGTATGGGCTTCCCAGCAGTAGCTTTCGTCATCGGCGAACCAAGACATGAGCCGGAGCGGTCCCTGCCACTCCTCGCCGACGGAAACCCAGATCCAGGAGGCAATTTCGCCTTCCGGCCGACTCCAGATGGCATACGCGCGAACCCCGCGGGCAAGACGCTCGTGCACTTCCGCTTCGCTCAGTCCGGCCGCCACGGCGAGCTGGCGAGAAGGCGGGCCCACCTCGGCGATCTCGGCCACGGCGTACCCAAAAGGTGGTTCGCCCGGGGGCATGAGCCGTCCCAGGTCGTTCACCCACAGCGCGCCGTGAACGTCGGCGGTCACGCGCTTCGCGCTCCCACGAGCTCGACGACCGCCCGACCGCGGCCGGCGCGAAGCTGCTCGTTCTCGGCGCGCAGCTCCGCGTTCTCCCGCTCCAGCGCCTCGATGGCCGGGTGCGGCTTGCCCCAGGAGCGCCAGCCGTCCCCGGCGAGGAAGACGTTGACGACACCGATGGCGCAAAAGCCCCACTGATGCGGCCGCAACAACAAACCGGATGCGATGAGCATCCCCGCTGCAACCGCGTAGGCGAGGAAGCCGACGCGGATGCGCTTCCGCATCAGGATCAGCGAAGTCCAGACGGGGATCGCGCTGAGCCAGCTCAGCCAGGAGGCCAGGAAGACCTCCCGCCAGATCGTGTTCGCCAGCGCCGGCTGATCGACCACGAAGTACGTCCCGAGCGTCATGAAGACGAGGCCGGCCGCGACCAGCACGGCCAGGCGGCGACGAACGGTGGCACTCATCAGGCGCCTGACTGTGGTGTCGGGTGGTAGCACTGCATGGTCAGTATCATAGCCTATTTCGGCGCTACTGCTGTAATTGAACCCTCCCGTCTTTCGCGCCGCTTCTCTGCAAGTCAATATAATCCACGGCCAAACATGTGGAACAACAAATGACGTAACGGCCATGCGGGGACTTCCCAAGCAGTCCTGTTTCCAGAACTACTAACGTCAAGTCGGCCGAGGCGGCTACGTCAGGCTATATCGAGTAGAGGTTGCTGAGGAGGAAACTGGATGACGTTCGCACTCATCAAGCGCATCCGCTCCTTCAGCTCGCCACTGGGGTCGGCCTGATCGAACCACTGCTCGGCCAGCTCGGCGGTGTTCTGGATGGCCTGCTGAAATCCGACACCGTGGTTCCTGCCGCCGCAGATGCACACGCACTCGGGCTCTCGGGCGTTGTAGCAGTGAGCATCGCAGCGCCGCACCTCGCCCTGGGAGTTGCCGACGACTATGAGGGTGGTCATCCTACAACGGCTTGCCTCCGCCAAGATAGGTTCCCTGGCCGTACCACTCGCCGTGGTGCTTCTCTGCCAGGGCGTTGATCTCTGCGTCGAGTTGCTCCTGTGGGAGCCCCGGGTAGTAGGCCCAAGCTGACCACTGATCATCTGGATAGGGAGGATCCGTGGTTGGAGGGTTTACCTCCACTCGAAGGCCCCGCGCACGGCCCTCAGCAGCGAACGCCTGGGCATCCAACTCGCTTGGGAAGAAGAACGAGATGTCACGCTCCAATCCAGCCACCTCCTTAGTCCTGCCTGCCGCGCAGCTCGCGCGGCACCCTCCGCCCAGCGAGCACGGCACGTGTGGCCGGGATGTAGAGCTCGTGACGCAGACCGCGCTGATGGGCGTCCACCCACTCGATGGTCTCGCGGTAGTCGTACGTGCCGTCCTCTTTTCGAGCCCCAACGCGATGCCGGTTGACCCTGATCGTCCCGATGACGTCGTACCTGTAGCCGTGCGGCGTCCCGGGGCCCGGCTCGGCCTCTGTGGACCGCACCCGCTGGTACCGCGGATCGACCTTGAGCACATGCCAGGGTTTCGGGAAGGGGAGGCCCTTCCGCTGCATCTGACGCCGCACTTGACGACTGAACGGCTGGCGCACCTCCATCACGATCGACTTGGCCATCATGTAGGCCAGGCACCACTGGAGTAGTCCGCTACCAGCGAGCGTGGCGCGCTCCCACCAGCCAACCACCCTGTTCTCCGGATCGAAGCCGGCGGGGAAGAAGGCCAGCGGCTCGATCGCTTCGAGGCCGGTGCTGATGTCCTGGCCGGGATCGATCACGCGCGCCTCTTCGCCATCGGGCGCTTTGCGAGTCAAGTCGTTGTAGCGCAGCTTGGCGAGGTCGTCACAGACCTGGCGCTGGACGTACGTCTCACCGGTGTCCAGGTCGAAGCGCCACATGCGGTCGGTGAAGGTGCTGGGATAGAAGCCCGGAGCGCGCTGTCCCCCGCGGCGCTTCATGTCGTTGAGCATCATCCCGCGCCAATCGGTGATGAACGCCACGACGTGCAGGGGCTGCTTCACCTCGCGGTAGTGGCCGGCCAGCTCTCCCGGAGCCGGCGGCACCCACACCTTGAGCTTCTGGCTGCCACCGACCAGGAAGGCACGGAGGTACTCGCCATGCTCCACCTGCCACTGCTCACCCACCAGCGCAACCGGATCGGAGAACTCCAGATAGAAGGCCGGAAACGGCGTCTTGAGCTGGCGCGCGATGCGCTCGCTCGGGCCAATCACGAGGTCGGCGAACTGCTGAGCCTGTCGGGCGTCGAAGAGGATGCGTCCGACGCCTTCCAAGTTCAACAGTCGACGGAACAGTGGGTACTGCGGCGGAAGTTTGTGGTGAAGTTCGCGCTCGTAGCCTTCGAGCTGGGCGATGAGATCGTCGAGGAACATATGGTCGAGCGGCCGCATGTTCGTCGGGACAGACGGCCTTCGGTTCACCGCGGACATACCTGGCACAACTCCAGTTCGTCAGGCGGATAGAGCTGCCGACCCTCGGAATCGGAGGCGTCCATGTCACATGAACGCAGCTTGGGCCGACCCGGACCCATACCCCTTGCCTTCTCCATTGCCGTGAAGGCGCGTAGGAGCTGGGGGCACCTGGCGCTGGTGTGCAGCACCTTGCCGCCCTCGAACCAGTACACGACGCTGCTCATGACCGTGCACCTCTCAGCTCATCCAGATAGGCAGCCATCTCCTCCACGGTGACGCCGCTGCCGCCCTCTGAGCGAAAGGCCCTATCCAGGCTCGCCACAACCTCAACGGGGTTATCCCGTGGCGTAAGAAGCCCGAACGGGTCAAGGTGGTCCTGGATGTACGCCCGAAGCGTCAGGCAACAGCCGCAGCCGGGATTGGCGGACATCGATCTCACCCTGACCTCCCTGCCTCCAGGTGGCCGAGCCGTTCGTTCGCCCGGCGGATCCGCTCCAGCATCTCGGGGAAGTGCTCCTCGGGCGGCGAAGGCTGCACTCGCATGTCGCGGCCCTCGCGCGTGCAGTGGAAGGTCCCGATGCCACCTGGGGTCGTGTACTCGATGGCGTCCCCGAGCATCCGGGTTGTTCGACTCCGCTCGACCACGTAGTGCACGAAGGCGTCCCGCCAGCGGGGTTCGTTGTTGGCCAGGCACTCCTCAACGAGGATCCGCCAGATGCGGCCGGCCAGCTCAGCATCCACCTCGTTGCATCTCCTCCATCTCCTCGACCGAAGGTGGCACCTGCTGGAAGCACCGCTGCTCCAGGATCTGAGTGACCGCGGGCATCGTGGAGACGACGCCGTGCACCGCACGACCGGCGCCGGTGACGACCGCCACGTCCTCGCTGTTGCGCTCCAGACGTAGGCCCAGCCGCGACACCTCCTCGCGGAGCTGCTCCAGCCTGTCCGTCGGGGCCCCGTTGAGCGCATCCAGGATCAGAGGCCACGAGTCCACCAGCTCGGACACGAAGAGAGCCGTCTGGTGCGGGAAGCCACGCAGGCGGAGCGCTGCGTACGTGAGGAGCTCATCCGTCGCGTTGGCCGCCATGCGACGGAGGTCTTCGGCGTCCAGCGTACGCGGGAGAATCGGCTCGTCGCCCAGCACGACGTCCGGGCCACGGTCGTAGATGTGGCTCCGGCACGTATCGCAGTAGCGACCCTCGATCACGTCCCGATTCCGGGTGCCCGGGGGATCGTTCGGAGGAGACCAGCGCAGGGCATGGGTCGCCTGAACGTTGCGCTGCCGGCACTGAGTATTGACGCAGAGCATCGGCTACATCCTCCTCATCGAATCAATACACACCAGTGAAGCGCCGACGCCAATCCATGCCACTCCGACTCCGAAGAACAGCAGTGTGACGGCTCCGCTCGACATGCCGAATGCATCACCGACGAATGCGGCACCCCACGCCAAACAGAACGCGGCGCCAAACCAAGACGTGATGATGCGGATCACCTGCCCCCCTCCGTCATCTGCCGCCACAGCCGCCCCATCATCAGCGGCACGTCCGGCTGGCTCTCGCCCTCCATCGCCTCCCTGGCCACGTGGCGGGAGATCCAGTCGAAGACGCTGGAGTAAGCGATTGGCAGTGCGTAGGGCCCAGAGACCGTGAATGGGTCCTGGGCGATCCTGATGTCCCGCAGCAGCTCGATCCAGTCGCCCTCCAGCGGCAGCCAGATGGGCGGCCCGTCGAGCTCCTTCCAGTTCCGGTCGTTCCAGTCGGCGGTGCCGTACTCAAAGCTTCCGTCGTAACCACGCTTGCTGCCATCCGCCGGAAGATCCCTGGCCAGCCGAGGAGTCCGGCGGGCCGGCGGCTCCTGCCAGAGACGGATGTGGCCCTCCGGAGTCCAGCCTCCATAGATGTGCTTGCCCTGCTCCTCGTTCGGTCCCTGCACCCAGTACCAGTCGCCTTGCCGGAGCGGCTGCCGCGGCACTCGGGCGCCGCGGCAGAACGTGACGTACTCGGGGGAGAAGTGCATCAGCGAAGCACCGCCCGGCGGTTCTCCCACACGATCTCGTTGCTCAAGATCCCAGCTCCCAGCGGCAACTGCCGTACACAGCCTCGACCAGACCGGGCGGGATGAAGAAGGAGAGGCTGCCCTCCCAGTCTGCCCGGTACTCCCATTCCTCCGGGGCAGGTGCGGCCACATCGATTCCGAACTCCTCGCGCATCTCCTTGGCGAAGCCCTCCGGATTCGTCGCCCTCGTAGAAGACGACCCGACCATCAGGCATCATCTCGTCCCAGCTCGGCAGTTTCGGCATCAGCGATTCTCCACCGGGGGGCCGACCAGCACGAGCCAGCAGATCGCCACAGCGATGACGGCCACCGCCCACATGGAAGCGAACCCCGAGGCCCAATCCTTGGGCAGCCCGAGCTGGAGGAGCACCTCCGCCAGCAGGATCGCCGCCACGAGCACGAGAAGGACGCCCAGGCCGGCCACAGCGAAGAAGGCCAGGACGCGTCGCAGCATCAGCGGTAGACCTCCGCGGCCGCCCGCCGGAGATCCGCAACCTCCTCCGCCTTCACCGTAGTGGAGATGTACTGCGCGAGCGTCTTGCCCACGAAGGCTTCGAACTGCTCGATCAGCCGCCGGCCGTCCGCCACCTCGTTGCCGCCGTGGCGCTCCGCAGCCGCCATGAGCGCGCCGTACAGGCTCAGGCCACCCGCTTCCAGGAGATCCGCGGCCTCGCTGAAGCGGCGCTCGTACCGCTCCACACGCGCCCGATCCTCCTCGGTCTGCGGCACGCCGCCGAAGTTAATGAGCCGGTACAGGTCGCGCTCCTCGGCCTCACCCTTGAGACGCGTCACGTACACGGCGACCGGAGCGTGACCGAAACCGCGCTGCGCCCGCAGTGACAAGCCCGAGTAGAGGACCATCACGTCACCCGGCACCCTGCGCAGGACGTCCTTCGGGCGGAACCAGCTCGCTGGCACCGGGAACTGGTCGCGAGCGAACATGATGCACGTCTCGATGCGCTGCTTGCCGTCCACGACGTAGCCCTTGGCGCGGACGCGCGGGTCGTAGCCGCGGTCGTTGACGAAAATCGCGCCGATCGGCAGGCCGAGCAGCAGGCTGCGGACAAGGTTCTGACGCTGCTCCAGGCTCCACACGCTCTGGCGCTGGTACGGCGCGTCGAGCACGTACGGGTACGCGGTCTCCCAGAACGTCTCGATCGGCGTGTTGAGGTTCTGGAGGCTCAAGCGCTCCAGCGGACCGTCGCTTGGAATGGTGGCGTTCATGCTCCAATTGTAGGCGCATGCGCCGTCGGGGTCAAGGTCAGCGCTCACCGATGATCCTCGTACCACTCGGCGTCCGGGTCCGGATTGGGGTTGCCGCACTTACCGCACCAGTCCTGGGGTCGGGTCGCTGCGGTACGCGCCAACGCGAACGTCTCGACAGCGACGGTGTAGCCGTGATCGTCACAGAAGACCGTCCAAGGACCAGCGTCGGTGTCCAGGCCGGCCTCTTCGCCATTCACGATCGCCACATAGCGACCAGTGGCGCGCGCTCGGGCCCAGTAGCGAAGACCGGCGTAGTTGGGCCGCGGACGGTATCCAGGACGGTGCTTGCGCCGCGGCGGGGCAGTTGCCTCTACCGCCTTCGCGAAGGCCGGGCGCTCCAACTCGCGCTTGAGCCGCTTGAGAGCGCGCTCGACTTCCGCAGGAGTGGGAGCGTTCATCTCCTCCACTCCGCCGCCTCGGCGCAACACCGCTCCAGCTCCTCCGCCGGAACGTACAGGACCGCCGTGCGGCCCGCGTGCGTGCGCAACCAATCGTAGGCGTCCCCGCGAGCCGTGTCGAAGGAGGCGAAGGCGCACCGGGAGAGCCGGATCACGACGCCGTTCTCGGACACAACGACCCGGTAGGGTCGCGTCCGCGCCGGCCGCTCGTTGACCTCGATCGTGATGCGCAGGGCCTGATTTCCGATAGGTGCGCTCATCGGATGTTCTCCATCCACCGAACAGGGACCTGGGCGCCGCGGACGCTCCAGCGGTACATGCGCTTTGCGTTCTCCAGCCAGGACACGTTGCCCCAGCGCGGCCGCGCGCCGCTCACGACGACCACCGGGTCCATCGAGCTGATCCAGCCCTCGCAGCCCTCGGTGTTGATCCGCACGCCCGCGTCCACAACGACACGGTAGGTACGGTGCATTCGATCGGCCGCAAGCACCATCACCAGCAGCTCCGGCTGGCCGGTGGCGATCATCTCCGCCGCCTCCGGGTACTCAGCGTTGTACTTGCACGCCCGCGTACGGATCTCGTCCGCGGTGAGCGCAACCAGTTCGGCGGCAGGGTTGGGGCAGTTCATACGTCAATTATAGGCGCACGCGCCGCCAAAAGCAAGAAGCGACGAGGCACGTTGCCCCGCCGCTCCACGAGGGTGAAACGTCAGAAGCGAAGCCCCATCGCTGCCTCGCGGATCTCGTCCAGGAGGTCGTCCAGCGCGAGCGCCGCATTCCCGCCGCTGAGGCCGGCCTGCACGGCGGCGTGGACCGCCCGCATGACCATTTCTCGCGGGACGCGCACCCCGCCATCGTCCAGGGTCAGCTCCTCCTCGTCGCCCAGCAGCTCCTGCTGGAAGCGCCGCGTTGCCTCCACGAGTGCGCTGATCCCGCCCGGCGGGG
>Ga0070717_10001695_pt1 | contig 15342 bp, 13 predicted proteins | sample LARL113metaG_FD_71366 | JGI IMG/M metagenome (GOLD analysis project Ga0070717, IMG submission 71366) | Corn, switchgrass and miscanthus rhizosphere microbial communities from Kellogg Biological Station, Michigan, USA - LAR L11-3 metaG | ecosystem: Host-associated > Plants > Roots > Rhizosphere ... | reverse complement strand
CAGGCGGAGCAGAAGGCCCAGGCCGCCGCCACCGAACGCGACCGCGAGCGTGCCGAACTGGCCAAGATCCCCCTGCCCACGAAGAGCCTCTACATCAATGTGCATGAGCCGAGCCAGTGGGCCAACCCCTTCATCAGCGTGGATGCAGACTACCTGACGCTGCGCGTCACCATGCCCGATGTGAACCCCGGCGCTTCGAGCGAGAGCTCTCTGTTGCGGCCCGAGGGCGCCCGCCGCCAGGAACTGCAGGTCCGGCCCGCCGACCTGGCGGAAGTATTGATCGCGCTTCCCGAGGGTTCCTGGCACTATGGACGCGTGGTGGCCATCGCCGAGTCGCCCATTGCCGACAAGAAAAAGCGCCCTGCGGTTCGCCGCAACGTCGAAGTGGCTATCCAGAAGCTGAATGACCTCGGCATCGTGGTTGACGAGTGGCCGGTGCGGTGAAAGACAGTGGTCAGTGATCAGTGATCAGTTTCCAGCGTCGGCGCGCTTGCCACGTGTGCCACTGCTATTCATACTGCGAGGCTCACTGTTCTCTGACCACTGACCACTGATCACTGACCACTGTCATATGCCCGAACTGCCCGACATTACCGCCTACATCACCGCGATCGAAGCCCGCATTCTGGGGCAGACGTTGGAGCACGTGCGGCTGGGCTCGGCGTTTCTGTTGCGCACGGTCGATCCGCCGCTCAGCGCGGTCGAGAGCCGAACCGTCACGGCCGTGCGCCGGATCGGCAAGCGCATCGCCATCGGGGTGGAGGGCGATTTGTGGCTGGTGCTGCACTTGATGATCGCCGGCCGCCTCCACTGGAAGCCGCCCCAGGCCAAACTCGCCGGCCGCAATGCCCTCGCGGCGTTCGACTTTCCCAGCGGAACCCTCACCCTCACGGAGGCCGGCAGCAAACGTCGCGCGTCGCTTTACGTGATGCGAGGAGAAGAAGGCCTGCGGTCCATCGACCCCGGCGGTGTCGAAATCTTCTCCACCGATCTGGACGGATTCCGCGCCGCGCTCTCGCAGGAGAACCGCACCCTGAAGCGCGCGCTCACCGATCCGCGGCTGATCAGCGGCGTGGGCAATGCCTACTCGGACGAAATCCTCCACGCCGCCCAACTCTCGCCCATTACCCTTACCAGCAAACTAAAGCCGGAAGAATGGGCCCGCCTGTTCGAGTGCACCCGCTCAACCATGGCCCTGTGGATGGACCGGCTCGTCTCCGAAGCGAAGAAGAGCTTTCCCGAAAAGGTGACGGCGTTTCGCCCCGAGATGGCGGTGCACGGCCGCTTCAACCAGCCTTGCCCCCGCTGCGGTGAAAAAATCCAGCGCATCCGCTACGCCGATAACGAGACCAACTACTGCGCCCGCTGCCAAACCGGCGGCAAGGTTCTGGCCGACCGCAGCCTCTCCCGCCTGCTCGGGTCCGACTGGCCCCGCACTCTTGATGAACTGGAAGCGCTGAAGCGCAAGTGAAATCGCCGCACCGGGTTTCGATCAGTGACTGATCACTGTCTTTGCGGCTCCGCAATTCTGCTTGACACACGTTTCGGCCATACCCCACATTGGAAGCTCCCCTTGCTCTTCGCTGTACGGTTCATCGAGCGGATTCCTGTCTCATGGGAGGTTTTCGGATGCATCATCTCCACCACCTCAATCTCCTCGCGGTCCTGGTGTCCGCGGTGATCCTGTGGGTGCTCGGGGCGGTATGGTACTCGCCCGCCCTGTTCGCCAAGCCCTGGATGGCCGCCCTCCGCATCACGCCGGATCCGAGCAAGAAGAAAGGCCTGCTTGTCGGCATGGTCGCCTCTTTCGTCGGCGACTTCATCCTGGCCTTCGTGTTGGATCACATCATTTTGTGGTCCAATGCCGGCCGCGTTCATGGGGGCGCCTTCGTCGGCTTCATCGTGTGGCTCGGCTTCTTCGCCGCGCCGAACCTCCCCCAGGGCATCTATGAAAATCGCCCGTTCAAGCTGTTCGCCATCAACAATGCCTACTGGCTGGTGGGCCTCATCATCGTCGGCATTCTGCTGGCCGTGTGGCGATAAAGCAGGGAACGAGGGACTGAGGGAACAAGGGAACCGAGGAAAGCCCAGGGGAGCCCGGGTCTCGATTTTGAGAGCTGGGATGAAGCCGTCTTTGTACAATCTCTCCATGGCGAAAGAGAAAATCGCGACCGCGCACGCGCCCCAGGCAATCGGGCCTTACTCGCAGGCCATTCGGCTCGGCAACCTCATTTTCACTGCCGGCCAGATCGCTCTCGACCCGGTCACCCAGCAGGTCATCCCCGGCGGCATCGCGGAGCAGACCACCCGGGTACTCGAAAACCTGAAGGCCATCCTGGAGTCCGCCGGCAGCAGCCTGGCACAAGTGGTGAAAACCACTGTGTTTCTCCGCGACATGGGCGACTTCGCCGCAATGAACGCTGTCTACGGCCAGTACATGGCGCCCGAAGGCGTTCTTGCGCCGGCCCGCTCGACCGTCGAAGTCTCCCGTTTGCCCAAGGACGTCCTGGTCGAAATCGAAGTGATCGCCGAGCATGAACCGGGCATTCACTCGTATCTTCATCGCCCCGAGAGCATCCAACAGGCATGAACCAAAAAATCCAAAAAACCGAGGCCGAGTGGCGCGACGCCCTCACCCCGCAGCAGTACCATGTTCTGCGCGAGAAGGGCACAGAGCGGCCCTTCACCGGCGCGCTCACCCAGAACCACGAGACGGGTGATTACCATTGCGCGGGCTGCGGCGCGCTGCTGTTCAACTCCGGGGCGAAGTTCGATTCCGGCTGCGGCTGGCCCAGTTTCATGATCCCCGCCGAATCGGAAGCCATCCACGAGCACGAGGACAATACTTTCGGCATGCGCCGCATCGAAGTGACGTGCGCCCGCTGCGGCGGCCACCTGGGCCATGTCTTCCCCGACGGCCCCCGGCCTACCGGACTGCGCTACTGCATCAACTCCGCCTCGCTGACCTTCGACAAGGCAAAGTAGAGGTCATGAGCATGGAACCCGCCCAGGCAAAGCTAGGACGGGGCACCCGGCACCCGGTCCAACATTCAGGTTCGGCGCGTTACTCTTTCCCCATGCTCTTTCGCGCTTGCGCCTCCATAGTTCTTCTCACATCAGGTATCTCATTCGCCCAAGCCCCGCCAAGGGAAGACCAGCAACTGGACCAGCAGCTTCAAGCCATTGCCGCCGCCCATCACGGCGGCCTGGCCGTTTACGCCCACAACCTGCGCACCGGCCAGACCGCCTCGCTTTCGGCCGACCTGCCGGTGAAGACGGCTTCCACCATCAAGCTGGGCATTCTGCTGGATGCGGCCGAACAGATCCGCTCCGGTCACGCCACGCTCGCCGAGAAGCTCGTGCTCAATCATGAGAACCAGGTCGAAGGCTCCGGCATCCTTGCCCAGCTCACGGCGCCTCTCGCGCTCACCCTGGGCGACACGCTCACCCTCATGGTGATCGTCAGCGACAACACCGCCACCAACCTGGCAATCGATCGGCTCGGCCTGGCGCATATCGATTCCACTCTTCGCGCCGCCGGGCTGAAGCAGACCTGGCTCTACAAGAAGGTGTACGTGGCCGCCAGTGGCCCGATGCCCGCCGACCAGCCGCAATTCGGCCTGGGCAAAACCACCCCACGCGAGATGGCGTCGATCATGGAGCGGATCGCAACCTGCAACCTGGTCCTGGACAAAGCCGCGCCACCGATCCCCGGCGACGGCCCGCTTTGCGGCGCGCTGCTGCACATGCTGCGCAGCCAGCAGGACCGCGACAGCCTGCCTCGCTACATCGAGAGCCTTGACACCAGCGAGCATGGCTCTGCCATCGTCAACAAGACCGGCGCCCTCGACCAGGTGCGCAACGATGTTGCATTGATCTCCACCAAGGCCGGCCCGGTGGTGATCGCAGCCTTCACCTTCGATAACGCCGACCAGCGCTGGAACGGCGACAATGAAGGCGAAATCACGCTCGCCAAAGTTGGGAAGGCCATCGTTCAGCGCTGGTCTCCGGACGGTCTCGAAGCGCAGGCATTCGCGTGGGATAACCCGCTCGCCGCGGCATCGCCGGCGCATTGAGGTAAAACCCGGAGGCGCAAACTGGATCTAACTGCGCCAGTGAAGATCCACCGGCCCATCCATCGGATGTTTCGACGCGTCCGCGTCCAGGCGCGCCTGTTTCAGCGCGAAATACCACTTGGCCGGCTTGTCGGCATCGTCAATCAACATCAGGCTGGGATTGTGCTTCAGCCCCTCGGCCTGCTGGATCATCGTGATCTGATCCTGGCGCACGAACTTCGCCCCGAAAAACTTTGCAATCGCGGTCACGAATGGCACGTAATAAAACACGTTCCACGCCCCCACCACATCGATGCGGCAAGAGGACGCGGTGACCGGCGTGACCGTTGTCAGGCTGGAGAACCACTTGTCTCCGCAGCGAATCGTCTCCGTACGCCGGTTGGGCAGCACGAAGTCTATGGTGGTCTCGACCGGCTGGCCGTAAACGCCCAGCAGCTTATAGGGCGCCGAATTACCGCTCGGCGCGTGGGCGCTCATGCGGAACCCCTCAGGAATAGGCTCGAAGCGCTTGGTCTTCTCGCGAATGCTGGCGCGCGAACGCCACCACCACGCCTGGTGCACAAACGGTCCGTGCGCCGGATCCATCAGGCCGATTATTCCGTGGTCCACGTTGCACGGCAGGTCGGCGGTGAGAAACGCGGTGCGATAGCGAGGGCCGAACTTCTGCAGTTCCGGCACGGGCGGCAGCGCGTCTGCGGAGCGCCTTCCGCTTCCCGGCCCGGCCACATACACCCACGCGTGCCCGTCGCGTTCTTCGCAGGGAAACGCGGACGCGTAGATGCGCGTCGCATCCAGCTTGTCGCGGCTGGTGAGCGAAGGAATCAGTTGGCACTGCCCGCTGCAGGGCTCGAACTCCCAGCCGTGATAACGGCAGGTGACGCGGTTGCCGTCGAACCAGCCCACGCTTAGAGGAATGCCGCGATGCGGGCAACTGTCGCGCAGCGCGAAGACGCGGCCGTCGGCGCGCCGCCCCAGCACCAGGGGAATGCCCAGCAGCATCGCCGTCGAGAGCTTATTCCTGTGCAGATTCTCGGTGCGCAGCGCGGGATACCAGTCGTCGTAGATCAGCGTCGCGGTCGGCCCCGCCGAAGGGTCGGTCCTGGGCACGCCCGCATCTGTCCGTGTCAAAAGCGGCATTTGGCCTCACGATAGCATCCCCGGCGAGGCTGGTGCGAATGCGGAAGAGGGTGGGCTGACTACCCGGCCTTCTCCAGCCGCCCGCCCTTGACGGCGAACCGCTGTCCACGCCACACGATGGTGTTTCCCGCGAACCCGGCCGCCCACAGGCCCATGGCCACCAGATCGCGCAAGGGCAGGAGCCACAAGCCGGGCAACACCTGGTGATCGCCCAGGATGCTTGCTCCAACCACCATCGCCAGTCCAAGACGAAGAAAAAAGCAGAGCGCCAGAAGCCAGAGGCTCAAGGGGCTGATGCCGCTGGCCATGACGTTCAGCAGCGCCCACGCGAAGCCATGCGTAAACACCAGCCCTGCATAGCCCCATGGACGGGCGTCGCGAACCGTGCGGTACCAGCGCAACTGGTGGGCGAAGAAGCCGCGCCAGGTGTAGGCCGGAACGCTGGTTTCCACTACTTCGGATGTAAGCGCAATTCGGTACCCCGCCTTGTAGATGCGCTCGCCCAATTCGTAGTCGTCGGCGAGTTGATCCACCAGCGCGGCGAGGCCCCCGATGCTGTCCAGGGCTTCGCGGCTGACCGCCAGCGTGGAACCCAGCCCATAGCGGAGCCCGCCTTCGATCCAGCGCGCCAGCAGCACGGCGGGGATGAAATCGGTGGCGATCCCCAGAGCCTCCAGCCGCGATGGCAACGTCCCGTGGGCCCGCCCGCGGTAAAACGCCGTCACCAAGCCGACTCCCTTCGTTCCGGAACCAGCCGCCGGGTTGGGCGCATGCAATGCCATGACCCGCTCCAGGTAGTGGGGCGGAACCGTGATGTCGGAATCGTTGATGAGCAGAAATTCGGAGCGCGCATAGGGCAGGAGTTGCATGAGCGTGCTGACCTTGCCGTTGGTTCCCAGGCGGAGCGGGCTTTCGATGAGCCGGATCTCGCGATCCGGGAATTCCGCCTGAAGCTGCGTCACCGCGGCGGCGGCCGGGTCGTCCATCGAGGACACGCCAAACAGCAGTTCGAACTCGCCCTCGTAGTTTTGCCGGCAATGGCTGCGAAAGGCATCCATCATGCCGGGATCGAGGCCTTTGAGCGATTTGAGAATGCTGACGCCCGGCGCGAAGCGGGGAATGGGAGTACGCCGGATGAAGAGAAAAACGCAGGCCCCAAGCAGGGCAGCCAGGAAATAGCCCAGCCCGGCCACGGCCATGGCCGTGGTTAGCACCTCCACGGCGTGTGCCAAAGCGTGCGGCATCCTAGCAGTAGTGTAACGGACGAGACACAGCAGACAAGCTTCTAGCTGCTAGCTCCTAGCTTCTAGCAATTTGGTGGTGGTACGAGTTCATTCGAGAACCCACCAGCGTCGCGGCCAGTATCGAACTAGCAGCTAGTAGCTAGCAGCTAGAAGCTGCGCTTTAAATATGGCAGCTTGCCGCGCCGCGCTTCTCCAGATAGCGCTGGTGGTATTCCTCGGCGCGCCAGAAGGTCTGCGCCGGCTCAACCTTGGTCACAATGCGCTTGGGTTTGAAGCGGCCCTCGGCGGTCAGCTTTTCGATCTTCGCTTGTGCCTGCTTCTCCTGCTCGGGAGAGTGGAAGAAAATCGCCGAGCGGTACTGTGCGCCCCAGTCAGGCCCCTGGCGGTTGAGTGTGGTGGGATCGTGCATCGAGAAGAACGTGTCGAGCAGGTGCTCGTAGCTCACCTTCTCCGGGTCGAAATCCACCTCCACCACCTCGGCATGCCCGGTCTGGTCCGTGCATACGTCCTTGTACGTGGGCCTCTCCAGCGAACCACCCTCGTAGCCCACCGCCGTAGCCGTGACTCCGGGAATGGCCGCAAACGCAGCCTCCACGCCCCAGAAACATCCCGCTCCAAATGTCGCTTTTTCCATGGAAATTAGATGCAGGGGGCGGGGATTAGGGATCAGGGATTAGCCGCAGTGTGCTGATCGAATGCGCGGCGGCATTCCAAAAGTTTCTTGCCCAGGGTGAAGGATTTGCCGATCGAGATAATTGCCGCAAAGCTGAAGGGTTTTTCTGATCCCTGTTCCCTGACCCCTGCCTTTACGCTGCTTTCACGTTCCGCACCGCGAGTTCGTGGAAATACTCTTTGAGGCTGCGCGGTTCGCGGCCCAGCATGCATTTGAGCACGGTGGCATTGCCGCCACGGAAGCCGTACTGGTTGTAATCGGCATACATGCGTTTCAGCCCCTCGCGGATGTGTCCATCGGGAATGCGCGCGTTTTCGGCCCACACCTCGAAGGAAACTTCGCCCGCCTCGATGCGCAGGTCTAGTGCCTCGCTCATCAGCGCCGCGAGTTCGCTGCGGTTGTACATGCCCGGCGCGCACAGTTCGAACGTGCCGTTGTCGAACTTGTCGCTGACCAGGGCCTCCGCGGCCACCTTCGCCACGTCGCGGTAATCCACGTAGCAGGTCTTCACCCGCCGCGAATAGGGCAGCGCGAACCGGCCGCTGCGGATGATCTCTTTCCATGCGCCATCGATGGTCTGCATGAAAATGGCCGGCTGTAGCACGGTAAACGTCATTCCCGATTCGTAGAGAGTCTCCTCGATCGGGCGCTTAGCCGCGTGATTGGTGAGCTTGGAGATGGAGGGATGCATCACGCTGGAGAAGACAAACTTTTCCACGCCGGCCGCTTTGGCCGCCTCTACCATGATGATGCCCATGTCCGACTCGCGGGGCGCGAATGCCGGCCCGATATAGAACACCGCATCGGCGCCTACCGCCGCTGAAATCAGTCCTCGCGGATCGGCCAGATCGCCGATTGCGGTTTCGTCTGCCCCCCGCTCGCGCGCGATCTTCTCGCGATCGCGGTTGCGAACCAGCGCCCTGACCTTGACTCCCTTTCTTTTCAACTCCGGCAAGACATGGTGCGCATATTTTCCGGTGGCCCCGACCATTAAGACTCTCACAACGAATTACCCCTCGGGAAAATGAAATATGTACGAAGGAATTACGCGATCACGGTTATGGAAAACTCGTTCCGCGTGCTTTCTGTCAGGCCACGACTTTTCACCTTACTGAAAGGCGCATCTGACCTGGTGCTTTGTATCGGGGATAGGACTTGCTCGCTGAAAGAGGCAACCGACCTGGTGCTTTATAACAGGGCACGACTCCGCTCGTGCCGCAAACACTTCAAAAATAACTCAGGCTTTGCCTCTGCTTTGCTGGTCCCCCGATCTGGCCAGCAGCTGCAGTTTTCCGCACTTTGATGGAGTAGAGGCACGAACCCTGCGATGGGATGCCTCAACGTCTATTTTTTTGCCCAACGTTTTCAGGTGAAATTGCATCTACGTAAGGTTCAAAGCTAAATCGGGTTATTGGAACCCTATGACACGAGGCTGACGCAAGCTATCATCAGCCGTCGCGAAACCGCCCGGGAAACGCCAGGTTATCGGCCCTTTCCCCGTCCACCCCCAGGCCGCTTTCCCTCAAATCGCGACGGCGTACGGCGGCCTGGACCGCCTTTCGATGGCGGCCGAGTGCCGGCGCCTGCACCGCTCCTGCCTCCAGCGGCCCCGCCGGAGGCACCCCTGCTCGATCCGCTGGAGAAGTTCGGTTTGCCGCCCGATTTTGCGGCTGGCCGGCCGGTTCCCTGGCCGCGGCCGCTGGCCGGAGCGCCTGGTCTTTGATACGAGCTTGCGCCGCCTCGCATACCCCCGCGATTGAAACCGCCCGACGGTGCGGGCCGGGCACTCTCGAACCTCGGCCTCTCCTCTCGCGTAATCTCAAGGCCGCCTTGCCGGGGTGGCCGCTCGGGCCGTGGTGGCCGGCTGGAGGCGCGATCAGTGCCGCGCCCCGGACCTCCGGGAGCTGCACCGCGATTTGGGCCGCGGGGTTCCGTGCGTGCCCGATCAAATCTTGGCCGGTCTTCCCGCCGCTGCCCCGCACCGGTGCCGCCGGGTTTCTGCCAACCTCCGCCGCCGGTGCCCTCGCGTGTCCGGCCGTATCCCGCGCCGGCGCCTCGCCCTGCATCGTACCGCCCAGTCGATCCGGGCTCAGTCCGCGAAAACCCCGTCCGCGGCGCGCTTCCTCCGCCAGTTGCCCGCGGTCCGCTTTCCGCATCGAAGCGCGGCGGTCTGGCGCCACCGCGGTCTTGCCGATTCCATTCCGGCCGGCCCTGACCGGCACTGCTTCCCGCCGCTCCCCGGGTGCCGAAGCCCGCCGCGGGTTTGCGCGGCCCGAATCCCTGACGCCGATCGCCCGTTCCCATGCCAGGGCGCCGGGTTTCCTCGCGCTGAGGTTTCCCGGTCCCGGCTGGCGGGCGCCTGTCCGAGCCTCGTCCTGGGCCGGGCCGTGGGCCTGGTCCTGAAGCTGGCCCTGAGCGTTGTCCCGCACCCGATTCGCGCCATTCGCCCTGGGGCCGCGGCGGCCGCGCATATCCGAACCGCTGCGGCCGCTCACTTCCGCGAGAGCGTTCCTCACCTCCTCCCGCCGGTCTTCGACCTGCATCCCGCCTTGGCGGTTTTCCTCGACTTCCCGCCTCCGCTTTCCGAGGTTCTTTCACTTTCGGCTTGCGCCATTTCCCTTCAGCGGCCAGGCGCAGCCGCGCCAGTTCCTCCGGATCCAGTTCGCGGAATTGTCCCGGCTCCTGGTCCAGGATCAGCGGGCCATAGCCCACGCGCCGGATCTTCTCCACGAAGTGCCCGATCTCTTCGAACATTTTTCTGATTTCGCGATTGCGGCCCTCGGTCAGGACCACTTCGTACCAGGGGTTATCCCCTTGCCGCACTTGGCGGATCGATGCCGAACCCGTCTGCACCCGCCCCTCGCCCGGCCGCCCGCGATCAATCGGCACTCCCCCGCGCAATTTGTCCAGTTCATCCTCGGTTGGCTGTCCGCTAACCTTCACGAGGTATGTCTTCTCCACGCCCGTGGCCGCCTTGGTGAGCTTGTTGGCCAGGTCGCCGTCGTTGGTCACCAGCAGCAGCCCCTCGCTCAGGAAGTCGAGCCGTCCCACCGGGTAAAGCCGCTCGCCCATTTTGGAGAAAAACTCCATCACGGTCGGCCGCCCCTGCGGATCGCTGACCGTGGTCACGTGGCCCTTGGGCTTGTTCAGCACAAAATAGCGATGGCGCTCGGCCCCTTGCAACAGTTTCCCGTCAACCCGAATGTGGTCGCGGCTCGGGTCCGCCTTCGAACCCAGTTCTGTAATTACCTTGCCGTTCACCTGCACCCGGCCTTCCTGAATCATTTCTTCCGCGTGCCGCCGGCTGGCCACGCCGGCCTGCGACAGGATCTTCTGCAGCCGCTCAAGCTTCGCCGGAGCCGCCGATTCAGGAGTGAACTCCTCCTCGTCGGCAGCACCCTTCTGGGCAGCAATCGGCATGTCGCCCGGGTCGTCCGTCGCCTCCACGTCCGCCAGCTTGAGTTCGGGAACGCTGAGGCTGGGGTGTGCCGGCGACTGTCTCTCTTCGAAGGCCTGCTCAAACGTGTCCGCCGCCTCTGCAAGGGCCTCGAGCTCCCCAGGAGCAGGAACGACGGGGCTCGCTGCTTCGACCGGAGCGCCGGCGGCTGCTTCCCCCCGCGGTGTCTTGCGACGGCCGGCTGGCTTGCGAGGTGCTGCCACCCGCCCGCTTTCTGCTGCCTTGCGGCGGCCAACTTTCGCCGTCGCCTTCAGCTCCGGCTCATCGGGTTCAAGCCGCGGTGCAGGTTCTGCGCCGGACTGGGTCTCGGGCGGCTTGGATTCGCTCGTCCCCACCAGTTTCGCTTCGGCCGACTTCACCTCTGCCATCTCGGCCGCTTCCTGATCAACCTTCTTGTTTGCTCTCTTCGCCATTGGAACTCGTCTCGGTTTCTGCCCCATCCCCGGATCCCGGGACTTTGGAATCCGTTTCGGCCGAGACCGCCCCGGCTACATCCGGCTCGACCGCATCCGGCTCGACCGCGCCCGTCTCTGCGGCATCAGTATTCACCGCCATACTTTCATTCGTTCCGGCTTCGATCTCGGCAGCCGCAACCAGTTCTTGGCCGCTCGGTGAATTGGACTCCAGCGCCGCCGTGCCGTTTTCTTCCGATGCTTCGGCAATCTCCGCTGCTTCGGCAGTGTCCGCGGCTTGATCGGACTCCACCACCTCCGGCTCCATCTCCAGCTCGGTGGCCGCCATCTTTTCGAACTCCTCCATCGAGGGCAGCTCTGAAACGTCCTTCAGTCCGAAGCGCAGCAGGAATTCCTTGGTGGTCTTGTAAAGAATCGGCCGCCCGATCACCGGCTTTCGCCCCGCCGTCGCGATCAGCTTGCGCGCCAGCAGCGATCCCAGCACCCCGGCCGATTCCACGCCCCGGATCTCGTTCACCTCGGGCGCGGTCACCGGCTGCTTGTAGGCGATCACCGCCAGAGTCTCGAGCGCCGGGAGCGATAACTTCATCGGCGGCTTCAGGCTTTTCACAAACAGCCGCACCGCGTCGTGACATTCAGGCTTGGTCGCCATGCGGTAGCCGCCGGCGATCTCCCGGATCTCCACCCCGCGCCCATCCTCCACATAGCTGGCGATCAGCTCGTCGAGCAAGTGCTTCAGGATGCCCTTGACCTCCCGGTCCCTTTGCCGGTTCAGCCGCTTCGCTTCGCTCTCCGCATCGAGTGGCGTTGTTGGGGAAGGCTCGCCGGCGTCAGGAGAGGGAGCGGCCGCAGCTTCGGCCGGGTTTGAACCCAGTTCCGGCGGGCTCACCACGATGGACGGATAGGCCTCGGCCTCGCCAATCGACACCACGGTGGGTTCAGCAGCTTCTTTCTCTGCCGGAACGTGACCGTCGGCGCTCGCCGGTTCGCCGTCGCTTCCCGCCGGCTCAGAGGCCGCCACAGGCTCTGCGCCCGTACTCGGCTGGGTGCCCTCGTGGACATATACCGCGGGCGCATCCGACAGCCCGAGGTACTCCAGCCCCTCGCCAATCAACGGCGGCTGCTCAAACGCACCCGGCGACACTCCCGCGACCTCGGCCGTCTGCTCGCGAGCAGCGGCTTCCTGCGCCGCCTTCCACTCCAGCGCGTCGGCAGCAAACAACGCGGCGAGCTGGTTTAATGTCACCGGCTCTTCCGCAGCGTAAATCACAGCTTCCAGCTTGGCTTTCAGACTCATTCCGCAACAGGCACCTCCGCTATGGTAACGGAACGCGCCCGCCCGCTGCCCAACGATTCACCCCACAAACAACGGGGCGCCCGCACTCGCGGACGCCCCGTAAGAGCAATCGAAGAACCGCCTAACCGGCAAACATGCGGAACAAAACGAACAGCCCACCCGACAATAGCGCCGCAGCCGGCAGTGTGAACACCCACGCAGCCGCAATATTCCGGATGGTGGAGAACTGCAGCCCGCTCTTGTTGGCGGCCATCGTTCCCGCCACCCCCGAACTCAGCACGTGCGTCGTGCTCACCGGTAATCCCCAGGTATCCGCCGCGAAGATTGTGCCCATGGCCACCAGTTCCGCCGTCGCGCCCTGCGCGTAGGTCAGGTGTTCCTTCCCGATCTTCTCGCCCACCGTCACCACGATGCGCTTCCATCCCACCATGGTCCCCAGCCCCAGCGCCAGAGCCACCGCCACCTTCACCCACGACGGAATGAACTTCGTCGCCTTGTCCAGCTTGGATTTGTAGTTATTGAGCGCAGCGGTTTCATCTGCCGTGAACTTCGGGTTGTGGTTCTTGGCCATCAGCCGCAGCGATTCGCTAGTTACGTACATGTCGTTGCGGACGTTGGTCTGCTGATTGGACGGAACGTGCTTGTAATCTCCAAAAGCCTTCACGTCACCCTCGAGATCGCGAATCAATTCCCGCAGCGCGGTCATGGTCACCGGCTGAACTTTCTTGGTGCGCAGGTAGTCGGTCAACTCGGCGCGCGCATCCGGCCCCAGGATCGCCTCCCGATCCACGTGCGCGTCCACAATCGAGACCGCGCGCTCCGATGCCGCAATGAAGTCCTGGATATCATGCGGGCTAACGGCATGATTGAGCGCATACGCGGTGGGTACCGTGCCGATGAGGATCAACATGATCAGCCCCATCCCCTTCTGCCCATCATTCGATCCATGAAAGAAACTCACACCTGTGCAAGTGAGCACCAGGAGCGCGCGGATAGGAAACGGAGGCGGCCTATTGTCTTTGGGGGCAGTGTAAAGCTCGGGGTACTTGATCAGGGCCTTCGCCAGCAGGAACAGGAGCGCGGCGCATCCGAAACCCACCAGCGGCGAAACCAGCAGGACTTTAAACACCTTGGCGGCCTGCTCCCAGTCCACGCCCGATGTGCCTTCCGCGGAGTTGGCGATCAACTGGTTGGCCACTCCGACCCCAATGATGGAGCCGGTCATGGTATGGGTGCTCGAAGCCGGCAGACCCAGCCACCACGTGCCCAGGTTCCACAGGATGGCCGCGATCAGCAGCGAGAACACCATTGCGAACCCGGCCCCCGAACTCACCTTGAGAATCAACTCCACCGGGAGCAGAGTGATGATGGTAAAGGCCACCGTCCCCGCCGAGGTGAGGACGCCCGTGAGATTGCAGAGTCCTGACCAGACCACCGCGATGTTGGGCTCCAGCGAGTGGGTGTAAATCACAGTCGCGACGGCGTTCGCGGTGTCGTGGAAACCATTCACAAACTCGAATGCCAGCGCGATCGCCAGGGCCGTACCCAGCAGTACATAGGGCCAGGCGCTGCCCATGGTTACGTCGCCGAGGTCACCCGCGACGTGGAACCCGATATATCCCAGCCCGCCCACAAGCGCAATCACAACAATCGTTCCGCTGATCCAGGCGGGCGATTTCTTCATTTTCCTGTCGAGCAGGGAGGCTCCCTGGGGGTGAGTTTCGACGGTAGTTGCCAGATCTGCCATGGGAAACTCCTGACGATGGATTTGGAGTCTGGGAAAGGAGGGGAATCCAGACTAGCCATCGATACACGAGCCCGATGAAATGGGGATGAATTTTCCAATGATGAGCACCGCGGGCAGAAATGAGCGCATTCCCCCTTTCGTGGTATTCCATTGGTAACTTGCGGAAGTTATCGTGAATATGTGACTAATCGCACATACACAAATTAGGCAAATGACTATAACGGCTCTACCTGAACAAACTTGGTTTCCCCACCTGGAGGGCGTCGCGGGTCAATCCCGCAGGGTCGTCCCGGTGCCGGTTCCCGGCTTTGCTCAGCAACATACTTAGATCCATGGGTCTCCAGGGTTCCCTGCCTGGCGGAACCGCCCGCATCCCAGTTTTGCGGACTCCCGCCCGGTCGCGACCGGTGAAAAGCTCCGCCACCGGTGCCCCGCGCCCATCCAAGGAGAGATAACATGCCGCCCCAAATCGCCGCACCGGCCAAGTCCGGTTCCTGGCCAATTACCGTGGGAGGAGCAGGGATCGCTGCCGCCCAATTTGCGCGCTGCGGATTCGACGTCATGATCCAGGCGGGCCACGACAAGCCCTGGTACGACCTGGTGGTGACCAAGGCCGGAAACCTCCTGAAAATCGGGGTGAAAGCCAGCGACGACGGACGCTGGCGCATGGCGGAGTCCTACCTCCAGCGCGCCGCCCACTTCAGCGGGAAAACCGCCGACGTCCATCGCGCCATCGGCCTGTGGCTCGATACTCACGGCGAGCGCACCATATATTGCCTGGTGCAATTCAAGGGAGTTCCCCTGACCCAGTTGCCCCGCATTTATCTGGCCACGCCGGCCGATATCGCCCGCCGCATGCGGGACTCGGCGGAACGGCTGGGCGACCCGGTTCTTAACGAACAATACGAATGGACCGCGGCCGACACCGGCTATACGGCCAATGAGGTTCTGCCATCAAGCTGGCTCTTTTCGCAGGAGCGGATTCAGGAGCTTCTTCTCCCGCAATCGGCGCAGATCATGGCGATGCCGCCGGCTCGCAGCCATTCCTCGATTGAAATGTCGCCCAATTCCTCTGCCCTTGCGGGCGTCGGGATGCGTCCAGCCGTCCTTACTGCCTGAAACAAACAGAAACGGTCGCCCCATCCCGGCTCCGCCGGGATGGGGTTTCTTTCATGGGTTGAGGATTGAAAAGCAGGTCCTGCCGCTTCACTGGTTCAGTGTCAGGATGACAAATTCTGGATGGTACGGTCGCATTTCTTTCGAGCCGCTCAACGAAACAATCGAGCCTGAGCCCTACC
>Ga0070717_10001693_pt1 | contig 15349 bp, 14 predicted proteins | sample LARL113metaG_FD_71366 | JGI IMG/M metagenome (GOLD analysis project Ga0070717, IMG submission 71366) | Corn, switchgrass and miscanthus rhizosphere microbial communities from Kellogg Biological Station, Michigan, USA - LAR L11-3 metaG | ecosystem: Host-associated > Plants > Roots > Rhizosphere ... | reverse complement strand
AGCTCGACCTGGCGGAAGATGAACCGCAGCGAGGTGTTGGGCAGCAGCGCGCCCGGGAGCAGGCCGGCCTCGCACAGGACCTGGAAGCCGTTGCAGATCCCCAGCACCAGGCCGCCGGCGGCAGCGAACTCGGCCACCTCCTCCATCACCGGAGCAAACCGCGCGATGGCGCCCACGCGCAGGTAGTCGCCATAGGAGAAGCCGCCGGGGACGACGACGCAGTCCACCCCGTGCAGGTCCCGGTCTCCGTGCCACAGGATGACCGCGTCCCCGACACGCCGGCACGCGAGGAGAGCATCGACCTCGTCACAGGAGCCGGGGAAGCGGATGACGCCGAACTTCACCGTCAGTGGGTCCCCGCGCCGTTGGACCCATCGGCGTTCACGATCTCGTAGTCCTCGATCAGCGGGTTGGTGAGCAGACGCTCGCACATCTCCGGCAGCCGCGCCGGGTCCTCGACGTCGAGTTCGATGAGCCGCCCGACGTGGACGTTGCGGACCCCGCTGAAGCCGAGCGCGGGCAGTGCCCGCTCCACCGCCTGGCCCTGAGGATCGAGGATGCCGGCCTTGGGCTTGACCAGGACCCGGGCGCGCATCAGACCCCCGTGCGCTGAACCCACGCGCTGAAGGGCTCGCCCGTCACCCGCTCGTAGGCCTCGACGTACTTCTCGCGGGTGCGCGCCACGACGTCATCGGGGATCGGCGGCGCCGGCGGGTTGCGGTCCCAGCCGGTTCCCGAGGCCCAGTCGCGCACGTACTGCTTGTCAAAGCTCGGCTGGCCGCGCCCCGGCTCGTACTGGTCGGCGGGCCAGAAGCGCGACGAGTCCGGCGTGCACATCTCATCGCCGATGGTGAGCTGGCCGTCGGCGTCCAGGCCCAGTTCGAACTTGGTGTCGGCGAGGATGATCCCGTTGGCGCGGGCGTGGTCGGCGGCGAACTCGTAGAGCGACAGCGACACGTCACGGACGCGCTCGGCCAGCGCCCGGTCGCCGATGAGCGCCACGGCGCCCTCGAAGTCGATGGCCTCGTCGTGGCCGACCTCCGCCTTGGTGGACGGGGTGAACAGCGGCTCGGGGAGGCGGTCGGACTCCCGCAGCCCCTCGGGCAGGACGTGGCCCGACACCTTGCCGGTGGCCTGGTAGTCCTTCCAGCCCGAGCCGGTGATGTAGCCGCGCACCACGCACTCGACGCTGAGCATCGAGAGCTTGCGGACGACCATCCCCCGGCCGCGTGCCTCCGCGGGCACGCCGCTGGTCACGGAGACGACGTGGTTGTTGACGATCCCGGCCGTGCGCTCAAACCAGAAGGTCGACAGGCCGGTGAGCACGCTGCCCTTGTCAGGGATGGGCGTGGGATGGACGACGTCGTAGGTGGAGATCCGATCCGAGGCGACGATCAGCAGCTCGTCGCCCAGGTCGTAGATCTCCCGGACCTTGCCCGAAGCAAGGAGGGGAAGGTCGGCGAGGGGGGTCACCCGGCCGATCCTAGCGCGGCGTTATGACGACCAGATCGGCGAGGGGCGCCGCCGCCAGGCGGGCGTTTCAGTCCCCGTCGATGACGTCGTAGCTGAACATCACCGGCGCCTCGGTGGCGTAGTTGGGCACGTCGGCGGCAACCGCCTGGCCCTGCTCGCTGCTCATCGCCGCGCTCAGCGCGTTGATGTCGTCGAACTCCGCTTCGAAGCTGCACCAGTAGGGACTGTCGCCGGCCGGGGCGGCGAGGTCGAACCCGTAGCGGTAGCTGCGCAGGCCGGGCAGCTTGGCCGCCAGCGGGAGGTGCGTGCTGATGTAGTAGGACCGGAACTTGTCGCGGTCGGCCGGCGTCGGATAGAGGACGACGAGCTTGTGCATCGGGGGTGTGACCTCCTGGTCTGAGAGCTAGACCGCCACCGCCGGCTGCTCGGTGGAGTGGCGGGCGATGAACGCGGCGGTGCGCTCGGGTGTCGCGACGGTATCCCATTGGCGATCGGGATGGTTGAAATTCTGGGTGTAGGCGTCGCACACCGCCTTGTTCTGCGCCATCGCCATGAGCAGGCCCACGAAGTGGGGCTCGGGGTTGAGGGTCATGTTGGTCCAGTCCGAGACCCCGTGCACGAAGGCCTGGCGCTCGCGGGCGACGCGGCGGCAGAACTGCTCGTCAACGGCGAGGTCATCCAGGATGGCGTTGCCGATCACCCAGGCCGAGTAGGAGGCGGAGTTCGCGCCCTGTCCGTTGACCGGGTCCACGACGCAGTGGGCGTCCCCCATGGCCAGCGCGTACTTCCCATTGGCCAGCCGCACGAAATCCTCGCGCACCACCGGCGTCAACGCACCTTGGAGGAGGTCCGTGGGGCCCTGCAGACAGAAGCTCGCGGCGTCCACGCGCTCGAAGCACATCGGGTAGTGCTGCTCGAGCTTGCGCAGCACGAGCTCGTCATGGGCGCGCGGGTCCTCGTCATAGCTGACGTCGGCCAGCACCTCGAGGTCGCCGCCGGGGATGTTCTCGAAGAGCAGCGCCGTGGCAAAGCCCTCGCGCGAGGTGATCGGCAGCTCGAGCAGCTCGCCGTGCCCGAGGCTGATATGAACCCCGACGCCCTTGGGCTCGGTGTAGCGGACCCCGTGGTAAATGCCGGCCGACAGCCGCCGTTGGGGCGTGTTGTACGGGCACTTCTCCGGCAGCGGCGCGAACATCGCGCCCATCCCGCGGCCCGCCCCCACCACCACCAGGTCGTGGTCCTCGGAGATGCGCTCGATGGCGTGGGCGTCGATCTCCCCGACCACGACATCGCCGCCTCGATCGAGGTAGTCCTCGAGCAGCCGCGGCAGGTACAGGCGGTAGTCGATGACCGACGACGGGTGCTGGAAGTCCCCGCGCCAGCGCATCGGCTCGGGCGTGCCGACGACCGCGTGCTGGTGGCACACGTAGCCGTACTCGCTCGCGTCCCAGTGGTGGACGCCGAGCGCGCGCTCACGCTGAAGCGTGTGATGGTGATGCGCCACGGTGTTGAGCAGGCGTCCGGCCGCGACCTGCTCGGCGCTCTTGTCGGTGTAGACCGTCACCGGAACGTCGTGCTGCTGCAAAAACAGTCCGAGATGCAGACCCGAGACCCCGGATCCCACAATGGCGATGCTGGTCATCCCTCTTCCTCCTTGAGAACGGACCCGTAGCTAACCCGGATCGCCGCCACGGATCAAGCCGCGTCCAGGGAAGGGCTGGGAGATCTGACCAGCAGGGCCTCAGGCGACCGCAGCGCCGCGCGCGCTCGCGAGCGCGGACGGCTCGGCGATCTCGTCCAGGCGCCCGACGATCTCGTGGGCGTTGATCACGAACGGCTCGTAATCGAAGATTGCGTCGAGGTCGAGTCCCTGCCCGGCCGCGTCGGCCGCCAGCAGCATCCGCAGTGGCGTGCGCTCGTCAAGCGCCTGCTGGGCAAGGCGCTGGACGACCCGGTAGGCGTCGTCGCGAGTGCTGGCCGCCGCCACCAGGGCCAGGAGGACCCGCTGGGAGAACAGGGCGCCGTAGGTCAGCTCGAGGTTCTCGCGCATGCGCGCGGCGTCCACGACCATCCCCTCCACGAGCGCCAGAACCCGCCGCTGCATGTGGTCGAGCAGGATCGTCGAGTCAGGCAGGATGATCCGTTCCACCGACGAGTGCGAGATGTCGCGCTCGTGCCACAGGGCCACGTCTTCGATCGCGGCGGCGGCGTTGCCGCGCAGCACGCGGGACAGGCCTGTCACCTGCTCTGACTTGATCGGGTTGCGCTTGTGGGGCATGGCGCTCGAGCCCTTCTGCCCGCGGCCGAACGGCTCGCGGACCTCGCCCACCTCGGTGCGCGCCAGATGGCGCAGCTCGGTGGTGAAGCGCTCCAGGCCGGCACCGGCCAGGGCGATCGCCTGCATCAGCTCCGCGTGGCGGTCACGTGCCACCACCTGGGTCGACACCGGCTCGCGCTCCAGGCTCAGACGGGCGAGCACGCGCGCCTCGAAATCGGGTGAGGTGGCCGAGTAGGTACCGACCGCTCCTGACACGGCCCCGACCGACGCCTGGGCAAACGCGCGGTCGAGCCGCTGCGCGTTGCGATGGGCCTCGAAGGCAAAGCTGGCCAGCTTGATCCCGAACGTGGTGGGCTCGGCGTGGATGCCGTGCGTGCGCCCGACGCACAGGGTGCCAACGTGCTCACGCGCCTTGGCGGCCAGCGCGGCGGCGAGGCGGTGGGCGTCGGGCAGCACGAGCTCGCCGACATGCTTGATCTGTAGCGCGAGACCGGTGTCCAGCACGTCGGAGGAGGTCAGGCCGTAGTGGATCCAGCGCCCCGCCGGGCCGGCTGACTCCGACAGCACGTCCACGAACGCCGCCGTGTCGTGGTCTGTGACCTTCTCGCGCTCGTTGATGGCCCCCACGGTGAACGTGGCGGCGCGGATCGCCTCAAGCTCGGCCTCGGTGGGGCCGTCCATCTCCTCGCAGGCCGCGACCTCGACGCGCCGCATGGCGTCAAAGCGCGCGAAGTCAGACCAGGCCTCGCCCAGCTCGTGGCGTGTGTAGCGCGCGATCAAGTCCGCCGAAGCCTAGGCGACGGCGCTGCTCTGCGGCGCGCCCGCCGCCGGCGCGGCGGCAGCGACGCGGTCCAGCGTGCTCGCGCTCGGGTCGCCGAGCAGTTCAGCGTGGTCGGCAGCCTTGAGGACGCAGTCGAGCAGCCCGGGGAACCGGGCCTCGAGGTCCTCGCGCCGCAGTCGGTTGAGCCGCGTCGTGCCCTGGGCCCGCTGCTGAATCACGCCCGCCTCGCGCAGGACCTTGAAGTGGTGCGTGCACGTGGACTTCGTGACCGGCAACGCAAAGCTGCCGCAGGTGTGATCACCCTCGCTGTGGGCCAGCTTGGCCACGATCCGGAGACGCACAGGGTCGCTGAGTGCGTGCAGCACGGCACCGAGCTCGAGCTGCTCCGCGGAGGGATGCACGATCGATTCAGTGGTGTGCATTGACATTGCCCCTTCCATGATAGGAACCCTGACGACGTAGTTCGATGGTCGTCGTACAAGCTGCTATCGTACGACGCGTATCGTACAACGAAAAGCTCTGCGAGGAAGCACATGACAACACAGAGCCCAGCTCTCCCAGTGCAGGAGACGACGCGGGTCTCGCGTCCACGCCGCACCGACGCGGCCGTGATCGCGCAGTACATCCAGGACCTGCTCCGGGCGTCCTAGACGCCCCACCCGACCGTCCGCTGATCTGGCGGCCGGTCCCGCAGCGGCGGAGCGCCACTCAGATCGACAGGATGCGCGCCGCCAGCACCGCCGCGTTGCGCGCGTTGTCCACGCCCACGCAGGCCACCGGCACACCTGGCGGCATCTGGGCGATGGACAACAGCGCATCGAGGCCACCGGCCACCGACGTGCGGCTGGTCAGCGGCACCCCGATGACCGGGAGGTCGGTGTGCGCGGCCGCAACACCGGGCAGGGCCGCTGACAGGCCGGCCCCGGCGATGATCACTTTGATCCCGCGCAGCCGGGCGTTCTTGGCGTAATCGGCGACGGTGTCGGGCTCGCGGTGCGCCGACATCACCCGGGTCTCGGACCGGATCCCGCGGTCGCTGAGCTCGGTCTCCGCCCGTTCCATCGCGGGCAGATCACTCTTGGACCCCATCAGGATCGCAACCTGCGGCGCATCCACCTCGAGCTCCTCGATCTCCGCGGCCGTCTCGGCCAGAGTCCCGGCGGCGGGCTCCGACGTCGTGGTGCCCTCGGCACCGGCGGGCTGGGGAGAGAGTTCGCCCTCGGCCTCGTTGAGCGGATTGTCAGCGGTCATTGCACTCCCTTGGCGATGTCGCGGCGCAGCTGTCTGCCGTCGAAGCGGATCAGGTCCGCCGCAGCATAGGCGGCCGAGCGACTGCGAGTCGGCGTGGCCCCCAGCGCCGTGACGCTCAGCACCCGTCCGCCGCTGGTGACGATGTGGCCGCGGGGTGAGCGCCCGGTGCCGGCATGGGTGACAAAGACATCGGGGGGAACCTCATCCAGTCCGGTGATCACGTCTCCCGAATGCGAGGACTCGGGATAGCCGGCGCTGGCCAGCACGATCGTGACCGCCATCTCGGGCGTCCATGCCGGTGGCGGCACGCGCGCCAGCCCTCCCGGCTCGCAGGCCGCCTCGAGCAACTCGAGCAGATCGCTGCGCAACCGGGGCAGGATCGCCTGGGTCTCCGGGTCGCCGAAACGAACGTTGAACTCGAGGACCTTGGGGCCGTCCGCGGTCATCATCAGGCCCGCGTAGAGCACGCCGTGAAACGGCGCGCCGCGGCGGGCCATGACGTCAAGGACCGGCTGGTGCACGGTGGCGCAGATGTCGCGGGCGCGCGCCTCGTCGATCGCCGGCACCGGGGAGAACGAGCCCATCCCGCCGGTATTGGGCCCGAGGTCCCCGTTGAAGATGCGCTTGTAATCACGGGCCGAGGCCAGCGGCACCGCCCTCACCCCGTCGCACACCGCCAGCAGCGACAACTCCTCACCGTCCAGGTACTCCTCCACCACCACGCGCGTCGTGTCGAAGCGGTGCCCCACGAGCAGATCCTCGAGCGCGGCGTGGGCCGCTGCCTCGTCGGGAGCGATGATCACGCCCTTGCCCGCGGCCAGGCCGTCGGCCTTGATGACCACGGGGTAGCGGGCAATCGCCTTCATCCCCTCCTCGACGGTGGTCACGATCGTGTAGGCGGCAGTGGGGACGCCGGCCGCGACCATGATCTCCTTGCAGAACGCCTTGGACCCCTCCAGCCGGGCGGCCTGAGCGCTGGGCCCGAAGCAGCGGATGTGCGCATCAGCGAGCGCGTCGACGACCCCGGCCACGAGCGGCGCCTCCGGCCCGACCACCACGAGGTCGGGGGCGATATCGCGCGCCGCCCCGAGGACCGCGGGCGGGTCAGTCAGATTCAGAGGGCGGATCTCGGCGTCGCGCGCGATGCCGACGTTGCCCGGGGCGCACACCAGCCTGGGCTGGCGCGGCGACCGCGCCAGCGCCTGGACGATGGCGTGCTCGCGCGCGCCCGAGCCGAGGACGAGGACCGTCTCGGTACGTTCGCACCGGGAGCGGCGACTAGATGAGACCAATGAAGTCGTCGATCGGAATGGCGCTCAGGGTCTCATAGCGCCCGGTCCCACGGGACCCGAGCTCCAGCGACACGCGGGCGATCGTCTGCTCGTCCGGCGCCTCGATGATGTTGACGAAGTCAAACTGGCCCAACGTGGCCCACTGCGCCTTGACGGTGGCGCCGAGCTGTTCGACCTCGCGGTTGACCTCGCGAATGCGGCCGGGGTTGTTCTTGATCGTCTGGACCCCGTCCGGGGTCAGCGTGGTGAGCATGACGTAAGTAGGCATCTGGAACTCCCTGTTGTGCGGTGGTCAGGGCACTTGTACCGGATACCTGGCGCCGACGCGTCACGCCGCGACTCGGCCGGGCGGGACCGTGTCGCGACACGGTCCCGCGGCCCACGAGGCGCCGCCCCCGGTGCGGCGAAGACGGGTCAGCCGGCGGTCAGACGGTGGCCGTCGAGGTGTCCACCCCGGCGCGCTCGAGCACGAGCTCGCCGTCTGCGGCGTCGACCCGGACGGTGTCCCCGGCGCCGAAGCGGCCCTCGAGGATCGCCAGCGCCAACGGATCGACGAGGCGCTTCTGGATCACCCGCTTGAGCGGACGCGCCCCGTAGGCGGGGTCGTAGCCCAGGTTGCCGATCAGCGTGCGTGCCGGGTCTGACAGCTCAACCTCAACCTCACGTTCACGGACGCGCCGGACGAGCACCGCGACCTGGAGATCCACGATCTCGCCGATCTGCTCCCGGGAGAGCGGATCGAACTCGACAATGTCGTCGAGACGGTTGATGAACTCCGGCTTGAAGCCGGCCTCCACGCCAGCGCGGCCGCCCGGGATGTTGGAGGTCATGATCAGCACCACGTTCTTGAAGGACACGGTCCGGCCCTGGCCGTCGGTCAGGCGGCCGTCGTCCATCACCTGCAGCAGTGTGTTGAACACGTCGGGGTGCGCCTTCTCGATCTCGTCGAGCAGGACCACCGAGTAGGGCCGGCGGCGCACCGCCTCGGTCAGCTGACCGCCCTCCTCATAGCCCACATAGCCGGGCGGCGCTCCCAGCAGGCGGCTGACGGCGTGCTTCTCCATGTACTCCGACATGTCGATCCGGACCATCGCCTCCTGCGTGTCGAACATGAACTCGGCCAGCGCTCGCGCGAGTTCGGTCTTGCCGACGCCGGTCGGCCCGAGGAACAGGAACGTCCCGATGGGGCGGTTGGGGTCCGAGAGGCCCGCCCGCGAGCGGCGCAGCGCGGTTGACACGGCACTCACCGCTTCGTCCTGGCCGATGACCCGCCGGTGCAGGCGCTCCTCCATGTGGACGAGCTTCTCGATCTCGCCCTCCAACAGGCGCGTCACCGGGACGCCCGTCCACTTGGACACGATCTCGGCGACGTCGTCAGCGTCAACCACGTCCTTGAGAAAGCGGGGTCCCCTGGCGCCGTCGGTGCTCGCAGCGGCCTCTTGTTCGGCCTGCTCGGCCTCCTCCAGCGCCTTGGTCAGCTCGGGGATCGTGCCGTACTGAAGCTCGGCGGCGCGACCGAGGTCGGCCTCGCGCTGCGCGCGCTCGAGCTCGATCTTGGCCGCCTCCAGGCGCTCCTGGATGTCGGCCACGGCGCCCAGCGTATCCTTTTCGCGCTGCCACTCGGCGTGCATACCGTCCGAGCGCTCGCGCTCCTCGGCCAGCGTGCGCTCGAGCTGCTCGCGCCGCGTCAGCGTTCCGGGGTCGGAGTCGTCGCCCAGCGACTGCAGCTCGATCTCCAGCTGCATGATGTGGCGATCCACCTCGTCGATCTCCGTGGGCTTGGAGTCGATCTCCATGCGGATGCGCGAGGCGGCCTCGTCCACGAGGTCGATGGCCTTGTCGGGTAGGAAGCGGTCGGCGATGTAGCGCTGGCTGAGCGCCGCGGCCGCGACCAGCGCCGAATCCTGGATGCGAACCTTGTGGTGGACCTGGTAGCGCTCCTTGAGTCCGCGCAAGATGGCAATCGTGTCCTCGACGCTGGGCTCGCCCACGTACACGGGCTGAAAGCGCCGCTCCAGGGCCGCGTCCTTTTCGATGTGCTTGCGGTACTCGTCCAGGGTCGTGGCGCCGACCGCGCGCAGCTCGCCGCGGGCCAGCATCGGCTTGAGCAGGTTGGCGGCGTCGACCGCACCCTCGGCGGCACCGGCGCCGACGATCGTGTGCAGCTCGTCGATGAAGAGGATGACGGTGCCGCGGGCATCGGCGATCTCCTTGAGCACCGCCTTGAGCCGGTCCTCGAACTCGCCGCGGTACTTGGAGCCGGCGATCAGTGCGCCGATGTCCAGGGCCACGACGCGCCGATCGCGCAGGCCCTCGGGCACGTCGCCCGAGACGATGCGCTGGGCCAGGCCCTCGGCGATCGCGGTCTTGCCGACGCCGGGCTCGCCGATGAGCACCGGGTTGTTCTTGGTGCGCCGCGACAGGACCTGGATGACGCGGCGAATCTCGTCGTCGCGGCCGATGACCGGGTCGAGCTTGCCCTGGGCGGCAGCCTCGGTGAGGTCGCGTCCGTACTTCTCCAGGGCGCGGAACTTGTCCTCGGGGTTCTCGTCAGTGACGCGGTGTGAGCCGCGCACCTCGCTCAGGGCCTTGAGCAGCTCCTCGCGCGTTGCGCCGGTTTGGCGCAGGGCGTCGCCGGCGCCGCTGGGATGAGCGGCCAGCGCGAGCAGAAGATGCTCGGTGGAGACGTACTCGTCGCCCAGCTCGCGCATCTCGGTCTCGGCGGTGCGCAGGATCTGGACGAGCTCGGTGGATCCGCCCGCGGGCTCGGCGGCGGCGCCACCGCTGGTCAGCTTGGGCAGCGCCTCGAGCCGCGTGCCGACCGCCTGGCGCACTGCGGCGGGCTCGGCGCCCAGCTTGCGCAGCACCGGCGCCACGACGCCGCCCTCCTGCTCCAGCAGGACGGCGAGCAGGTGCTCGGGGGTGGTTTGAGGATTGCGCCGCTCGTCGGCGAACCGCTGCGCGGCCTGTAGCGCCTCCTGCGACTTGATGGTGAAGCGGTCTGGTTGCATACGCGTTCCGTGTTCAGGGGCTAAATCTAAGTCTGTACGACTAAGATTATCGCACGGAAACCGGTCCGCTTCAAGAGCCCGCGCTAACCGCGGATCCGCAGATCCTCGCCGGGCGTGCGCGCCTCGACATTGCCGCCGGGGTCGACGATCGTCCCGTACACGGTGGCGGTGATCCGCCGGCCCCGGGCCAGCCCCGAGCGCAGCGTGCCCAGCGTCTTGCGGTCCAGCGCGATCTTGATCGTCTTGCGCCCGCCCTTCCTGAGCAGATAGACGTGGGAGGACTTGGTGATGGGCTTGCCCGAGCGTCCGATCCTCAGCCGGGCGAAGGCGCCCATGAGGCAGCGGCCGGAGCAGCTGACCCGCGCCAGCAAATGCTCGGCGGCCACGGGGTGGCGCTGTGCCGGCAGCGAGAGACCGACGTTGACGATCGGCGGGACGAGACCGCCGGCCGCGAACGCCAGCCCGGCGAGGTTGACGCTACCCAGACCCGACGCCTCGTCGAACCCGGGGCCGGCGGTGCAGCAGCCGAGCGCCTTGCCCTGGAGGCTCTGGCCGAGATCGTTGTTGTTGGCCACGACGTCGGAGAGAACGTTGGGCCCCGCACTCGAGGCAGCGATTCCGTACAGCAGCGGGTTGGCGAGCCCGATGTCCTGGCGGTGAGCGTGGCGCAGCGCCTGGTCGACGAGCGCCAGACCGCCGGCCAGCAGCGGCGCGGCGGCGCTCGTCCCGCCCACCTGGGTCCACGGGTCGGTGTGGCCCTGCCCGATGCAATCGCCCCGGGCGGTGCAGTAGATCTCATAGCCGGGAGCGACGTCGGCGAGCATGGCCACATCGGGCACCGCGCGGCGCGTGGCGGCCACGAACCCGTTCTGATAGGTGGGCCGGTGAAACAACGCACTGAGGCCACCGCCACCGGAGGCGAAGACGAGCGGGGAGTCGTTCCAGACCTCCTGGGAGACCATCTGGTTGGCGGCGTTGAGCGTCACGTTGGTCCCGCCGACACCGGTCACGAACGGCGAGGACGCGGGATAGCTGACCGCGAGCCCGGGCAGCGGCCGGCCGCCGGGCGTCAAGCACGCCGAGGAGCCGTCGTCGCCACTGGACGCCAGCACCGAGATGCCGCTGGCCGCGGCCAGGGCCAAGGCGCCCTCCACGCTGCGCAGCCCGTTTCTGCCGATGGTCAGCTCGGTGGCTTCCTCGCACGAGCCCAGCGACGCCGAGATCACGTCGGGCTTGCTGCCCCGATTGCTCAGCGGCGCGGTCAGGGAGTGCAGCACATCCACCGCGCTCGGTCGCGACTCGTAGACGTCAACGGCCTTGAGCTTGGGCGCGGCGGCGTCGAGCACCTCCAGGTCGAGGGTGGACTCGCCGCCGGGCGCCAGCGGCTTCTTGAGGCCGACGCCGAAGCCGTTGATGGCCGGTGTGGCCAGACCGAAGCACTTGGAGAAGTTGCGCAGATCCGAGTAGCGGAAGCCGTCGATCTCGATCAGGGCCACGCGCTCGCCCTGACCCTGGAAACCCGCCTGCTGGAGCGGGGAGTAGTTGTAGGCGGTGAGGTACTGGTTGGGGGTGAAGCCCGGCTGCGAGACGGCGGCTGCGCAGCCGGCGGCGGTGCCGGTGCGCTGCAGGTAGCCCGACTCGTCGTCCTTGCTCACGGATGTCGCTCGCGCAGCCGCCGCGTGGGGCCACGCGGCGTTGCCCGGCGTTTCCGGGGTCGCGGATCCGAACAACGGCTGGGTGTCCAGGCCCACCACGCCGGTTACGTCGCGGCGCAGCGCAGCGGGGAGCCGCGCGCCGTTGACGGGCGCCATGAACGTGGCGCCGCGCGCCTGCTCGCCGGCGGGACGGAAGCTCCCCAACGTCGTGCCGAACAGGCGCTGGGCCTGCGTCACGTTCATCGTGGCGTCGGCGAACAGTCCGGTGACGTCGACCTTGACCCCGGTGGCGCCCACGCTCTTCAGGTAGCTGGTGACCCGTGACCGCTCGGCTGCCGGCGCGCCGAAGCGACGGGCCAGGTTGGCGATCGATTCGTACTGCGCGTATTGCGAGGAGTGGGGGTCAGAGACCTCGTGGGCGAAGCGAGTGAGACCTGCGAGGTCGGCCTTGAGCGGGAAGGAGAGCGACAGCTTGCCGTTGGTCGGAGCCGAGCCCAGCCACGTGGAGCGCTCGGTGGAGCTCGCCGCCAGCGCGGGGGACGCCCAGAGCGCGCCGGCACAGAGCACACACATCCCCACCATGACGGCGCGGACGCGGCCCAGCGAGCCCGTCACTCCCCTGCTGCTGTTGCCCATGGATTCGTCTGCTCTCTGATTGTCTGATCGTCATGCGTCGCGGCCCCGCCTCGTGCCGTCCGAGATCGTTGCATACCCAACACGGCGGATCGGCGATCGCTTCGGTCGCTGATACCCCGATCGAGGCTCTCAGCGGTTATCGGCGGTTGGGGCGCTGAAGTCGAGCCCCTGCAGGTCCGCGTGGCGGATCAACTCGCCGCCGCGCACATAGGGCACGATCTCGGCGCGCAGCTCGCGGCGCAGCGCCTCCAGCCGCTCCACCTCCGCCCCCAGCTGGTCAGCGCGCTTCTGCAGCGCGGCCACCTTGCGCGCCATCGTCTCCAGTTGCGTCTCGAGCTCGAACACCCGCTCCACGCCGGCCAGGTTCATGCCCAGCTCCGCGGTCATCTCCTGGATGCGGCGCAACCGGTCGACGTCCTTGCGGGAGTACAGACGCGTGCCCTTGGGCGAGCGCTGGGGCTCGATCAGCCCGCGCGCCTCGTACATGCGCAGCGTCTGGGGATGCATCTCGGCCAGTTCGGCGGCGACCGAGATCATGAACACGCCCCGGTCCGAGGAGACCTCCACGCGCGTGGTGCGGACCCGGCGGGAGGCCATTACTTCGCCTCGCCGCCGGCCGCAGCGAACAGTCGCTCGCGGGGATTGCCGTTCATCACCTTGGACAGCCTGTCGACCGCCTCGGACTGCTCGGGGGACAGTGACGAGGGCACGTCGAGCACGAACCGGTAGTGGATGTCGCCGTTGCCCTTGCCGGTCAATCGCGCGGGGCCCTCGCCGCGTAGCCGCTGGACGGTCCCATGCTTGGTCCCGGCCGGAACCCGCAGGCGCTTGGAGCCGTTGAGCGTCGGCACGTCGATGACGGCGCCCTGGAGCGCCTCGGGGATGGTCAACGGCACCTCCACCTCGAGGTTGTCGCCGTTGCGCTTGAACACGGGGGACTCGCTCACGCGCGTGATGACGTACAGGTCTCCGGCAGGGCCGGCCTCGAGACCGCCGGCACCCACTCCAAACGCAGGCTCGCCCTTGCCGGCCAAGCGGATGCGGCTGCCGTCCTTGACCCCGGCGGGGATGTTGACGCGCATGCGCTTGACCGAGCGCTGGGCGCCGGAGCCCTGGCAACTGGGACAGGGGTCGTCGATCACGGTGCCCGAGCCGTGGCAGTTGGAGCACGGCTGGGACATCGAGAAGATACCCTGGCTCTGGGACTCCAGCCCGCGGCCGTCGCACACGGGGCACACCCGCGGCGACGTGCCGGGCTTGGCGCCCGAGCCGCGGCAGGTCGGGCACGGCTGGGAGGTCGGCACCGCCAGCGGCACCTGGGCGCCCTTGACGGCCTGCTGAAAGCTCAGCGACACCTCGGTCTCGAGGTCACGGCCGCGCTGCGGACGCGCCCGCGTGCGACCACCGGTCGACCCGCGGCCACCGGTCGCACCGCCCCCTCCTCCGAAGAGGTTGGAGAGGATGTCCGAAAAGCCGCCGGTGAACGCGCCCGGGTCAAAACCGCCACCGGGCGCCTGGCCGAAGCCGCCGAGGAAGCCGCCGCGGTCATAGGCCTTGCGCTTGTCAGGATCAGACAGGACGTCGTGCGCCTGTGAAATCTCCTTGAAGCGCTCCTCGGCCTTCTTGTCGCCCTGGTTGGTGTCAGGGTGGTACTTGCGGGCGAGCTTGCGGTACGCCTTCTTGATCTCGTCCTCGGAGGCGTTCTTGCCCACCCCGAGGATCTTGTAGTAGTCGGGCCGGTCAGCCACGGATGCTCACCTCCTTGCTCACGCGGCGACGACGACGCGCGCCGGCCGGACGACGTTGTCGCCCATGCGGTAGCCGCGCTGGAAGACCTCCACGACGACGCCCGGCTGGGCGCCCTCGACGGGCTGCTGCGCGACCGCCTCGTGGTACTGCGGATCAAACGGCTCCCCCTCGGGCGAGTAGCGCTCGATCCCGACGTTGCCCAGTGCGGCGATGACGTCGGCGTGCACGTGCTTGAGACCGGCCACCAGCGAGGCGGCACCGTTGTTGGCGCCGTCGGCGACGACCTCGTCAGCGTGAGCCAGCGCGCGATCGAGGTTGTCAATCGCGGGCAGCAGCGCCAGGGCGAGCTTGACTGCCCCGCGCTCCTGCGCGACCTTGGCGTCGCGCGCGGTGCGCTTGCGGTAGTTCTCGAAATCGGCCTGGGTGCGCTGGGCCAGCGCCAGGTACTCGTCGGCCTTCTCGGCCCTGGCGGCGAGCTCGTCGACGTCGCACGGGGAACCCATCCCCGCCCGCGGGTGGGCGGGCCCAGGATCCGAGGGTGCCCCCGGATCCGGCTGGCCTTGCGGCGCCGCGGCGTCGTGGCCCTCGGGGGCGCCCGGCGGCGCCTGAGGCAGCTCCGCCTCAGGCGCCTGCTGGTGCTTCACCGTCTCAGGCGCGTTGGTGCGGTCAGTGGACATTGGGACTACTTCCCTTCGTCCACGACCTCGGCGTCGACCACGTCCTCCTCGGCGCCCGCGCCGTCCTCGGAGGAGGCGCCGTTGGTGCCGGTGCCGTCGGCGCCGGACGAAGCGGCCTGCTCCTGAGCGCGCTGGTACATCGCCTCGGAGACCTTGTGGAACGCGGACTGCAGCGCCTCGGTCTTGGCGTTGATCTCGGCGGCGTCGGTCGAGGTCAGCGACTCGCGGACGGACTTGATGGCCGCCTCGATCTCCTCCTTGGACGATGAGTCGATCTGCTCGTGGAGGTCCTTGAGCTGGCGCTCGGCCTGGTAGGCCGCGTTCTCGCCGTTGTTGCGGGCCTCCGCGAGCTCGCGCTGGCGCTTGTCCTCGTCAGCGTGCGACTCGGCGTCGGTCACCATCCGCTTGATCTCATCCTCGGACAGACCGGAGCCCGACCGGATCTCGATCTTCTGCTCCTTGCCGGTCCCCAGGTCCTTGGCGGACACGTTGAGGATGCCGTTGGCGTCGATGTCGAACGCCACCTCGATCTGCGGGATGCCGCGC
>Ga0070717_10001692_pt1 | contig 15350 bp, 10 predicted proteins | sample LARL113metaG_FD_71366 | JGI IMG/M metagenome (GOLD analysis project Ga0070717, IMG submission 71366) | Corn, switchgrass and miscanthus rhizosphere microbial communities from Kellogg Biological Station, Michigan, USA - LAR L11-3 metaG | ecosystem: Host-associated > Plants > Roots > Rhizosphere ... | reverse complement strand
AGGCGTTGCTGATCCTGATTGGGTTGTATGCCGCGCTGTTCCGGACGCAATGGCGGCGCAGCACCATCGCCTCGTCGAAGTCGACATCGCCAGGGCGACAACGCCGCTCGACCGCTTCTTCGATCTCTCGGTCGGTTCGGATTATTTCGGCACGCTGAGCCGCGACGATGCCCAGGCGCAGCTCATGACGGCGGTCGACAAGACGTTGTTCACCGGGACGCGGTCAATATCCGAACGGGGAGCTCCGATGGCCGGACCTGAAGCGGTCGAGCTTGGTGCCTATTTCCAGTGCAGCATCGCCGCGAAGCGGTGCTCCTCGCTGCCGGTGCGTACGATCACGGTCAGCGGTTGGTCAGTGCGCCGGTCGAACGCCGCTTTGGGCAGATCGAAGACATAATAGCCACCCCACGCCTGGTTCGGTCCGACATCTTCGGGGAGCAGTAGTTGGTAGAGCGCGTCCATTGCCTTCGCGCCAGGCAGCTCGCTTTCGTCGCTCCGGCGCTCCAACTCCTCAATATTTGCCCCCGGCGCGAAAGCCGCCGACTCAGTCGAACTCAGCGTTCTCCCAGGGCCCTGCTGCGCGTAGCTCGAAAGGCCGTTCCTGACCTGCATGTCGACCGCGGCTGCGCGCCTATTCTCGCGCTGTACGATTTCCGCACCCTTTTCGAACTTGTCGAGCGGGGTCGGCTTGAGCTCCGTGCCGTCGGCGAGCTGAAGCCTGACGTTGTCAGGTCCGAACGGGAATGTGGTCGGTCCGAGATTGCGCACCAGGACCCGAATGGTTCCGCGCTCCTTCACTTCATTGCCTGGGGTAATCAGCCGGACATGGGCAACCGCAGTCGTCTCGTCGACCGCCTGCACCCCGGCATGGCCGACCAGCATCTTTCCGCCCACCGGCTGGAGGACGACCCGGTAGCTTCCGGCGAACGCCGGGCAGCCAAGGGTCAGTGCAGCTATTGAAATTACGAAGCGCTTCATTCCACCTCGCTCCCTCTGCTACCGGCGCGCATAATCGCGGCCTATCCACTGGCTCGAAAATGGCTGCAGACTCTAAGTAATGTGACTGGTGGCGGAGAGGTTCGAGGCGATCAACTGGAACCGTCTTTCCAAGGTCACTGTTCAGACCGAAATGTTGCGAAGCGGTCTCGCTGGCCCGCAGGGCGGACTGCTGTTGTCAGAACCGGCTTACCGTATTTGTCATCAGCCCTTAGTCTGCGGAACCGCAATGTTTCACTTGAACCTGCCCAGGGACCTCCATCGGTGGTCAATGTTCCATGAGTAGCGGCCTTTTCGCGACGGCTGCCGCCGCCCAGCTTACGGGCGGCTATATCGATAACCGCATCCCTTATCTTACCATCGACGGCATCTTCGCAGACGCTCCAGCCGTTCGCGCAGCCGCTCTCGCGCTACCCTTTTCCGCCGGCACCGCGCATTACCCCGGGCGAGTTGCTCGTTACCCTGCGGGCGACCCGTCTCTGATGGAGTTTCTGCAGACCCTGGTCGGACTCGTGGCGCGCGAATATCTGCCGCGCCTTCCATCGCCGCCCGACGGCAAGCGGCTTACAAGGGTGCGGGGCGTGGACACCGATTTCGCGATCGTCGACATGCATCCTTCAGAACTCGACCCAGTCCAGAGTGCGCCACACACCGACGCCGTCCCAGTGTTCGGCCTCGTCTACCTGAACGAGGAACCCCGGGGAGGAACGCTCTTCTTCAAACCGCGCATGCAGAGCGTGGCGGCGCCCAAACGGGCAGCGTACCCGCGAGCGGACGAGCAACTCGAGATTTGCGGACATATTGAGGGCCGCTTCAATCGGCTCGCGATCTATCCCGGGTTCATCCTTCACTCGGGTGAGATCGCAGGCGATTGGATCGAAAGCGATGAACGCTTCGCCTCGCCGCGGCTTACCCAGCGGATTGCGTTCTTTTTCTAGTGGCGCGCTAGTCGAGTGCATCGATCTAACCTAGGCCCGAGCTCATGACTGAGGGCGCGCCCATCCGGCGCATAGTGATCGTCGGGGGCGGAACAGCGGGCTGGATGACCGCAGCGGCTCTGGCGCGCTTTGTCGGCGGCAATGGCAGGCGGATCGTTCTTGTCGAATCCGAAGCGATCGGAACCGTCGGTGTCGGCGAAGGGACGATCCCGCCGTTCCTGGAATTCAATCATCAACTCGGGCTCGACGAGGCCGAATATATTCGCGCAACGCATGGGACCTACAAACTCGGAATCGAGTTCGTCGGCTGGACCGAGGAAGGGCAGCGCTACTTCCACCAGTTCGGTGAAATCGGTCGGCCGCTGAACGGTCTCTCCTTCTACCAGGTATGGCTGAAGTATCGCGATCGCGCTTCAGTCGGGCCGATCGACGCCTATTCAATGTCGGCTGTGGCCGCGGCCAACCACCGGTTCGCGCATTCTTCCGAGAATCCGGGCAAGCCGCTGTCGCAGCTGGCCTACGCCTTCCACTTCGACGCGGCCGCTTACGGCCAATACCTGCGCGGCTATGCCGAGAAGCTCGGCGCCGAGCGGATCGAAGGCCGCATTGTCGGCATCGAGCAGGATGGTGAGACCGGGTTCGTCACGGCACTTAAGTTGGATGACGAGCGGCGTGTTCGCGGCGACCTGTTTATCGACTGCTCGGGCTTCCGTAGCCTGCTGCTCGGCGACACGCTCGGCGTGGACTTTGAGGACTGGAGCCATTGGTTGCCCTGCGACCGGGCACTCGCCGTCCCCTCCGAGCGCAACGACCCGCTCCTTCCTTACACGCGTTCGACTGCACAGCCCGCCGGCTGGCAATGGCGCATCCCGCTCCAGCATCGGACCGGCAACGGCCACGTCTATTCCAGCGCGCATATGTCCGACATTGAGGCGGAGCAAATCCTGCTCGACACGCTCGATTCCAAACCGATCGCCGACCCGCGGCTGCTCAAGTTCAAGGCCGGGCGGCGAACCAGGGCGTGGGAGAAGAATGTCGTTGCGATCGGTCTTTCCGCCGGTTTTCTCGAGCCGCTGGAGTCAACGAGCATCCACCTGATCCAGCACGCGGTGCAAAAGCTGCTCGCGCTGTTTCCGGGGCGCGGGATTAGCGCCGTCGAACGCGACGAGTTCAACCGCGCGATGGTCAACAGCTACGAGCCCGTTCGCGACTTCCTCATTCTGCACTATCATGCGACGCGGCGGTCCGGGCCGTTCTGGGGTCATGTCCGAGCGATGGATCTTCCCGATACGCTCGAGCACAAGTTCGAACTGTTCAGGGAGCACGGCCGAGTCTTCCGGCAGAATAATGAACTGTTCGACGTTCCGAGCTGGGTCGCGGTGATGCTCGGCCAGGGCGTCATTCCAAAGGCGGCCGACCCGCTCGTCGATTCGATGCCCGAAGCCGAGGTGCTGCGCGCAGCCGCGGAGCTTCGCGCCGGATACCAGCAGACCGCTCTTAGACTCCCGTTCGCGAGCGACTATATCGAACGGATGGTCGCTGCCTAATTCGCTGCGGCCAGGGCCGCCGTCCGCGATGCGCAACAGCTTTCAATGAACTCGGCGTGCGAGGGCAGAGTTTCGACGCGCTGTTTGATCGCGCGCCGAATCTTGGCCATCTTCAGTTGCAGCTCGTCTTCGGGCATCGCGTCAGCGATCGGATGGTAAGACATGGGATTGATGCCCTGCCCATAGAGGACAGCAAACCAACTCGTCTCGCTGAACAGGTCTCCCGGCACGAAGTGCGTCTCGCCGCGCTCTTCAAACAGTGAAAGCTTCGCGGCGAGGGAGTCGGGAATCTCCATGTCGCGGCAATATCGCCAGAACGGCGTGTCGTCGCGCTCGGTCACTTTATAGTGGGCGATGATGAAGTCTCGAACGTGTTCGTAGAGCTTGTCCATCTCCCGATTGTACTGATCGATCAGCACTGGATTGATCTCGCGGTGGGGGAAGAGCTCGAGCAGCTTCATGATAGCCGTCTGGATGAGGTGTATGCTCGTCGATTCGAGCGGCTCGAGAAAGCCTGACGAGAGCCCGACGGCGAGGCAGTTCTTGACCCAACCCAGGCGCCGCTTACCGGCCGTGAAGCGGAGGATCTTCGGATCAGCCAAGGGTTGCCCGTCCAGTCTTTCGAGTAGCCGCCGCGCCGCTTCGTCCTCCGAGATGTATGAGTCGCAAAACACGTAGCCGTTGCCTGTCCGGTGCTGCAGCGGAATGCGCCATTGCCAGCCAGCTTCGCGCGCGGTGGAGCGGGTGTAGGGCGTTGGGTCCTCGGCGCGTTCGCACGGCACCGCGGCGGCGCGATTGTTGGGCAGCCAATGGCTCCAATCGTCGAAGCCTGCCGCGAACGCGCCCTCGATCAGCAGCCCGCGGAACCCCGAGCAGTCGATGAAGAAGTCGCCGGCAACTCTCGCACCATCGGAGAGCGTGACAGCTTCGATGTAGCCGCTCTCGGCGTTCTGCTCGAAGCCGACAATACGGCCCTCGCGGCGCACCACACCGCGTCGCTCCGAAAAGCGTCTCAAGTAAGCTGCGTAGGTCGCGGCGTCGAATTGGAAGGCATAGTTGACGCGCGGAAGTTGCCCGTCCTTGGGGGAGGTCCGACCGAACTTCCGAGCGTTCGCCGCTTCCGCTTCCGCAATGAAGCGTGAGCAGTCCGGATCGCCGCCCAACTGCACCCATCGCAGCCAGTAATTCATGAAGGTGACGCCGCCTTTGATGGCCGCCCCAAACAGACCGAATGGATGGAAGTAGCGGCTGCCCGGTTTCCGCCAGTCGACGAAATCGATGCCGAGCTTGAAGGTGGCGTTTGTCTCTCGAACAAACTCGTCCTCGTCGATCCCGAGGATCTGGTTGAACTGGATGATCGGCGGTATCGTCGCCTCGCCAACCCCCACCGTTCCGATCTCCTCGGACTCAATGAGGGTGATGGACCCTTTGGCCGTGCCAATCACCTTGGCGAGCGCGGCGGCGGCCATCCACCCGGCCGTCCCTCCGCCGACGATCACGATGTCGCGAATGGCCTCAGCCATTGTTCGCGAGCTCCGCCGCACCCGGGCGCAGTGAGCTGCTCAGGAATTCATCGACCGGCGGCATTGCGCCAACGAGCTCGGCAATTCTTGCCATCCTGTCCTGCACTTCGGCGATCTGTTGCGGCTCGGGCTTAGCATCCACGCGTGGATCATAGCTCTGCGGAATTATTCCATGGCCGATGAACACGCTTTCCCAGCCTTGCTCCTGGACCGTGTCGTCATCGTACAGGGGAATGCGGCCGCGCGCGGCGAAAGCGTCGAGCTTTCGCCGGAGAGTTCCTGGAACCGGGTGGTCGCGGCAGTGATCCCATAGTGGCTCGTCGAAACGTCGATTGAGCTTGTAGTGCGCCAGCTGAAGGTCACGTAGGTTGGTCGCCACGCGCCGGACGATGCGGTTGTACAATTCCGCTTCGGGAAACGAAGCCGCCGTCGCCGGAAACAAGGCCATCAACTGCGACACGCAATAATGCGTAATGTGCAATTGAACGGCGTCGAGAGGCTCGAGTGAGAACGCGGATTCGCCAACCGCGACGCAATTTCCGACCCAGCTTCGTTCGCGAATTCCCGGGGCGAGAGTGGAAATGGCGGCATCGCCGTCAATCGGCAGCTGGGCCAGGAGAGGGAGGCTGTCGAGCACTTCCTGGTCGGAGGTCTGGCGGCTGTCGTAAACAGCGACGATGGCCGTTCTGTCCTGCAACGGAAAGAGGCCGACCCAACCGTGGCGGAAGGCGGAAATCTGGCTGAAGGCGGGGTGCGGCCGGAGCGCCTTCGCCGACCCAACGATCATCCGGTCAGACGGAAGCCATTCGCGCCAGGAGTGGAATTCGGAGTCCGGCATCCGGCCGATCAGGACGGCTTGCGAGCCGGAAGCGTCGACGAACAGGTCGGCCTCGACCCGCTCGCCGTCGGCGAGGATTAGCCCGGCAATGCGGTCGTCCTCGAGCTGGACACCACCGATGCTTGCGGCCTTCGCTTCAACTCCGCCACTAATTACGAATTGCCTGAGCAGCGCGGTATAGGCGCGGGCATCAAGGTCGTAGCCGAAGGTGGAACGCAGCTCCGCGCGTTCGGTCGCGAGCGGAACCCGGCCGGCCTTTGCGGCGACGGCGCCGAGAGAGAAGCTCTCAAATGCCGTTCGCAGTCCTTTTTGGCGGCCCTTGATCCAATATTGCGTGAACCCAAGGTCTGCTTCGTCCGGCGACGGCTGATCATACCCGAGGATGAATGGCGGCGCCCCGCCCGACCAGTTGGAAAAACGCTGGCCAGTCACAGGCACGGCGTTGCACAGGCCCAACAGCAGTTCTTCGCCAAGCCCAAGACGGTGGTGGAACCCGGCCAACTCCGGGCGGGCAGAATATGCATCGACGGGCTGGAGCAAGCTAGGCAACTCGATCACGCGCACGCGAACTCCGGCACCGCCAAGCGAGCGCTGAAGTGCCGCGGCAGCCATCCACGCCGGCGCGTCGGCACCGACCACTACCACGTGCTGGACGCGGCGATTCACAGGTGGGCCTCCGCAGCAACCGACACGCCAACCGGCTCCGCCGCACGATAGCGCTGGATGAAGCGATCGTGCGGCAGCATTTCGTCTACTCGGTCTGCGATCTCGGCGCGAAGTTCCTCGAGCTTGGAGATCAGCTCGTCTCCGGGAATGGCGTCGGCAAACGGGCTGTAGGATTCAGGCATCAGCCCTTGGCCGGTGAACACGCTGAGCCAACTGATGGGCGTGAAAAGCCCCTCCCTGTACCGCTCAATGATCGCGCTATGCCGGAACAGCTCGATCTTGGACGTCAGGCTCTCGGGCACGTCCATGGCCGCGCAGTAGCGCCAGATCTCCGAGTCATCGCGACCATTGAGCTTGTAATGGAGGATGAGGAAGTCGCGAATCCGCTCATATTGCAGTTCCATCAACCGGTTGAACTCGTCGCGCAGCCGCGGATCGATGCTCTTGCCGGGCAGCAGCCGCACGAGGTTCATGATGGCGATTTGAATAAGGTAGATGCTCGTCGATTCGAGCGGCTCGAAGAAACCGCTGGCAAGCCCGACGGCGACGCAGTTCTTCTCCCAGCCGACGGTCCGGCGACCGGTCGTGAACTTCAGCAGGCGGGGCTCGCCTAGGACTTTCGTATCGAGGCTCCGAAAGAGCGAATCCGCCGCTTCCCCCTCCTCGATGAAGCTGCTTGAAAAAACGTATCCGTTCCCGGTGCGGTGCTGCAGTGGAATCCGCCAACGCCAGCCGGCCTCCATCGCGGTCGACCGCGTGTAAGGCGAGAGCTCGTCGCGCTCGCTCGGCACGGCGAGGGCGCGGTCGCAGGGGAGCCACTTCGACCAATCCTCCCATCCGACGCCAAGTGCCTGGCCGAGCAGCAGTGAGCGGAAGCCCGAGCAGTCGATGAAAAGATCGCCGGAGATCGTCTCGCCGGATTCGAGCACGAGCGAGCGAACTTGGCCGCTGTGGGGATCCAGGATGACCTCAAGGACCTTGCCTTCGGTCCTCGCCGCTCCACGCTGCTCGGCCAACCCCCGCAGGAACAGGCCAAAAAGCCCGGCGTCGAAATGGTAGGCGTAGGTATAGGTCGAATTCAGCGTCGGCCGTCGCGTCTCGGGGAACTCGAATCGGCAATTCCGCGCCGCTTGGGCGGCGAATGAATAGTCGTCGATCTGCGACGTCAGACCCAAGCTGCGAGCGCGCAGCCACAGATGGTGGAAAATGTGGTCCATGTTGGGCGGCCCATGGGCCCCGAACGGATGAATATAGCGGGAGCCCTTGAAGCCCCAGTCGACGAATTCGATGCCGAGCTTGAATGCGGCCTTCGTGGCCCGCATCATCTCGGCTTCTTCGATGTCGATCGCGTCGTTGAATTTCTTGATCTCGGGAAAGGTCGCCTCGCCGACGCCGACGATCCCGATCTCCTCCGATTCGACCAGCCGCACGCGGCAGCGGGACAGCGGAATGAGGGACACGAGCGCGGCGGCCGTCATCCATCCGGCGGTGCCACCGCCGAGGATCACGATATCGAGCGGTTTGCTCACCCCTCACGCTCCGTTTGCACGGCCGGGTTGGCCGACGCTGTGCCTGTCAGTTCGACTTCGTCGACTGCGCCTGCGAGCCGGCATGCGCCTGCGCCACCAGCTGGTTGAACTTCTCAGCGGTGATGCTCAGCAGCAGGCCTTTGGCATCCTTGCCGAACGCGATCAGCGGCACGCCGATCTTGGTCTGCCCCGTGTCGATCACAGCCTGGTTCGAATCCGCGACGACTTCATTTGGGGCGAGTACGGCGATTGTACCGACGGGAACTCCCTTGACGTCGCGGACCGGCGCGCCGGGCTTGATGTCCGCTGCGGTTGCCGGACCCACTGATCCATCTTTCCCGCCTGGTCTGGGCAGGTTGGCCCGGTCCTCATTGGTGACCTTCACGCCGCGGCCGGCCAGCGTGTTATAGTCTGTGTCCTGTTGGCGGTTGGAAGCGGCAATGTCCTGGACTCTGGGTCCGCCCGTGTTGTTTCCAGTCCCGGGCGGAGGACCGCCAGCCGGGGCAGTCTGTCCATTTGCCGTGCTTGCGATCGCGAGCGCCACTCCTCCGATAATCGAAATCAATGCGGACCGTCGCATATCCTGAACTCCCTCGCCAATCGCGCTACCAAAATAGCCGAGCCGACAAAAGCGTGAGCCGCCTCGGGCGAACCGAAGTTTCGCGCCGCAGGCGGCCACCACTCGCGGCATGGGCAACCTCATATTCCTGGGAGAGGGGCGCCGCGGGTGCAAAAGCGGCGCCCTTCCCTCGTCGCGCACCAGTTCTGTTTAGCTCCCGAGTTTCCAGCGGAGACCGACCGTGAGCCGGCGATCCTGCCTGAACCAGGAGTTATTCACCAGGATGCGTTTCTGCTCCGGGCTGTTCTGATCGGTCAGCTGCTCCAGGGTCACGGTTTTCGTGCTCAGCAGATTGCTGCCTTCCAGGCTCAACTCGAAATGCTTGTTGATGCTGTACCGGATCGAGCCGTCCAGATAGCCGGCCGCCGCATTCCAGGTGGGTAGCTGGTTGCAACAGGGCGTGGCTGTAATCAGATATTTCGACCGCCAGCTATACGCGAGCCTTAACGACAGCGGGAAATTGGGTCTCTCATACAGGCCGACAATATTGAACGCATATTTGGACAAGCCCTCCAGCGTACCCGAATCGAGGGGCGGGTGGGCAAGCACACCGGCGTTCCCAAAGAAGGTGTTCAGGCTGGCGTTCGGCACGCCCTTGTTCTTAAGGAAAGTGAAGTTCGTTTGGATGCCGAGACCGTCGAACGGCTTCGGCAGGAAATCGAAGAAGCGGTTGTACGCGACTTCGATACCCTCGATCTTCGCTCCCTTGCCGTTGGCGGGGCCAGTGACTTCGACGGTCCTCGTCACACTATTGTTGGTGATGTTCGCGGCGAAGCGTCCACCCTGAATGTAGTCGTGAAAGTTCTTGTAGAACAGATCCAGGCTGAACAGGCCGGAATTACCGAAATAATGTTCGAGCGACAGGTCTAACTGCCAGGCACTCGTCGGCTTCAGCTGCGGGTTGGTTGCATCGGCGGTATAATTCACCGTCGCTCCGATGATTTGGCCTTGGGCATTCTTGATCCAAAGCGGGTCACTCTGACTGCTGCCCGGCAGAACCTGGCTGACTTTTAGATAATCCTTGAGCAGTCCCATGTCGGGCCGCGAAATCGCCTTTGAAACCGCGAAGCGCAGCAGCCATTGCGGCGAGAAGTCGAAGCGCAGGTTGAAGCTCGGAAGCCAGTTATGGAACCTGTCGTTGGACGACACCGGCATGGACGCACCGGTACCGCTCGCGAACTGCACATCCTGCGGCGACAAATAGCAGATCGCGTCATAGGGGTTCGGTGCATTGGGTGGGAGCACCGTCCCTGGCGGTAGGTTGGGCAGGTTGCCCGTGAGACCGCCAGGCACAAGCGGAGTCTGGGGACAAACGGTCGCAGGGTTTTTCGTAATGGTCGGAAAGATGTTAAAGCCGTTGCTTCTGTCCTCCGTCTCGATGAAACGCAGGCCGAGGTTCCCGCTGATCTTGACGCTGCCGAGATGAATGTCGTCGTGGCCGCCGAACTTCACCATCAGATAGGCGGCCTTGGTCTTCTCAGAGATGCTCGCGATCTCATGTTCTCCGAAGCAGCTGTTCGGGAGGATATCCCTCGCTCCGAAGTAGCCGGGCGCATAGGGCGCGTGTCGATCGCATATCGGCTGGTAGGTGCCGATTCCTAGCTTTCTCGCGTCGAATTGGTCCAACCCGTGATTGTTCAGGAAATCGAACGGCATGAACGGGAAAGTCCCGATCGTTCCTCCGAAATAGGATTCCCCGAACTTCTCCAGGTCGTAGAAGCCGGCGGGATAGCCCTTAAAAACAACCGAAGGATCCGAGGGGCAAGTAGCCGGTTTCGAATCCAGGTTGTAGTAAATATACTGACAGCCGTTGGTCCATGTGTTCGAAATGCTGTTCCAGTCATAGTCGCTGTTGCGGACCAACTGTTCGCGATCTGCATAACGCGCACCGAACTTGAGCGTGTCGAGCCAGCTGTTACCTGGGATGTCCCAAATGCCATCGGCCTTGAACGCCCATTCATGCCCGCTGCTGTCCTGGATCTGATCCGCGAGATTGTTGATCATCCAGTTATCGGGATTTGCGTAGCCACCTGGCGACAGGAAGACGTTGCTGGGCGCGTTCAAGGCGATGATACGCGGCTGCGTGCCGAGCCCGCTCAGTTGAGGATTGGTGAACGACTGGAAGCCGACGCCCGCGTCATAAAATTTCGCCGTGGAGTCGACATATTGCCCGTCGAAATTGAAGTGCAGCGCGTCGGACGGATCGACCTTCAGGTTGAACGACGCTTCTTGCGTCATGTCCCTGTTTTGCTGGATGCGGCTGTTCGAGTTCAGGGAGTCGCCGTGGACGTCATAGCCGCCGGGACAATAGCTCGCCGGCTGGCCGCTCCAGGCATAGCAGCTGTGGATCATCGCCTGGCCGGAGTCGTTGCGGGCCATGTCGGCGTCACCGCCGCCAGAGAAGGGGAATCCCCACCAGCCGCCGTTCTGAGCGAACGTGCCGCCACTGACAAAGCCGTTGTCGCCGAAGGTGAAATCGTTTGCGCTGCCGCCCGCGACGGGGATTCCCGAGTCGCCGGGATGGAAGCGGAAACTCGGATCGCTGGTCGTCCCGTAAAGCCCGACGCCGATCCCGTGCTCCTCCATCGAATTGTTGTACACTGACCGGATATATTGCGCGGTCGCAAGCCACCGGTGATCGTTGCTCCTCCACTGGGCAGCCGCGGCGATGCCGGTCCGCTTGCGGTCGAAGCGGTCATCCAGCATGCTCGCGGCTGACGGGATCAGGACGTTCCCCGTGCCGAAGGGGCTGGTGACATTGGCGCTTCCGGGGATCATTCCCCCGGTAAAGATCTCGGTGCGATAGGTTTGCAGTCCCTCCGACCCGGTCTTGAGCCGCGAATAGGCGATATCGCCCATCAGGCCGAACTCGCCGATGCCCGTCTGCCACCGATTGCTGTAAAAGAAATTGGCGTCGGGCGTGATTTTTCTGCCGATGTCGCCCCAGTTCGCCTTTACGCCGATCTGGAGAACTTGTCCGGTTGGCTCGAACGGGAGGCGGGTCCGGAGGTTGACCAAGCCCGCGATTCCGCCTTCGATCAGGTCAGCCGTCTGGTTCTTGTAGATGTCGACTCCGGCCAGCAATTCAGCTGGGACGTCGCCCCATGAAAGGGCCCGGCCGGCATTAGCAGAGAAGGTATCGCGGCCGTTGAACTCGTTGCGCACCTGCGGAAGGCCGCGGACGAGAACGCCCGAAGGCTCGGTCGTGAAGTGGGCCGGATCGGTGGGGATGGAGAACCGGGTGACGCTAATTCCCGGAACGCGCTGCAGCGCTTCGGCGACCGACTTGTCCGGGAACGCGCCGATGTCGGTCGCGCTGATCGAGTCGATGACCGTGTCGGCATTCCTCTTGCGCTGCCGTGCGTTCTGCAAGGCCTGGCGCTGGCCAGTGACGATGATCGAGCCGGTCGAATTCCCGTTTCCGGAACCGGCTTGCGTCTTAGCGGCGGACGTCCCCTGCGCGAACGTAGGCGAGGAAACGAGACTAGCGGCAATGGCAAAAAGCGAGGCTCCGAATCGTAAAGGGCGGCGACGCTCATTTACGATCCTGGTGGAAATCTCCGGATTCATTGAACGGCTTCTCCCCTAGAACTCATTCAAGAGCCGGGGACCGAACGCGAACCGGACCGACAAAGTGCGACCAGGCTAGCGCAGATCACGGTGCTGCAATCGCTCCCCAAACGTGAAATCGATGACCACAAATCGGCTCTTTGTCCACAGGCAAAACTGCTACGCACATTTGAAAAACGGGCTGAAATCGCACTTTTCGGCACGCGGAATCCACTTCGCCTCCGCTGGAGTCCGGTTCGCAAACGCACAGTCCCTCTCGCAACATTCTGTGGGAAAAAGTCTGAGTTATTGATCTAGTTAGTCACGCGGCCCCGGTGGTTGCATTGCCGAACCCACTTCGATCAGAGGCTCTGTCCAAGCATCGACTCAAGGAGCGCCCGGTGTGTACGGCCGAGGCTGTTTCGAGGCTGGACACAGCCCCATGCCGTCCCATGCAATTGCTTGCGGGTAATCGAGTCCTGGAGGAGGGCCCATCGGCATCGCGTCAAGGTCCGGCTCGCAAGTCTCATCGACGACTGAAACGGCAGCCCATTCGGGACATTCGTCGGAGCAACTATCTCCGGCTGCGGAACACATCGGTGCTGAGGTAGCGCAAACCAGAATCGACGATAAGGGTGGCCACGTCCGGCCCTTCCCCAGGCGCGCGGCAAGGCGATTTTCTTAATGAAGGACCTGGAAGCTGTGCGCTGGGATGGCAATTGATTGGGCATGGGGCTGGCCCAATCGTTCAACGTCAACACGAACGGCATCATCGCGAAAGTTCTCCACGATGAAGGCGCCATTATCGTAGGCGAACAAAGCTACGTGGTCAGGCGCGTCAATCTGCAGCGGCAGATCGGCGAAGAGATATTGTTTAATCCGCGTGATCATCGGCTGCGGCAGATTGTACAGGTCACCGAAATTCTCCGGCATGTTCCAGAGGTAGAGCGTGCCCTTGGAATAATGGTTCATCAGGACGATCGGGAAGCCCTTGGCCGCCGCGACGCCGCGGATGATGCCCCAGCTGTCGTTCGTGTAGAAGCGCACTTCGGGGAACAGGATCGGCTGCGTCTTGCCCGGCTCCTTGAGCTCGGTTCCGTTGCCGGCTCCGAAGCCGACGAAATATTGGTCAATCGAGATGGCGTGGCCGGTCGTTTGCCATTCAGCCAGGTCCCGGAAGCCCCTGCCCTGCATCTCTTCAAGGAAGCCTGACGTGACGATCACGCTGGCGCCGCCTTCGAGGCTGCGCTTGATCTTGGCGATGATCGCCGGATCGGTCGCCGCGCCCTGGGTCAGCAGGATCGTGTGCGCGGCCGCGGGATATTCGGGATAGAGCTCGATCGGTACGCCCAAATTGCCGATGTAATTGTGGAGGAAGTCCTCGCCGATTCCGTGCGGCGGCCGGTAGCTGGCGATTCCCACCGGCTTTCCAAGCTGCCCGAGCACGGAGTCAGCGACGTGCAGCGCCTCGTCCGCGGCAGCTGCCCAGCCGCTGGCTCCGGCGACCGGCCATTTGAAGCTCGTCGGCTGGCTAGCCCACGGCCTGGTGCCGGGCGTCGCGGGTCGCGGGTCGGCCATCGCGCTCCAGTTGAACAGCATCTGCTCGGGCGCCTTGGCGAACAGCCCGTCCCACACTTGCTCGGCATAGCGGTCGATCACGCGGATCGAATAAGTGTCGACCCAGGCACCGACGTTCGCGCCGGGGCGGACGTTCGAGAGATACCTGAAGATCTCGTAGCTTTCGTACTGTTGGAGCAGCTGATCGGTGATGACTGGGTCGCGGGTCTCGGTGCCGGTGTAGATCGCGTCGAACATATGCGCCTCTTGCGCTAGGTCGTAGCCAAGGCCGTGGAAGTGCTCGTACCAGTTCGGATATTTGATGATGACGCGAACACGCGGGTTCACCTGCTTCGCCGGCCCGAGCACCAAGTCGCGGCTCGCCTCTCGCATCTTGTCGACGCGATAGTCGGTCCAGCTGCGGTTGCCCTTCGCGGCGATGTCGGCGTCGCTCTTCGAGGTGTAGAAAAAGAAGTCGTCGAGGATCACTTCGTCGAAATGGCGCGCAATGAGGCGCACCGCGCGCTCGCATTCGGCGCGGTCTGCGGGGTTCTCGTAATCGAAGGTGCCGAACTGGCCGCCCGAGCCGCCGGCGGCGAGCGTGATTCCGCCCGACGTTTGGATGCCCTTCGCCTGGAACTCGCGCTTGACCGTCTCGAGCTCGGCGTCGGTCGCGACAAGATGGTCGCGGTAGGCCTCGATATAGACCTTGTCGAACTTGAGCTGCGAGGAAACGCGACGGAACTCCTTTTCAAACACGCTTTCGTCGGCAAGCTTCTTCGTGTCGCCAACGGTCACGTAGATGGCCGCGCGGAAGTTACGATACGACCGCGCTTCAGCCGGGAGCGCGATGGGCAAGACCAAGCTCAACAGGACCGCAACAATTTGCCGGAGACGCATGGACCACTCCTGCTGTTAGCGCTACCAGTACCCGACGCACGGGAAGGATCAAGCGCGAGGCTCATGGGGAGAATTGGTGGCGAGCATTCTGCTAAGTCTTCCCTCGCCATCGCAGCCGGGCGGCATTCGTTCGCGAGCACGCGAGTGAGGAGACGTGTTTCCGTCGTGAAACGGACATTCGTTAAGCGCATTGCTGTTTGTTCGGCAGCGGTATTCGCGGTCATGCCCGTAAACGCTGTTGGGCAATCGCGCAGCGATGTGCCGATCGAAATTCACGCAGACGGCGCAGGCCCGAAAATCAGCCGCGACATCTTCGGCCAGTTTGCCGAGCATCTTGGAAGCGGCATCTACGGCGGAATCTGGGTCGGGCGAGGCTCGGCCATTCCTAACGTGCGCGGCATTCGCAGCGACGTCGTGGCGGCCTTACGCGCAATTCACGTCCCGAACGTCCGCTGGCCGGGCGGCTGCTTCGGCGACAATTATCACTGGCGAAATGGCATCGGACCACGCGCAAGCCGGCCGGCGACCCTGAATCCCGACTGGGGCGGGGTGATCGAGCCCAACAGTTTCGGGACCGCAGAATATTTCGACTTTCTGTCGCAAATCGGCGCCGACGCCTTCATCTCCGAGAACATCGGCTCCGGCACGGTCGAGGAAGCCGCCGATTGGTTCGAGTATCTGACGTCGG
>Ga0070717_10001691_pt1 | contig 15359 bp, 14 predicted proteins | sample LARL113metaG_FD_71366 | JGI IMG/M metagenome (GOLD analysis project Ga0070717, IMG submission 71366) | Corn, switchgrass and miscanthus rhizosphere microbial communities from Kellogg Biological Station, Michigan, USA - LAR L11-3 metaG | ecosystem: Host-associated > Plants > Roots > Rhizosphere ... | reverse complement strand
ACCCACACCGCGCACAAACTGAAATTCACCCTGCCCGGCCCGATGACCATCATCGACACCATTGCCGATCGCTATTACGGCGACCGGATCAAGATGGCGTTCGCCTTTGCCGAGCTGCTCAACGAGGAGGCGAAGGCGTTGCAGGCCGACGGCGTCGACGTCATCCAGTTCGATGAGCCCGCCTTCAATGTTTATATGGACGAGGTCAGGGATTGGGGCATCAAGGCGCTGGAGCGCGCCGCGGAAGGCCTGACCTGCACCACCGCCGTGCACATCTGCTACGGCTACGGCATCAAGGCCAACACCGACTGGAAGCAGACCTTGGGCAGCGAGTGGCGGCAATATGAAGAGACCTTCCCGGCAATCGACAAGAGTTCGATCCAGCAGGTTGCGATCGAATGCCGCAATTCGAAGGTGCCGCTGGAGCTGCTTTCCTTGCTCAAGGGCAAGGTGGTGCAGGCCGGCGTGATCGACGTCGCGAGCGACACCGTCGAGACCGCGGAGGATGTCGTGAACGTCATCGACGCGGTCTCGAAATTCGTGCCGAAGCGCAACATCGTCGCGACCACCAATTGCGGCATGGCGCCGATGCGCCGCGAGATCGCGGAAGCCAAGCTGATGGCGCTCGGCGCCGGCGCCAAGCTTGCGCGGCAGCGGCTGGGGTGATGCTTGTCTCGCGACTTGCTGTTCCCGTCATCGCTGCGTCGCTGGCCGCGTCACTGCCAGCGCAGGCTGGCGAGCGCGACCAGCTCAATGCCTGTCAGGCCCTGGTTGATCGCACACCGCAATCACCGACGCCGGGCACAGCAAGTGCGGGTCAGGGCGATCCAGAGATCCAGCGTTGCCGACAAATCATCAAGGAGTGGACGCTGCGGGACTCGCGCAGATCTGTCGATGAACACGGCCAACCGCTGCGCTAGGCGTCATCAGCTGCGCTCCCGCTCGGATGCAGGACCGGCCGGTACCCCGCGCCGAGCGCGCGCAGCGTCGACGGTGGCGTCAGCAGCATCGCGGAAGGCGCGTCGACAGCCGCGCGCGAGTAGCCCTCGAATGACCACTGCAACGCCTTGCCCTTCAGGATCAGATAGCTCTCTCCAGCTGCCTGCACCATCGCGCCGTCAGGCAATGCTTCCAGCGGCGCGGGAAGCGGATGCAGCCGCTTCCGGCCACGGTCCAGCCGCTCCCGGTGCAACACGGCATCGATATCGCGCACCAAGACATTGGCGAGGTGATTGCCCTTTTCCCATGCGGCGCGAAAGCGGTTGGCATCGTCACGGCGGCAAAAGAAACAGGGGCGATGGCCTGCCGCCAACGCAGTGGCTTCATCCAGAAAGAACAGCTCGGTCCAGCTCCGGCCACCCATCACCTTGCGCCGCCACCCGCGGAATTCGCAAAGGCAGGTCAGCCAGGCCGGGGTCGACCAGCGCTTCCCGAGCAGGGTCTTGGTGGCGGGGTCGTGGATGATGCCGCGGTTGCCGGTGAACAGGCCGCGATGTGGCGTCGCGATGATGTCACCGGTGGGAGTAACGCGATTTTGCAGGGGCATTGAAGGGCTCGGCACCCGCTACTGGCGTCATTGCGAGGAGCGTCAGCGACGAAGCAATCCAGTCTTAGCGACGACTTTGGATTGCTTCGCTTCGCTCGCAATGACGGTTAAATCACGCCGCCCCATCGCGGATCGGCGGCTGGAACGACAGCGCGGTATCCCAGGGGAAGAATATCCAGGTGTCCTGCGACACTTCGGTAATAAAAGTGTCGACCAGCGGCCGTCCCTGCGGCTTGGCGTAGACAGTGGCAAAATGCGCATCCGGCATCATCTCGCGCACCAGCCGCCCGGTCTTGCCGGTGTCGACGAGGTCGTCAACGATCAATAGCCCCTTGCCGGTGCCGCCGCCGAGTTTTGCCGTATCGGCGGAAATGCCCTTCAGCACCTTCAGGTCGCCCTGCTTGGTATGATCGTAGCTTGCGATGCAGACGGTATCGATGATGCGAACGCCGAGCTCGCGCGCTACGATCGCCGCCGGCACCAGGCCGCCGCGGGTGATCGCGATCACCGCATGAAACGGCCCGACCTCGTTCAGCCGCCAGGTCAACGCCCGGCAATCCCGGTGAAACTGGTCCCACGAGACCGGAAAGGCCTTGCCTGCCCGCTCCTGGGCACTCGGTTCCGGAGCTTCCGCCGCCATTGTCTTCTCCTTGAATTTTGCAATCTTCGATGCGCTAGCGGACCACGTTCAATCCGGCCAGCATTTCCTTCACGGCGGCCATCGCCGCATTGAGTTTCTCGGGATCGCGCGAGCGGACGACGAGATTGGTGTTCGGCTTCTTGTCTTCATCCTGAAACGGATAGCTGCCGATGATGGTGTCCGGATGCGCGTTGGCAATCGCCCGCAACGGTCCGCCGATATCGCCTTCCCTGGCATTGGCGCGGACCGATTCCGACAGCATCCGCATACCCGATTTGAGTTTGGGCGTGACGATGTCCATCATCGCCTGCATGATCGTCGGCACCCCGGCCATCACGATGACGTTGCCTAGTCTGAAGCCCGGCGCCAGGATGGTCGCGCTCTGGATCAGTTCGGCGCCGTCGGGAATCCGGGCCATGCGCAAGCGCGCCTCGTTCAGATCCTGTGCGCCCCAGCGCTCCTTGAAGCGCGCCACCACTTCGGGGTGATGGTCGATGCCGACGCCAAAGGCTTTGGCGATGCTGTCGGCGGTGATGTCGTCATGGGTCGGTCCGATGCCGCCGGTGGTGAAGACGTAGTCGTAGCGATGGCGCAGCGCATTGAGCGCCGCGATGATATCGGCCTCCTCGTCCGCGACGACGCGGACCTCCTTCAGGTCGATCCCGATATTGGTCAGGTATTCCGCGATGAAGCCGATGTTCTTGTCCTTGGTCCGGCCGGACAGGATCTCGTCGCCGATCACCAGAATGCCCGCCGTGACGATCTCGCTCATAACCTCTCCTCGCGCGCCCTTGTTCTTCACTTGTACCCCTGACATTGCTCACGCAAGGCCTTGAAGTCACGGGGTTTTGCCGCCGAAATAGCCACCCGGCAGCCGCTTTTTCGGGCAGCCGCCACGACCGGGCGTACCAAATGCCGCCGGCTAATGCATATCGCGCTGGCCCGAGCCTTGCTACCATCCCTTTTAGTCATGCACTGTGTGTGCACGGCGCTCGAAAACAGTCAGGCTCTATGGCAGTAGCGTTCGATGAAATGAACGGCCCTGGCGGCGACCTCCGCCCGGCCTACCACGAACTCTCCCGCTGGCTGAAGGAGACGCCACCGGACGCTCTCGAATATCGCCGGCAGGAAGCCGAACTGCTGTTCCGCCGGATCGGCATCACCTTCGCGGTCTATGGCGACTCCGAAGCCCAGGAACGGCTGATCCCCTTCGACGTGATCCCCCGCATCATGTCGTCAAAGGAATGGACGCTGCTGGAAAAGGGCCTGAAGCAGCGGGTGCGCGCGCTCAACATGTTCCTGCGCGACATCTATCACGGCCGCGACATCCTGCGCGCCAACATCATCCCCGACGATCTGATCTTTCAGAACCCGGTCTTCCGCCCGGAGATGAACGGCCAGGACGTGCCGCACGACGTCTATGTCCACATCGCCGGCATCGACATCATCCGCGTCGATGCGCAGGACTTTTACGTGCTGGAAGACAATGCCCGCACCCCCTCGGGCGTGTCCTACATGCTGGAAAACCGCGAAATCATGATGCGGCTGTTTCCGGACCTGTTCGCGCGGCATCGCGTCGCGCCGGTCGAGCGTTATCCGGACGAATTGTTGTCGGCATTGCGCTCGGTGGCGCCGTTGAGCGCCTCGGCCGAGCCGACGGTCGCGCTGATGACGCCCGGCGTCTACAACTCCGCCTATTACGAACATTCGTTCCTCGCCGACAAGCTCGGCATCGAGCTCGTCGAAGGCCGCGATCTCATCGTCAAGAACGACGAAGTGTACATGCGCACCACCGAGGGGCTGAAGCGTGTCGACGTGATCTACCGGCGCGTCGACGACGACTTCCTCGATCCCTTGACGTTTCGCCCGGATTCGGCGCTCGGCGTGCCCGGGCTGATGTCGGCCTACGCGGCCGGCAACATTACGCTTGCGAACGCGGTCGGAACCGGCATCGCCGACGACAAGGCGATCTATTCCTACATGCCCGACGTCGTGAAATTCTATCTCAGCGAAGAACCGATCCTGAAGAACGTGCCGACCTGGCGCTGCCGCGAGGCCAAGGATTTGTCCTACGTGCTCGACAATCTCGCCGAGCTCGTGGTCAAGGAGGTGCACGGTTCCGGCGGCTACGGCATGCTGATCGGCCCGGCCGCAACGAAGGCGACCATCGAAGCCTTCCGTGACAAGCTAAAGCGCGAGCCGGAAGGCTTTATCGCCCAACCGACGCTGGCGCTGTCGACCTGTCCGACCTGCACCACCTCCGGCCTTGCGCCGCGCCATGTCGATCTGCGGCCGTTCGTGCTGACCGGGCGCGACCGCACCACGATCGTGCCGGGCGGGCTGACCCGGGTGGCGCTGAAAGAAGGTTCCCTGGTGGTGAATTCGAGCCAGGGTGGCGGCACCAAGGACACCTGGATACTGGACGAGTAGAGAGCAAGATCGCCGCATGCTGTCGCGCACCGCTGAAAATCTCTACTGGCTCGCCCGCTACGTCGAACGCGCGGAATATCTCGCGCGCACCATCGACGCGACGCTGCGCGTCACCGCCCTTCCCGCGGCCTATATCGGCAAGACCAATGAGTGGGATTCGGCGCTGCTCACCGCCGGCGTCAGCCCCAGCTTCTACGAAGCCTATGATGAAGCCAACGAGCAGAACGTCGTCGAATATCTGTCGTTCTCGCCGACCAATCCCTCCTCGATCAAGAATTGCATCGAGGCAGCCCGGCTCAATTCACGCTCGGTTCGAACCGCGCTGACCAGCGAGATGTGGGACACCATCAACTCGGCCTGGATCGAACTCCAGGAAGTCTGGTGCAAGGGCACCTCGACCCGCGAGGAATTGGCAAAATTCCTGCGCTTCGTGCAGGAGACATCGCTGCGGTTCGACGGCTCGGCCTACCGCACCATGCTGCGCAACGACGCCTACTGGTTCTCACGGCTCGGCCTGCATTTGGAACGCGCCGACAACACCGCGCGCATTCTCGACGTCAAATATCACGTGCTGCTCCCCGAGGAGGAGCATGTCGGCGGTCCCTTGGACTTCTACCAGTGGACCTCGATCCTGCGCTCGGTCTCGGCGCTTACCGCCTACCACTGGGTCTATCGCGAAACCTTAAAACCCTGGCTGATCGCTGATCTATTGATCCTCAACGATACGCTGCCGCGATCGCTGGCGAGCTGCTACGGCAACCTGGTGCGCAATCTCGACCAGATTGGGGTCGCCTATGGGCGCCAGGGGGCGGCGCAGCGCCATGCCCGCGGCATCCGCAACCGCCTCGAGCACAGCCACATGGACGATATCTTCCAGCACGGCGTGCACGAATTCATCCAGGAGTTCATCGCGGACAATGCGCGGCTCGGCGAAATCATCACCAAGCAGTATTTGATCTAAGCTCGCTGCCACCAGCAGCAGATCCGGAACCGCCCATGCGCCTGCGAATTTCACACACCACCACCTATCTCTACGAGCCTCCGGCCACCGGCGTGATCCAGATCCTGCGGGTGACCCCGGGCAGCCATGACGGGCAATATGTCGCCGAGTGGCAGATCGACGTCTCCACGGATTCGCGGCTCGACGTGCATCAGGATGCGTTCGGCAATGTCACCCATGTCCTGACCCATGGGCCGCTTGCCGACCTCACCATCACCGTCGGCGGCCTGATCGAGACCCATGACACCGGCGGCGTGCTGAAGGGCACCGACGAGCGGTTTCCGCCGGGCCTGTTCCTGCGCACGACGTCGCTGACCGAGGTCAATCCGGCGATGGCGAATTTTGCCCACGAGCTGCGCGCGGAATCCGAACACGACGCGCTCGGCTTCCTGCACACGCTGATGACCCAGATCAACGAACACATGACGTTTGACGAGGACCCCACCAACAGCGGGACCTCGGCGGTGGAAGCGTTCGCCTTGAAGCGGGGCGTCTGTCAGGACTATGCGCATATCTTCATCGCCTGCGCGCGCACCGCCGGTGTGCCCGCGCGCTTCGTTTCCGGGCACTTCCTGCGTTCCGACGGCATGGTCAATCAAGACGCAGGCCACGCCTGGGCGGAGGCCTATGTGCCGGATCTGGGCTGGATCGGGTTCGATCCGGCCAATTGCATCTGCACCACCGACGCCCATGCCCGCGTCGCCATCGGCCTCGATTATCTCGGCGCCGCACCGGTGCGCGGCACCCGCTATGGCGGCGGCGCAGAGACGCTGAAGGTCGCGGTCAAGGTCGACCAGGCCGGGCGGCCGGGCCAGTGGCAGAGCCAGTCGCAATGATGGCCTACGTCATTGCGAGCGAAGCGAAGCAATCCAGAAATATCGCCTCGGGCAACAGCTCTGGATTGCTTCGTCGCTTTGCTCCTCGCAATGACGATGAAGAGACCGGCTATCTATCCAGCCAGACGTCCTCGAAGCGCAGGTTGTTGTACTGGCTGTTGTCGTGCGGGTGGAAATTCTTCACATAAGGCTGCCAGCAATTGCCTGCCGCGCCCCACAGAATGCTCGGACGCGCGGCGTCATCGACCAGCAGATGCTCGATCTCCCAGGCGATTTTGGTCCGTTGGTCACGGTCGAGCTCGCGCGATTGCACCGCGAGTAGCTTATCCACGTCGGCGTTGCAGTACTGGGTATAGTTGCGCTCGGAATTGCAGGAATAATTCTCGACAATATTGCCGTCGGGATCGTCGACGGAAACACCGGTGACGTTGAGCCCGATCGTGTAGTCCTTCTTGGCGAGCCTTGCGTACCATCGCGGCGTGTCGAGAATATCGAGTTCGCCCGCGATGTAGATCTTCTTGAGCTGGTCGGTCAGGATCACGGCGGGATCGCGGTAGGTCGGAAGATTTCGGGTCTGAATCTTGATGGCGAGCTGCTTTGCCTCGCTATAGCCGAGCTTCTGCATGATCGCTTGTGCCTCGGCGATGTTCTTCTCGCTGTCCGGACCATAGCCGGTCAACTGCGACACCATCTCGGGCGGCATCCCCCATTCGCCGACCGGCTTGGCGAGCATCGCTCCGCCGAGCAGTCCCTGCCCTTCCATCAGGATCGTATTGAAAGGCGTGCGATCGATCGCAAGCGACATGGCTCTACGAATGTCCGGATTGTCGAACGGCGGATTGACGCGGTTCACCATCAGATTGATTTGCGTCCCTGAGTTCGTCATCTCGCAGATCGCGTTCGGTGAACGCGCCTTGATATCCCTGATCAGGGCGACGGTGACATCGGAGGGAAAGGTGATATCGAATTCGCCGGTCGAAAAAGCCAGCATCCGCGTAGCGCGGCTGTCGATCACCCGAAAAGTGATTTCGTCGAGATAAGGCCGGTCCCTTTTCCAGTAGTCGGGATTGCGAACGAGGCGGATCGAATCGCCGCGCTTGAAATCGACCAGCTTGAACGGGCCGGTGCCGATCGGCCGGGTGCGCATCACAGCCTGCGGAACGTGGCAGGGATAGACCGGGGAAAACGCGCTTGCGAGCAGCACCGGCAGGCTGGGCTGCGGCTCGCTCAGCTCGAAGGTCGCCTCGTAATCGCCGTTGATCGTGACGTCCTTGAGTTTCGAATACCAGACCTTGCGCGGATTGCGGTGAAAGTCCTGCGTGTCGCCCTTGCCGATCAGCATCCGCCAGGTGCACTGCACGTCCTTGGCCGTAAATGGCTGACCGTCATGCCATTTCACGCCCTGGTGCAGCTTGAAGGTCAGTTTGGTGTTGGTGGAATCCCAGGACCAGCTTTCCGCCAGATCCGGGATCACGGTCTCGATGCTCTCATGGACCTTGGCGGGATCGAACACGACGAGGTTATTGAAGACGGAGGCAAACGGCGTCACCGAGGCAATGGTCGATTCCTCGAGTAGCGAGGCGCTGGGCGGATTGTCGTTGTGGTAGAGTTTTAGCGTGCCGCCTCTTTTTTGCGCGGCTACCGGCGTTGCGGCCAAAAGCACGATACAAAGCAACGCCGCGGATGTTCCAAGGCCCCGGGGCAGTTGGCTGGCACGCATTTTTGGCCTCCCGGAAATCCCTCAAACCCAGCGGTCTTTTTTGGCCGCTTCCTGCCATGCCCTGAAATCGAGTGAAACCTTCGGGCCCTAGTTGTCTAACCGTTCGGGGAATGCCGCGCCACGGGGAATTGGGGTTGGATGACGCGGTGAAATTAGCTAGTAATTCTCGGCCGTCCGACGGCTTCGGGGATTTGCGGAATGACCTATTGTTGCGGAGTGCTGGTTCGGGACGGGCTTGTCATGATCGCGGATACCCGCACCAATGCCGGTCTCGACAACGTCTCGACCTTTCGCAAGCTGCATATTTTCGCCAAGCCCGGCGAGCGCATCATGGCGATCGCGAGCGCCGGCAATCTCGCCATCAGCCAGTCGGTGGTGTCGACCCTGACCGAAGGCCTCGAAGACCCGCACAGCGGCGAACTCGAGACCCTGATGAATGCGCCGACCATGTTCCAGGCGGCGCAGCGCATCGGCCGGGCGATCCGCGCCGTGCACGCGACCGAAGGCCCCGCGCTGCAGTCGGAAGATGTCAGTTTCGACGTGTCGTTCCTGTTCGGCGGCCAGATCAAGGGCTCGCGGATGCGGCTGTTCATGGTCTACACCGCCGGCAATTTCATCGAGTGCACCACCGACACCCCCTATTTGCAGATCGGCGAGCACAAATACGGCAAGCCGGTGCTGGATCGCGCCATGCATTACGACGTCGAATTGTATGAGGCGCTCAAGACCAGCCTGATCTCGATGGATTCGACGATGCGCTCCAACCTCGGCGTAGGCCTTCCGATCGACGTGCTGGTGGTACGCACGGATGCCTGCGAGGCCGATCTCAATCACCGCATCGAAGCCGGCGAGCCCTATTTCCACGATCTGCGCTCGCGCTGGTCGGCCGCCTTGCGCGCGGCGCATCAGAATATTCCGCGACCGCCTTACAAGGCCGAAACAGAGAAAAAATGACAGCGAGGAAACAAAATGGCTGAAGCAGCAAACAAGATCGCCGTGGTGACCGGCGCGGGCACCGGCGTCGGGCGAGCGGCGTCGCTGGCGCTGATGAACGCAGGCTTCACCGTGGTGCTTGCCGGGCGCCGCATGGAGATGCTGGAGGAGACCCAGAAGCTCGGCGACAATGTCGGCAAGAGCCTTTGCGTCTCCGCCGACATGACCGACCCCGGCTCGATCGCAGCCCTGTTCGCCAAGGTGATGGACAGCTACGGCCGGCTCGACGTGCTCTTCAACAATGCCGGCATGGGCGCGCCTCCGGTGAATTTCGAGGATCTGAGCCTCGCGCAATGGCAGGCCGTGGTGAATACCAATCTCACCGGCCCGTTCCTGTGCACCCAGCACGCCTTCCGCATCATGAAGGACCAGACCCCGCGCGGCGGCCGCATCATCAACAACGGCTCGATTTCCGCGCACGCGCCGCGGCCGTTTTCATCGGCCTATACGTCGACCAAGCATGCCATCACCGGCCTGACCAAGGCGACCAACCTCGATGGCCGCATGTACGACATCGCGGTCGGCCAGGTCGATATCGGTAACGCCGCAACGCCGATGACGGATCGCATGGTCGCCGGCGTGTTGCAGCCGGACGGCCGCAAGATTCCCGAGCCGCGGATGGACGCAAAGGCGGTCGGCGACGCGGTCGCCTACATGGCGACCTTGCCGCTCGACGCCAACGTGCTGTTCATGACGGTGATGGCATCCAAGATGCCGTTCGTGGGACGGGGGTAAGGACGCCTCGCATATCGCCGTCGTTGCGAGCGCAGCGTTGAGTGGGGCATCATGCTGCAATTGCAATCGGCGCTCGGGATCTTCGCGTTGCTCGCGATCGCCTGGGGCTTTGGCGAGAACCGCGGCGCGGTCTCGCTGCGACAGGCCGCGATCGGCCTCGTGGTGACGTTTGCGACCGCCATCGTCCTGATCAAGCTGCCCTTGGTCGCGCACGCTTTCGGCGCCATCAACGATGCGGTCGGTGCGATTTCTTCCGCCTCGCGCGCCGGCACCTCGTTCGTGTTCGGTTACCTCGGCGGCGGCGCCCTTCCCTTCGATCTCAAGACGCCCGGCGCCGATTTCATCCTGGCGTTCCAGGCGCTGCCGATCGTGCTGGTGATGAGCGTGCTGACCACGCTGTTGTTCTATTGGCGCGTGTTGCCGCCGGTGGTGCGCGGCATGGCGTGGCTATTGGAGCGCACGCTCGGGGTCGGCGGCGCGGTCGGGCTTTCCACCGCGGCGAATATTTTTCTCGGCATGGTGGAGGCGCCGCTGTTCGTCCGCCCCTATCTGGCGCAGATGACCCGCAGCGAATTGTTCCTGGTCATGACCGGCGGCATGGCGGGGATCGCCGGTACCGTGCTCGTGCTTTACGCGACATTGCTGGCGCCGCTGATTCCCGATTCCGCGGCGCATTTCGTGATCGCTTCCGTGCTGGGCGCGCCCGCCGCGATCCTGGTCAGCCTGATCATGGTGCCCGAGACCTCCGACCGGATGACCGGTGGCGCGCTTGGCGAGGATCCCAAGATGCATGCGTCCTCGACCATGGATGCGATCGTCAAGGGCACCACGGCCGGGCTCGAGCTTTTGTTCAACATCATCGCGATGCTGATCGTGCTGGTGGCACTGGTCTATCTCGCCAACGCCGTTTTGGGGCTGCTGCCCAATATAGGCGGCGCCGGCATCTCGCTGCAGCGGATCCTTGGGCTTGCGATGGCGCCGGTGTGCTGGCTGATGGGGCTGCCCTGGCCGCAGGCGGTCACGGCCGGAAGCCTGATGGGCACCAAGACCGTGCTGAACGAGTTGATCGCCTATGTCGATCTGTCAAAGCTCGGCACCGACGCGCTCGATCCCCGCTCGCGGCTGATCATGCTCTATGCGATGTGCGGCTTTGCCAATTTTGCCAGCCTCGGCATCATGATCGGCGGCCTCGGCACCATGGCGCCGGAGCGGCGCGATGAAATCAATTCGCTCGGGCTTAAATCGATCGTGTCGGGCACGATTACGACCTGTCTGATCGGCGCGATCGTGGGCGTGTTGACGTAGACTATTTCGTCAACCCCAGCATCGGCACCAATCGTTGCATCACATACATCGAGCCTTCCGCGGTCAGGTGGGCGTGATCCCATGACAGCGGGATGCCGCCGTCGATCGTGAGCGGGCACTGCCGCTGCGGGCAGATCGTATTGACCACGGAGATATACGAGAAGCCGTCAACCTTCGGCAACGCGGCTTGCATCATCCAGTCCAGCCCGAAAATATCCGGCAGCACCATATCATCGGCGCGGGCATCGACATCGCGCAAGCTGGCGCGCGCCAGCATCGACGGCAGGCGGGAGCGAAACTGCACCGCAGGCCCGAGCAGCACGACGCGGATACCGGATGCGTTGAGCCGCGCAATCGTGTTCCGGAGGTCCGCGATCATGCCGTCGAAACGCGGCGGGCGGGCGTCTTCGAGCCAGTCGGCAGACATGATCACGAGGTCGGGCTTGTGACCTCCGAAGAAGGCCTGCATTTGTTCGGCAAGATCGTGGCATGACCCGGTGCCCTGCGCCACCGCGTTCAGCGTCGGCATGCATGTCGGCCGGGTCGCTTGCAGGATGGCAAGGGACCGGGCGTCGGCCGCCTTGCTCAGCCCATAAAAATAATGCGCAGCAAGGCTGTCGCCCCACAACAGCACGTTGGTCTTGCCGGCCACGAGCTTCAGACATGCATCGTCGAATGTGCCGCCGGTTGGCGAAAAGCAACGGCCGAAACGATAGAGCGGCTTGTAATCGTATGAATTGTAGGCGTCGAGTTTCGCCGCGGCGCGATCGCTCGCCGACGATTTTTCGTTCAGCATCATGCCGCCCGCACTCCCCGCCAGCAAGATCAGCGTCGCCAGTGCAGCGGTGCCGAACGCGGCGCCGCGCGTCGGTGCCAGCCGCCGGTCGCGGAACGGCTGCTCGACATATCGCCATGACAGATAGGAGATCACGACCGTCAGCGCGAACAAAAGGGTCTTGTCCACGAGGTCGAGCGTCAGGCTCGCTTTCGAGAACCGCGCAAAGGTAAAGAGCGGCCAGTGCCACAGATACAGCGAATAGGAAATCTGGCCGCAGAAGCGCAGCATGCTCAGAAAGGACAGCGGATGCCGCACCTGGTTCGGAATTCCGGCACCGCACCAGATGAACAGCGCAGCGCCCGCGCACGGCAACAGCGCGCGGTATCCTGGAAACTCAGGGCCCTGCTGGTAGGTGAAGACCGGGATCAGGATCATGACCACCGCGATGCCGCGAACGATGTGTTGCAGCACACGGTTGCGCAACACCGGGAAACCTTCGATGGCGATTACGCCGCCGATCAAAAATTCCCAGGCCCGCGGCGGGCTCATGAAGAACGCATTTTCGGAAGCCCCAGTCGCAATCAGCCAGATGCTGAGCACGAGCGAGGCGCCGCCAATGACGGCCAGCGCGATCGGCAACGCCCATCGTTTGCCATTGGACAGGCGCACCGCCGCCCACAGCATCGGCGGCAAGGCCAGATAAAACTGCTCCTCGACCGCGAGCGACCAAGTGTGCAGCAGCGGCTTTTCGACCGCGGCGTGATCGAAATAGCCGGTTTGCAGCCAGAAGAAGAAGTTCGAGGTGAAGGTCACTGCCGCTGCGGCCGAGCGGAAGAATTCCAGCCGTTCCGACGTCAGCAGATAATGGAAGGCGGGGATCGCGGTCAGCGCGATCATCGCGTAGAGCGCGGGCAGCAACCGGCGGACGCGGCGCTCGTAGAACCGGGCAAAGGAGAAGATGCCCTCGCGCATTTCCGCCTGAATGATTCCGGTGATCAGGAATCCGGAAATGACGAAGAAAATATCGACGCCGACGAAGCCGCCGAACACCCGCGGCGCCTCGAAGTGGAATCCGATCACCGACAAAACGGCAAGCGCGCGCAGCCCGTCGATGTCTTCACGGTAACCGGATGTCATGATTGAACGGGAAAGGCGTGGATGGCCGGGAATAGGCTAGCGCCGGCCACGCCGTCCTTCAGACGGCTATGGCCCGGCCATGACGGAAAACGACAGGTCACGCCGCGAGTTCGACCGTCTTGAAGTCGGCGGGAAGGATCACTTCCAGGAGTTCGACATCGTCCGAATAGTCCATGATCAGATGCTTGATGCGCGGTGGCTGGGTCCAGGCGCTGCCTTCCTTCATGAGCGTCTCGCCATGGCCCTCCATGTAGGTCTTCACCCAACCCTTGAGGACATAGACCATCTGGAATTCGACGTCATGGAAGTGCAGCTTTGATACTTCCGCCGGATTGCACGGGCCGACCAGCCGGATCACATGCGCGCGCGCCAGGCCATGGCTTGCATCGGCAATACCGAGATCGCGGTACTTTGCGTAAGTCCGCAAACCGTCGGCCTTGAAATCCTCCTCGCGATGATGGCTGATCGCGATGCGCTGTTTCGGACGTGCGCGCTTGACCGGCATGGATGCCCTGCCCTTGCTCTTGAGTGCCTTTCGCGCCGTGGATTTGGCGGCGACTTTACGCGCCGGCGATTTCTTCTGCGCAGGCTTGCGGGCGGCGGTACGCGCGGTCGGCTTCTGCTTTTGCTTCTTCTTGGCCATCGACGTTCTCCCTTCTCTTTGAGAAGGAAGGGATAGCACAGTTCGCGATCCGTAGGGTGGGTTAGCGAAGCGTAACCCACCATTCCCGAAAAACCCGACCTTTTTGCCGAGCGCGCGGACCAAGTGGTGGGTTACGCCTTCGGCGAACCCACCCTACCAAATCCCGTTTCGGTCAATGCAGGCGGAAGACGCCGTCGACCGCGCGCAGTTCAGCGGGCTTGATCAGCTTGGAGTGCGCCACGGTGACCGAAAATAGCGGGCCTTCGAGCTTCTCCTCCCAGAAGGCGAGGAAATCCTTTAGCGCCGGGAATTTCGGAAACAAATCGTAATTCTGCCAGACATACGTTTGCAGCAGCGACGGATGATCCGGCATCCGATAGAGAATTTGCGCCGTCGTCAGTCCGTAACCCAGCACCTGTTTCCGGAAATCATCGGAAACAACCCCAACCCGCGAGACCATGCCAACCTCCATTTAAGGAGCGCATTCACGTGGTGGCCGCCTGCCGGAGCCACCCCGGCGGAGATGCGCTCACATGAGAGAAATGTGACGCACGATACCAACCCATCACAAGCCTAAATGTTTAACGAATTGTTGAAAATTCGCGCGTTAGCAGCAGCTTACCGCACGTGCTAATACGGGGTTCTGGCGGGTTAACGAAGATTGACGAAATTGGCAGGCGCCTTGTTGGAGTGCCAATTATTCTGCTAGAAGCCCTTGCTCCCCGCACAGCTCTGGCCTAAATCAGCCTCACCCAGGTTGGCACTCGCTGGCCGGGACTGCCAAAAACCCAGAAATCGATAACATCTGCAAAAACTTAGGAGGACTGCATGAAATTCCGTCCGCTTCACGACCGCGTCGTGGTCAAGCGCATTGACGCCGAAGAGAAGACCGCAGGCGGCATCATCATTCCCGACACCGCCAAGGAAAAGCCCTCGCAGGGCGAAATCACCGCCGTTGGCCCGGGCGGCCGCGACGAGAGCGGCAAGCTGATCCCGATCGACCTCCAGGTCGGCGACCGCGTGCTGTTCGGCAAGTGGTCGGGCACCGAGGTCAAGATCGACGGCCAGGAGCTCTTGATCATGAAGGAGAGCGACATCATGGGCGTTCTCACCGACGTTCCGACCAGCAAGAAGAAGGCCGCTTAGTTCTAGCCGCACACGCTCACCCTGAGGAGCGCCTGCCGGCGCCGCCTCAAAGGGTGAGAGAATTTCAACTCAGGGAAAACAAATATGTCAGCTAAGGAAGTCAAATTTGGCGTCGAGGCCCGCGACCGCATGCTACGCGGCGTCGACATTCTCAACAACGCCGTCAAGGTCACGCTCGGCCCCAAGGGCCGCAACGTCGTGCTCGACAAGTCGTTCGGCGCTCCCCGCGTCACCAAGGACGGCGTCACCGTCGCCAAGGAGATCGAGCTCGACGACAAGTTCGAAAACATGGGCGCGCAGATGGTGCGCGAAGTCGCCTCCAAGTCCGCGGATGCGGCCGGCGACGGCACCACCACCGCAACCGTGCTCGCGGCTGCGATCGTTCGTGAGGGCGCCAAGTCGGTTGCCGCCGGCATGAACCCGATGGATCTGAAGCGCGGTATCGATCTG
>Ga0070717_10001690_pt1 | contig 15361 bp, 14 predicted proteins | sample LARL113metaG_FD_71366 | JGI IMG/M metagenome (GOLD analysis project Ga0070717, IMG submission 71366) | Corn, switchgrass and miscanthus rhizosphere microbial communities from Kellogg Biological Station, Michigan, USA - LAR L11-3 metaG | ecosystem: Host-associated > Plants > Roots > Rhizosphere ... | reverse complement strand
GCCCAAGAAGGCGGCGCGGCGGCTACACCTCACCCTCGCTCGCTTCAACGAGTTGCTGCCGAAACTGATCAAACGCGGCTTCCCTGAGCCGGACCCCGACACGGGCATGTTCGATCTTGACGCCATCGACTTGTGGAGAAGGAGCCGGCACCGATCTGATCAAAGTCTTGCCTTGGCAGAACAAAATGCGCAACCATCCCGACCGGTCCGACGGTTCGGGGAAAAGCTCAATGGTGGTCAGGGTGAAACTCGAAGGGCTTAAAGTCTATGAGGCCCGTGGGCTCTGGTATGTCTACCGGAGATCAACCGGAGAGCCGTTGATCAAGGGCTTCAAGGGGGCCCGCGAGGATCTGGACAAGAAGCTGGCCGATCCGGATTTCATCCAGACCTACAATCGCGCGCGACTACAGATGCGGCGTGCTGCCGACTTCTCGATCGAAACCTTGGGCGGCTTCATCCACTGGTACACAAACGGCGACATCGATCGTCCACTCAAGCAGTGGACTGACAATCCCGGCAACATTGAAGGCAGCTATCCGAAATGGTCCAAGCTCGCAAAGTCGACTCGCCAGGATTACCTTGAGGCCTTCGATTACCTGCGGCCTGAATTCGATATGCCGCTCGCAGGGATCACCCAGCCGGACCTTTATGACACGCGCGACAAATGCGCCGTCAAGAAGTGGCCGCGGTTCGCCGACCAGATGATTTCGGCGCTGTCCTCGATGTTCCGGCAGGCTGTGAAGCGCGGCAAGATGCCCTTCAATCCCTGCACAGGCATGGACGACGCCCACCAAGCAGACCCGAACGCCAACCGGGAATGGTTCGCACCGGAGTGGCAATTCGCCCGCGAGAACGCGCCGCTGGAAGTGCTGATCCCGATGATGCAGGCCCGCTACGCCGGCCTCCGCGGTCAAACCATTGTGAAAGTCAACCGGAAGCAGTTCGAGCCTCACCCGCTTACGGGACAGGCCGTGCGCTACTATGCGCGCAAGAACAAAAAGATCGTGTTCCTGCCGGTTCTCCCCGAACTCCAAGCGTTTATGGCCGAGCTGAAGGTCCAACGCGCCGACGGTCTCATCGCGGTTCGCCACGACGGCTCGGCATGGGAAAGCGAAAAAGAAATGCAGACCCGCGTGAGCCACTGGCTGCGTGATCAGGAGCGGGCCGGGCATATCGGCGCCGGCACCACCCTGCACGGCCTCCGCGTCTCCTACGCATCTTGGTGGCGTCGCAACGGCGCCACGAAGGAAGAGGTCACGGATCTGATCGGGGACATCTCGCCCCGAATGGGCGAGCATTACACCCGGCACGTCGAGTCAGAGGTCAATATCACCCGCGCCTTCAACCGCCTGAAAGACGGAACGTGAACAGGTCTGTGGGCAAATTGTCTAACGCGAAGGATTAAGTGTCTAACAATTGCGTCCAGAAGGCTAAAAAGCTATGGAAATCAAGGACGCGGACGTGGCGGAACTGGTAGACGCAAGGGACTTAAAATCCCTCGATGGCAACGTCGTGTGGGTTCGAGTCCCACCGCCCGCACCACGCTCCGCCCTGACGGGCTACGCGTGGCGCAGCCACGCTGAGCCGTCAGGGCGGAGCGTGTCCGGCGTAAGCTTGGGCTTCAGCGAAAGCGAAGACGGGCGCGACGAATTGGCGTGCCTTCCGGGTTCCGCGCTGGCTGCCCTGCCCCTAGTGATCTTGATCACAGCCGTTCCCATCGCAAGCGCGCAAGATCAGCCAACCGGTGAAGATTCACCGGAGGAGGCTTAAGCCATGACACGGTTTCAAAAGCTGGTGGGAATTGCGGTGGTTGCCTTTGTCGTCGGCAGCAGCATGGGCGTCGCCGTGCAGGCCGCAAGGTCGCCGTCGCCTACAGCCATCGCCCGCGCGAAACTCGCGGAGGGACTGAAGGTCGCGGAGGCATCGCGCACCACTGACGGATCGAAGCACAGCTGCGTCGACCTCAAGGAAGGCACCTTCGAGTGGCGGTGGGCCAACGTCCCCTTCGCCTCGACCTGCGACGTCAAAGCTGACTGAGTTTTTCAACGCTGACGAATCGAGATCGACTTGGCGGAATCAATGGCTCACGCTAAACGCGTAGGCCATGGCTTCGCTCAGGCGCATCACCACCGCTCCTCACCTCACCTTCGACGCTCTCGTCGCGGGCGAACCCGGCGCGCCGCTGGTGCTGTTGCTGCACGGCTTTGCCGAGTCGATGCATTGCTGGCGCGCGCAGCTGACCGCGCTGTCCGACATGGGCTATCGCGCGATCGCCCCAAGCCAGCGCGGCTACTCGCCCACCGCGCGGCCCGATCCACGCGATGCATCGAACTACCACATCGACCGCCTGATGGAGGATGCGATGGCGATCGTTGAGGCGTCAGGCTATGCCGCCGCCCGCTTTCATCTGGTCGGTCACGACTGGGGTGGCAGCATCGCCTGGGCGCTCGCCGATCGTTATCCGCTAAGGATCGCTTCGCTCACCGTGCTGTCGCGGCCGCATCCGAATTCCTTCAACCGCGCGCTGCAAATGCCTGATGGCGATCAGGCGCACCGCTCGCGGCATCACAAGGCTTTTCTCGAACCCGGCGCCGCCGACATCGTGCTGGCCGATGACGCCAAATGGCTGCGCGAGCGGCTCGCGGCCAATGGCATGCCGCAGGCGGCGATCGCGGAACATCTTTCCGTGCTCGGCAACAAGGGCGCGATGGAAGCAGCACTTGCCTGGTATCGAGCGCGCGGCGCGATACGCGGGCCACTCGGCCCGATCCGGGTGCCGACGCTCTACATCTGGGGTGACGCCGACGATACCGTCGGCCGGCCGGCGGCCGAAGGTACGGTGGATTTCATTGCCGCGCCCTATCGCTTCGAGGTGCTTTCCGGCGTCGGCCATTTCGCGGCGGACCAGGCGCCGGAGCGGGTCAGCGAATTATTGCTGGAGCATTTGCGGGCTCACCCGATCTGACGTCGTGCTCTATCACGCCGCCTTGTCATGCCGCCTGCGCCAGCTCCGACACACGCTCCCACGTCGTCGCCTTCATGCTGGGCCGTTCCTGCATGCGCGCAAGCCACGCCACCAGATTGGCATGCGGCGCGCCCAGCGACGACCATTCCGGGATCATCGCAAAAAATTCCACCGGCGGCGCGAGCATGAGGTCGGCGAGCGACAGCGTGTCGCCGGCGAAATAAGGCCTGTCACCGAGCAAATGCGCGAGTTCATTGAACACGGTGAGCGCCTTCGGCATCGCGGCCGTGATCGCCGCCTCATCCGGCGCTAGCCCCATCACGCGCGGGCCGATCACGCGGTGAAAGATGATGACGTTGCCGACCCCGTGAAACAGGTACCAGTCGTTGACATTCATCACCTGGTCCATGCGCGCGGCGCGCCCTGGATCTGTGGGCGTGAGCGCAGGGTGTGGCAACACGCGGTCGAGATAGCGCAGGATGGCCTGGGTCTCGTAAAGCATGAACCCATTGTGCTCCAGCACCGGCACCCGGCCAAAGGGATGACGGGCGAGGTGTTCAGGCGAGCGCAAGGTGCCGAGCGCCACGGTCGAAAACCGATAAGCTACACCCTTCTCTTGCAGGGTGGCCAACACCGCGCGCCCAAACGGACTGCCTGGAATGGAATGAACGGTGAATCCCGACATGACGATCTCCTGTCTTTAAGGTTTTGATCCCGCACAACCTCAGTTGTTGCTTTGCTCCGCTTCCTTCACAAAGCGCTCCAACAGGCCGGGCCAGCCGCCGTCGACATCCTTGCGCATCGAAGCGCCCGCCTCGGCGCCCATGGTTTCGAATTTGTGATGGGCGAGCTCGACATTGGTTGCGTCGGGTCCGTCAGCCGCAAAGCGCACATCGACTTCCGACTTCATCATGGCATCCGGCTTCCACTGCGCGTTGATCTGCCAGAGCAGCACCAGCCGGTGCGGCGGCTCCCACACCGTGATGGTGGCGACCGGGGTCTCGGTGCCGTCTTCGGAAATCTCGAGCCAGCGTCCGCCGAGCCGCGGCTCCAGCAACACCTTCTTGATCGGCTGCTTGCCGACGCCATGATCATGCGGCCACCAGCGCGTCAGCCCGCTGGTGAAGACTTCGAAAGCGTGACCGATCGGCGCTCTGACGTGAACGGTTTTGCGCACAGGCGCAATGACGACTCTCTCGTTCATGTGTTCCTCTTCCTCTTGGGATGGGATCTTTCAGCCTCCAGCCTGAATGCCTCGAGCGCCTCGCCCCAAAAACTGTCGAGCCAGGCGCGCAATTCCAACAGCCCCTCGCGGCGCAACGAATAGATGCGACGCACGCCCTCGCTGCGCTCCTCGACCAGCCCCGCATCCTTCAGAACTTTCAAATGTTGCGACACGGCCGGCCGCGACACCGGCAGTCCGTCCGCAAGCATATTGACCGGACGCGGTCCGCTGCGCAGGCGCTCAAACACCTTTCGCCGCGTCGGGTCCGCCAGCACGGCCAATGCATTTCCGTAAGCCATGGCTAACGGTAAGTCATAGCTTACGCGTTTGTCAAGCCCGCGAATGCGGATCATTCGGCGGCAAACGAAAACGGCGCCGCTCAAGAGCGGCGCCGTTTTCCAAATAAAGGCAGCGCGACATCGAGCGGCCTGCCCTACTCCAACCTATTGATATTCCATCCCCGCCGCATGCGCGGACGGCTAGGTGTGCGTCGGCCAGTGGCGCTCGCGGAACCAGTTGCGGTAGTCCGACGACATCTTGGCGCGCTGCGCCTGCGGCGCATGGCGCTTGCAGGTCGATGCCTCCTCGCTGCTCTCGGGCGCGCCCCACCGCAGCTCGACGCAGTCGTTCGGATTATAGGCCATCTCGAACTCCACTGACCGAGCGAGCACGTCCTTCAGCGACAGCGTCCACTGCGAGCCGTCGCTGCGCGTATAGGAAATCTTGCGCGAGGCAAGCTCGGAGGCGAGCACGCCCTGCAATTCGCTTTTCACCTCCTCGACGCTCTTGCCGCTCGGCATCGCATAGCGCGACGCGCGACGCGCGACTCGATCGGGAAATCCGCGCACCACGTCGATCGCGATCAGAAGCCGGAAATCGCGCGCCGGCGTGGAGTAATCCTCCCACGGTCCCGAGGTCTCGAAGATCGAGGGGCCGTTCGGCATCGCGGTCTCGCCGGCCGCCTTTTCCTGATATTTTCGTCCGTTCTCCACCGAGGTGACGCGGGTCCTCACCTGCTCGTTGAGGCTTGCGATGGCGTCCGTCATCGCTTTCACCGGATCGAGCGGCTCGGGCGACATCACGTCATCCATGCGATCGTAAAACTCCTCGGCGCTCATTTGCGGCTGATCGAGCGAAAAATCGCCGTATTGCGGATTACCCGTGATTTCGGCGTTGGCGAGCCGCCGCAACGCCCCGCCTTTGTCGCGCACGACCGGCCGAAAGTGCTTGAAGCCGGGGCTGCCGAGCGCGGGATCGTGCACGAACAGGAAATTGCCGCGCCAGAATCGCTTTCGCGTGATCGATCCGTCGGGCTCGGCGTCGACGGCAAGGAAGACGCCCGGCGTGCCGTTCAACTCCGGCACGCGATGCACCAGCATCAGCACGTGACCGTAGGGGTCGGCGTACACCGTGCCGGGGCGCAGCGTCTGCTGCGTCAGCGCGATCGTGTAGAAATCGGTGTTGTCGTCGTTCCCCGCCACGCGCACGGTGCCGCTGTGCACGACATCGCCGACGTCCCGCAGATATTCGCCGAACGTCGTCGGGCGCTTCGGTTTTGGCTTCGGCGCCGGCAGAGCGACAGGCGGCGCCGCCTGCGCGTCGGCTTGCTGCTGCTGCCGGCCAAACAGCCCCAAAAGCGTCGGCGTCGGTGCTGGCGGCGTGGCGGCGGCGAGCGTCGTTGAGGCGACTTCCTGTTCGGGCGGCGGCGGCGGACGCGTCGAGTCGGGATGCTCCATGTCGAACCACTGGTAGCACTTCGGCGGCCTGCCGCCGGTACCGCGCGCGCAATTCGAGTAGCCGAACGGCAGCCCCATCTTGTAGGCGAAATAGGCGCGCAGGAAGTAGACGAAGTCGGCGCAGTCGGGGCGCAGGCCGGTCTGCGCGTTGTCCTCACCACGACCTAAATAGTTGAACAGGAAATTGCGCGATCGGTCGCGCAGCACTTCATGCCACGCCTTCCAGGACAGATCCTGATCGGGCGGCGCGTAGAACAGCTTCTCGATCCACGCCGAAAACAGGGTTTCCGTGGTGTGGTTCCAGCTCGCGCGCACCTGCCAGAACGCTCCCGACGGCGTCGGCGGCGGATCCGGCTTGCGCGCGCTTACGGCGATGTCCCGCGTGATCGCGCTGCAATCCGCCGTCGGATGCTCAAGCGACAGCGTCGCGTGCCAGGTGCCCGCGGCCGGCTCGGCAACCTCGGCGAACCAGGAATACGGCGCCCCGCCGTGCCGGTCGGCCGATTTGGCTGCGACGCCTCCGTCGGGCGCGATCAGCGAGAGCACGCCCTCGAGCGGCTTTTCGGTGACGACCATGACGCGCAGCGGCGCGCCCTTCCATGGTGCGATCGGCGAAGGCACGACCATCAGCTCCGCCGCGTCGGCGCAGCTGGCGGCCGCCGCTTCGGCCGGCGAGCCCACTGTCGATAAAACGAACAAAGCTGTCGCGGCAGCAGCAAACCGGCTTGCGAGAAGCATTTTTGCAACCTTCATGGAGGAACTTTGGAACCGCCCTCGTCCCCTGCCAGCGGGACCGGCTTGCAGGATAGCCGAATCGACAGACATCAGTCAGCAAATTTGACGGCGATTTTGCGGCCGGCCGGTGCGTGCGGGCCAAGGAACCGGCAATCCGGCGATCAACGAAAACGGCGCCGCTTGCTGCGGCGCCGCTTCTCACACTTCAAACGAGACAAACGAGACGATAGTTCAGCGCAAACTGCGCGGCTTCCCCTTACTCCGACTTGTCGATGTTCCAGAAGAGTGGCGTTGCCGGGCCGTCGAGCACGCCAGTGAGCGATTTCCGCCAGGCGCTCGGGATCAGGAATTGCCCAAGCGGGACGTAGATCACCTGGTCATAGGCTTCCTTCTGGATGTCGGCGGCGAGCTTCTTCTGCTCCTCCGGCGAGGACGACCGCGCATAGGCATCCTTCAACTGTTCGATCTTGGCGTCTTCGGCCCAGCCGAACCAGCCACCGTTCTTGCCTCGCCCGCCGATCGAGAAATTGACCACGGGGTTCATCACGTCGGCGGCGACCCAGTTGGTGAAGAACATGTTCCAGCCGCCCTCCTTCACCGGCTTCTGGCTGGTGCGGCGGCTCACCACCGTCTGCCAGTCGGTCGCCTGCACGTCGACCTTGAAGCCGGCGTCACGAAGCTGCTGCGCGGCGACGATCGGCTGCGCCTTCAAGGTCACGACATCGCCGGGCGCCATGATCACGACCGGCGTGCCGTCATAGCCGGATTCGGCGAGCGCTTTCTTCGCCTCCGCCATGCTGCCGCCCTTTATCAGCGAACCCGAACCCGCATCGGTCGCCAGCGGCGTGTCGCAGATGAAAAACGCACCACAGGTCTGGTAATATTTCGGATTGCCGACCAGCGCATCGAGCACATCCTTCTGGTTCATCGCCAGCAAGGCGGCGCGGCGAACCTTGACGTTGTCGAACGGCGGCAGAAGGAAATTCATCCGTCCGAGCGTCTGGAAGCCGAATTTGTTCAGCGTCTCGACCTTCAGGTCGGGATTTGCCTCCAGCAGCGGCATCAGGTCGAACGGTGGATTCTCCATGAAGTCGATATCACCCGACTGGAGCGCGTTCACCGCGGTCTGCGCATCCGCCATCGTGATCCATTCGACGCGGTCGACCTTCACCACCTTGCCGCCGGCAGTCCAGCTTGCCGGCTCCTTGCGCGGCACATAATCGGCGTTCTTCTCATAGACCGCCTTCACGCCGGGCTGAAACTCGGCCTTGACGAATTTGAACGGGCCGGAGCCGATCTGCTCCGGAATTTGCTGACCCGCCGGCGTTTCGGCGAGCCGCTTGGGCATCATGAACGGCACATAGGACGACGGCTTGCCGATCGATTCCAGCACCAGACCGTAAGGCTCCTTGAGTTTCAGCGTGATGGTCTTGATGTCAGTGGCCTCGATGCTGGCGGTGAAATCCATCAGCTTCTGGCCCATATTGTCGTTCTTGCCCCAGCGCTTCAGCGAGGCCACGCAATCTTCTGCCGTCACCGGCGTGCCGTCATGCCATTTGAGGCCATCGCGCAGCGTGAAGGTGTAAGTGAGCTTGTCGTCGGAGATCTTCCAGTCCGCCATCTGCGGCTGGACCTTGAAGTTGGAATCGGTCGCCAGCAGCGTGTCATAGACCATGTAGCCATGATCGCGCGTGATATAGGCGGTGGTGAAACCGGGATCGATGGTGCGGAGGTCGGAATGCATCACCGCAGTGATGGTCTTGCCGGCCGCGAATGCCTGCGAAGTCAGCGCGGCCGAGAGCGCCAAGACTGAAAGCGCCAGGACCGGGAGGGTTACCGACAGGGCTGAAGCCAGCTTTTGATGCTTCCAGCGCGAGAAATGGAACATGCGATGTCTCCTGACGTGAAACTGGTCAAAGCCCGCTGATTGATTATGCATCTAGTTCGTTATTTGGGCGAACTAACACGCTGTAAATCTTGGCTATTTGAGCCTTGCACCAAGCGCGGTGCCCGTCAATCGCGATTTGACTGATCCGACCCATGCAAGTTTCGCGCTAATCTTTCCCTTTACAAATTCTTCGCCGATCTCTCTCGTAAGCCGCGCCAGACAAATATCGTGTGTTTACAAGTCGAGAGAGCCTTCGATGAATCCCGCCAACCTTCCCTTTGATTCCGATGCGATGTTGCAGGGCCTGCGCGGCTGGGTGGAATGCGAGAGCCCGACCTGGGATGCCGCCGCGGTCGACCGCATGCTCAATCTTGCCGCGCGCGACATGGCGATCATGGGCGCGACAATCGAACGCATCGCCGGGCGGCAGGGATTTGGCGGCTGCGTCCGCGCGCGCTTTCCACATCCCAGGCAAGGCGAGCCGGGTATCCTGATCGCCGGGCATTTCGACACCGTGCATCCCGTCGGCACGCTCGAGAAACTGGCGTTCCGCCGCGAGGGCGACAAATGTTTCGGCCCCGGCATCTACGACATGAAGGGCGGCAGCTACCTGTCGCTCGAAGCCATCCGGCAACTGGCCCGCGCGTCCTTCACCACGCCCCTGCCGATCACGGTTCTGTTCACGCCCGATGAAGAGGTCGGCACGCCCTCGACGCGAGACATCATCGAGGCGGAGGCCGCACGCAACAAATATGTGCTGGTGCCGGAACCGGGCCGCGCCAATAACGGCGTGGTCACCGGACGTTATGCGATCGCGCGTTTCAACCTCGAAGCCACCGGCAAGCCGAGCCACGCCGGCGCCAACCTTTCCTCCGGTCGTTCGGCGATCCGGGAAATGGCGCGGCGGATCATCGAGATCGATGCGATGACGACGGAGGACTGCACCTTCTCGGTCGGCATCGTGCACGGCGGCCAATGGGTCAATTGCGTTGCCACCATCTGCACCGGCGAGGCGCTGAGCATGGCCAAACGCCAAGCCGACCTCGACCGCGGCGTCGAGCGGATGCTGGCTTTGTCGGGCACCGCCAACGACGTGACGTTCAAGGTGACACGCGGGGTCACCCGCCCGGTGTGGGAGCCGAACGCCGGCACCATGGCGCTCTACGAGAAGGCGCGCGAGCTCGCAAACCAGATCGGCATGGAGCTGCCGCATGGCAGCGCCGGCGGCGGCTCGGACGCCAACTTCACCGGTGCGATGGGAATTCCGACGCTGGATGGCCTCGGGCCACGCGGCGCCGATCCGCACACGCTCAACGAACACATCGTGGTCGAAAGCCTCGCCGAACGTGGCCGCCTGATGGCGGGACTATTGGCAACGCTGGAGTGAAATCCGCGCCATGCCGAAAGCGCCCAACCATTCTCGCGCCATCCCGTTCAAGGCCATTCGCGCCCGGGCCGAGAAACGCAAGGGCGGGCCCGAGGCATTGAAAAAACTGCTGCCACGCAAGCCGGACGCAAAAGCGTTGGCAAAACTTTCGGACGACCGAATTCTTGCCGAGATGACCCAGCGGGTGTTTTCCGCAGGTTTTGCCTGGAGCGTGATCGAAGCGAAATGGCCAGGATTCGAAAAGGCGTTCCTCGGCTTCAAGCCCGCCAAATTGATCTTTCAGCCCGATGATTATTGGGACGGCCTGCTGAAGGACACGCGCATCGTTCGCAATGGCGCAAAGATCTCCTCGGTGCGCGAGAATGCCGCCTTTGTGCAGGAGATCGCGAAGGAGCATGGCTCCTTCGGCAAGTTCCTGACAACGTGGCCCTCCTCCGACGAAGTCGGGCTATTGGACCTGCTTGCCAAGCGCGGCAGCCGGCTGGGCGGCAATACCGGGCAGATGTTTTTGCGCTTCGTCGGCTGGGACGGATTTGTGACCTCGCAGGACGTGGTAGCGTGCCTGCGCGAGGCGGGGCTGGATATCGCGACTGAAGTGAAATCGAAGGGCGACCTCGCCAAGGTGCAGGCGCAGTTCAACGCCTGGGCGACCGAGACGGGATTGCCTTATGTGCATCTGTCGCGCATCTGCGCCATGTCGGTCGGCGAGAACCACTCGGCCTGACCTGCCGAGATTTGCGTCATGCCTGCGTGGCACGGGGTTTGCAGCGTTTCGGACGGCAAAAATCTGCCGAAATCCGTAAAACGTTGGATTTGTAATGAAATGCAAATGCATTCACACTTGTGTGTTGGAAGCCTGAGTTTTTGCTGAGGCACTGACGTCACCATGCTCGGATACCTGCTTCGCCGCGTGCTTGCCGCCATCCCCGTGATGGGCGTCGTCGCGCTGTTCGTGTTCCTCTTGCTGCGGCTTACCCCCGGCGATCCTGCCGCGATCCTGGCCGGCGACAATGCAACCCCCGAACAGCTCGAGCGTATCCGCGTCTCGCTCGGATTGCACGAACCACTCTACACCCAGTTCTTCACCTGGGTCGGAAAACTCCTGCACGGCGATCTCGGGGTGTCGCTGATCTCGAACGTGCCGGTGCTCCAGATGATCGGCCAGCGTGTCGAGCCTTCGATCTCGATCGCGCTGTCGACCATCATCCTTTCGATCCTGATTGCCGTGCCGCTCGGCGTCATCGCGGCATGGCAGCACGGCACCTGGATCGACCGCTTCGTGATGGGCCTGTCGGTGCTCGGCTTTTCGGTGCCGGTATTCGTGATCGGCTATCTGCTGATCCAGATTTTCGCCCTCGACCTGCGCTGGCTGCCGGTGCAGGGTTTTCGCAGCATCTCGTCCGGCTTCGGTCCGTTCCTCGAGCGCATCATTCTGCCGACCTTCACCCTGTCCTTTATCTATGTCGCCCTGATCGCCCGCATGACGCGTGCCTCGATGCTGGACGTGCTCGGCGAGGACTATGTCCGCACCGCGCGCGCCAAGGGCATCGGCGAGGTCGCCGTGCTGCTGCGCCATGCCCTGCGCAACGCCGCCGTGCCCGTGATCACCGTGATCGGCAATGGCTTCGCGCTGCTGATCTCGGGCGTCGTCGTTACCGAAAGCGTGTTCAATCTGCCGGGCGTCGGACGCCTCACCGTCGATGCCGTGCTGGCGCGCGACTATCCCGTGATTCAGGCAATGATCCTGTTGACCTCGCTGATCTATGTGATGGTCAATCTGCTGATCGACGTCGCCTACACCGTGCTCGATCCCAGAATTCGCTACTGAGGCACTGATGGCGATCGAAACCCTTCCCGAACCGTCGATCCCGATCAGCACGCCGCTGCGGCCGCGGCTCGGATTTCTCACGGCGACGCCGATCATCGCGGTCGCCACGATCTTACTGTCGCTGGTCATCGCGATCGCCGTGCTGGCGCCGCTGATCGCGCCGCATGATCCGCTGCTGCTGGCGCCGGCGCAGCGGCTGAAACCGTCCAGCGCGCAATTTTTGCTGGGCACTGACGGCTACGGCCGCGACCTCCTGTCACGCATCATCTATGGCGGTCGCATTTCGCTGCTGATCGGGATTGGCACCGCGATCCTGGCGATCGGCATTGGGCTCGTGATCGGCCTCGTCTCCGGCTTCTTCAAATGGGTCGACGCCGTGATGATGCGGGTGATGGACGGACTGATGGCAATCCCGAGTGTCCTGCTGGCGATCGCAGTGGTGTCGCTGTCGGGCGCAAGTCCCGCAACCGTGCTGGTCGCGATCACAATCCCCGAAATTCCCCGCGTGGCGCGGCTGGTGCGCTCGGTCGTGCTCTCGGCGCGGGAAGAACCCTATGTGGAAGCCGCGATCTCGCTCGGTTCAAGCCTGCCCAAGATCATGTGGCGGCATCTGATGCCGAATACGGTCGCGCCGCTGATCGTGCAAGGCACCTACGTCTGCGCTTCCGCCATCCTCACCGAGGCGATCCTGTCGTTCCTCGGCGCCGGCATCAGCACGGAAACGCCGACCTGGGGCAACATCATGGCCGAGGGGCGCGCCTATTTTCAGATCAAGCCGTCATTGATCTTCTGGCCGGGACTGTTGCTGTCGGTTGCGATCCTCAGCGTCAATCTGATCGGCGATGCCGCACGCGACGCGCTCGATCCGCGCATGAAGCAGCGGGAGAGCGGCAAGTGAGCGTGGTGCTCGACATCAATGACCTTATCGTCTCCCTCGGCAACGACGCGAAGGCGCCGCGCATCCTCGACGGCGTCTCCTTGCAGGTCGCAGAATCCGAGACGCTGTGCCTGGTCGGCGAAAGCGGATCCGGCAAATCAGTGACCTCGCTGACTGTGATGGGACTGTTGCAAAAGGGCTCTCTGGTGCCCTCCGGCGGCAGCGTCAGGCTGGTCGGCGAAGAACTGCTCGCCGCGAGCGACCGCCGCTTGCGGCAATTGCGCGCCACTACCATGGCGATGATTTTCCAGGAGCCGATGACGGCGCTCAATCCGGTGGTGCCGGTCGGCCGTCAGATCGACGAGGTGCTGTGCGCCCACACCGATCTCGACGCGCGCGCCAGGAAGACGCGCATCCTCGAGATGATGGAGCAGGTGCGGTTGCCGGAGGTCGAACGCATCTTCGCCTCCTACCCGCACCGGCTCTCGGGCGGGCAGCGCCAGCGCATCATGATCGCGATGGCACTGGTGCTCGAACCTAAATTGTTGATCGCCGATGAACCGACCACCGCGCTCGACGTCACCACACAGAAGCAGATCCTCACCCTGATCCGCGACCTGCAACGCGATCACGGCACCGCGGTGCTGTTCATCACCCACGACATGGGCGTGGTCGCCGAGATCGCCGATCGAGTTGCCGTCATGCGTCAGGGGCGACTGGTCGAGACCGGCGCGCTCGATACCATCCTGCGCCGGCCTGCGATGGAATATACCCGCAACCTGCTCTCTTCGGTGCCGAGCCTGGTGCCCCGCGCGCCGCGCGCCGATTCGACAGAGCCAGTGGTGCTGGAGGCCAACGAGCTCGGCAAGGTCTATCGCGAGCGCTCGCTGTTCGGCAAAACCCGCGAGGTCGCGGCCGCCAAGGACGTGACGCTGACCCTGCGCAAGGGCCGCACTCTCGGCATCGTCGGCGAAAGCGGATCCGGCAAATCGACGGTGGCGCGCTGCATCGTCCGCCTGATCGATCCGACATCGGGCGGCGTTCGCCTTGGGGGCAGAGAAATCTCCGAGCTGTCGCGCCGGCTTCTGCAACCGCACCGCAAGAAAATCCAGATCATTTTCCAGGACCCTTATCGTTCGCTCAATCCGCGCATCTCGATCGGCGAGACCATCGCGGAGGGCCCGATCAATTACGGCATGCCGCGCGCGCAAGCTCTGGAGAAGGCGCGCGAGCTGTTGGAACTGGTCGACCTGCCGCCGGATGCGATCTCGCGCTATCCGCATCAATTCTCCGGCGGCCAGCGCCAGCGCATCGCGATTGCCCGCGCGCTCGCGCTTGATCCCGACGTGCTGGTGGCGGATGAAGCGGTTTCCGCGCTCGACGTGTCGGTGCAGGCGCAGGTGTTGGAGCTGCTCGACGAAATCCAGAATAGGCTCGGCATCGCGCTGTTGTTCATCACCCACGATCTGCGCGTCGCCGCGCAAATCTGCGACGATGTCGCCGTGATGCAGCACGGCCGGATCGTGGAACAGGGTCCGGCCGCGCAAGTGCTTGCCGATCCGAAAGAGGCCTATACCCGCGCGCTGCTTGAAGCGGCGCCCGGACGCGGCTGGGATTTCGCCAATTTTCGGCCGGTTTCTCCGAGCGCGGTTGCAAACTGATGCAGCCTTCCTGACGTTGCGGCGCAACGTCATCCGCACGCCCACGCGGCATGCAAAACGGAATTGCTTCACTGCTTGCACTTCCGATCACGCCTCGTCTAACGTCGCGGACAACATGCACTGGCTGAGACCTTGATAGATGACACGCATCGCCGTCGGCGGTTTCCTGCACGAGACCAACACATTTGCGCCGACCAAGGCGAGCTATGACGACTTCGTGCATGGCGGCGGCTGGCCCTCGATGGCCAAAGGCGCCGATGTGCTGAAAGTCATGCGCAATATCAATGTCGGTTTGGCCGGCTTCGTGGAAGCGGCGGAAACCAACGACTGGGAACTGGTCCCGACCATTTCATGCGCCGCGAGCCCGTCGGCGCATGTGACCGAGGATGCTTACGAGCGCATCGTGAAAATGATGATCGACGGCATCAAGGCGGCGGGGCCGTTCGATGCCGTCTATCTCGACCTGCATGGCGCCATGGTCGCAGAACATCTCGACGACGGCGAAGGCGAAGTCCTGGCGCGTGTACGCAAGGTGATCGGCAAGGACTTGCCGCTGATTGCAAGCCTCGACCTGCACGCCAATGTGACACCCGAGATGATCGCCCACGCCGATGCGCTGGTCGCCTATCGCACCTATCCCCATGTGGATATGGCCGACACCGGCCGCGCTGCCGCCGAACATCTGGCGCGGCTATTGAAAACCAAACAGCGCTTTGCAAAAGCGTTCCGTCAATTGCCGTTCCTGATTCCGATCAGTTGGCAATGCACCAACGACCAGCCCACCAAAGCCATCTACCAGAAGCTTGCCGCCCTCCAGAGCGAAGCCGTGCCGACGCTGTCGTTTGCGCCGGGCTTTCCGGCAGCCGACTTTGTCCATTGCGGGCCGAGCGTGTTCGCCTATGGCAGGACGCAGCAAGATGCAGATGCCGCCGTGGACAAGATCGCCGCCCTGATCGAAAACCACGAGGACGATTTCGACGGCCGCATCTATTCCCCTGACGAAGGCGTGCGCCTTGCGATGGAGCTGGCCAAAACCGCAAGGAAGCCGATCGTCATCGC
>Ga0070717_10001689_pt1 | contig 15361 bp, 18 predicted proteins | sample LARL113metaG_FD_71366 | JGI IMG/M metagenome (GOLD analysis project Ga0070717, IMG submission 71366) | Corn, switchgrass and miscanthus rhizosphere microbial communities from Kellogg Biological Station, Michigan, USA - LAR L11-3 metaG | ecosystem: Host-associated > Plants > Roots > Rhizosphere ... | reverse complement strand
TTTTTGCGTGTCCCGATGTAGTTGAAGGCTCGATTGCGATAAACTCGGCCACCGTAGTTGAGGAACTGGCCAGCAGGACAGATGTAGCGATTGTTTTCCGGCTCGTACGTGAAACGCTCCGGGCCGAAGAAGGGGCTCCTCTTTCGGTGGATACTGTCACGAGTCCGCATGTAGGGAGTGATGCTGCGATCGGCTAGCCATTGCAGGAACTCTCCATTCCCGTAGGTTGTGTCAGCCGCTACCGATTCTGGCTCTCGTCCTTGCCATTGCGTGAAACGAGTGAGCATGTGCTGCGCGGCCACCGTCTCCTGACTCATCCGTGCTGCCGTCGCTTGCACCCCGACAATCACACAACTGTGATTGTCGATCAGATAGTTGTCGTAGTACCCCAGTCGGGCCGGCGTCCCACCCTTGGTGGCGTAGGTGGAGTCGGGATCGGTGGTTGATACCTGGTCTTGCTCATGCACCGGCTCTTCGGTGGGATTCTGCTGCTCCAGTTCAACCAGGTACTGGCGCACAGTTTGGTTCACCTGCGCAACTTCGGCTAACTGCTCGCGCGGAATCCGGCTTTCCTTCGCCGCATTGGCCTCCACCAAACTGCCATCGACCGACAGATGCTTGCCCTGCACCAACCCCACTTCCACACACTGCTTCACGATCTGCTCAAACAACTCCTCGAACAGCTTCGACTCCTGAAACCGTCCGTGCCGATTCTTGGAGAACGTGGAGTGATGGGGGATCTCCTGATCGAAACCCAAACCGGTGAACCAGCGCCACGCCAGGTGCATGCGCAGTTCTTCCACCAGCTTCCGCTCACTGGTGATGCCGTACAAATAGCCGATCAACAGCATACGCAGCAGGAGTTCGGGATCGACCGAAGGGCGACCCGTCTCGCTGTAGCTGGCTCTCAGATGCTCGCGCACAAACTCAAAACTGATGTGCTTTTCGATCCGCCGCAGCAGATGGTTCTCGGGAATCTGATCTTCCAGGCGGAAGTAGTAGAACAGTGCTTCGGAGCGGTCGTGTTGCCCCATCATGATCAGCAGGCCTCCGACGATCAGAATCCAACAGAGCATGGGCGAATGCTTTTTTCTAACATGCTTCTGCTGAATCTCAGCCTGCTAATCGACTTGACTTTTTCAACACCCACAACCCGATTACACTCATCATCTGCTTTATTCGACCCGGCGGGGAAAGAACTGCCAAGATCGCCACTGAGACTCTGTCTTTAGTCTAGGCTGCAAGCTTTCGCATGATCGCGTCTATGTGGGTACGTGCCCCGTCGATATGAGGGAAGTCAGTGTTCTCTGGATTGAAAACAAACGAGAGATCGGTGCCAGCCAGGAGAATCGCATCGAGTTGTTCTCGGTCAATTAGAGTGTGCGCCAGACCGCGCAAGCGTGCGAAATCTTCCGTAGAGGCTCCCTCTTCCTGCACGATACGCCTATAGGTGCCGTCGAGCACATCGACTTCCGTCGAACTCGGCGTGACGACGTCAACGTTTCGGAGCCTGCCGAACAGTTTGGTCTCAACTGTGACACGCGCCCCAAAGATAGCGACGCGCTGAAGTTTCCGGCGCCCGATTTCCGCAACAAGGGCATCAAGTACATCGATAAGGGGAATTGGAGTCAGTTCAGCCAACTCTTGCGCGCAAACCTGAGGTGCGAAGGCAGGGACCGTTCCGATCTGCGCCCCGCCGGCCGCCAGCTGACTGAGCAACTCAGCCAAATATGCTGCAAGCTTCCGCGTTTCGCGGGCTGCAGCATGACTCATAACGCGGCGAACGTCAGCGTGAACCATTAAAATGCTAGGAGAGACACCGCGGGCGAGGTGAGCCTTAACCAGGGCTCTGACCGGGGCAGTCAATCTGGATATCGCGGTAACCGCCGACAGCCAGTTTCTGTACTCCCTGAATTCCGGCAACGGCACAATTGGCGTTTTCGCAATTGAGCAAGAAGGCGGGGCGCTAGTCAACCTGAGTGAAGACCCCGTCATCTCGGCTAAAGCCGGATTCAACGGCATCGCCGCGTTTTAACTTCTGCCAGATCGTGAGTTGCGGCTGACACCGCAACTCACGTTTTTCCTATTCGCGAAGGATGACGAAGCATCCCAACCAGATCTTTTTGCGAGACGAACTTCTAAATGAAGTTTGGGGCTATCAGAATTATCAGTGTACTCGAACCGTTGACAACCATATCCTGAAACTCCGCAAACCGTTGGAGAATAATCCGGGAAAGCCGCGCCACTCGTTGACTATAGATACACTTGGCTAAGAGTCCGCGCCATGAACTATGAACAAAATGCCAAGACGATCTATCGAGCAGGCATTCTTTCTATAAGCGACTTTATGAACCGGCGCCCTTTAGTAGTCCAGCAAGATTGTCCATGTCGTTTGCCGACACATCCCCCACCAGGCAATACCAAAGTCCCGCATGGCTCCAGCTTTCAACGTTAAACGAGAACTCCTTGACCGGTTTAGAGCGTTCCTCTCCGTCGCCCGGTAAGGCCCGTTCCGGAAAGATGAATACGGAAATTTCGTGTTTCCGCACCTTATAGATCAGATGCGCACCGGGAGTTTGCCCAAGGTATGTTACCCGGCCACCCATCAGGGAAAATTCGGAGTCGTGCAGCTCAGGCAGATCGAAAGTGAACGGAATCTTCCCCTCGAACCATGGCTTTACGGTGTGTTTATCAGTGGAGAGTACGTCAACAGGCGATAAACTCGCCAAGGTTGCAACGTGCAGGTCCGTCAGCTCGCCATAGACCGTGCGATCCTGGTCGGAACGAGAGCGGCCCCGATACGTAACAGCTAAACCCGTAGCGAATATCAAAGCTAGTGCGGCGGCCAAGACCCAATTCCAACCTAGTATCCTGCGAGTTGGTTTCGCCGCAATTCTCCGGTACACCTCTTGCCGGAACTCAGCACGCGGCACAAACCGCTTTCCAGCGGTCTGCACATAGCGCTTCAGCTGCACTCGAACCAGGGCGTCGGCTGCGCAGGACGCACAATTCCGTACGTGAGCGTCGAAATCGTGCATTTGTTCCGACGGGAGTTCACCATCAAGGTAGATGTCGAGTTGTGTCTTCCATCTTTCGCATACCATTGACCGTTCCTCCTTCTAGTTTCCGCCGCACGAGCTCTGTCAAAGTGTTTCTGGCGCGCGATAACCGCGACATGACGGTTCCTACTGGAATCGAGAGTGTTTCAGCAATCTCGCGGTACGACATCTCTTCCAGATCGCAAAGGAGCAGAACCTCGCGGTAATGCAGTGGCAGCTCCTCGATCGCGTTTTGTATGAGTTGCCAATTCGAGCGTTCAATCAGCATCGCCTCCGGGGTTTCTCGCTCAATCGGCAGTTCAAGGCTGTCCTGCTCCGGTTCCAGAGGCACCGTCATGGTTGCCTTCAGTCCGGTCCGCGAAGTCAAGAAAGTATTGCGCAAAATCCGGTACATCCACCCACGGAAGTTAGTTCCAAGCTGGAACGACGCAAACCCCCGCAAAGCCTTGGTGTAGGTCTCCTGCACCAGATCCTCTGCCTCGCTGCGATCCCGAGTCAGCCAATGTGCGAAATTGTAAAGCTGGTCGAAGAGTGGGACCGCCAATTCTTCGAACGAGACAGGTTTAAACTCCGCGGCAGACATGTGCACAAATATGTAAACTGCGTGCCAGCAGGTTTATTCCCGAAGAACAGGGATAATCTTGCAAACAACGAGGCCAGTCCAGGCGAGCACGTACCGTGCAATACCCCACCCAACGGTTGCCAATACCTAATTTTCAAGACATAACATCCTGCTCTTGCTCGCCGCTAAATCGATGCTAGGGGCAGGCCGGCGCTGAGCATTCTGCGAGATTTTCAGCCTTCATGGAATAAACCTCCGACGAGTCCAGTTGCAAACGGCAGGGGTGGAGCTGGAGAACCCATTCTCTCGCCGCCAGTACCCCAATTTCGAACAAGAACGGAGCAAAGGCAAATGCGGAAGATGTTAGTTGTCGCTGCGTTCATGTGCGCGAGTCTTCGAGCCCAGGTCCCATCTGGCTCGGTGACAAGGCATGAACAGTCCCCCACAAATGCAAATCAGTCTGTCAATCCAGTTATCGAGTGGAATAGAACCCTTCTGGTCATTGTGCGAACTCCCGGTGCCCAGCCGGCCACGATTCATTCGACGCGGAGCTTTGCAATTCTCCACGCCGCGATCTTCGACTCTATCAACAATATTGTCGGACGCTTCACTCCCTATCTCGTTCGCCTCCCAGACGTCTCGCCGCACACTTCTCAAGTGGCCGCAGCCGACCAGGCGGCGCACGCCGTACTGCTGGCTCTGTATCCCGCCTTTCAGACAAGCCTCGACGGAGAACTTCAGCAGGATTTGGCTCAGATCCCTGACGGGAAACCAAAGAGTGATGGCATCGCCGTAGGACAGACGGTGGCTGCCGAGATTTTGGCATTCCGTGCGAACGATGGCTCAGGCGTTACGCCTCCGCCGTTCAAGTCCAAGAATGTTCCAGGATTTTATCGGCCGACACCACCGGACTTTACGCCGGCCGACTTCACCCAGTGGGGCGATGTCACTACCTTTGCGATCGTCAATGCGCGCGAATTCCTTCCTGATCCACCGCCAGCTCTGACCGACAAGGAATACATTGAAGATCTCGCTGAAGTGCGAAGCATAGGCGAGATCGACAGCACAACACGCACTGCAGAGCAAACACTCATCGGACAGTTCTGGGCTGGAAAGATTCAGAACTACTGGAACGAGATCACCCAAACGGCGACCATTGCGCACAATCTGAACCTCGAGCAGAGCGCACGCCTTTTTGCCCTGGTGAATTTTGGCATGGCCGACGCGACGATCTCTTTCTTCGAAGCCAAGTATGTCTATCACTTCTGGCGCCCGGTGACTCCGGCGGAGCTTACTGATTCCGATTGGCTTCCCTTGTCGACCAAAACCGCACCGGACCCTTCCTATCCCGGTGCGCATAGTGCCACCAGCGGTGCAGCCGCAACAATGTTGGCGTTTTATTTCGGAGACAAATTCACTTTCGATGTCACATCGGAGGTCCTGCCGGGCGTCACGCGGCACTTTACTAGGTTTTCTGCTGCGAAGCGGGAAGCAGGTTTGAGCCGAATCTACGCCGGGCAGCACTTCCGCTTTGATCATCTAGCAGGTCTGCGCCTCGGCAGGCAGGTGTCCAGATCAATCGAGGAGACTACTTTGCGTCCGGAGTAACGCAGAACAGTTTACCCAAAAACGATCGCGAGGCGAACCGGCGGCCTATTTGGCCCGCCGGTTCGTTGGCGTCAGCAACCAGTATCACCGGGAAAGAAAACAAAGCCCGCAGGAATCACTGGCTTACGTGCGGCAGGTTGCTGATCCGTGACTATTGCGGGATCGCTTCGATCAAACTCTGCGGAGCCATAGTGGCAACAATTCTAGACATCCTGAAACCCGCGGCTGCGAGTAACGTGCGGAACTCAGTTCGGTTTCGCTCTCGTCCCGAACTCATGGCCAACATGTTCAGGTCGAGAATCTTGCTGAAGTGCTTTGAGTCATTTTCCGGCACCACAGTTTCCAGCAAAACTAACCGCCCAGTGGTAGAGACTGCCTCACGGCAGTTTCTCAGGATGGTTACAACGCGCTCATCGTCCCAATCGTGGACCACGCCACAGAGAAAGTACAAATCTCCACCCTGCGGAATCGAAGCGAAGAAATCGCCAGCCACATACGAACAACGACGGGGCTTCAAACCCGCTCGCAGGCGGTCTCGCTCAATCGTCGCGGCGCTGTCGAAAACCGTGCCTTGGATCTCAGGATAGATCTCAAGTATTGTCTCTAGGAATCTGCCGTTGCCTCCTCCAACGTCCACAATGGAAGAGACACGGCCGAGATCATAAGCAAAGACAACTCCGTAGGCTAGCATCCTGGCCAGGTTCGCCATGCCCTCATTGAATGAATTTGCAGCATCGGCATTTTGGCTCAGATATTCGAACAAGCCTGCACCGAAAACTTGGTCGAAGGCGGGAGAACCGGTTTGAACTGCGTGCAGGAGGGCTCCGCATGCCTGGTAGTGAATTTCGCCGAGCGTAACTATGATCGCCTTTAAAGATCCTGGAATGTCTGCTCGGAGATGTTCGCCGAGTGGCAAGAGGGAGAAATACTCGTCGGTGGTCCGCGCGAAGATGCCCAAACTGGAAAGGGCGCGCATCAATCGGAAAAGCAAGCCTACATCAGCACCCACAATTTCAGCGATTTCACTGCACTTAAGCGGCCGGTCTTTCAACAAGTCGGCGATCCCGAGTTTGGCTCCGACGTAGATTGCCTGAGATGTCCAATACGAACTTGCCATTTGAAACAGCATCGGCGGAAATTGGCCGTCGATTCTAGGTTTGGGGCTCCACCCAGGGAACAATCGACTTTTGAGAAGCTGCGAAAGTTCTGGCCAGGAGTTTGTTTTCCACGTTCGGGAGAGAACACGAAAAAAGGGCTTAAGAGCGATTCGAGCTGACATCTGATTGCGGCCGAGTGTTCGAACACGGGTTTCTGATTTCATTCTTTAATTGCACGTCGCGGATCTGGAGTGACTGCCCTCACTTTAGGTCGTAACATTGATGCCACTCAGAAACCCTCCCAAATGGGCAGTCGCCATCACCGCCAGCAGGGTGACGGCTTCGATTGCAAAGCGATAGGCAGGCGGTTCGTCGTTTCGTTTACGAGGGCGGAAATGAAGCCACCACACGAGACAAATTAGCGCGCCTGACAGACTGCCCAGCACCAAGTGTAGAAGCAGGTTGCCTTTCAGTTTCTGGCCTTCGAGTTGCAATTGCCATGCGAGGACTCCGGTGACGATGACTGGAATTGTCGCTAGTGCAGCCACCAGCAGGTTGTAGTACGCGGCATCTGCGAAGCTGCGCCGCTTGGTCCAGTGCGCGATGACATCAAACGCGACGGCCGTGATGAACAGCGCGATCGGAAAGTGGATGAGGACTACGTGTTGAGCGTGTTTGGCAAATATTGCCGTTCTGAAGTCAAAAGGGCTCGGACGCACTAGACTGAGTAATGTCATTTAGAAGGCCTCTGGGATGTTAAACTTTGCGGCTGTCTGAATTATTCCCTTTTAGTGTGCGCACGACGGGTTGAGCGGGCATGCCTCTGTGCTGGATCGCCATACCACCTTAGCAACGCAAGCTCCGCAGCCATGCCGCGACCGAGCGCGATCATGACTCCCCAATCACCGGCTAGTGGTTCTCCACTCCGCACAATTTCGTCAAGAACGAACATCACCGTAGGCGAGGACATGTTTCCGTAGTTCCTTAGAACCGACCTGGAAAAACGCAGTTGAGAATCGTTCATTCCGAAATGTTTCTGCACGTGGTCAATCACTTTGCGGCCACCGGGATGAACAACCCAGAACCGAATCTGCGATTGGGAAAGACCATGTCGCTGAAACAACGGGTGCGGCCCCTTCTCAATCATTGGCCCCGCCAGGCGCTGGATGGCCTCTCCCAGGACAATTCGTAGTTTTCCATCCCTTTGTTGGAGCCCGACCTCGTCAATTCGCTTGGAGTCGATAAAGGCTTCGAAGTCAGTAATCCTGGTATAGGCCCTATTCGGACCTGGCGCTCCAGACAAGACAAAGGCAGCAGCCCCGTCGGCACAGATTGCGTTGCCGATTACCGTTTCCAGAGTTCTGTCGACGTAGTAACACGCGGAACAGATTTCGAACGGGAGCATCAAGGCGTGCCGCCCTGGGTTGGCCCGAACAAAATCCGTTGCGCGTTGAAGAGTGGGAACGGCACCAGCACACCACAGTCCGACGATCGACGGTCTCTGAACGCTGCTGTTGGAACCCATGTGTGCAATGAGACGACTACTCAGGTCAGGACAGACGTAGCCCGTACATGTACAAACGGCAAGGAAACCTACGTCTTGAGCTGAAGAATTGCCAGACTTCAAACAATCTAGAATCGCGCGACAGCCGGTACGCAATGCACCACGCAGGTAACGCTGATTGAGTTGATCGGAGCCTTCGTTCCGATTGAGGTTGCCTTCGAAGTATAAATGCCGAAAGTCTATATCGCTGTTCAGAAAAATCTTGTGGATGCGCTCGCTTTCATAGCCAGTTGCGCAAAAGCTCTGCTCTTGCGTGAGGCGCAGCGGGGGGTTTGCTTTTCCGATTCCGGTGATGCGTGGTTGGTTCAATCGTCTTCACTCAATTCAGAAGGAGATTCAGGTTTCCCTGGATGTTTGTCGTCAAGTACTTCACCAAGTTGGGATTTGAGAGCTTCGGTAGTTTCTTCGAATCGAGCTTTTGCTCGCGCCATGTGCCCGATCATTGTGTGCAATCGTTTCGGGCCAAGGACAATAACTCCGAGCGCCACAAAGAAGAAGATTTCTGTTCCAAAGCCCATCCCCTAATCCTTGGAGGCGCTCTCGGAGGCAGAACCGGCTAAGTTAGGTGTTGGCTTTTCTTCTTCTGGCCTCATGGCTGATTTAAAACCACGAATGCTCTCTCCCAGTCCTTTGCCCAGCTCCGGGAGTTTCTTTGGCCCGAATACGAGCAGGGCGAGCCCGAAAATAACCAGCAAATGCATCGGCTGAAACAATCCTTCAAGCATGTAGCCTCCTTGTATGCAACGAGAGTGATGAGTGGTGCACGCAGGGCTGCCCCGCAATAGCAGCCCTGCGCCGATCAACGGCTGACTGAATCAGAACCCTCCGCGGACTGAATCAGCTTCGACCGCTAGCCGGTTCACTAGGTCGAAGAACGCCGTCGACTGCCCGAGGAAGAGCAGGTCGTCGGTAAACGCCCTGATGGTCGCTACCGCGCCTCCATTTTCAGTTGACGTCGGCCTGATCACCGAGCACTCGGGCAGGTTCTTGCTGATGAATGTGCAGGGTTCGGCCAAGATCAGGTTGGTTTGATCGAGTTCCGAGTTGAGAGCATTCAGATCTGGAAACGTCAGTCCAGTTTGCGGATCCGTCACACCCGCCAGTGGCTGGGCGACCGCGTTGCCTGCCTTGTCGTGCCATAATCCGAAGTGATCGATTTCTACTCCGCCTATGCTAACCAGGATTCGCAACACCTCGGGATCCGTCGCCTTGAAAGCCAGCGTAGGGTAGAGGCTCGCACCACCTTGCTCGATGAATGCAAAGTGGAACCCTGCCGTGTTTGCAATAGCCTGCATGCGAGCCTCTTGGGGGGTGGCTGGGGGGATTGGTTGTGCTTGATCCGGCGGCGTGTCGGTGTCGTTAAGTGGTATTGCCGGTTCGTTGTGGATCGTGAATGGGCCTTTCAACTTCACTCCGAAGTCTGGGTTCTTTCCGCTGCGGTACCGTGTGTACCAACTGAGGTCGACATTCAGCCGCATGAGATTTGTGAGCCGGCCGATATTCTTTGCCCCGGTCGCCTGGCTGCTGGGCAAAGTTCGGAAGGCATCCAGATCGACTGGTTCTTCTCCTCTGGATATCAGGTAGGCATTCAGAAAGGCTGCGTGACTCAGTTCGTCATCAGTGTTGTCGGCAATGTACTGTGCCATGTCCCCATCAAGGTTGCTCAACGCTGCAATGTAAGCTGGGTTCCCGCCCTGGACGCCGCCCAACTCGTTGTATTGTTGCCATAGGTCTGCTTCGATCAACTCGACGGCTGCCGCAAATCGCAAGAGCGCCGCGTCCCCTTTCGGAAGCTTCCCTGTGCGTCGACGCGACTCCTGCGCGAGGCTATCGCGACCCAACACAACGCTCGCCGATAGAGCAGCGCCAGCGAGTCCAATGCTCTTTAGAAAAGAGCGCCGCTGCACCACGCCCTGCCAATGCCGTTGAACTTCTTCATTGTTTGAGGGAGCGCTTGGTTCAGTGGAGGTTTGATTCAACGTTGTCCGTGATAGATTGTCGTCCTTCATGCTTGTACTCCAATTCCTTTGCTGCAGATTTGGTTCACTGGCAGAGAGAACTTCAGGCACTGCCTAGAAATTCCCTGCGTGACAAAGCTTTTACAAATGCCCTCACGTGCCGCCGACAGCAGCGAGCCACTTAGTCCCGGACAGCGGTTTCCGCAGCTTCTCGAGTGCTCGACCGCACATTGGCATTCGTGGGATCCAGCAAATCAACGCGGCCGCCAGTGGCCACAACACGGCCTCGGAGTCAACGAATTCAGTCAGGTAGCCGAAATGAGGCCGCACCGGGCGCTCGCAGGTGCGACGCTCGCCGCCGGAGTTCTGAGCGTGACCATGTCACCGGAACGGGGCTACGTACCATTCGTAATAAGTCCCGATACCGCACATCAGAGCGAGCATCCAAAGCGCCAATTCTATTTGCATCCATCGCTTCCACTGGGTGAGGCGCAAAGATGGAGGAACCAATTTGGTTGCTGCTACAAGCACAATGTATATCCCGAGTAGTTCAGTTGCTGTTCCCAGAGCGGCGTGGACTGCCGCGATTGTGTAGTAACCGGTGTGGAAAACTTTGGGGAGGTGCGGCACGATTTGCAGCCGAAAAGACGGCCACATTTCGAATCCAATCATCCACAGGTTGAGCAGCAGAACGGTCGTTTGGCAGGCGCCGTGAGCTCTGTAACGCTTCCTTCTTGCCAGGATGACTCCCGCGACTAACGCCCCGCCCATGGCGAGTTGCACGATGAGGTTAACGTCCGCCGCGAAGGGAGCGCCGGTGCCAAGGAATCCTCTGACCGGAAGTTGAGTTGTGGCAATCAATCACGCACCCCATGGAGCTATACCATTTTCAATACCCTGCAAAATGCTCTGTACGAATGTTCTCTTCAGGGACAGCGAGCTCTACCAGGGCTTGATGAGCTCCCGCGACCATGCCTGTCGGTCCAGCAACGTAGTAGATCGGGTCGTGCAACTCACTGACATGTTTGGAAAGCAGCTTCCCGTCGATAGGACCGGTTGCCCCTTTCCATCCACCGTGTCCTGGTGCGACGCGAGTGAAAGTTGGGACAAAATGAAAGTTTCGATTTGACATTTCTAAATCCCACAGAGTGTCCATGAATGCGGCGTCTTCAATGTATCGATTCGCGTAGAAGAGAAGGATAGGCGGGTGAGATTTATCGATCGCAGCCGATGAAAGCATACTCAGAAACGGAGCGATCCCGATGCCTCCTGCGACGAGAACCGCCGGCCTTGAAACATCGCTGTGCAGAACCAAAGAGCCCATTGGTCCCCGTATGCTGACTTCGGTGCCGAGAGGCAAGACTGCTAGAGCGCGCTTGAAAGGTGAGTCGCGCATCCGTGTAGCCACCAAAATGTCGGAGGCGAAACACGAACTTGCGATCGAGAGGGTATGCGTGAAGCCGAGCAGTCCATCGCCTGGAACTCTTCGCAGCGCCAAATCAATAAACTGCCCCGGCCGGAACAAAAAATTACGGGGCCTTTGAAACTGGAATGCCAGGGTATCCTTTGCGATCTCGGTGCGACTAAGAAGCCTGCTGGGATAACCGAGAACGGACCGGCCGACTTTGGGCAAGGACTCGAGTTGGAATGACATTGTGCACCTCAATCCTTCTGTGACCTCTGAAAAAGAAAGGCCTTCGAGAGATCAGTTAGGATCTGCCGTTGAAGGCCTTCAGGAGGCGAAACTTGTTTATCGGGAACTAACCCGAATCCGTAACAATGTGTTGTTAGGGCTGCACAATCACTTTGCCGGTCATCTTCGGATGAATCCGACAATAGAAGGGATACTCTCCGGCCGCGGTGAAGTGAAATTCGAACTTGTCGTCCGTATCCAGCGGCGCAGATTTGAATTTCCCCTCAGTGCTGTCGACAGTGTGGGGGATGTCATCATGGTTGATCCATGTGACGGTCGTCCCGACTTTCACAGTGAGTGGCACTGGGCTGTATACAAAGTTATCGATCATCACTTGAGGCGCGGCGTCTGCCCCCGCAGCAGTCCCCACAATCTTGCCGGCACCATTTTCGTGCTGTGCTTGCGAGGCGGTGCTGACCAGGATCATCACTGACGCGATTGCACACAAAACTGCAACGTTCCACTTGAAATTAACGATCTGCTTCAGTTTCAACGGCTGCATAATTTGCTCCTTCGAAAATCTCCTTGAAAATTACTGGGCTGACTGTTTTGGCTTATTCTCCGGAAGTGGCCGACATCGAGCCGTCAAGCGGCGAATCCACAATTGCCAGGCTCTTCCCACTGACCAGATAGTTCACATCCGTAATTCCCAAGACCTTTTTCAGCTGGTCTGCAGGCACCTTCATAGGCCCAGCCGAAGGAGCTTTTCCTGGGGCCGGTTGGGGGAAGGCCGTCGACATCGCGGTATGGAACGAGACCTTTCCTTCGACTTTTTGCATGACTTGATGGATGTGCCCGTTGAGCACAGTCACGGAGCCGAACCGTTTTGTATAAGACAAGGCCTCTTCGCTGTCGTCGGTACCCCAGCCCCAATCGGGATAGATCGTCCACAGTGGAATGTGCGCAAAGAGCACGATGGGTGTGCTGGCAGAGCGGCCCTTCAGATCATCCTCCAGCCACTCAAGCTGCTCGTGACCGAGCGATCCCAAGCCTCCTGCCTTCAGGTTGGCGACATTCACGAGCCCGACGAAGTGCACGCCCTTGTGGTCGAAACTGTAATAGCCGGTCCCTTTTGAGCCCTTGCCGAAACGCTGGAGGTACTGCTCGCCGTTGTCGGTGAGCATGTCGTGTTCACCGGGAACGAAGTAAGTCTGTTTCGCGGCGGCTCCACGTAGAGCCTGATCGAGGGTGTCGAATTCGCTGGGCTTAGAGAGATGGCTCAGATCGCCGGTGTGAATCATGAAATCGGGTCTCTGTGGCAAAGCGTTGATCTTGTCGATCGCTACCCGCAGCGTCGCAGTGACATCCGGATTTGCCGGCTTATCAAAACCGATGTGGCTATCGCTGATCTGGACGAAGGTGAAGTCCCCGCCCATCGCTTTCTTTTTCGCACCTTTGGCGAACACCTTCGATACGGGGACTCCTCCGCTCAAGGTCCAAACCAGGCCGGTTCCCGCCCACGCCATACACTTCAGAAATCCGCGTCGGTCGACTCCGTCATTGTTGAGATTGTTCGTTCTCTGATCGATGAAATCCTGTTTCTTTTCTGCCATGTGTCCTCCGTCTTGCTGCTCTCAGAGTTGATAACCGGCAAGGCCTCCCTTTTATTCCACCGATTCGCAAAATGAAGACTGCTGATAAAAAAAGGCGGCCTCGGGCGAGGCCGCATGTCAGCAAGGGGGGCTGGCTAAAAGACAAACTTTGCCTGCAGCTCAATCACCCGCGGAGAAGCGTCGGTCCCCAATCCAGAACCATAGATTGTTCTCAACTGGCTGACAGTCTGAGTGATTTGTCCGACCTCGCCGTTGACGGTCCGATGTGCCTCACGGAAATGAGTGAGACTTTTCTGCAGCTGCAATCTCGCACGCCGCAATCTGGTCTTGACACAGGTCTCGGTGATCCCCAGCCTTTTAGCCGTATCAGCTATGCTGAGCAGCCGCAAGTCGCGCAATATAAATACGCTTCTAAGAAGCGACGGCAAAAGGAAGACACCTTTGAGGATGGCGCCTCGAAGCTGCTTCCTTTCGAAAACCTGGGATGGATTTTCTCGCGGGTCAGCAATATCAATTGACGATGATCCGCCTTCCCGTTCCTCGGGGTCGAGCGATTCCTGTTTGAATCTGCGGCGGGCTCTCAGCCACATAAGGGCTTCATTAATCACAATGCTTGTCACCCAGGTCCGGAACTGGGCATCGAGTCGAAACTGCGAGAGCTTCCTAAAGGCGTTAAGGAGCGCAATCTGGGTCACGTCCTCCGCATCCGACTCATTGAGCACCATGGATAGTGCCTTCTTGTAAAACATCGGCCGATACGGCTTCACGAGCTCTGAGAAAGCCTGGCCGTCTCCCTCGAGGCTCAGGCGGATCAGTTCCTGCGCGGACAGCTGATCTGCAACTGTGATGGTTGGCATCTCCGTCAAATGCTTGCTCGCTCAAATGTGTAAACTGCCGACCAGCGAAGTTATTCCCGCGAGTTGATCCTTGGAGGCGATTTACTTCGTTGTCTCAAACTACTCAGAGCGGCTCCGCAAAACATCTTGTACCTGGATGATCGCGCCGAAAACGTCGGGGCGGCAGCTCGCTTAGGAACTGACTCTGTACTGTTGTCGAAAAGACTGCAGCCAGAATCGGAAGCCGATTCGACATTCCCGCCCGAGTTATGGCCGCTGTCGCCAATCAAGAGTTGTCATCGTGGGCGCGAGTGGGATGGTTGGCGGCTACGCACTCCGTTACCCGATTGACCACCAGGCTGTTGGGAGTGTGACGGCAATCGGACGCAAGAAACTCGGTGTGAAGCACGCAAAGCTGAGAGAGATGTTGCATGCAGACTTCGTGGACTGTTCCAGCTGTTGAATGTTCTCACGGGGCAAGGCGTGGCCGTCTTTTGCCTTGGCACCTACACAGGGAAAGTTTCTGATGCGGAGTTCCGCACGATTACTGTGGACTATCCGACCGAGTTCGCGCGGGTTCTCCGCGCCGGCAGCGCCCGCGTGGCTTTCTCGTTCCTGAGCGGGAATGGAGGCAGACCCAACCGGACGTAGTCGGATTCCCTTCGCACGCTACAAAGGACAAGCTGAGACTGCACTCCTATCGGCCGGATTCCCACACGTCTGCATTTTTCGACTAGCATACATCTATCCCGTGGAGCCTCGGAAGGAACCGAATCTTGGCTATCGACTATTGCGCGCCGTCTACCCAGTGTTTCGGTTGGTATTTCCCAACCAGGTGATTCGCGCTGACGATCTGGCGCGGGCAATGGTGAATGTTGCCATCCAAAACACTGATGAGCACCGAAGCCCTTTTTTCGAGAACCGCGAAATTCGTGCCATGGTCGAATCGCTTCGCACCAAACGAATGTGAGATGAGTGCAGCGTACCGGCCTGGAATTCCAAACTGGAGTAGAATTTTGCTGCTTTTGTGCTTCGGCAGAATGAACCGTTGGTGCTTTACGAACATGCCTTGCCGTGAATGGAGACTTAAGTGGGAGGATTGATTCCACTCAGCGACGCTTCGCGACGGCCAGCGCGACTGCCGGTCGTCACCGCGTTCATCATCGCAGTAAATGTCCTCGTGTTTCTTCTTGAACTTACACGCGGCGACGCATTTGTCATGGAGTGGTCCGCGATTCCTGCACAGATCATCTCCGGCCATCGCTGGGTCACCATTCTCAGCGCGATGTTCATGCACGGCAGCTGGTCGCACATTATCGGAAACATGATCTTTCTATGGGCCTTTGGCCCTGAGATCGAAGACGCCATGGGGCGCGGCCGTTATCTCATCTTCTATCTGGCTGGCGGACTGGTCGCGATGCTTGCCCAGGT
>Ga0070717_10001688_pt1 | contig 15362 bp, 8 predicted proteins | sample LARL113metaG_FD_71366 | JGI IMG/M metagenome (GOLD analysis project Ga0070717, IMG submission 71366) | Corn, switchgrass and miscanthus rhizosphere microbial communities from Kellogg Biological Station, Michigan, USA - LAR L11-3 metaG | ecosystem: Host-associated > Plants > Roots > Rhizosphere ... | reverse complement strand
GTGTTCGCGCAGGACTACCGCGACTTCGAAGTGATCGTAATCAATGATGGCTCGCCCGATACCCCGGAGCTGGAGCGCATTCTCGAACCGTACCGCGAACGCATCATTTATTTAAAGCAGGAGAACCGTCGCGCCTGCGGAGCACGCAACAACGGCATCAATCATGCACGTGGGGAGTACGTTGCTTTCCTCGACAGCGACGACAGTTGGATGCCCACATATCTGCGGGCCCAGATGGGGCACCTGCTGAAAAACCCATCGCTGGACATGATCTATTGTGATTGCCTGATCCACGGCGGAGGGGCCCAGAGCGGCAAAACCTTCATGCAGACTTGTCCGTCTCATGGACCGGTGACCTTTGAGAGCCTGCTGCTGGAAAAATGCCAGGTCCCAATTTCAGGAACCATAGTTCGCCGGCAATCCCTCATAGCTGCCGGAGGCTTCGACGAGCGCCTAGCTATGTGTGATGACTACGAAATGTGGCTTCGTCTGGCCCACCGCGGCAGTCGCATCGCTTACCATCCCGGAGTGCTGGCGCGCCTCCGCATAGGACGCCCCAATAGCTTGTCTGCATCTGACGCGCGCATGCAAGGTGCTTTACTTACGATCCTGTCGAACGTAAAAGCGGACTGGAAGCTATCCAAAGAGCAAAGGGCCCTGCTTGCTAAAAAGTTTGACCAGACCAGGGCGCTGTTCGACCTGGAGCGCGGCAAGGAATTCCTGAAGCAGAACGAGTTCAACCAGGCGCGGACCCTGATCGAACAAGCTAACGGCCAACTGAGGCGAGGCAAGTTGAAACTAACTTTATTTGGATTACGCGTCGCGCCCAGTCTGACGGCATTTGCGGCCCGTGGCTGGGATCGATTTCGCCTGCGGTTTGTTGGTTGAACAAAAGCAATTTTGCTATGGAAACCGTGCTGAAATTGGAAGGAAGGCAGGAAAGCTAAATGATCGCGCGTTTTATTGCTGGAACGAAGCTGTTTCTCCGTTTGCATGCACCCGGGCGCACGTTAAAGATTTTTCCGGACGATGTCTTTCTGGTTTCTTTTCCTAAGTCGGGCAATACCTGGACCCGTTTTCTGATCGCCAATCTGGTTTATCCAAACACGCCGGCGACCTTCGCGAACATTCATAGGTTAGTTCCGGACCCGGAAGCCACCGCCAAAAAAATTCTTGACCGGATCGCCCGCCCCAGGATCATTAAGAGCCACGAATGCTTTGATCCTCGGTATCCGCGAGCCATGTACATTGTGCGCGACCCGCGGGATGTTGCACTGTCGCAATATCACTACCACCGCAAGTGCAAAAAAATCGACGACGATTATCCCATCGAAAAATTCATTGCCCGTTTTCTGGCGGGCGACACTTGCCCTCACGGATCGTGGGGAGAAAATGTCTCCACTTGGCTTGTCACGCGCAGGAATGATCCCAGATTTTTGCTGCTGCGTTACGAGGATATGATCGAAAATACGCGGCGCGAACTCTCGAAGATTGCAACGTTCCTGGGGATTGACGCTAGTAAGGAGAGAATCAACCAAGCCGTAGAGCGCAGCTCCGCTGACAACATGCGGAAGCTCGAAAAAGAGCAGAGCCATCTCTCGTCGCTCACCAAAACATCACGGAAGGACCTGCCATTTGTGCGGGCCGCCGGTTCGGGTGGTTGGAGATCAGGGCTGTCCGAATCTCATATTGCCAGGATTGAAGCGGCTTGGGGTCCGCTCATGTGCTCTCTCGGGTACGAACTGAGTGCGCCGCGCCAGACGGAGACCTCAGAATTCGATCTGGCGCTGAACGGAATTCGGACTAATTAGTGCGAAAGGGCGACCGACGGATAATATCCGATATTCCTGCACAATCCGTTCGCTCAGTAGTTGGTTTTGTGCGCCCAAGCTTTTCCACTGGCCGAGTTCCCACAATGCCTTTCCTAAAGCTTGGATTCTCAGCGGCACTTGAGTTCAAAACGACAGATAAGTGTCCAATGGCGACTGCACATGCGTAAGTGGGAAAAAATCCGGATCGCAAAAAACGTGGGCTCCAGCTGGTTTGCGCTCGGGGTGGACGTCTTGGTTGGGGTCCTTCTTTCGCCATTTATTTTGCATCGCTTGGGAGACACTGCATTCGGAGTTTGGGTACTGATATTTTCAATCACCGGGTATTACGGTCTCTTCGATCTCGGGATTCGGTCATCCATCGTTCGTTACGTTTCTAAATTCGCGGCGACCGGCAGTAAGGATGACATCGCCAAGCTGATCAATACCAGCTTGTTCAGTTACGCCTGCATCGGCGTGTTTTGTTTGTTACTTACCGCCGCCGGTTGTTTGTATGTAGACCGGCTGTTCCGCATACCGCAAGAATTTCATTCAAGTGCGCGTTGGTTGTTTCTAATGGTGGGCACATCAGTCGCGCTGGGATTCCCGCTGGGCGTTGCCGGGGGCATCCTGGAAGGCCTGCAAAGATTCTATATTCTGAACTGGACCAGTATCGTTTCCACTCTGCTTCGCGCTGCGCTGATCGTATTCGCTCTCGAACGAGGGCTTGGGCTGCTTACTGTCGCGTTCATAACCATTATTCTACCCTTCGCTATTTCCATAGTCCGCACCGCAATTGCCTTCCATCTTTTGCCGGTCCCTCTGGAGCGTCGTTATATCAACTCTGCGATGTTTCGCAAAGTGGCGGTTTATAGCGGCACTACGTTCATGATCATGGTAGCGGGCCGGCTGAAGTTCAAAACTGATGAAATCGTGATCGGCGCGTTCCTCTCGGCGGCGGCCATTACCTACTTCAACATCGGCGCCCGCATCGTCGATTATGCTGCGGAAGTGGTGGTTAGCCTGGCGCAGATTTTTGTTCCAATGTCCAGCCAGTCTGATGCCACCGGTGAAACAGACCGCCTGCGCAAGATATTCGTTCTAGGAAATCGCTCTTGCGCTTTCGTGATTTTTCCAATCTCTGCAATTCTGATTATTCTGGGCAAGTCTGTTATCGAAGTATGGGTCGGGCGACAATATATCAGTACCAGCTACCCAGTGCTGCTCATCATGATCATCCCTTCAACTATCTGGCTGGCGCAAGGGGCTTCGGGCCGAGTGCTGTTCGGTATTGCCAAGCATGGTACCTGGGCCGTGGTCACGCTCATCGAGGGATTATGCAACCTTGGCCTCAGCATTCTACTGGTGCGGCCTTACGGAATAATTGGGGATGCGCTGGGCACCGCGATTCCGCTCACCTGCAGCATGGTATTTTTCATGCCGGGGCATTTGTGCCGGAAGTTGGGAATTCGCCTGCGAACATATTTGCGCGAAGCCTACGTGCTACCGCTTCTGCTCTCGGCGCCGCTGGTGGTAGCGCTGCTGCTCATGCATCGCTGGTTCGTTGCACATCATTATTGGCAATTGGGAATTCAATTGCTGATCTGTGGAGTCGTGTACGGCGCCGGTCTGGTTTGGGCTTATCTAACGGGAAGAGCGCTTCGGGTTGGCCAACTCGCTGCTTTTCCCGAGTCAAAGCCAGTCGATGTAGCCCTGGTTGCCACCGGATTCGAAAGCTTTCAACAGGATGCGTAACCTGAAAATTTGCATGCGAGACTGATCTCGCCAGCCCGAAGGAGTTTTCCAACGCCGTGATGTACGGTATCAAGACCGTTGTGAAGTATCTGCTGGGGCGCGACATCGCCGACCGCGATGTGGCTGTATATCCGGACGATACTTTTCTGGTTTCATATCCGCGCTCGGGAAATACCTGGACGCGCTTCCTTATCGCAAATCTCTTGCACCCCGAGACTGCAGTCGGTTTTGCCAACATCGAGAGTTTGGTCCCAGACACCGCAGCGCTCTCGAGCCGCACTTTGAAGCGGGTTCCCCGTCCCCGTGTTCTCAAGAGCCATCAGTACTTCGATCCCCGCTATCCGAAGGTGCTGTATGTGGTTCGCGATCCGCGAGATGTCGCATTTTCTTATTACCAATTCCATCGCAAATACGGCTTTATACAAGACAATCATCCGATGGAGCAGTTCGTGGCTGACTTCGTGGGTGGCAGGCTGATCTCCGCCGATTGGGGAACTTGGGCGGAAAATGTAGCCAGTTGGTTTTACACCCGTGGCCAAAACCCGACTTTCATGTTGATTCGTTATGAAGATTTGAAACGCAACACGGAAAGAGAACTGGGGAGAATCGCGCATTTCATGGAAGTTGCACCAGATCCCAAGCTTCTGACTCAAGCGATTCAGAAAAGTTCCGCAGATCGCATGCGCGAATTGGAGCAACAGCAACAGCACGAGTGGATAGGAACTAAGAAACACCGTAAAGATATTCCCTTTGTCGGCCAGGCCAGCGCCGGCACTTGGGAGCAAAGATTGCCCCCAGCGTCGGTTTCTCTTATTGAAGCCGCATGGGGAGAACTCATGGTAAAGATGGGCTACAAACTTTCTGTGCTAGCTCCTGGTAAAGCAAATCACGCTGTTCCCGCGGAACTCTCGCCCGGGCGCACTTAGGCTTACTCCGTCGCTTCGCAGCAAACGTCACGGTAGGGTTTCATCGAATATCACCTCGGTGATAGGGTTGACGGTCTCCCAATTGAATGGCAACCAGCTGGAAAAAGATTCTCCGAAAGCTGCGCAACATGGATCGGCACGAGTTGCGCGATCGCAGCCGTCAGGAACTCTCAAAACGCTCTGACGTGCTGCTGGCAAGGCTGGGCTACGACTTTGCGAAAAAGCCGCAATCACCTGATCTCGTGGAAACCGGGAAGTTTTTCTTCCGCCCGGACCAGGTCGAAAATCTACTCCGGTTAATTCGCCAACGCCTGCCAGAAGAGGCCGATAAAATTGTAGAGCGCGCGAACAAGATTTGTTCTCACCGCTTCGATTTGTTGGGCTACACCGATCTCGACTACGGGAATGATATCAATTGGCACCTCGATGCCGTACATCAGAAGACCGCCCCCAGAAAGCCATTCCACCGCATCCAGTACCTGGATTTTGCGGAAGTTGGCGACAGCAAGATCACCTGGGAACTGAACCGTCATCAGCACCTGGTAACACTTGCCAAAGCATACCGCCTCTCAGGAGACGATCGCTTCGCAAAAGAAATTTTCTCGCAGTGGCGTAGCTGGCACGCGCAGAATCCTTATCCAATCGGCATAAATTGGGCGAGCAGCCTGGAAGTAGGTTTTCGCAGCCTGTCCTGGATATGGGTGCACGCGTTCCTTGAAGGCACCGAGTTTCTTGCCGCCGACTTTGAAGATGAGTACCTACGTGCGCAGGCGCTGAACGGGCGTCATATCGAGCGGTATCTCTCAACCTATTTTTCCCCGAATACTCATCTGCTGGGAGAAGCCGTCGCTTTATTTTTCCTGGGCTCACTATGTCCTAAATTGCGCCGCGCCGAGCGCTGGAAATCACAAGGCTGGCAAATCGTCCTCGAGCAAGCCGAACGGCAAGTGAATCCCGATGGAATGCACTTCGAGCAATCGGTTTATTACCACGTCTATGCGCTCGACTTTTTTCTGCACGCCGCTCTACTGGCATCCGCGAGTGGCGGAGAGCTTCCGTCGAAGTTCGAGCAGACACTCGAACGCATGCTGAACACGCTCTTTCTGCTGGGTCGCGCTGGATCTCCGCCCCGTTTTGGCGACGACGATGGTGGCCGGCTGTTCGACTCTGCGCGCAATCGGGATGAGCATCTGCTGGATCCGCTGACCGTCGGAGCGGTTTTATTTGGCCGGGGAGATTTCAAATCGTTGGTCCGTGAGCTGCGCGAAGAAACAATTTGGTTCTTAGGCGAAGCGGGCGTCGCCCAGTGGGACGCACTCGAGTCACAGGCAGCGCCAATAAATTCCGCATCTCTCGAGAGCAGCGGCATCTACGTGCTTGGCGCGCTAGCGTCGAAGAGTCAGCTCATCGTAAAGAGTGGGCCGTCTAGACCACAAACTTGGGGTCATGCTCATGCGGATGCTTTCAGCCTGTGCCTGCAGAGCTCCGGGCACGCGTTGCTCATCGACCCCGGTACTTACGAATATGTGGGCGAGGGCGGCGAGCGAAATTTGTATCGCGGCACGGCCATGCACAACACAGTAAGGGTCGATGGACAAGACCAAGTCGAGCCTGCTGCGCCGTTTTCGTGGAAAAATGAAACCGGGGCGACGACCGAGCGCTGGATAGCCGGCGAAACTTTCGCCCTGCTCATCGGCTCCCACCGCGGCTATTCACGCTTGCCGCACCCGGCGAAACATCGGCGCTGGATTGTGGGTTTGAAATCGGGCATTTTTCTGGTGCGAGATGTAATCGAAGGCGACGGCGCAGCTGAGCGTCGGCTGGAGATTTCCTGGCGATTATCCCCTGAACTGCAAATGCAAAAAAAGGACCTTTTTCGCGTGAGGCAATCTTCTCAAGGACTCGCACTCTTGACCATGCAGAATCATGGGTGGTCGGAGGAAGTGCATAAAGGCCCATGGTCGCCGGTCTATGGCGTGCAGCGTTCGACTACAGTTCTGAAGTTCGCCACCACCTCGCGATTGCCAGCTGAATTCGTTACCTTGCTTGCCCCACTGCCGGAGGCTAACGCTGTGCCCGGAAAATTATTGCGATTGGAAAGCTCCGATGAGGTGTCGGCCTACCGTCTGGAAGCAGCGGCGGGTCAGCAATTCTTTTTCGCCAAATCCAAGCAGCCATGGAGTTGCCGGACAGTCGCCAGCGATGCCGAATTTGTCTGTCTGACTTCCCGTCCAAATAAGGCTACGGACATCATCCTCTGTAACGGAACTTACCTTCAATTGGATCGGAAGCGCATGGTGAACACGGCTCATGCGGTCGATCGCTATGAAATAGTAACTGGCGAGACTATCCAGGTTTTTTGTTCCGATCCACAAGCCATTAGAAGAGAGTCAATTTCGAATCCAGAAAAACCCTAGGGTGAGCAGTAATCGCTTCTTGCGATCGCGCGAACCAAGGGGTCCAAACATTAATGCAATTAGAATGGTTGTTGCCGGAAGAGATCTTGTGCCGCAAACGTCTATCGAACCCACCGACGGGCCTCAGTTAGCGGGAAATCGCTGGTCCACTAACGCGTGGGTCGCGGTCTCGGCATTGGCAGTGCTCATATTTCTAGCGCTGTCTATCGGCACCGCGCTCACATCGAGCCCCATCACGGATGAAGGGCTATTTGCGGATCCCGCGTACACACTGGCGACCAAGGGGTACATGGGATCTCCGGCCCTTCGCGACAATACGCACTTGCTTCGCATCGAGCAACATACGTACTGGATTTTTCCGCTGCATCCCCTGGTGCAGGCTGCCTGGTACCGGCTGTTTGGGGTGGGCCTGTTCCCCATGCGAAGTCTTTCCATCTGTTTTGGCCTGCTCGGATTAGGCGCGGTTTTTATTTTTATTGAGAGACTTTCAAAAGACGTGAGGATCGCGTCGCTTGCGGTTACATTGACCGCTCTCGACTACTTTTACATCTACGCAAGCGCCTCAGGTCGAATGGATATTATGTGCGCCGCGTTGGGCTATGCCGGGCTGGCGGCCTACATGGCGCTGCGCGAACGCTATCTCGCGCTTGCTCTGTTGGTGAGTCACAGCCTGATCGTGGCCAGCGGAATCACTCACCCCAACGGGTTTCTCTACTTCATGGGCCTGGTGTTCCTGATGTGCTATTTCGATCGCGCTAAGCTCAGCTGGCGGCATCTGCCGGTCGTGGCATTCCCTTACCTCGTCGGCGCAGGTCTATGGGGGCTATACATATCTGAGGATCCGCAGGCGTTTGTGGCGCAAATCCAGGCGAATGCTCGAGACGGCAGTCGTTTCCAAGGCCTGCGAAATCCGCTGCAGGGCTTCGTGAGAGAGATTACCGTGCGCTATGCCACCGCCTACGGCTTCGGGCCGCACTCGTACGGCCACGCAGGGCCAATTTACCTGAAGGTGCTGGCTCTTGTCGCGTATATCGCGGGCATAATCGGAGCTCTTTCAAGCTCAGCTCTTCGTCGAAAAACTGAAGCGCGAGTTTTGCTGGGGCTCATCGGCTTCTACTTCGTGTACCTGGCCATCTTCGACGGCCAGAAGGCTTATTACTACCTTGTGCACTTTATCCCGATGTATGCGTCCTTACTGGCGCTGTTCGTCTTTTGGTTGCTGGCAAACCTTAAGCTGAATTGGACAGCAGTGTTGTTACCCCTCAGCTTGATCGTGCTGGTGCAATTGGGTGGCCTGGTTTATCGGATCCGATTGAACTCATATAAAAATGTATATCAGCCGGCGGTCCAGTACCTGCAGCAGAACGCTCAAGACTCTCAGTTGATCAACGCAAACATCGCGTTTCTGTTTGGTCTGAAGTTCTCAAACAACTTGGTAGACGATACTCACATGAAGCGTCCTGCAGACTTTTTCGTTGTCGAAGGCGAAGTCGCGGACCGATTGAGAAATTCCCGAACGGGAAATTTGCGCATTTACGAGCACGTCACCAGTCTATTAGCCAACTGTTACGAAAAAGTATACGATTGGAATTCAGTAGAGATTTATGCTCAAAAGATCCCACGATGCTTGCACTGAACCGGCCAGACTCAGCTGCGGACGCCAAGCTTGAGTTTAAAATGTCGGAATGCTGTTTTCACTTTACCGACAATCTGAATCACCAGGCCCGCCCCTCCGAATTGGCCTGCTCCTCGATTCCGCAGAGCTGCCCAGCTGCTTTGCGGAGATAGTCGATCATATTCTGCAAAGCAACTTCGCTCGTCTCGAACTGCTGATCTTTAACGCAGAGGAGCAAAAGACAGCCGCCGCATCTCTACAAAAGCATTCGCTGTTGAGGAAGTTGGCTGATCTGCTGCGCAATCGCCAGCATCGACGGACGTTCCTCTTCCGCCTATACCAACGTTGGGACCAGCGAAATGTCATTGCTTCAGAAGATCCGCTTGCACCTGTGGACTGTTCCGCACGATTGGTCGGAGTGGATTCAATTTCAGTAATTCCAATCAGAAAACGCTTCGTTCACCGCTTTCCAATGGACGCGATTGAGCGCATACGTGAAACCCGATTGGACGTCCTGATCCGTTTTGGCTTCAATATTTTACGTGGGGAAATACTCACAGCAGCCAAATATGGAGTCTGGTCATATCACCACGGGGATGGCGACTATTACCGCGGCGGACCGGCTTACTTTTGGGAGGTGGTCGAGAATAATCCGATATCCGGGGCCATGCTCCAGGTTTTGACTGAAGAATTGGATGCGGGCAAGGTCCTATATAAGGGCTTGTTTGCGACCCGACCTGGAATCTCGCGTGTGCGAAATTGCGTTCAACCTTATTGGGGCTCATCGACATTTATGATTCAAAAGTTGCGCGAGTTGCACCTACACGGCTGGGAGACCGTCGAACATGGTGCGCTACCTCGGACACCTTACCTCGGTAAGAAAAAAATTTATACGTTTCCGTCAAACTGGGAAATGCTAAGGTGGCTGGCGCCGATACTCGTTCGAAAAGCATCGCGGCGGTTCCCACGGAAATCGATGATCAAGCACTGGCGGCTGGCAGTCCGCAATACAGGCCCGCTGATCCTCGATTCCGGATCTACGCCGGATCTGAGCGGCTTCCGCTGGATAGAGTCACCTAAAGACCGGTTTTACGCCGATCCCTTTATGATCGAGGATGGCGGCAAGGCCTGGGCGTTCTTCGAGGACTTTGATTACGCTACGCAGCGCGGCAGGATTTCCTGCGCCGAAGTAGGGAACGGCGGAATTGGCAATGTTGTGACCGCGCTGGAGCGGCCCTATCACCTTTCCTATCCCTGCGTTTTTCACGCGGGCGATGCAATGTATATGATTCCGGAGACTGCATCTAACGGCGCAGTCGAACTGTACCGCTGCGTGCGTTTCCCGGATAGGTGGAACCTGGAAAAAGAATTGTTCAGGGGCCGTATAGTGGACACCACCATATGGATCGAAGATGGTCTGTACTGGTTTTTTGTAACTCTAAGGGAGAACCGAGGTTTCGGTAGTCAACTATGGCTCTTCTATGCGAGCACACTTACTGGGGAATGGGTGCCGCATCCGAGTAATCCTATTTCCAGCGATGTTCGCAACAGTCGTGGAGCCGGCGCGATCTTCCGGCATAATGGAAAGCTATTCCGGCCGAGCCAGGATTGCAGCAAGCACTACGGTTACAGTGTTACCCTCAACGAAGTCCTCGTATGGGATCGCTTGCAGTACCGGGAAAGGCCGTTTGTGACGATTACTCCCTCGTGGGCGCGAGGTTTGGTGGGGACCCACACCTACAGCCACATTGGCAAGGTTGAAATTATTGACGGCTGCGTGCCTCTCCCCGCCAAGATAGTACGCGACTTACATTGAGCAATCGGCAGTTCGGACGAATTTACTTTCTACTTTTTCTAATCTCGTGTTGAGCTGATCACCCCGGCGGTCTCCCGCTCGACGGCATCCACATCAGCGCCTAAATCTCTTCCATCATTACTAATGTGCTTGCAGGGACTTTCGCCAGAGAGGTGATAATCGCCGCCGTTCCCAGTATTGTGATTGATGAACTTGACATCCTTGATGTCGCGGGGGAAAAAGTTGCCCTTGGGCCACGCGTCGCTGGCGCCGATCAGCGCATTTGCAGTGAAGTTGTAGGGAGTCGCGCAACGGGTGATCCGATCGACATTCGTGTGTCCCTCAAAGGCACAGGGCGCCTTGGGGCCGCTACCTTGCACTGCCATTCCCGGCACCGCAGTGGCGATGTTGTTCGTATATGTAAAATTTTGGATCGGATTATCCGGTGTGGTACCCGCTACAAGGAAGGTTTTCTCATTGGTCAATATCTCTGTGATATGAGTAATGGAGATGTCACGCATGGTCTCGCATCTGGGGCAGTCCAAAAGCTCCAGCGCCCAACCCCCTGTTGTGTCAGCATTTGCATAAGCTTCGCTGATGTCATCGAAAATATCGTCGTGCACCGAGACGCGGGCCACCCGCAAGTTCGGTATGGCGTTCGGTCCGCTCGGGTCAATAATTCCAAATCCTGAATGCGTGTGCGAGATACGGTTATAGCGGATGGTCACATCAACCACTGACACGTTAGAAAAGGCCGTGCTGAGACTGGGGTTCGCGCCCTCAATCAGGATTGACTGACCGTGCTGGGTGAATCCTGCCCACGCATTTTCAAGAATGTTGCCCTCAAACAGAACTCTTTGCGCGTTTTTCAACTCAAACAAGTTTTTCACGATGAAGGGACATTGGCCGCCGCCATTGGGATCAAACTGCCGGCAGCCCGATGGCACTCGGTCGGGAGCACCGACGTATCCGGGCTGCGGCGGGCGCGGCATCCAGGTCAGTGGCTTGAACAAGTAATTATGGCGGATGGTGATGTCGGCTGGGGTGACCGAGTTCCGTAACACGCCTCCAAACATAACGTTCTCCGCTGCGGCTTCGAGAAAGTTATTTTCAATCTTCCAAATTCCCTGGGGCAACGTGCCTGTCCCGCCGGCAATCGCCTGTGAGTCCGTGCAGGCACCGATCCCAGCGGTGCAATGAAAATCGGTAAAAAAGGAATCGACCACGGCGGCATACGTTACTCCGCTCAAAAATATCCCGCGAGTAGTTTCATCCTGGGGATTGCCATGCACCCAATCCCGGTCAACAATGATGTGGTCGGCCGGAACGTTGGCATCCTTCATAATGAGGGCATAATTGATCCCAGTACCGGTCGGACGGGTAATCTCGAGTCCGGGCCCGATGCGGTAATGGTTCGCGCCAGACGCAAGCGTGAGCGGCCCCGCTTTACCCGCCATCAAATGTGCCGTGACACTCTTTGTCGACGTGCAATGCAAAGCTGGCCGGCCCGCCAGGGAAGCTACTCCCGAGAAGCATGGGGTAAGGCGTGTCCCTTCCGGCGGCAGCGCGGTATCCGGCGAATCGGTGCGAACGACGATCCAGTGATTATCGTCGCAATTTTTTGCTGGCAATGTGAAATTGCCGGTAAAGACCGATCCCGCTGCCAGAGCGATGGTGTCACCGCACGCCGCCCGATTTAAGGCCGCCTGAAAGTCGTCGCCGGCCTTCACCTTCCAGGTCTTTCCCTGCGCGGGCGAATCTGCAACTGAACTCTTCATCGAAACCCGGGGTAACTCCGCGGGGCCGTCAAACTGCGCGGAGGGCGAGTTCACCGCAGACGCATTGCCCCTTGACGTCCCGAAAGATGTTGCCAAAGTAAGCACCAACGGCAGCAGAAATAACACGGTACGCCGTAGCTTGTGCAATTCCATTAACGTCCTCTAGAAAATGAGACTCTTAATTGTCTAAAGATTCTATCGAATCGCACATGACGGAGTTCGCCGAGAGCGGAGAAATTCAAGAAAAAACATCGCCTGCATTGCAACATTTAGCGATAAAGGGAGATATGCGGTGGTTCGGAGGTGCGCCAATTAAAATGGATGTACGCAGACTGGATTGGTTCGGAAGCGTAAACCTCGATCCAATCTGCGAACGTCCGAAAAATCTACGTTACAAATCAGAGCGCCCCGTCTGTCGCCTGGGTGACGGCGTCCACGTTAGCGCCTAGATCCATGCCGTCGCTGGCTTTGTTCTTATATGGGCTGGACGACGAGAGGTGATAGTCGCCACCGTTCCCGTTGTTGTAGTCAACGAACCCGACATCAGCTCCCGCGGAAGGATAGAAATTCCCTCGCGGCCAGCTGCCGGTCGCTCCAATCAAAGCGTTCGCAACCATGGTGAATGAACCTGTGCAACTGGCAATTCTCTCCCAATTGGTTGCACCATAAAATCCGCACGGATTGAGCGCCCCAGCCCCACTCACCACCAACCCTCCGCCAGTGCTTACGATGCTGTTGGTATAGGCCCAGTTTTGGATGGGCTTGGACGTCAAGCCGCCCTCGACCATGAATAGCTTTTTGCTCTCACCAATAATTTCCGTGATGTGATTGATGGCGATGTCGTGAGACGGGATACAAATGCCGCAATAAGTCTGCTCCAGAGCCCATGCTCCGCTGTCATCGCCATATCCATAGGCGGCACTTATGTCATCGAAAATGTCATCGTGCACCGAGATACGGCCAACCGGTAGATTGGGCACTAGGCTGAACCCAGGGTTGATAATTCCAAATCCTGAATGCGTATGAGAGATACGGTTGAAGCGAATGGTCACGTCCATGACTGAGATGCTCGAGTAAATCGCGTTGTGGTTAGGATTAGCCCCCTCAATCAGAATGGACTGCCCGTGTTGAGTGAATCCCGACCACGCGTTTTCGAGCACATTGCCTTCAAAAAGAACTCGTTGCGCGTTCTTCAACTCGAACAAGTTCTTTACGATGAAAGGACATTGGCCGCCGCCCTTTGGGTCGAAATTCGGGCAACCAGAAGGCGTCTTGTCCTGTTCGCCCACTAGACTTGCCTGCCCCGGCATCCAGCTCCAGGGTTTGAAAAGATGGTTCTGTGTGATTTCTATGTCAGTCGGTGTTGCCGAGTTGAGCTTCACGCCGCCAAATAAAATATTTTCTGCGGCAGCTTCCAGGAAATTGTTATGGATTTTCCACACACCCTGCGGCAAGGGGCCGGTGCCACCGGAAATGGCTTGTGAATCAACGCAAGTGCCGATCCCAGCGGTGCAATGGAAATCTGAGAAGTACGAATCAGTAATCGCCCCATAAGTCAAGCCGCTCAGGAAAACTCCGCGAGTGGTTTCATCTCGGGCCGTGCCGTGTACCCAATCCCGGTCAACCACGATGTGATGGGCGGACTGCATTGCGTCTTTAATGATCAGCCCGTAATTGATTCCAGTCCCGGTACTGCGCGTGATCTCGAGCCCCGGACCGATGCGGTAATGATTTGCTCCCGCAGCCAGCGTGATGGGACCGACAGCATTTTCGGCCATCAATGTGGCCATAACTTTTCGCGTAGAAGCGCAATTTAAGGCCGGCCTGCCGGGCAGCGATGCCACTCCTGCGTAGCAAGGGGTAATGCGAGTGCCCTCGGCTGGTAAAGACGCGTCCGGCGCGCTGCTGCGAATAATGATCCAGTTGCTATCGTCGCAATTTTTTGCCGGTAAAGTGAAGGAGCCGGCGAAAGTCGCGCCCGCCTGCAGTTGAATCGTGTCGCCGCAACTCGCGTTGTTAAGGGCAGATTGAAAACTGCCTCCCGCGCTAACGGTAACGGTGTTCCCGGGCGCCGGTGTGTTTGCCAGCGCGCTTTGGAAATGCACCCGCGGTAACTCTGCGGGCCCGTCGAAGCTGCCAGGATTTGTCACGGAAGCGTTCAAGGTGAGTTGCCGGGTAGAGCTATGGTTCGAGGCATCAGTCACTTTGGTGGTGAAGGTGAAAGTGCCAGCTTTGAGGACTTCTCCTGCAATTACACCGCTGGAATTAAGCGTCAATCCGCTGGGTAGTGATCCCGAATAAAGTGACCAGGCATAAGGTGCGGTGCCGCCCTGGGCAATCATGGCAATGTTATACGGTGCATTCACTTTCGCATTGGTTAACCACGAGGTCGCAATGGTCAACGGCGACGCGCTCTGCACTGAGATGCTGGCAGAAGTGTGTACTCCGCTGCTCGCGGCCGCGGTGGCGGTTATGACCGCTGTTCCGGTGCGGCTTGGAGCCGTGAACAATCCACTAGGCGAAATTGATCCGGCGCTGGCAGACCATATAACCGAGGTCTGAGAGGTGTTTCTAACAGTGGCGGTAAACTGCACCTTGGCCCCAGGCGCGATCTGCGCGGTTTCCGGACTCAGTGCTATCGATACTTGGTTCTGTACGCTCCCCGATGAAACGTCGAGGTGCAGCAACTGTCTTCCATATCCCAATTGGGAGTCAGTGGCGGCCACCGTGAAAGCAAAGCTGCCGCTGACGGTCGGTACACCCGAAATCGTTCCCGTGCTGGAATTCAGCGACAGTCCCGAAGGAAGCGCCCCCTGCGCAATCCAGAATCTGTAAGGCGCGGTGCCACCCGCTACTCGCAGCGCTGAGGCAAAAGGCTGCCCTTGAACCGCGGTAGAGAATCCAGCAACCACCAAAACCGGATGGATGCGATTCGGAAATCTCGTCTCGGCTAACTCCTGGGTTCGAGAATAAAACTGGGCTCCGGCAAAACTGGACACGAATAGGAAAAAAGTAACCGCCAAGCAGAAGCAACAACGCCGTTTTGTGGTTCGTGCATCAGCCAAGGCAATGGGGGACATAATTTCCTCGAAAGAAGATGCCGGGCCTTGTAAGTCACCCGATTCAGCCACTTTAGCTTTGCGGTTGTTTTTGAACCAGATCACTAAGGGCCACCACAAAGGGTCATATACTTTGGGCATCCCGCAGGTAACATGGGAAGGTCTTTCGATTCCCATCCGCTATCTGGTTTGGCTAGTTGTAAAGGGTG
>Ga0070717_10001682_pt1 | contig 15389 bp, 8 predicted proteins | sample LARL113metaG_FD_71366 | JGI IMG/M metagenome (GOLD analysis project Ga0070717, IMG submission 71366) | Corn, switchgrass and miscanthus rhizosphere microbial communities from Kellogg Biological Station, Michigan, USA - LAR L11-3 metaG | ecosystem: Host-associated > Plants > Roots > Rhizosphere ... | reverse complement strand
TCTCTCCTATGCCGAGCAGGCCGCGATGTCGGCGCCTCAAGATCCTGAAATGTGGTTCTTGCTGGGTTATGCCGCTCGCCTGAACGAGCGTTACCCGCTTTCTCTAGATGCTTACAACCGCGGACTAAAGCTGCAACCCAACTCCGTGCGCGGATTGGCGGGGCTGGCGCAGACGTACGCGAAGATGGGGCGCACGCAGGACGCTGAGGCTTTGTTGCGCAAGGTGTTCGAGGCGAACCCGAAAGATGCGAACAGCCTGGAGCTTGCCGGGGAGCTCATGCTGAGCACAGATCCCAAAGCCGCTCTGCCCCTGCTGCAGCGGGCGGAGGCTTTGCAGCCTACGGCGCACAGCGACATGCTGATTGCTCACGCCTACGAGCGCATGGGACAGCCGGCAGAGTCCGCGCGATTTTTGAATCGCGCCAAGAGCCGCGCTCCCCATGATCCTGAAGTTCTGCGGGCAGTAGCGGGACAATATCGCGATCAAGGAAAGTACGACGAAGCGATCGCGGCGTTGCAGGCCATTCCGAAGAAAACAATTGATGTGGAGGCCGAGCTGGCCTACACCTATCAGGTCGCCGGCAGGCCGCAGGAGGCTGCTGCGCTTTATTCGCGGCTGGCAAAGGCGGCGAAAGGGAACATCGGTTTAGAGTTGAGCGCGGCGCAGGCCTTGTTCAACATCGGGAAACCGGATGCAGCCCGCCCATTTCTCGAAGAAGTCCAGAAGGTCGACGCAAATAACCATCGTCTTCACGCGATTCTGGGGAACATTGCATCGTCGGACGACCGTCTGGACGAAGCTGGGAAGGAATACAAACTCGCCCTGGCCAATCTCCCCCCGCGCCCGCAGGAGGGCCCGCTCTATCCAATCCAACTTCGGTTGAATCTCTACGAGGTTGAAGCCCGTCAAGAAGACACCGCTGCCGCCAAACACGAACTGGCTGCTGCTGCGGCTGCAATTCGGCAGGTTCAGGTTCCAGAGGCTCAACGCCCGGAAATGCTCAGGCTACGCGCAGCGGTCGAATCTGCTTCAGGAGACAACGAGGGCGCGAAACGCGATCTGAACGAAGCGCTCAAGCTCGCTCCCACCAACGTGAACTCGCTGATGAACCTCGGCACGCTCATGTGGAAGATCGGCCAGAAGGATGCGGCCCGCGAGACCTTCACGAAAATTCTGGAACTCGATCACAACAACCGGCAGGCGCTTTCCTCTCTCGGCTACCTGGCCCGGGACGCCGGGGAGGCGAAGCTGGCGGAGAGTTATTTTTTTCGCGCCATTGCGGCGCACCCGAAAGACTACGCGCCCTACCTCGCCTTGGGCGACTTGTATACGGCGGAACGAAAATTTCAACCGGCCGAAGCAAATTACGAAAACGCTTACCAGCGCATGCCAAGCAACGGTCTGATCCTGGCGGGAGGCGCGAATGCGGCCATCGAATCTCACAATCTGAACCTCGCCCAGCATTGGCTTGAGCGCTCCAATGCAAGAATGGACACAGTGCCCCAGCTTCAGCGTGAGCGGGAGCGCTACCTTTACTTCAAAGGGCAGTTTGCTGAGTCGGCGAAGCTCGGCTACGAAGTCCTCAAAAATCTGCCCAATGACCGGGAAGGCGTGGATTACCTCGCATACGATCTCTATTACCTCGGCCACTATGATGAAGCACTGGCGCTCGTAACCAAATACCAGCTGGTGCTGCCCAAGGACAAAGACCTGCCGCTGGTTGCGGGCAATGTTCACGCGCATAACGGCGATCGAATCACCGCCGTGCAGGATTACACGCGGGCGCTCGAACTTGATCCTAAAATGGCCACCGGTTATGCGGATCGTGGTTTTGTGTTGAACGATCTGCGCCATCCAGATCAGGCGGCGAGAGATTTCCAGACTGCGCTGCAGTTGGATCCACGGCACGGCGAAGCTCACCTTGGTCTGGGTTATGCTGAGCTCCAGCTTCACCGACCGAGGCCGGCGCTGAAGCAACTGGATATAGCGGAGAAATTGCTCGGCAAGTCGCACGCGGGACACCTGGCTCGGGCGGAGGCATTCCGGCAGGAACAGGACTACCCCCACGCCGCAACTGCATACTGCACGGCGCTGGCAGAAGTTCCGGATGACCTCACTACCCAACTGGCGTACGCCGATGTTCTGTTTCGCATGCGGCGTTACCAGGAAGCGATTGATGCACTCAATACCGCGCTGAAGCTTTCGCCGTCTGATCCTGCGATTTACGCCCTGATGGCGCAAGTGCATGCTAAGCAGGGAAACCGCGAACAGGCCCTTCATGACATTGATTCGGCGGAGCGACTGGGCGGCAACAGAGTGGAGATTTTGACTGCGACCGGAGCTGCGTTGCTGAATCTCGGCGACAAGAACGCGGCCATGGAGCGCTTCTCGCGGGCTCTCGACGTTCCGGGTGGAGATCGCATCGGCGTCCGTTTGGCGATCGCCGAAATTTTCCTGCACCAGGGCCATCGGGATGAAGCCCGTCGCCAGATTGCCCTGGGCTTCGCGGAAGCGCGTATGGAGGCGACTTCTCCTATCAGGGAAGAATCGATCCTTTCAATCACCGAGGAATCGAGTTCTCCGATCATGGCCGACACGAATTCTTCGGTTACAGCCGAAGACCTAAGCCAGGCGGCCGGCCTCTTCCTGGCCATGCACGACTTCGATCTGGCGGAGACCTATTTTGATAAGGCGAAGCTCGCGGGGGCGAATAATCGCAACGTGGCCATCGGCCTGACGAACACTTATCTCGCCGAAGGGAATACCCGCAAGGCGGAAACGGCTCTAGCCAGTCTCGGACCGGCGAGTGATTTTCGCGACGATTACGACTATATGATGGCTTCGGCCAATCTGTCTCGGCAGAGGCAGGATCCACTGCACGCCTTGTCTGCACTCGCCCAGGCAAGCACAGTCGCCGGCCAGCAGGATCATGCCGAGGCCGAGACCTTACAATACGCGGCCGCCGATGTGCAGGGCCGCCAGATTATCAATGACAAAGTGAGCATCGTTCCGGAAGCTCTCTTTGCCCCCGCGCTGGAAGATATCAACGTCTACACGCTGGACGCGAAGATTCTCAACATCATCAATCCCACGCAGCTGCCACCGCCACGGCATTCCTTTGAGAGCATGGCGGAGTCTCACTATCGTATGCGCCTGGGGAACTTCCCTGCCATCACCGGCTTCGTCGGGCAGTCCATGACCGCGGGCAAGTTTCTGTACCCCAGTGTCGGATTAGTTCAGGACCGCCACACTTACGACACGATTTTTAACGGCGGAGTGACGCCGATTCTGCACTTTGGCTCAAACTCAATTACGTTGAACGGCGGCCTACAGTTTACCGTCCGTCGGGACACGATCTCTCCTGTGTTCATGAGCCAGAATCTGTTTCGCCAGTTCCTTTATCTCTCCACCAGTTCCTTCTTCAATTGGCTTTCGGTCTCGGGCAGCGCCGTCCGCGAGGCTGGACCGTTTATCGATCGGAACCTCCACTCGCGCGATGCAGCCGCCAACATCGAGCTCACTGTCGGTCGGCCTTGGGGGAATACTTCCCTGATCACCGGATACTCGGCGCGGGATCTGCTCTTCCGTCCGCTGGTGGAGGAGTATTTCAATACCACAACCTACGTCGGACTGCAGCACAAGTTCGGCACTCGGCTGACCGCAGCGATACTGGCTGAGGATTTACGTTCATGGAGAGTGCAGAACACGCAGTACGCGATCGCTCAGGCTTTCTTGCCGGGTGGCCGGTTCGACTTCCGCGCAACTCCGCGCTGGAGTCTCCAAGGCTCCTTCCTGCTTTCCCGCGGTTCTGGTTATCACACCTACGACAATGCCCAGAGCGAATTCGTGGTTTCGTATGTGCGTCCTCTCCACGGAAGTTTGAAAGACGGAATGGGCGAGGTTCCAGTGGCATATCCGATGCGTTTCTCGATCGGCATCCAGCAACAGACCTTCTACAACTTCCCCGGATCCAGCAGGAGCACGATTCTGCCGATTGTGCACTTTACTTTGTTCTAGGTTCGCCTTGGCCATTCGATGACGCTTACCGGAAAAATCCGTATCAACGATTCTTCGAGCGCCACACCTTCCAGCGTCGGTCAGACGCAGGCCCGGAGGCTGCGGCAAAAACTTCTTGGCGGCAGCCTCACCATGCTGGCAGGGTCGGGCTTGGTCGGAGTTACTAACCTCATCTACAACGTCCTTACCGCCCGGATGCTGGGCCCCACAGGATTTGCGCACGCCACCGCTGTCTACACGCTGCTCATGCTGATCTCCGCCATCACGCTCTCCTTTCAAGTAGTGTGCGCCAAATACGTCGCGAGTCACGATACCGCGGAAGACAAGGGCACAATCTTCGCGTCCCTGCATCTGCGGGCGTGGATGGCGGGAGTCGCGATCGGCCTACTGTTATTTCTTTTTAACCGGACGATTACTGACTATTTGAATCTGCCGGACCCGGTCTTGATCTCACTGCTCGCCTTAGGAATGGCTTTCTACATTCCGCTCGGAGTGCGCCGGGGTTACATCCAGGGAGTGCACGCTTTCAGTTCGCTGGCCATCAACTTCATGCTGGAGGGCGTGGTTCGTCTCGGCGGCGCATACCTACTAATCGAAATCGGCTTGGGCGTGAAAGGGGCGGTACTCGCCAGTGTAATTGCCGTCATCGCTTCCTACTTCCTGGCAAAACCAAGTCCGGGTTGGAAGGCCGTGCGTCCTCCTGGTATACCGATCGCATTCGGGGAAGGCGTGCAGGCGATTGTGTTTTTCTCCGGCCAGGTTGTCATCAACAACTTCGACATCGTGTTGGTCAAACACTTTTTCGCGCCTGAGCAAGCCGGATTTTACGCGGCCGTATCGCTGGTCGGACGTCTGGTAAATATGTGCGCGTGGTCCGTGGTGAACACGATGTTCCCAGTCTCGGCGGCCGCCCGCCAAAGCGATCGCGAAGCCCGTCCGGTGCTGTTTATGTCGCTAGGACTGGTGTTTCTGATTCTCTCGGTTTTGATATTGGGCCTCTGGGCAATTCCTAGTTTCTTGTGGCGCACGCTGTTCGGCACGCACTTTGAGCTTGGCAGCTACGGAGGTCTGGCAGCACTGTTGATCCTTTATGCCGTCACGACCGGGATTTATTCCTTGAGCTCCGTAATGATTACCTACGAGATGTCGCGCAAGATTGCTAACACCAGTTGGGCCCAGTTGGCGTTCAGCGGCGCCCTGGTTTTGGGTATTTGCGTGTTCCATCAAAGTTTGCGCCAGGTAATTATGGTGCAACTGGTGCTTATGGTGATCCTGCTGGTCATGGTCGCGTTGCCTTTGCTGCGGCGTGAAATCAACCAACCTGAAGACGTTGGCAAATATTCCAGCCTCTCCATACTCCGTTCGTTGAGCGAGCACGAAGTCATAGCCGAGTTCCTGCGCAGCGAATTTCATCATCCAGAGTTCGAAGAATACCGACAGGAATTTGACCATATCGTCAACCATCCAACTCTGGAAAGCCACCGGGAGAACGCATTGCGCCGTGCCTTGCTATTCCTTCGTCGGGGCGCAATGTGGCGCGAACTCCCCGAAGACACGCAGTGGTTCGAGGTCATCCTTACCAGAAGCGATCTTGCTCGGATCCGCTTTTTCCCGCGGGCGCAGTGGCGCCGGGTGGCGGAAGGCAGCTTTTATTTGACCGATATGGTCGAGTCCTTGCGTCAGAAGTGGCAGGAATCACCGAACGATGAGTTCTTCTGCAAGCTCGACCGGATTCGCAATTCGGTTCACGATAGTGTGAACCCAACCGTCTTACTGATTGGGCTGGACGATCGAAGCCCGTTGACCATTCTCGACGGCAATCATCGTGTGGCCGCTGCTATGCTGTCGCAGCCGCCTGCGGACCTCGAGCGTTTTCAGTTCATCTGTGGGTTGTCGCCGTCGATGACGCGTTGCTGCTGGTATCACACCAACGTGAATACTCTATCGCGCTACCTGACGAACCTTCTGCGTCACATCTTCTACGATCCCGAATCGGACATCGGGCGCTTCCAGGAAAGCGATTCCTAGATCTATATCGATCGCATGGTTGATTTGCAGATCGGACTACTGAGGCGGCTGTGCCATGTCCGGGGCGGCAGGCTCTTCGGATTCATTCACAATGCTGTTGTCGCGACGCCGGAGCACAACTGGTTCATTGCGGCGACGTAAAGCATCGCGCTCCTGAGCGACTTTAGCTTCGACCTTGGTATCGCTGTCGGCGGCAACTGTGAGAAGCTGCTTTCCCTCCTCTGTGCGCCGGGTCGCCACTCCCACCTTGGTGTTCGCCCCACCCGCTTCGCGCGCATGATCATAGAAGAACTGCGCCGTTTCCTTGTCGCCTGCCATTTCGGCTACAAACCCGATGTTATTGAGGGTAAATGCGTCGTGGGGATCAAGAGCATAGGCCTTCCGAAAGTTCGCGTCTGCCGCGCGCAGGTCATTGCGGTTCACCGCGGAAACACCGCGCAGATTGAGTTCCGCAACTTGCTCCCTGATGTCATTCGCCCGCGCGAGACGGTTGCGCAGCGCCTTTGCATTCTGCTGCGCCATTTCATAGATGGGTTTTCCACGCCATGTGCGCTCGACCGTAACGACAGCGGCCGCGTCGGAATGCGTGCCCGCGGCTTCGTCATAGTATTTCAATGCCTCCTGGGCTTCTCCCTCCATTTCCTTGGCAACGCCCATGTTATTTAGGGTGAAGACATTCTGCGGGTCTTTTTTCAAAGTTTCCTGGAGCAGCAAATCAGCTTCGGGCGCGCGTCCCTGCGATAGCAGGCGTACCGCCTCGACATTGGCGTGATTGATCTGAAGGGGTGAATCTTTGAGTGCTAAGGCTTCGCTCATGGGGTGGCCTTCGACGCGCTTGGCGCTTGCCCGATCTATCACTGCCTCACTCGACTGCTCTCCCGCTAGCGCATAGAAGCGCTCCGCTCGATCGAGCTGTCCCTGCATTTCCGCAATGTAGCCAAGATTATTGAGCGTGAAAGCATCATCAGGATCGAACAGATATGCCTTGTAAAACAGCTGTTCCGCCTTCTTGTAATTGTGCTTGCGAACAGCTTCCACGCCCTCGCGGTTCAGTCGCTGCACGGGCGTGAGCTTGCTCGGCCTGGGAACATTTATCTTCAGGTCTTTAGCGTGCGCGGACTGCGATCCGCATCCAGCCGCCATCGCGGCGATCAAACCTATGAAAAGCCAGCGCTTACAGGGCATCTTGTTCCAGTCCTTAAGAGCAAAAATGGCGCAAACTAAGGCCACGTTAGGATGCCTGCGAGCCGGTTTTGTTTGCCGCAAAATGCACCCTAATCCTGATCCGAATTGAGACTACCCTGCTGGGGCAGTTTGCATCCAACTTGCCTCGGGGAAGAAGCGCGTTTCATCGAGAAAATAGACATGATTCTTGTGACTAAATTCGCTGTCGGCACCCTGCTTCTTGGCGGCTTTGTTTGCGCCCAGGTACCTTCGCAGCCCGCCACCTCCGCGGCGACGTCTGCTATGGTGTCGTCTCCCTCGCCAGCGGACTCCAGTATCAAGCCGTTGCCGGCAGCCGCGCCTGAACCCCCTCCTGACACCGACATTGTGGTCGACCCTGCGAGTCTGCTGCCTGATCCGCCGGGCGTCCCCAAGGCTAAGGCGACGCTGATCGGTGGAACCGTCGAGCGGCTGGATCGGGTACGCGCTCAGGTTACAGTGCGCGTTTTCGGCGGTGGTCGCATGAATGTTCTGTTTGACCCACGCACTCAGGTGTTCAAGGGACGGGCGCCCGGCTCACTCGCCGATTTGAACGTTGGACAGCGCATTTATCTCGACACGATCCTAGATGGAAACACGGTCTTCGCGCGGAGTATTCGCCTCAAGAACGTGCAAGCAGTTGGCGAGAGCCAGGGAGTCGTGGTGAAGATCAGAGCAGACCGCGAAGAGTTGACGGTCCGCGATGCGATCTCTCCGACCCCCGTGCGCGTGCGTCTCACCTCTTCCACGCGCTTTGTGCAGGGTGGGCGCACCATACCCGCCAGCGCTTTGCTGGAAGGTTCCTTGGTCGCGATGAAATTTAATGCTGAAGGCAACGGGCACGAGGTAGCCCGTGAGATTTCGATTCTGGCTCTTCCCGGAACCCGGTACGTATTCACTGGGCAGGTTCTACATATTGATCTTCGCACCGGCTTGTTGGTCCTTAATTCCTCAACCGATAACAAGACCTACGAAATCTCCCTTGATTCGTCTTCGACGCCAGACGATAACCTGCAGGTAGGCTCCATCGTAACTGTGATTACGTCTTTCGAAAACTCGCGCTACGTCGCCCGCAACGTGACGATCAATTCCCAGGGCAGGTAAAGTTCCGCCTCGTTATAAGCAAGCGGAAGAATTCCGTGCTCTTGCCATGTAGCGCCGGCACCTTGCCGGCCGGGCCCGGAGGCGTCCCGCCCGCGGCGCGTCCGCCGGAAAGAATCCAGATTTTTCAGCGCGGACACATCGTCAAGGGTGCCACCCCCCGGTCAAGAGTGCCATCCCCTACTGCAGAGCCTGAGCATTGCACGATCCGCTGGTGGACTGTGTTGGCGGAGTTGGCGGAGTCGCCCACGGCACCTTCTGGAAATCGAAGAACTCCGTCATATCCATCTGCGCCGCATCCCGCTTTGTCAGCGACGGCACATTGAATCGGGTTTCGATGAATTTCAGGATCGCCGTGTAATCGGACACCGTGTGTGACACGTAGTTCTTCTTTGTGAATGGGGAAATCACAATTAAGGGGACGCGAAAGCCGGTCTTGTCGAAATTGCAATTGGACGGGTTGACCGCTGGCGGAGTGCAGATGTCATGGGGCTCGAGATCTACAGGCGCAATCCCGTCCGGATTAACCGACGGCTGTGGCGAAACGTGATCATAAAGACCGCCCGGTTCGTCGTAGGTAAGAATGAAGACAGAATCCTTCCAGGAAGCGCTGGTCATCAGCGCGTTGATCAGGCTTGCCGCATAAGCGGCGCCCGTCTGCACGTTCGTACCAGAACTCGGGTGCTCATCCTTATTGGATAGGTATCCAGTCTCGATGAAGGCGACCGATGGAAGTGTGCCCGCCTGTACGTCTGTGAGGTATTGCGATACGGGCACCACATTGTTCGGCAAGGCATTGGGTGGCGTGTACCTCTGAAACTGGGTTAGGTATGTACAGGGGCCCGGACAAATGTCATCGGTGTAGTAAACCTTCCAGTTGACGCCAGCTTTCGACAGCGCGTCGAAGATGGTGGGAGCAGTGAGCGCATTGTTGTCAGCAGCGTTCGTTCCCGGAGGATAAACATAGCCTTGCGAAGTCGCCGCGAACAGGTACATGCGATTGACCTGCGTGCGGCTCATGACTGGGGCGAACCATCGATCCGACGTGGCAAAGTTCGACGCCATGAAATAGTAATAGTTCAAGTCGCTCCCGTCGTAATAGCCCATCGCGCGGCGACCCTGGGTATCGGCATAGCCCAGATCCGTAGCGAATTTCCCCGCGGTGTAGGCAAAGCCATCCAAGGTGGCGGTTGGGCCAATGGGTTCGTTCAAATTCCAATCAACATGGCTCTCATCCCAAGACGGACTGAGATTATCGACGCACTGAGTGGCGACATGGAACGAAGAAATCGGGGTTGCGCTTTGTCCCTTAGCGGAGTAACTGGGATTGGATGCGTTGGCGGGCAAACCGTCGAACTGCTGTGCGGGATATCCATTGGCGGCCCAGTACGCTGATAATTTTCCGAAGTAGGAATCGAACGAGCGATTTTCTTGCGCCATGAAAACGATGTGCTTAATGGACTGAAGGTTAGCAGGTGGAGGCGGCGTCGTGGTTGTTGTTGTCGTGCCCGGCGGGTTTGACAGCAATCCTTGACACCCGCACAACGCCAGCAAACAAAAAAACATCCCGACGATTGCGAGCGAGCGGAGCTTTTGCATGAGCACCTTTTTCTTTGAAAGGAATTCTTGAAATCTTAAGGACCCGGATTGGATGAATATTAGGGTCGTAATGTTGGCTTGGATTATCCCCTAGAGGGCTTGCAACCGATTGAAACAAAGCTATTTAGACCGTCGATTTAATACCTAGCTACTTTCCGGCGCAAAAGTCGATTCCATCGGAAGTCGAGGGATGATCACAGCGGGACGATCGAGGGGGACGGATTACAGGGCGAGGGCTCGGCCGATATTGATCAGGTTATCGCTGATCACTCCCAGCCCTACCCATCGCTTCATCCCAGCCGTTCCTTTGTAGCGACAACGGTTCAGGCCGTGCCGCCGCTTGAGGACGCTGATTCTGCCCTCACATCCCGTCCTCCACTTCTGGCCGTTGCGGAACCAGCGTTGCTTTTGGTGTCGTCGACGCTCCGTGCTCTTGGTGGAATGATTGGGTATGGAAACACGTTTCACTCCCATGTCCTGGAGGGTTGCTTCCCCGTGTGCAGAGTAGAACCCGGCGTCGCCGGCGACCAGTTCCGGCGCGCGGTCCAACCGCTGTTCATGAAGCTGCACCGCCGGAACCAACAGGTCCTTGTCATGGGGCCGCTTATCATACACTTCGTAGGCGATGATGATCTGGTTCTCGGCTTCTTGAAGCTTTACCATCTTGCCGAACTCGGTGGGCTTGCTGGCCTTACCTTTGCGAATGATTTCGGTGTCCGGTTCGAAGAGGCTGACCAGCTTGGCTTCTGCTCGGGTATTGCCCGCGAACACGCGCGCCTTGGTCTGACGAATCACCTGCTGCACAAGGGCAATGAACGCGTCCAGTCCACGCCGCAAACCCTCTAATGTCGCTTGTTGTAAAACGTCGGCTGCCTGCTTGGTGCCCTGGCCAATTTCGGCGGAAAACTTCTTGGCCTGGCCCACCACGCGGCTGGTGACTTCCACCAGCTTGCGATAAATCGCCTTGACTTTCTCCTGAGCTGCTTTGCCCTTGCTTCGAGTCGCCCGGCCAATCTCGACCAAACGACGCTGCATGCTCCGCTTGCGATCTCGCAGTTTCGTGCCCGCCTTTCCGGCGATCTCGGTGACCTTCTTCATCAAGCGAGTGAGTACTCGCACCCCGTCCCCCATAAGCCCACTGTCGGTGGGATAGTGAATATTCGTTTCCACCAGGGTAGTGTCTACACGCATGCGGCGTCCTTGGACAACCGCGCGCTCTTGCGCCAGTGCGATGATGCGGGCATGAATCTTCTCAATGACCTCAGGTCCCAACGCCTGGGCCAACCGCCCCAGGGTTTTGGCATCGGGCACTTTTTCGGCTCCAATGCGGGTGAACTCGCGATACAGCAGATTGCCACGCACTTCCCGTTCCAGGTCCGCAAAGCTCCAGTCGCGGAGATGCTTGAGCAGCAACATCCTCAGCACCACCTCGGCGGGTGTGCCCGGTCGACCATGCGTGCGGCTGTGCGGGCGACGCTGCTGTAACGCGTGATGGACGGTCCCTAACAACTCTTCGTCGGCCAGGATTGCATCCGCATGGCGCATCCAACCTTCCCACAACTCATCCACCGTTTCCCGGATGAAGCCATCGCCGAACCTGTGTTGCTGGCGGCGGACATCAATCATGAGCGCGCCTCCGGGACTTCGAATCCGCTAGGTTCGTGCGCAGGGCCTGTTGGTTGAGTTCGCAAATCTCTTCCAGGCTTGCCTTGAGTTGCTGGTAATTTTCCAGTTGCCGCTGCACCTCTGGGATTTGTTCGCTGCGCAAACTGATGTGCCGGATCCGTCGTCCGGGATAAGACACGGCCAGTACCGATACGGGATGCCCCTCCCCCCGATCACACTTGGGGCACCCCTGACGGTGACGGATGATCCGCTGCAACAGCGAACCGCGCAAGATGTCGGTCAAGTTGGGGAGGTCGCGAAGCAGTTTGTTTCGTTGACGTGCAATATGTTTCATGTATACAAATGAAACATATTGCAAGACAAATAGCAAGGACTTTTCTCAAAATCGGCGATCTAACACCTTCATGTCTGGTTGCGGGTGGATTCCAGAGACTCAGGCCTGTGACTTTTGCGCCGGAAAGTAGCTAGGGAGCCGAGGTCAGCTTGGTACAATGCCGGGCGAGGGAGGAACACATGGCAAACTTGGCTGGAGTTGTCCAGTTGTTGAAGAAGGAACACGGTCGTTTGATCAAGGAACTCCACGGTGTTAGCGCTGCGCTCGCAGCATTTGGCAACGCATACGGAAAACGGACAGGAACAAGAGGGAGACTCTCGGTAGCCGCACGGGCACGAATAGCGGCAGCGCAACGAGCGCGTTGGGCGAAAGTGAGAGCGAGCAAGAATCAGAGCCGAAACGGAGCGACTCCCGCGAAACGAACGATGTCCGCAGGGGCCCGCGAGAGAATCGCTGCCGCACAGCGTGCGAGATGGGCGAAGTTCAGGGCGAAGAAAACGGCGTAGATATTTAAGCTACGGGCGTGCGCCGAGGACGGTTCCTCTTTGCGCGCAACACGCAAAATCCGAAGAATGAACTCGTCAACACCAAGCAGATTGTACCGAGCGCAACAGTGAACCGGAGCAGAAACAGGCTGCCAACGATACCCATCACTGGCAAGACCCACCAGCCCAGAGGTGCAGGAGAATCGGGGCGGGCAGAGTCTAGGAACGCACCTTTCAGTTCGGAAGAAGCAGAACTAGGTTGCACTGTCTTCCAGGGGAGTTCGACTCCCATCGAATCGGCTTCCCGTTCCAACTTCCGCAGTCGGGCCATCAGTTCTTCGTAGGTCGGCTCGCGTTTAGATTCGCTCTGGGACGATTCCTCTGGCTCAAAGCCTGCTCGTGTAGTGCCGTTGTGCTCCGAGCGACGTTGAGGTAAACTGTCTTCCTTCAGACACAATTGAAAGCTTCGTCGCCAACCGTTCGTGCGCAGGACCGTACAGCTTCTCCAATCATCGCTTTCCATCCTTATCACTACACTCGGCCAGGGCATTCAATTTCTGCGGTTGGCGCTCTCGTCACGGGCGGAATTGAGTGCCGAGGTGCTGTTCCTGCGCAAACAGTTGGCTTTCTACCAGGAACATCAGGTTCGACCCACGCAAGCTCACCGACGCAGCGCGGTTCTCCCTGGTGCTGTGGTCTCAACTATTCCACTGGAGATCGGCACTGATGATTGTCAAGCCAGAGACCCTAATCGGCTGGCATCGCAAGGGGTTTAAGCTGTTTTGGAGGTGGAAGTCACGGTTGGGAAGACCGCGGATTCCGGAAAATCTTCGCCAGCTGATTGTGCGGCTGGTGCAGGAGAACCCGACCTGGGGCGAGGAGCGCATTGCAACAGAACTGTCGGTGAAGCTCGGGATCTTGGTTTCGCCCCGAACGGTGCGGGCGTACTGGCCGCAGGATATTGATCCGAGAGGCGGTAGGAGAACCTCTTCGCAGCACTGGCGGACGTTTGTCCGCAATCACGCCAACGCCATCGTGGCCGCCGACTTCTTGGTAGCGATCACGGCTAGCTTCCGAGTGCTGTACGTGTTCGTGGTAATGGAAGTGGGAAGTCGCCGCATCCTACACTGCAATGTCACGCCTCATCCGACGGCAGCCTGGAGCTTGCAGCAGTTTCGAGAAGCCATCCCGAGCGATCACACCTACCGATTCCTGATTCATGATCGGGATTCGATCTTTTCGGCGGAAGTTGACGACAACTTGGGGGCGTTCGGGCTGAAAGTTCTACGAACCCCCGTGCAGGCGCCGAAGGCCAATGCTTACTGTGAACGGCTAATGGGAACGATCCGCCGTGAATGCCTGGATTACATCATCCCGCTGAGCGAGATGCATCTTCGGAAGATCTTGCGGGAGTGGGTTGCCCACTACAATCAGGGACGACCCCATGCCAGCTTGGGACCTGGCATTCCTTGGGAAAGCAGGCCGCAGCCGCGTCCCAGCGTCCATCGGCATGAGTTGCCAGTCGATTGCCGAATAAGAGCGCAAGATGTGCTCGGCGGGCTGCACCAAGAATACTGGCTCGAAGAAATTGCAGCGTGATGTCGGATCGACTTTCTGCGGAGCACAGGTATGTCGGTTCGCAGATTGGACCGTCCGGCTATTACGCTGCGTCCGCTCTCGTCATGGCTGACGGACGACTGACGCTGCTTGGCGGGACCGGCGGAGTAACCTTGGACGGTTCAGCGAATTTTGCACTGTGGAATCCAACGGACAATACCCTCAGTGTCGAGAACTGTAGCTCGTTTATCGGCAACATTGGCGGCATTTCGCGCACACCCGATCGGGCGAAGGTCATTTTGGCGAGTGTTGATAGTGGGCCATTCTGTCTCGTGGACGAAGCAACGCTAGTCAGTAGCACGTTTGGTCCCGGTGGTTTCCCTTCCGTGAATTTTCGAATTACGCCGGACGGCAAATACCTAGTTACACCCTTTAATACACTTACTCTCAGTCCGAACAATTATGCGTATGTCTACGACTTGACAACGTTGAACCTCGTTTCGCAGATCCCAGTCAATGGTAATACGTCCACTGCTTCAGGGTTCGCGATCAGTGCCGATTCTAAGACCCTCTTCGTCCCTAATGACTGGGTTATCTATGCCTACGATCTGGCGAGTGGAAAGCAAGTCGGATGGATGCCGAACATTAATGTACCGATCACGATTGGTGGCGGAGCTTGGGGCCCGAGTGAGAACCCCAACCTTCAGGCGGTTGACGGCACTGGGCTGTTCGCCGGACCAATGGAAGAGGGCGTCGGTTTCATCGATACGACCACGATGTTGACAAGCTCAGTCGGGACTCAGTTTCCGAATGGATATGCGAATCCCGCGACTGGACCTGTGTCCGGGGGAACAACGGTGAAGGTCACAGAACCTGCCTCTTTCGGCACACTCGGCGGCATTTATTTTGGTTCGCAGGGATCGTCGGCCATCTCCGGAGTCTCCGGCCCAAATACTTACGGGAATTTCGGCCACGTCTCCGCGGTGAGTCCGCCGGGCAAGGCGGGAGCGACTGACATGTACGTGCTCATTGCGGATGGAGGCATGCAACTTCTCCCGGAGGCGTTCAGCTATGGACCCACGATTGTTGAAATCACACCGAACATGTCTACGGGCGAAGGAGGGGCGGGGGTCATTTACGGTTATGGCTTCGGTCCCGTAGGCAACGGCGTTGAGGGACCAATGCCGCAGGTCAAAGTGAATGCCACGAATAGCGTGCCAAGCTCGCTGCAAGTTACACTTAATGGCACTCCAGTTCAAGTGACGGGATTTCTGCCCTATGCTTACAATCTGCAGAGCCCACCATTTCCATTACAGGCCCTCTCGTATACGATTCCTCAGGGTAGCGGCTCAGCCGATGTAACTGTCACCAGCAGCGGCGGGACCGTTACCGCGAAGACGGTGTCCTGCTCGTAGTTGGAGGTTAGAGGAGCGGTGCT
>Ga0070717_10001680_pt1 | contig 15390 bp, 10 predicted proteins | sample LARL113metaG_FD_71366 | JGI IMG/M metagenome (GOLD analysis project Ga0070717, IMG submission 71366) | Corn, switchgrass and miscanthus rhizosphere microbial communities from Kellogg Biological Station, Michigan, USA - LAR L11-3 metaG | ecosystem: Host-associated > Plants > Roots > Rhizosphere ... | reverse complement strand
CGAGTTCTGGATCCCGGCGATCGGTACTTACAAAGAAAAGGCGTTCAAATCGGCGACCCGTGGCGGCATCGATCTTGAAAAGATAACGTTCCCCGAAGAGCGCCAGGAGGAACAGCCGGAGGCTCCGGCCAAGCTCGCCAGCCTGATTGCGATTTTCAAGCTGGCTCTCGGTGACACGGTCAAGGATGTGCGCAGTTCCGAGCGTCTGACGGACAGTGCTGTTTGCCTTGTCGCCGACGAAGGCGACATGGATATGCATCTCGAGCGGCTGTTAAAGCAGCACCGCCAACTCGACACGGCCTCCAAACGCATTTTGGAGCTCAACCCGCGGCACAAGCTAGTCGAGCGGCTCGCCGCGACAGTTGGCGAAGTTGGCGCCTCCGACCAGCTTTCCGAATTCGCGTGGCTGCTCTTGGATCAGGCGAGAATCGTCGAGGGCGAGCAGCTTCCCGATCCATCGGCCTTTGCCCGCCGCCTGGCAACCCTTCTCGAGCGCGGGCTGCCGCAGGCGGCGTAAACTATTCGGGAAACGGCGGGGTGGTGCCCTCCGGCACCTGAACCTGGAAGACGTTTAGCGTATTCCCGATCAAGGTATAATAGCCGATGATCGCGATGACCTCGATCAGGCCGGCTTCGCCCAGCGTTGCGAGCGCCGCCTTGAAACTCGCGTCGGATAGGCGTTGCGTTTTAAACAGCTCGGTGCAGATCCGATAGACAAGCGCCTCGTCCTCCTGATCGAAATTCGGCGTCTCGCCGTGGCGGATCGCCTCGACTGCTGCAGCAGGGACGCCTGCTTTCTCCGCCAACGGAGCGTGTGCGTACCATTCATACTGCGCGCGCCAGAACCTGGCAGTGGTAATGATCGCGAGCTCGGAAAGGCGGTCCGGCAGCGCGGTGCCCCAACGCAAATGCTCGCCGAGTATTGCGGCTTGCTCACAGATCTCGGGCGCGCGGATTAGGAGCTGAAATGGACCGCCGAACCGCCCACGTCGGCCGGCGACAATTAGATCATGGACGCGCCGCTGGGCAGGTGTCATCTCAGCAAGCGTAATCTCGCGATACCGGGCCATCTTCCCTCCTAGTTCAGACATACGCACGTCCGCAGCTTGTGCTCTCTCGCCGCAGGAAAACATAAACGCTCCAGATGCACTTTAGCGTTGGGGGTAGACAGCGGAAAGCCGGTAAACAAGCAAGATCGAGGTTGATCACGTGACCAAGGCAAAGACGCGATGCCCGCTCGATCCGTTAGATGCCCGTTAATGCAAGCTTGCGCGGGGCTTATCCTCTTCATTCTCGGCGGTTGCGCGCAGCAACCACCGGTTGCGAGCGTCAGTCTACCGCCGATCACGGCCGGAGCCGCCCGAATCTGGTTCTACCGGGTTTATGACCCAACCGAGTCGCTGGGGCGGTCCTATATCCGTATGAATGAGTCGATAATCGGGATATCGGATCAGGGCGGCGCGTTTTACCGCGACGTGCCTGCTGGATGGTATCACATCACGGTCGACAGTTACGGTCACGACTTGTACCAGTTTGCAGACGTCGCCCTCGCTTCCGGAAGACAAGAATATATCCAAGGTTTTATAATTACGGAGCTGGACGGAATGGCGCCCGGGAGTTGGGCGCGACACTTTTTATGTCGCCGTGATACCACCCGAACTGGCCCGAATGGAGATAGCCCAGTACGCCTTTCTCGGCGGCGGCTGACGGCCCGATATAAATCTTGCCCCGTCGGGCGAGGTCCACCCCAAATTACAGCGAATTAATGCGGGTGAAAGCCGCTTGTTACCTGGCCATCCCAACTTTCCAGTGACTCGCTCGCGCTCGGCGCGTCTTTGGCAGGGCCGCGGGCATTCCCGCTTGACAGGAGGACTAGTTGGCTGACGTGAACCATAACCTCACTCGCTATCCTAGGATCGGCAGGGGCCGCGCAGCAGCGCTCGGCTTTGGCCTCGGAACCTCGCTGGCGCTTTCCCCGATGGTCTGGGCCGAAAATCCGCCGACACTGAGCAACCCCTCTCAGACGACAAATGGGGCTCCAGAGACGATTACCTCGCCCACAGCCCTGATGCAGCATCAAAGCTTCGCACCACTGGTTAAGAATGTGTCGCCGGCCGTGGTGAACATCTCGGTCACGCAGACTGCCCCATCGGACGCTATGGCCGAGGAGCAAGAAGGGGCGCCGTCCCCGAGCTTTCCGAACTCACCGTTCGACGAGATGCTGCGCCGCTTCTTCGACCAGCAAAACCCGGACGGGCAGCGGCATGCCTTTCCGCAGATGCCGGAAGATCAATCCCGACGGATTGCGCTGGGTTCCGGGTTTATCGTCGACCCTTCGGGTTACGTTGTGACGAACAGTCACGTCATCGGCAACGCTCGCAAGGTCGAAGTCACCCTGCAAGACGACAGTAAATATGCCGCTAAGATCGTTGGCCGTGATCCTAAAACCGATCTTGCGGTGCTGAAGATCAATGCCGACAAACCGCTGCCTTACGTGACCTTCGGCGACAGCGCTGCGGCCCAGGTCGGTGACTGGGTCATGGCTGTTGGTAATCCCTTTGGGCTCGGCGGGACGGTAACCACTGGGATTATTTCGGCGCGCGGGCGCGACATCCATTCCGGCCCATTCGACGATTTTTTGCAGATTGACGCACCCATTAACCGCGGCAATTCGGGCGGTCCGACATTCAATCTGGACGGACAGGTGATCGGCGTCAACACGGCAATTTATTCTCCCAACGGCGGCAGCGTGGGGATCGGTTTTGCAGTACCGTCAAACGTGGCCAAGACGGTTGTGGCGCAACTCGAGCAACACGGAAAGGTCAGCCGCGGCTGGCTCGGCGTTCAGATTCAGGAAGTCACACCTGCGATCGCAGCAAGCCTCGGCTTGCAGGGGGAGCATGGCGCGATCGTTGCGGTTGTAAACCAGAATAGCCCCGGTGCAAAGGCTGGTTTAAAGCAAGGCGACGTCATTTTGTCGTTCAACGGCAGCGAGGTCGGCCGGTTGCACGATTTACCGCGGCTAGTCGCTGAAGCTGCACCGAATAGCCATGCCAAAATGAAGGTTTGGCGAAATGGTCAGAACGTCGAATTGGAGGCCGCTGTCGGTGAGCTTTCCAACAGCGATCAGCTTGCCTCCGCCACTGGCGGGCAGGAAGAGGAGCAATTAGCTCGCGCCGACGCAATGGGAATGCATTTCGCCCCGTTGAACAATCAGCTTAGGCGAGAGTTCCATCTTGGAGCCGATGTGCAAGGTGTCGCGATCTCGCGCGTCGATCCCGGCAGCGCTGCCGATGACGTCGGCCTCAGCACAGGTGATGTCGTCGTCGCGATTGACCAGCAGTCGGTCAAAACTCCGCAGGAGGCGGCAGCAAAGCTGAAAGAGATTGCCGCCTCGCAAAAAAAGACCGCCCTGCTGCTCCTCAACCGTCGCGGCGTTACGCAATATGTCGGCGTAACCCTTGGCGCGCATCAGGGGTGATCTGAGATGAATGATGCCAGCCTGCGCCCTGGGGCTGGCATTACCATCGCCGGCCGTTTCTGCTGGATTAGCGAGCGCGCCATGTCGGAACTGCGTGCCCGTCCCGAAGCGGCAACGGAACACGTGCCTCGAGCCGTTCGAGTTGAATCCGTGTGCGCGCGCCAGCCCGGAGTAACCGATCCGTAGCGTCACGCAGCCCGGTGCGACTTTCGACCGTGTCCTGGGCAAGAGCGGCATCAAAGGCAGCGAGAAAAGCCGTGATATCGCCGTCCACTCGTTCCCGCAACGCCTGATCGATGAACGCATCGGCATCCTTTACCCTATGAGGTTCGGTCACCATGCGGATTGACCCGCCATTCGTGGGAGGTGTGTGATCTGCGACGCCCCCGCGGCCCGGCTGCAGAGATCCTTGCTCTTCATCTCCCGTCGACCTCATTGCCGGAGATTTGCCAGAATCGGGCGAGTTTGGGCCACTCGGCGAGTGTTGCTGCTGCAAGTCAGAACCGTGAGCATTCTCTTGGGAGAGCGAAAGGTGAAGCGTACGTCTCGGCCCGCCTCTATTGGATTGCGCGGGAGCGGCAATGTGCAGTGAGGTGCCGCCACTTGGGATATTCATGTCGTCGCTCTTGGTCACTCCGTTGGCTACGTCTCTCTGAGGACCGGTATCTTCCGCTAAGTCATCGGGAGCTTGCCTCAGCCCTGTCTCGTGCTGTTCGGTCGGCAATTCCACCGAGATTTTCACCTCCACATTGTTCGACCTCATTTCGCCAACCTCAGGCGCATCGCCCAACTCCTTGGGAATTGCCATCTCGTTCGTATGGCCCTTTACAAGTTGCGGTTCCGACGCAACAGCCACCACCGCCGGCACGCTCACGGAAATTGCTTCACGCGCTCGGCTTCGGCTTACGATATAACTGATCGCCGGTGGCGAGCAGTCATAAGTTCGAGCAATACTCGCTAGAGTTTCGCCAGCTTCATATCTTTTGATGATCGACGGCCAATCGTTCTGGGGTATTTTCCCTCTTTTACTTGATCTCTCCATCTTATGGACCTTCGGCTGCAAGTTCTTGTTTCTGTGTTCTGGGTCCGAACTCGCGAATCTTCGACGGCGACGCCAGAGCGGCGTCGCCGATCAACGCAAGTCGGAGAATCAACGGCTAGAGCGACGATCGCAGCCCGGCAGCTCGCCGAAGCCTAGCGGGAGCACCGCAACCCGAGCCCTGTTTGGATACTTCATAATACCGACGGCTCAGTCAACAGCAAATCGAGTTTTTAATCACCTCCGAGCGCCTTCAAAAGCTCGATCGACGCTTAGAGGGCGACTAGGTCAGACCCGAACAATTTTGCCAGGATTGAGAATACCATCTGGATCGAGCGCCTTCTTGATGGCGCGCATGACCTCAATCGCCTCGCCATGCTCGGCAATCAGAAAATCCATCTTGCCATACCCGACCCCGTGCTCGCCGGTGCTCGTCCCCTCCATGGCAAGCGCGCGCGCGACCATACGATCATTGAGACGGCAAGCCTCGGCGACCTCCGCAGGTCGATTCGGGTCGATCATAAAGACAAGATGAAAGTTTCCATCACCTACATGACCAACCAATGCATATGGTATCGGTGATCGCGAGAGATCCCGCTTAGTCTCGGAGATGCATTCGGCAAGCCGCGAAATCGGTACGCAGACATCGGTAGCAAAGCCCTTGGAACCGGGACGGAGCGCTAGCGCCGCGTAGTAGGCGTCGTGCCGCGCCTGCCAGAGTTTCGAGCGTTCCTCGGGTGTTGTTGCCCATCGGAAACCATCGCTGCCAAACTCACCGGCGATTGCCTTCACTGCTTCGGCCTGCTCGGCGACGCCAGTTGGCGTGCCGTGAAACTCAAAAAAAAGAGTTGGAGCTACTTTGTGGTCGAGCTTCGAATACTTGTTAATCGCGGCGATTTGAGATTCATCGAGTAACTCGATTCGCGCGACGGGTATGCCGCTTTGGATGGTCAAGATAACCGTATCGACCGCGCCTTCGATGGCAGGGAAAGCGCAAACCGCCGCAGACTCAGCTTCTGGAATACCATAAAGCCTGACCGTCAGCTCAGTGATGACACCGAGGGTGCCTTCCGATCCTACGAAAAGGCGAGTCAAGTCATATCCGGCCGCTGATTTGCGGGCGCGCCGTGCGGTTCGAATAACGCGGCCATCGGCGAGCACTACTGTCAGCGTCAATACGTTTTCGCGCATCGTCCCGTAGCGGACCGCATTGGTTCCCGAAGCACGCGTCGCAGCCATCCCGCCGAGCGAGGCGTCAGCGCCGGGATCGATCGGAAAAAACAGCCCGGTATCGCGCAGATGCTCGTTGAGCTGTTTGCGGGTGACACCCGCCTCGACGCTGACGTCCAGATCTTCAGCGTTGACTCGTATGATGCGGTTCATCTGGGACATGTCGATGCAGATCCCGCCCGCGAGCGCGGCGACGTGACCTTCGAGCGAAGTGCCTGCCCCGAATGCTATGACCGGCGTCTTATGATTGGCACACAGCTTTACGATTGACGCGACTTCTTCGGTGCTATGTGCGAACGCAACCGCGTCCGGAGCATGCGGCGCGTGATATGATTCATCTTTTCCATGATGGGCGCAGACGACCGCTGAAGTAGAAAGCCGGTCTCCGAGGAGCTGGCGTAACGCGGCAAGTAGCGATGCCTCGGGAGGGTCGCGACGAAGAGCGGATGCGGGCATGGCGGCAACCGAGAAAAATCGGGAGCGGGACTCTTGGGTCGAGAATTACTCCGCGACCGACAGCTCTGCAATGATATTCCCGAGAACCTTGAGCTTAGGCAGCGGTGGGTTTTGAATTAATCGTTTCGTCGGAACCCGTTGGGAGATCATTTCCTAAAACGTAACGAAGCCGGCAATTCGTTTCCTTTTCCGGAGCCGGCTGCGCCTGTCGTTGAGCAACTACCGAGGAAACACTACGTTCTGCAGTTGCGACGACGAAGTTTGGGAGGGCCGGGATGGCGCTGGCGGCGGTCACGCTCGATGACAAATACGCTCTCGACAGGGGTCAGGTTTACCTGACCGGGACCCACGCTCTGGCGCGCCTGCCGATGATGCAGCGGCAGCGCGACGTCGCCGCTGGACTTAACACCGCTTGTTTTATTTCGGGCTATCGCGGTTCGCCCTTAGGTGGACTTGATCAGAGTCTCTGGAGTGCCCGCCGCTTCCTCGATCGCAATGCTATCCACTTCCAACCGGCGATCAATGAGGAACTCGGTGCGACTGCGGTTTGGGGAAGTCAGCAGATTGGTCTGTTCCCCGGGGCCAAATATGACGGCGTTTTTGCCATGTGGTACGGCAAGGGGCCGGGGGTCGACCGCAGCGGGGATGTTTTAAAGCACGGCAACGCCGCCGGGTCGGCGGCCCATGGCGGGGTACTCCTCCTCGCCGGGGATGATCATACGTGCAAATCCTCGACTCTACCGCACCAATCCGAATACTCGTTTATGGATGCCTGTGTCCCGGTGATGAACCCGTCGGGGGTGCAGGAGATTCTCGACCTCGGCCTCTACGGCTGGGCGATGTCGCGATATTCTGGCTGTTGGGTTGCCTTCAAGACGATCGCCGAAACCGTCGACAGCTCCGCCTCGGTCGAAGTCGGCCCGGAGCGTATCAGCATCGCGCTCCCCGACGATTTCGAGATGCCGCCTGGCGGCCTCAATATTCGCTGGCCCGATCAACCGCTCGACCAGGAATACCGACTGCACAAATATAAGCTCTATGCGGCGCTCGCTTTCGCGCGGGCGAACCGCCTCGACCGAATTGTCATCGACAGCCCACGGCCGCGGTTCGGGATCGTCACCACTGGGAAATCCTATCTCGATGTGCGCCAGGCGCTCGACGACCTGGGAATAGACGAGGCGCATGCCGCGGAAATCGGCTTTCGCCTTTACAAAGTCGCGATGTCATGGCCTCTCGAACGCGAGGGCATCCGCCACTTTGCCGAAGGGCTCGACGAGATCCTGGTGGTCGAAGAAAAACGGGCCGTCATCGAGAACCAATTTAAGGAACAACTCTACAATTGGCGGGAAGACGTCCGACCGCGCGTCGTCGGCAAATTCGACGAGAACCGCAACTGGATACTGCCGTCGAATGGCGAGCTGACGCCCGCTCAGATCGCTCGGGTCATTGCGCAGCGGATTGGCCGGTTCCATACCTCGCCGCGCATCGCGGAGCGCATCGCCTTTCTGGAGGCAAAAGAGCGTCAGCTCGGCGGCGGCAACGTCGTGCCGTTCAGCCGCACACCCTATTTCTGCTCTGGCTGCCCGCACAATACCTCCACCAAAGTCCCGGAGGGCAGCCGGGCGCTCGCCGGCATTGGGTGCCATTACCTTTCGCAATTCATGGACCGCTCAACCGCGACCTTCACGCAGATGGGCGGCGAGGGGGCGCCATGGATCGGCCAGGCACCCTTCACCGAAACTCGGCATATTTTCGCCAATCTCGGCGATGGCACCTACACCCACTCGGGCGTGCTCGCGATCCGTGCGGCGGTCGCAGCCAAGGTCAATATCACCTACAAGTTGCTGTTCAATGATGCTGTGGCAATGACCGGCGGTCAGCCGATTGATGGCGGCCTGACCGTGCTGACGCTGACGCGCCAGCTTGCCGCCGAGGGAGTGCAGCCGATCGTCGTGGTGACGGACGAGCCTGAGAAATACCCGCCCGGCGTCGATTTCGCGCCGGGGGTAACAGTGCGTCATCGCGACGATCTCGATGCCGTTCAGCGCGAGCTGCGCGAGACTGCCGGGGTCACCGCTATCGTTTACGACCAGACCTGCGCCGCCGAGAAGCGCCGCCGGCGCAAGCGCGGTCGCCTTCCCGACCCGGCCAAGCGGGTCTTCATCAATGACCTCGTCTGCGAAGGTTGCGGGGACTGCTCGAAAACTTCGAACTGCGTTTCGGTGGTGCCGGTCGAGACCGAGTTTGGCCGCAAGCGTGCGATCGATCAGTCGAGCTGCAACAAAGATTATTCCTGCGTGGAGGGGTTCTGCCCGAGCTTTGTCACCGTGCACGGCGGCACGCTCAGGCGGCGGAAAGGAGGGGATCTCGGCGAGGAGGAGCTACCGCCGCTACCCGCACCGGCTCAACCAGCTCTCGACGAACCTTACGGCATCCTCATCACGGGGGTCGGTGGAACTGGTGTCGTCACGATTGGAGCCCTACTCGGAATGGCGGCACATCTCGAGCAAAAGGGGTGCACTGTTCTCGATATGACTGGGCTCGCTCAGAAAGGCGGTGCCGTCTACAGCCACGTGCGGATCGCCCGGAGACCGGACGAGATCCATGCGGTCCGGATCGCCGCCGGCGGCGCTCGCCTGCTACTGGGTTGCGATCTCGTGGTCTCGGCAAGCGCCGACGCCCTCTCCAAGCTACAGCCCTGCCACAGTCGTGCCATCGTAAACAGCCACGAGATCATCACAGGCGATTTTACGCGTAATCCCGACCTGGTTTTTCCCAGCAGAGAATTGCAGCAAAGCATAACCGACGCGACTGGTGCGGAGAACGCCGAGTTTCTCGACGCCACTCGCGTCGCCACCGGTCTCTTTGGGGATTCGATCGCAAGCAACCTGTTTATGCTTGGCTATGCTTACCAACGTGGACTGGTGCCGCTTTCGGCCGAGGCGATCGAGCGGGCGATCGCGCTGAACGGAGTTGCCGTCGAATTCAACCAAAGTGCCTTCAGCTGGGGTCGCCGTACCGCGGTCGATTCTACGCTTGTGGAAGCCCGCGCAACCCCGCCTACCGCGATATCGGAGACACATCGCCTTTCCGAGACTCTCGATCAGGTGATTGATCGCCGCGTTGTCTTTCTAACCAAATACCAGAACAGCGCCTATGCTGCGCGCTACGCCACGATGGTCAGGCGCGTCCACGACGCGGAAGCAGCGTGTCTTCCCACCGAGACCCGACTGACCCGATCGGTTGCCCACGCGTTGTTCAAACTGATGGCTTACAAGGACGAATACGAAGTCGCCCGGCTTTTCACTGAAACCGATTTCTTAAGACGCGTGGCCGATCAGTTTGACGGGCCTTACGAGTTGAATTTTCATCTGGCGCCACCGATTCTCGGCGATCGCGATCTCCAGACTGGTCATTTGCGCAAGCGCCGTTTCGGTCCTTGGGTGCTACTCGCCTTCCGAGCCCTCGCGAAGCTTCGCAGGCTCCGCGGCACCCCATTTGACCTTTTGGGCCGCAGTGAAGAACGGCGTGTGGAGCGTGGACTGATCAGAGACTACGAAGCGATGATCGAGGACGTCCTCGCGCGTCTATCGCCCGCCAATCATGCAGTCGCAGTCGACCTTGCCGCGCTGCCGCTCGAAATCCGTGGCTTTGGTCATATCAAGAAAGCGGCCCTTGCTGGCGCAAAAGCGAAAGAAGGCGTTCTCCTCACCCGCTTCCGTTCACCGCCGGCTACCCAAGCGCTGGCCGCCGAATAACCATTCCCTTATCCCGTTTCGAGGGGCAGCGCGACGAAGCGAGTGTTGCCCTCGCGCTCGACCCGCACGAGGACATTTTTATGCCCATTCTTCTTGGCAGCAGCTATTTTCTGCTGCAGCTCATCGAGCCCAGCCACCAATTCGTGACCGAGAGCAACGACGAGGTCACCAGGGCGCAAGCCTTGCGCTGCGCCGGGGCTGTTTTGCGAGACCTCGGAGATCACGACCCCCTTCGCAACCTCGGGCAACGAGAATTGCTTACGTAGCTCAGGTGTCAGCTTGACGAGCTTCAGACCAAGCGCTTCGATGCTCGGCGGCGGTTTCGGTTTTTCTGGTTCGGACGAAGGCGCCGGCGGACGGTTCGGGTTCAACGCTGCGATCTTGAGCTCGACCTCATGCTCCTTGCTATCGCGCCACACCGTCAGCTTGACGGTCGTCTCGGGCGGCGTATCGGCAACCAGCCGAGGAAGCTGCCGGCTTCGATCGATCGGCTTTCCATCATAGGAAAGAATTACGTCTCCCGGCTGCAGCTTTGCCTGCGCCGCAGGGCTTGCCGGATCAATAACGGCGACCATTGCACCGCGGCCCTTGTCCAGCCCAATTGCCTCGGCGATTTCATCGGTGACGGGTTGGATGCGCGCGCCGATCCATCCGCGTTCAACCTTACCTGTCGCCCTCAACTGCTCGATGATCGGCCGAGCAAACGCCGAGGGGATCGCGAAGCCGATGCCGATCGACCCTCCTGAAGGCGAGAAAATCGCCGTATTTATACCGATTACATCCCCGCCAAGGTTGAACATCGGGCCGCCGGAGTTACCGCGATTGATTGACGCGTCAGTCTGCAAAAAGTCATCATAGGGGCCGGAATGGATGTCCCGCGCGGTCGCTGAAATAATGCCCGCGGTGACCGTGCCGCCGAGACCGAACGGATTACCGATTGCAAGCACCCAGTCTCCTACTTTCGACTTGGTGGAGTCGCCCCAATTGCTGGCGGGCAGGGGTGCTTTTGGCTCTACCTTGAGCAGTGCGAGATCGGTCACCGCGTCTCGTCCGATTACCTCAGCCTGCAATGTCGTGTCATCAGAGAGAGTAACCATTATTTGCTCGGCGTTGGCGATCACGTGGTTGTTGGTAACAATGATTCCCGCCGGATCGATGATGAACCCCGATCCGAGCGATGCGGCCCGCGGGGCCGATGAATTTGGTCCGCCCGGCGCCCCTCTTTCGCTGAAGAAGTCACGGAAAAACTCGTCGAGCGGGGATCCCGGGGCCAGTTGCGCTTCAGGTGAACCCTTGGACGCCGATGCTGCGGTAGCCTGGGTCGTTGAAATATTGACGACAACCCCACTCAGCCGCGCAGCCAGCTGTGCAAAAACCTCGGAAAAGGGGGCCTCCGGCGCCTCGGCCTGGCCCGGCATAGCCACACTCAACGACAGCGTCAGCAATACCGCGTGGATCGTAGTCCGAGGGCCGAAGAAGGCCACAATGTATCTCCTTTACGCCAGCCCTCGCCATCTGACCGCCGCAGGCGGGGCAGGAGCTTTAGAAATTGCGATTTGGTGGGGCTCGATAGGAAATGTCGGCACGCTTGGCAAGATTGAATAGCAGCTTGACCAAATCGCCCATCGCAACATCTTTGTGACATTGCCAACTGTCTGTCCTATAGCAAGCCGATCGCATATTGTTTCCGGCACGATAAGAGCCCGAACGGCGTTGATGACCGTGGCAAACGGGCTTCTTTGTCGCACTTAGCCTCACATCGGACCCAAGCGATTTTGATAAGGAATTTCAACTATGTGGCGCCGGCGTAGCGCAAAGATTGTCGCGACCCTCGGGCCGGCGAGCTCTACCCCAGAGAGGATCCGCGCGCTGTTCGAAGCTGGCGTTGATGTTTTCCGACTGAATTTCAGTCATGGTACGCATGAGGAACACCGAGGCCGCTTCGACACGATTCGAGCCATCGAGCGCGCAACCGGGCGACCGATCGGCATCCTCGCCGATCTGCAAGGGCCAAAACTTCGCCTTGGAACCTTCCGCAGAAGCCCGATCGAACTAGCTGCGGGCGCACGCTTTCGTGTCGACCTTGATCTCGAGCCCGGCAACGAAAACCGCGCGCCGCTGCCGCATCCCGAGATCTTCGAAGCCATACGCCCCGGCACCGAATTGCTTCTCGACGACGGCAAGGTGCGGCTCCAGGTCGAGGCGTGCGGCGCCGGCTTCGCCGACACGTCATGCATGGTCGGCGGCCAGCTATCCGACCGCAAGGGGGTCAATGTACCAAACGCTGTGCTGCCGCTATCCGCGGTTACGGAAAAGGATCGCGCCGACCTGGCCTTCGCTCTTGATCGAGGTGCAGATTGGGTCGCGTTCTCGTTCGTCCAGCGTGCCGACGATGTGGCCGAAGGACGTAAGTTGGTTGGCGGCCGTGCCGGCGTTATGGTCAAACTCGAAAAGCCGTCGGCGATCCAGAGGCTGTCCGAGATCATCGAGCTTGCCGACGGCCTGATGGTGGCGCGCGGCGACCTCGGTGTTGAAATGCCTCCGGAGGACGTACCGAGCGTTCAGAAACAAGTCATACATGCCTGCCGGCTTGCCGGAAAGCCGGTCGTCGTCGCCACACAAATGCTTGAGTCAATGATCGCGTCGCCAACGCCGACCCGCGCCGAAGCGTCGGACGTCGCGACTGCCGTATATGAGGGTTCCGATGCCGTGATGCTGTCCGCCGAAACAGCTGCCGGACATTATCCGGTCGAAGCGGTCGAGATCATGAACCGCATTGCCTGCCGGGTGCAGGAGGATCCGCTCTATTACTCGACATTGGAGGGCACCCGCATCGAGCACGAACACACCGCTCCCGACGCAATCAGCGTCGCCGCTCGACAAGTCGCGAGCCTTGTCGGCGCAGCCGCGATCGTATCCTATACGACTTCGGGCGCGACGGCCTTGCGCGCTGCGCGGGAGCGGCCCGAGGCCCCCATCTTGGTACTCACTTCGAACCTCAGCACGGCACGGCGCTTGGCCGTTTTGTGGGGCGCGCATTGCGTGCATACAAGCGACGTCAATAGTTTTGGGGACATGGTGCAAAAGGCGGTGCGGATCGCCCACCGCGAAGGGATCGCACAACCCGGCCAACGGGTAGTCATCACTGCCGGCGTCCCGTTTGGCACTCCCGGCGCCACCAATGTTTTGAGAATTGCCTGGGTGGACCGCTGACAACACTGCCAATATTGGCAACCATGGCGGGATGGTCTCTGGCCTTTGTTTGTCTGCAACGCGCGAACGTGATACACTCGGATTGTATCGACCTCATGGATTTATCAGTTGTCATTCCAGTAAAGAACGAGGCGGAGAATGTCGCTCCGCTTTTCGAGGAAATCGGCACCGCGCTCGATGGCGTTATTGACTATGAAGTTCTGTTTATCGACGATGGCAGCAAAGATGGGACGGTGGCCGCGGTTTTGAGGCTTGCAGCCGACAGGCCGCGATTGCGATTGCTGCGTCACGCTAAGAGCTATGGACAAAGCGCTGCGATTCGCACCGGGGTCAGAGCGGCTGATGGCGTCTGGATTGCGACGCTCGATGGCGATGGCCAGAACGATCCCGCGGATATCCCGGAATTATTGCATCACGGTCGCACGAGCTCAGCAAGCGCGCCGGTTTTGGTCGCAGGATACCGCGAAAAGAGGCAGGATGGCTGGTCGAAGCGGTCCGCGTCGCGGATCGCCAATGCGATCCGCAACCGGTTGCTCGGAGATGACACGCCGGATACCGGCTGCGGCTTGAAGCTGTTTCCGAGATCGCTGTTCCTAGAACTGCCCTATTTCGACCACATGCACCGATTTCTTCCGGCGCTTGTGTTGCGCGAGGGCGGCATCGTGCGTTCGGTACCGGTCAACCACCGGCCGCGTCGGAGCGGGGTCTCGAAATACGGAGTTCTCGACCGTCTGGGGGTGGGAATCGTCGATCTCTTCGGCGTCATGTGGCTACAACGCCGCGCTGCTCAGCCGCATCTCCTCGCTGAGACGGGGAGCGGCGCGAAACCAGCCGCGCCTTCGCGGGCCGTCTCGGTGTCGCGATGACGGCAAAGGGTAGGGGGGCGGCAACCCTGGATTTTACCGCGGTAGGATTTCCCCGCGCCGCTCGCTTCCTCGTCCTCGGACTGCTTGCGATCGGGGCCGCCGCCGCATGGCATTGGCGGACAGTCTTCGATCCAATCGCGATAACCGCAGTCATCGCTCGCTATCCGGCAGCTCCCCTGGGATTTCTAGCCGTCCACATAGCGGCCAGTCTACTATTTATCCCGCGCACAGTATTGGCGATCGCTGCGGGTCTGCTATTTGGTAGCCGGTGGGGCATCTTTTGGGCCGAAATCGGCAGCGTTGCTGGCGCGGCCACTGGATTTCTCATTGCCCGCTACATCCACTTGGGGCTGATCGATCTTCGCCGCGCCGCGCGGACTGCGCGGATGTTCGGGCGGATCGAACGCGGCGGTTGGCGTGCGGTGGCGTTAGTGCGACTGATCCCCGTCATGCCGCACAGCCTTGCCAATTATGCGCTCGGGCTCACGCGGATACCTCTGGGGACTTATACGTTCGGTTCGTTGATCGGCCAGTTGCCGATGACAATTGTTTACGTCGATCTGGGCGTTGCAGGAGAGCAATTGATGCTGGGGGACGCGGGCTGGCTGGAGCCGACTTTGATTGGCCTCGCGATGCTCGCGGTTACGCTCGTGATCTCCGCCTATTATCGCCGGCGGCTGAATTGATTGGCTGAAAGGGCTTTGGGCGTCGGACCGCCCGTGGCCCAGTCGAGAAACTCGACCGTGTGGAGCACCGGCACCGGCGAAGTGGCCAGCTGGGTAATGCAGCCGATGTTGCCGGTCGCGACGAAATCCGCCCCGGTGGCGGCAATGTTGGCTAGCTTGCGATCGCGCAGGGCAGCCGCAGTCACCGGCTGCAGCATATTGTAGGTCCCGGCCGAACCGCAGCAAAGATGCCCCTCCGGTACGTCTAGCGGTTCGAAGCCCGCTGCAGCGAGGAGACCTTTTGGTCCGGCGTGGATCCCCTGACCGTGCTGCAACGAGCACGCCGAATGATAGGCCACACGCGGGCGGCTGGCAGTAATGGTATTCGACGGCTTCCCAAGACCGAGCGTCCCAACCACTTCAGTCACATCGCGGGCCAGAGAGCCAATCCGCGCCGCCTTCTCGGCATAGGCTGGGTCCTCGCGCAGCATAAAGCCGTAATCCTTCACGGTCGTGCCGCAACCCGAGGCATTGATCACGACAGCGTCAAGTCCCACGGAGGCGCGCTCACGTTCCCACAGATGGTGGACCAGTGCCCCGCAGCAGCCGCTCCCGCGTGTCACTACAACCTCGCAACCATGGCGGGTGAGAAGGAGGATGGACGCCTCGTTAATCTCAGGCG
>Ga0070717_10001679_pt1 | contig 15392 bp, 13 predicted proteins | sample LARL113metaG_FD_71366 | JGI IMG/M metagenome (GOLD analysis project Ga0070717, IMG submission 71366) | Corn, switchgrass and miscanthus rhizosphere microbial communities from Kellogg Biological Station, Michigan, USA - LAR L11-3 metaG | ecosystem: Host-associated > Plants > Roots > Rhizosphere ... | reverse complement strand
CGCTGCAGGGATCGAGACTCTTGTCGGCAAGGGCTGAATCGAAATGCTCGAGTTTGGGTTCCTTTGGCTCATCGGCGGGTGTGGCGCCCGTGGCAAGAGCCGAGTTGGGGCGGGCGGTTTGGGCTGGAATGTGCGGGCCAGAGCTGGTTTGGGCAGAGGCTGCGGAAACCGTCAGACTCAGGATCAAAGCCGCGGAAAATCGAGAAATGAGCATAGGACCTCTTCTTAGGAAACGTACGCAATTTGGAGTGGACAGAATGAGACAACCGAAGTTACGCATATCGGTGGAAGCGAGTTCCGTGCCTATAGGGCCGAACAGACCTCGGCCCGACCACACAACATACTACAGACGGGCCGGGGCGTGAGAGGTTAGCGGGAAACCGCGCGGAATCTATGACATGATAGAGGCATGAAGAAACAAGCATCCGATCAACAGTTTCATGACCGCCGTTATCAGGAGCGGAAACGGGCCGAAGCTGCGAGGCGGCCCGCAAAAGCGAAAGCGGCCCGCGAACAAGTCAGTCAATCTCCTGCGAGCCCGGGCAAAGAAGCAGCCAAGAAATAGCCAAGGGGGTAAGATCGTAAATTGCAGAATGCAGATTTCAGAATGCAGGCCTCCGTGGACCGAATCTTCAATCTGAAATCTTCATTCTTCATCTTTAATTCTGAAATCTGCATTCTGCAATCTACAATCGTAAATCCCTACCCTGTGTTGTGCAGCCCCGCGGCGATTCCGTTGATGGTTGCGCCCAACGGGTACTCCAGTTCCGAGCGCTGCTGTCCTTGCTGTTTGCGCCGCAGGAGTTCCACCTGAATCAGGCTCATGGGATCCACGTAGGGATTGCGCAGACGGATCGAGCGGGCGAGAACGCGATTGCGGCTCAACAATTCGCGCTGTCCGGTCACGCGAAGAATCATGCGACGCGAGCGCAGGAATTCCTCTTCCAACATGGAGAAAACGCGCTCTCTCAGAGCCGTATTTTTGACCAGCCCGGAATAATCACGCGCAATCCCGAGATCGGCCTTGGCCATGCCCAGTTCAACGTTGCGGAGCAGCTCGGAGAACACCGGGAAGCCGCGCGCGATCTGGCGCAGGAGTTGCTGGTGCCCGGGGCCGCTTTTCGCAAATTGCTGCAATGCGTACCCTACTCCGAACCAGGCTGGTACGGCGTGGCGACTTTGCATCCAGCCAAAGACCCAGGGGATGGCGCGCAAGTCCTCGAGGCAGCGGCCCTTGGTGCGGCGCGAAGGGCGCGATCCGATGCGCGCCGTGTCCAACTCGTCGACGGGAGTCGCCTGCGCGAAATATTCCAGCACGTCGGGATTGTCCGCGATTTCGCAGCGGTAGACGCGATAGGCTTCCTGCGACATCTCTTCGATGGCTTCCTCCCAGCGCGTGGGATGCTCTTCTTGCGGCCGCGTTAGCGCTTCCAGACTCGCCGCCATCATCAGTTCCAGATTCCATTCGGCGAGCACGGGGTCGGCGTATTTCCAGTTGAGAACTTCGCCCTGCTCCGTGATGCGAATCTGGCCGGAGAAACATCCCGGCGGCTGCGCGAGGATGGCGGCATGCGTAGGACCGCCGCCGCGGCCAACGGTCCCGCCACGGCCATGGAAGAGGCGAAGCTTCACTCCATGTTCCTGTGCAGCGTGCTGCAACTCGCGATGAGCTTTATAAAGCTCCCAGGTGCTGGTAAGCATGCCTCCGTCTTTATTGGAGTCGGAGTAGCCGAGCATCACTTCCTGCCAGCGTCCCCAGGAATCGAGTAGCGGCTGATACTCGGGATTGCTCCACAGGTGCCGCATGACGTTGCCGGCGGCGCGCAGGGAGTCGATGGACTCGAACAGGGGAACGGGCATTACGCCGGGATCGTCGCCCGATCCTGCAACCTGAACCTCGGCCGCTTTGGCGAGGCGGACCACGGCCAGCACGTCATTCTCTGACTCCGCGCCGCTAATGATGTAGTGACGAATCGAATGGGCGGGATAGGTTCGCTTCATCTGTGCGATGGCGCGGAACGTGTCGAGCAGTTCCCGAGTTTCGGACGACCGGGAATCCCTTGTGAGTTCTGGCCCGAGTTCCTTGATGGCTTGCGCGTGAACGTGAGCGTGCTGGCGGATGTCGAGTGTGTGCAGATGGAATCCGAACGTGCGGATCTTCCGCAACAGCGAATCGACGTAGCTTCCTGCCAGCCGCTCTCCGCAATTGGAGTTGAGACTGTTCTGCACGAACAGCAAATCATCTTCAAATTCCTGGGCACTACGATAGGCCGCCGGAGCGTCCACGTTCTCACGGCTCTGCTGCAGCTTGTGAAACATGTAGGAGAGAAAGCGGCGATAACTTTCTGTTGTGTTGTGCGGTCCCCACGCCAGATGCACGCCGGGAATGGTACGCTCGTAATGTTGCAGACGCGAAAGCAATTCCCTTGAAACTCCGGTTTGCCGGCGCGACGAACTGAGGCGGTCGCTGAGAGATTCAACATCGTGGAGATACTCGCGCAGGATCAGAGCACGCGCCATTTCCAGCGCGTCGCGGATGCAGCCCGGTTTGACCAGCGGATTGCCGTCTCGGTCTCCGCCAATCCAGGAGCCGAAATGCACAAGGTTCGGCAAAGTATTCTCTTCGAGGTCAAGACCGTAGACTTCGCGAAAAGAATCCGCCACCTCGGCGTAGATCTTCGGAAGCGCATCGAATAGCGAAAGCCGGAAGTATCGCAGACCCATACGAATTTCATCGTCCACCGTGGGTTTCGCCAGGCGCACCTCGTCTGTCTGCCAGAGCGAAGTGACTTCCGCGCGGATGTTGTTCTCGCATGCCTCCGCCTCTTCCGCCGTGAGCGGAAGACGGTCGAGGCGTTCCAGTTGCTGCGCGATGCGGCGTCGCTTCAGCAGAACGGTTTGCCGTGCGACCTCGGTGGGATGCGCCGTGAAGACCGGAGTAATCGCGATCTGGCCGAGCGCCGCGGCGGCATCTTCCGCCGAAATTCCAGACTCTTTCATGCGCTGAAGGGTTCCGCGAAATGAGCCGGGGAGCGCGGGGTGTTCACTGTCCAGTTTGCCGGCGCGGCGACGGCGCTTGCGGTGATTGGTTTCGGCGAGATTGGTGAGCTCGAAATAAGTGGCGAACGCCTTCGTGACATGGTGAGCGCGCGTTAAATCCATCCGGGAGACGATCTCCTGGGCTTTGAGCATGAGCTCTGGAGACGAAGCCTGCTGCGGATTGCGGCGCACCGTCTCGCGATGTTCGATCAACAATCGGCGCAACTCTTCAACCGTCTCGAACAAGTCTTGACCGGACTGCTCCACCAGCACTTGTCCGAGGATCGCACCCAGCGACCGCACATCGCGCCGCAGCGGATGGTCTTTCGCGGGTTCGTCGGAAGGCGCGGTGAGTTCGGCCAGGCGCGCCTGCTGGTCCTCGGCTTGCCACAACGATTTGGACATGTTCACGGCCATCAGGAGGACGTAGGACAGAATAAACGACGCGGCAGAAGCGTGGGATGAAAAGAGTAAATGGGCCAAAAGAAGCGCTGAACCCAGCCACGAATTGGGCGGATTTTCACGGAATAAGACAAAATCAATTTGATGTTCTTTGATCCGTGTGAATCCGTTTTGATCCGTGGCTAGAGATTTTACTTGGGCACTTCGAAGCGATAGCCGATGCCGCGGAGGGTCTTCAGGTACTGCGGATGGCGGGGATCGAGTTCAATTTTTTCGCGCAGGCGTCGGATGTAAACGTCGATCGATCGCGGCGTCACGAACGGAGTCTGTTTCCAAACGGCGTCGAGCAACTGATCGCGGGTCAAGACGCGTCCACGATGCGTGGCCAAATATTCCAGCAGGCGAAATTCGCGCACGGTGGTGAGAACGTTGCGACCCTGAACCTGCACCGTCATAGAAGAGACGTCAATTTCAAGATCGCCGAGCCGCAACACTTCGCTGGCAGTGGAATCCTGGCCCAATCCGCGGAGCACGCTGCGGATGCGAGCGACCAGTTCACGCGGGCTGAAGGGCTTGGTGATGTAATCATCGCCACCGAGCTCTAGTCCTTTGACGCGGTCGGCTTCTGCAGTCTTGGCGGTGAGAAAGATTATGGGAGTCGCGGAAAGAGCCGGCGTCTGGCGGATGTGACGGCAAAGTTCGAAGCCGTCGCTTCCCGGCAACATTACGTCGAGCAAGAACAAGCTTGGCATTTCGCGGAGAGCTTCGGAGATCACCGAGTTGCCGCTGATGAAGCTTTGCACAGAAAATCCGCTCGCACACAGGTTGAGCGTGATAAGGCGAGCGATGTCGGTGTCATCCTCTACCACGAAGATGAGGGCCCGGGACGTGCCGGGGACAGCAGCGACAGGGGTCCGCTCATAGGAATCCAAGGGGAGAGGCATTTTTCCTGGGGACTACGCAGGAAGCCTGTGGAACTTCCAGCATCCAGACCCTGGCGAAACTCTATTGGAAGAATGTTGCGCAAATGTGTACCGCGTGTTAAAGAATGGTGAATTTGTAAGAGCAGTGGCCAGTGGTCAGTGGCTAGTGTTCAGTGTTCAGTTCTCAGTTGCGGTTGCCGTGTTTGCTGCAGACGTTCGCCCCTTTAAAGACTTGAACTTCGCGTTACTCCTTGACATCAGAACACTCCGAGCTTTGCAGTTTTTCTGACCACTGACCACTGCTGCTAATTTGCCGCTTTCTTCTTCGGAACATGCCGCAAGCTGCGGCCTTCGATCAAGTTATAGAGGTCTTCTGCGAGGTTCGTGGTGTGGTCTCCGGCACGCTCCAGGGCCTGAGCCATGAGCAGCACCTCGAATCCCGTGGTGTCGCCCTGGGCCACGGTTTCCGCCAGATGTTTCTGAAACAGCGCATGGCAGACCTGGTCAATCTCTTTATCCATCTGCAATACCTTGCGAGCGCATTCCAGATCGAGAGTGGAGAAGCCCTGGTGAATGAGGTCGAGCATGTCGCGCAGCCGCGAGGACATTTCGACAAGCTGACTCACATCGGCTGCAGGAATCTTCGAAGTTCTGGATTGCACGCGCATCGCCACGCTCATGACCAGATCGCCAATGCGCTCCAGGTCCGTTGTGGACTTCAGGCTGGACAGCAACTGGCGGGCTCGCGCTTCATTCACTCGCGTGATCGCCGCGGGCAACTGTTCGTCGATCTGTCGCTCGATCCGGTCGAGTTCTTGTTCGCAGTCTTTGATGGCAAGGAAGGCCATGCGCGAGGAATTGGTGAGCAGGTCGCGGACGTTGAATGCGGCATCGCGTGCGATGAGGCAGGCCTTCAGTGCGAGGCGCGCCAGATCGTCTGCTCTGCGCACTCTTGGGGCCGCGGGGGTTTTGGCAGGACGCGGGTTCAGCTCGGCCTCATCAGCTTCGGGATTTCGCGACGTGGGCGCTTTCCGTGGCATCGGAAGAAAGGTGACGACGTCCGCCAATGGGGCGCCGCTTCAGCAAGCAGTTTAGTCCCAAAATGTGAAAGGATGGTTACAACATTGCTGCGGCAAGCAACTACCCAGGGCATTAGCCGTACGCCGCAGAAAACTATGCGCGCCGGAGGGCAGTCTCGTGAACGTTGCTGATTATCTGCGCCGCCAATTCGCCTACGACGAATGGGCAAATAGGGAAGTTTTGAACGCGATACGGTCCGCCGGAGGCGCGAACCAGCGATCGGTGCAACTCATGGCTCATATTCTGGCCGCTGAGCAGCTCTGGCTGGATCGGTTGAAACAGCAACCACAGAGCGTGCCCGTATGGCCGGAGCCCGACCTAGCGCAGTCCGAGGCTTTAGCCGACACACTGGGCAAAGAGTGGCTCGAATTTCTCGATCTCATTACGGCGGGGGACGTCTTGCAGACCGTCACCTACAAAAACAGCAAGGGCGAGCAATGGACGAGCTCGATCGTAGACATCTTGACCCATGTCGTCATGCACTCTGCCTATCATCGCGGACAGATCGCCAGTCACATGCGCGCCAACGGTCAGACTCCGGCTTACACCGACTTCATTCACGGAGTGCGCCAGGGGCTGGTTAAGTAATCTGGGGAGTGCGGAGCATGGAGGACCGAGAAATTTACATTTTCACCGGGCTGCAGATTGTTGCGGTGAGCGCCTTGCTTTGGTTCCTTCTCACCGGGCCGGGGCCACGGAATGTGCAGCGCTATGTCCGCACCGTGTTGGTCTTGGTTGGGATCGGCTTTATAGCGGTTGCTCGTTATCAACTGGGGAAATCATTTTCCGTAAAGGCCGAGGCTCACCCACTGGTCACGACCGGACTCTACTCGAAAATTCGTAACCCGATATATGTGTTTGGCATGGCGTTGATCACCGGGGTCATTCTGGTCCTGCAGAGGCCGGTTTTATGGTTGGTTCTGGTTGCCGCCTTGGTCGGTCAAACGATCCGCGCCCGGCGGGAAGCGCGAGTTCTCGAAGCTGCGTTTGGCGATGCGTACCGCGAATACCGGCGCAAGACGTGGTTTTAGGCCAGCGGCCGGACTTTGCCGATGCCCCTCTGGAAGACGTAATATCTCAGCAATGAAAAAAATCCCTGTTGTTTTTGTCTTGGCACTTTGCACCGTTTTCCTCGTGGCCGACGATCAACCCAAAGTTCCACCAATGCCCGCCGCGGTGGCAAACAATGCCGTCGCCGTGCTCAAGAATGGGATCGAGGTCTATTCACTGATGGGGGTCGGCCCCAAGAAAACCTGGGACGACATTACCAACAAGATGTACATCCTGCGGCTCTCGTCGAAGAAGTGGATGGAAGGCCGAGCGGTGCCCGGAGTTGCCGGGCGCCTGGGCGCGTCCGCGATCGGGGCGCGAGGGCAGGTGTTTGTATTCGGGGGATACGTGGTGGACGGGCAGGGAAATGAAATGACCATCCCCGACGTGAACTCCTATGTAGCCGATGGCCATCGCTGGTACCGTGCGGCGGACATCCCGGTGGCCGTAGACAGCGCGGTGATCGGCCTGAATCATGACCGTTACATCTATCTCGTCGGTGGAAGATCGCAGAGCGGGCCGGTTAATAACGTCCAGGTCTACGACGTCGAAAAGAACACGTGGAGCCAGGCTACGCCGATGCCCGGCACGCCGGTTTTCGGTCATGCCGGAGGCTTGGCCGACGACGCCATTGTCTACGTTGACGGCGCCAAGAAGAATCCGGCTGCCGACGGCGATCCCTACGTGGCGTCGGACGAATGTTGGCTCGGCAAAATCGACCGCAAAGATCCGAACAAGATCGAATGGAGCAAGCTGCCTCCGCATCCCGGGGAAGGCCGCTTCGGAATCGTGGGCGGAGGAGTCGACAAAGAGCATCGAGTTGTCTTCTCGGGTGGGACTAGCGCGCCGCACAATTACAAAGGTCTCGGTTACGACGGGAAGCCGGCGCAAATCTCAACCGCAACGTTCGCCTTTGAACTGCACGGCAACCGTTGGGACACGATTAGCGCGGATGCATCTGATGTGCGCACCGACGGCCGGGGAATCGTGGTTACACCGCTTGGGCCGTGGATTCTCGGGGGCATGCTGAAGAATCAGGCGATATCAGCCCGCGTGTTTACCCTGCCTAAGAAGTAGGAATTCGAATGTGGAGATGAAACGAGGCGACGTCCAAACGCCGACTCTGTCCTTTTAGTGCTCCGCGGCGCTGTGAGCAAAGGCAATATTCAGGCCCGTGGTGAAGACTACGTCGTTTTTCTTGGCGCTCAGCGGTGGATTGGTGACGTAGATGTCTCGGAACTGGTTTTGCCAGCCGAGCCATTTGCTGATCTTGGTTACGCTGCCGACGTTGAAAGTCCATCTGTATTGGCTTGTGTCCTGCAGGTCGGGATAGAAATAGGTGTTCTGCGTGACCACCGTGCCGTTGCCGATTTTGTGAGTTAGTTCCTCGCCCAGAGTAAGAGCCGCGAATTTGTTGGTTTTGCCGTAGGAGGCAAAGACCGGTGGAATGCTTCCCACGACTAACGGACCGTTCGAATAGGTTTCATGCGTGTAGTTAATGCCACCCAGGAAGTTCAAGATCGTGCTCGCAGAGTTGATGACGTGGAAGCCGAAACCGGCTGTATAGACTTGGCGCAAGTCGAGGAATTGCAGGGCATTCGCCATGAAGTCCGCGCCTACGAAGGCAAACAGCCGCGGATTGAGGTTGCGGTCGTAGCGGATTCCGCCCTGTTGCAGGCTGGCCACGTCACTCGGAGTGGCTAGATCGTTCTTGGTGTTGATGGAACTGGCGTAGAGCGTGATCTTGTCGTTGAGCGTGGGATGCGTCGCGTTGAAGGCCAGCGCCAGGTTTTCGGTCTGGGCGTTTCCGCGAGCGATGGAGAAACCCACGTCGATTCCACCGTCCCAGCCGTTCATCAGCCCGGGATGCACGTATTTTTGATACGCCTCTTCGCTGCGCATCAACTGGACGTCCTCTTTCGGGGCTTCGACCGTCCCCGCGGTTTTAGTGGCGATCTCAATCTTGCCGTCGCTGGTGGTCACCGGGCCGACTGCCGTCTTTCCGCCTTTCAAGCTGACGTGCATGACCTGATCGCTCTTGATTCCCTCAATCTCTGCAAACTTGATGGTGATATCGCCCGCGGCATCGGTGTGCAGCACGAGCGTCTTGCTGTCTGATTTCACGATTGTGCCGGTCAGGCGATCCCCGTTTTTCAGCGTGACCTGATCCGCAAATACAGCTGAGGAAACTCCAAGGCAAGCAAACAGCACGTACGCTTTCAATTTATACACGTTCTCCAACCTCCAAAAGTGGCAGACATTGGAGAAGGAAACAGCAACGCGGGTTGCCTTGAACATAACTAGGGGCGCGGCAGCGGAGGGAAACAGGAGTGGCTGCCGTGAGCTGGCCCGATCAGGCCTTGGGTTCGTTCTTCTTGTCCGAATCCGTCGAGGTCTGAGCCGAAGGATTATCCTTCATGCCCTCTTTCAGGGCACGGATCCCCTCGCCCAAACCTTTGCCGAGTTCCGGCAATTTCTTGGGACCGAACACCAGCAATGCAATAAAGAAGATCACCACCAGGTGTAACGGTTGAAATAGACCTTCCAACATCGGAGCCTCCAAGGGGCAAACTACAATTCCTTATCATACGCTACAGAATGCCTGGGGGAAAGGTCAAACCGACCTTAGGCAATCGATAGCTTTTTTACGGCCCTATCCGATCTTTTATGCCACTTGCAAGGTTCACTCGGTGAACTCCGCCACGCCGAGTTGTGATTTCAATCACACCCCAGAGACTGGCGCTGCTGCCACACTGAGGCGGTCGATCCGCGGACGTATGGTTACTTCCGTGATCTTACCCGCCGGCTCGTCGGAGGGCTATGTTTCCGAAGGGGCTGAAGGCGTTTGCGGTCGCATTCCCTAAAACCCGCCACCAGCAAGCAATTCATACGTTGGGGAGTCCGGTGAGAGTCAAGGCATTTCTATCTTTTCTTCCGTTTACCCTGGCGGCTGCGGCTGCCGTTCCGTTGCCCGATACGCAACCTCGAATCCCCCAAGCTCCCAATAGTCAGGCAGTAAGCACGACGCAGCTTGCTGCCTGGCTGATGGGAGGAGTGTCTAGCAGCCGGCTGGCCCGCCTGGTCGGAGAACGCGGGCTCGCGACGCTGCCTACGAATAGCGAACTTCACCAGATGGAGTCGGCTGGAGCCGGCAAGGACCTGATGCGCGTCCTCAGCTCGGGAAACGCCCTGTCGGCCAGAATAGGCCCTCCGATTCCCGCAGCCCTGATGAAAGCGGCTGCTGAAGTGCGCAGGCGGCAGTTCCCAGAAGCCGAGGCCGACCTTCGCGAAGTTGTGGGCTCCGATGGGCAGAATTCCGCCCCGCACTTCGCTCTCGCTTTCGCTTACCGGCAGGAAGAAAAATGGGACGACGCGTATGACGAACTGACTGAGGCTACCCGCATCATGCCCGATCTGGCCGAGAACCATGGGGCCCTGGCCTACCTTTTCTATCGCCTGGACGACGGCCCGAACGCGATTGCCGAAGCCCGCACGGCGCTGAGCCTCGATCCTAATAATGCCGAGGCCTACCAATACCTGGGCCTTGGCCTTTATTCGAATTATCAATATGGTGCGGCGGTCCATGCCTATGCCGAGTCGCTGGCCCGCGATCCCAACAACGCCGACACCTACTACGACATGGGGATCGCCCTGCATGCCGACAAGAATTCGTCCGGAGCCATCGCCGCCTATGAGCGGGCCATTCGTCTGAGGCCCGCGTTTTGGGAAGCTCATTCCAACCTGGCGCTGATCCTGCACGAACAGGGGAACCTCAACCGAGCCGTCGACGAATATCGCGAGGCCAAGCGGATCGCGCCCGAGGAAGCCTCCGTTCGCAACAATCTCGGGAACACTTATTGCGATCAGGGGAACTTTGACTTGGCCATTGAGGAACTGCTTGAGCTCTACAAGCAGCATCCTGAGTGGCAGCAGGGACACGCCTGCCTGGCCAGCGCCTACATGGCGAAGAAGAACTACGACGCGGCGGTGGATGAACTACGGCTGGCGCTGCGGCAAAATCCGACCGGGGCCAACGAGCACCGCATTCTGGGCCAGGTCCTGATGCTCGACAACAAACCGGACGAGGCCGTGCGCGAACTGCGCTTGGCTCTCTCTCTTAATCCCGACTCAGATACGGCGCATCATCTTTTGGGGACGGTCTTGTTCGAGCAGCAACAAGTGCACGCCGCCGAGCAGGAGTTTCGCGAAGCGCTTCGCCTGAATGCCTCGGCGGACAATCACTACTCGTTGGCCGCTTGCCTGATGAGTTTGGATCGTTACCAGGAAGCGCTGTCGGAGCTGGAATTGGCTTCGCGGTTGGATCCGGAGCGCACGCTGTACCGTGCCCGCCGCGAAGAACTCCTCAAGCTGATGAAGGAGACGAATTCGCGGTAACCACTTAGGTAGCGACAGCCGCCTCGTCTGTGCAGAAGGGCTTAGCCGGGGTAGGAAAACAGATTGGCGGAGGGAGATTATGATGGCGACCAACGGAGCTCAATCCCAGCAAGCGGCCGGAAATGCGGCCCAGGCGGCTGCGGCGAAGGAAGCCGGTGTCCGCCGCAAGGATCCTTTGTCCGGAGCAGCTTCCCCGCGGAAAGTCTCCGGCTACGGCTTACCGTGCGCAAAATGCCACCTGTACTTTCCAGCTGATCTGGAGGTCTGCCCCACCTGCAAGCACGGCGAGCGTGTTTCCCCTGTCGTGCCAAAAGTACAGGCTAAGGTTGCGCCGCCCGTTTCAGACCCAATTCCCGACACGACGGTTGTCGAACAGGAGCGCGAGGAATTTCTTCGCCAATTCAAGTCGCAACTTTTGGAAGCGCATGCCGAAGTGGCAAACGCACCCGAATCCGTTTGCAAGTTCAAAGAGCATCATTCCGCGGAACCGGCCAAGGCGGAAATTTGCCAGGCCTGCTACGAGCAACTGCAAGAGCGTGTAGACATTTTCGAAGCCGCTCTGCACCTGGATCTGAAAGAAGCGGCGCAGATCATTTATGACGCGGTGTGGGCCGACCCGTCCGACCCTAGCAAGACGTATCAAAATGCCGCCAGCGCCTTGCTGGCCGAATTGCGCAAGCGCGCCGGAATGACCGGGGTGCTGGGGCCATTCCAGTCCTTGTCTCACTAGGGCGATCTTAGGTGTTAGGAGGTCAGCCTTAAGGCGCGCCGAACGAGCGCAACATCACTCCGCTTTGATCTCCACCCACTTCTTCCCGGCGTAAAGTTTGTAGCCGGCGCCATCCTCGACTAGTTTCAGCGGGACAGCATGTTGCAGAGCTGCATCGGTCTGCGAAGGCACGCTGAGCACATCGTTGTTAGCCACGTCCATTATGCTAACTTTGCCGTCGGCGGTGAAGCCGAAGCCGTATTGGCCGGGGGCCAACTCGGATCCTCCAATGTTGAGCTTTGCCTCCGTGATCAGCATGCCCTGGTATTTTTGCTGGATCGCGGTGGAATAACCCGAGGCGTCCACTAACGCGGCCAACATCATCTTGCCGTCAGGCAATTGCAATCCCACGGCGTTGCGCACCTGTACAGGCGCTTTTTGGCCGCGGAAGAAATATTCCGCAGGGACGGCCTTCTTCAGTTCGTCGCTGCTGAGCAGATGTTTCGATGCCTGCTGTGCAACCGCCGATGTCAGGATGACGAGAGTAAGCAAACCCAGAATCGCCAGACGACTATCTTTCATGACAGTGAATCCTCGTAGTGAGATTGAAAAAATGCTTCGGTGAACTGTAACTGTTCCAGGGGTCGGGTGCAAACTGTGAGTCCTCGCTCTTGTGGGCGGCATCTGAATCGGAGCCGTTTTTGCAGGCTGAGGACGGTTCTTGCAATGGCGCCTGTGAAGGAAGACGGTCGAGGCGTGCATTTCTGGAGCGATCGCCTATTTCGCTTTGCCCGCAAGATTCGGATAGTCCGTTCCCGCGCTTCGCCGTAGGCTTTTCTTACTATGACCACCAATGCCATACTCACAGCGGAAAGCACAATGCCCCTGCGTCAACCCAAACCGGAAGAGGCCGTTGACGATCCACGCTGGAATGCCGTGCTGGCGCGCGATGCCGCCCACGATGGAGAATTTGTCTTCGGCGTCTCCAGTACGGGGGTGTATTGCCGGCCGTCTTGTGCGGCGCGCCGTCCCCGGCGAGAAAATGTCCAATTCTTTCCGGCGCCGGAACAGGCCGAGCAGGCCGGTTATCGGGCCTGTCTGCGCTGCAAACCCAAATCGTTCAACGGCAACACCGAGTCGGCGGGAGTGAAAGCGATTTGCCGCTTTATCGAGCAGCATCTCGACGAACCCTTGACCCTGGATCGGCTAGGGAGGGAATTTCGGCAGAGCCCGTTTCATCTGCAGCGGCGTTTCAAGCGGGTACTCGGCATCACGCCGCGCGAGTACGCCGACTCTTGCCGTTTGCGCATGCTGAAGCGCAACCTGCAAGCCGGGGATTCGGTGACGCGCGCCATGTACGACGCTGGATATGGCTCCAGCAGTCGGCTCTACGAACGAACCGCCTCGCAGCTGGGAATGACGCCCGACAAGTATCGCCGGGGCGCCATTGCCGCTGCCGTTCGTTATACCTGCACCGATTCTCCGCTGGGGCGGATGCTGATCGCGGCAACCGAACGCGGCATTTGTTCGATCCAGTTTGCCCATTCGGATGGCGAACTGATCGAGGGCTTGAAGCGCGAATTCCCCTTTGCAGTCCGCAAATTGGATGGCGGCGGCTTGCAGTCGTGGGCGCGCGCATTGCTCCAACACATGCACGGCCAGGATCTTGATTCTTCGTTGCCGCTCGACATTCGCGCGACGGCTTTTCAGCGCCGCGTGTGGAGGCACTTGCAGTCGATCCCATTCGGCGCGACACGATCCTATAGCCAGGTTGCCAAAGCCATCGGCCATCCTGCAGCCACCCGCGCCGTTGCCCGCGCGTGTGCTACCAACCCGGTCGCGGTCGCGATCCCCTGCCATCGCGTTGTTCGCGAGGACGGAAGCATGGGTGGCTATCGCTGGGGCATCGAGCGGAAGAAAGCATTGCTCGAGATGGAACAGCAGTAGAGAAGTAGTTGCTACTTTTCTCTCGCCAGCATTTGCGGCGCAGTTAGGCCTGCAAAGTGCGCTCCTGTTTGACGCCGAAGTTCGCGGGCCGTTAAATAGGGACCGGCGAAACCTTTCGTCGGGGCGGGGACATGCGAGTAAAAGTGGCGATGCTGGCTGCGATCTTCTTGTCGAGCGTAGTGGTGCGCGGATGCGGCGGAGGAAGTGGAGGGAGCGGAAACGGCGGCGGCGGGTTGAACACGACTTCCGCGCCGACCATCTCCACCACGGCTGCACAGAACGGTGCGCTGATCGTACGCCTGGCCTCAGCAACCCCGGGCGCGGTTATCTTTTACACCGTCGATGGGAGCCAGCCAACTCCATCGTCGCAGCAGTATCAGGCGCCTTTTCTGGTGGCGTCGAATCTCACCGTCAACGCAATTGCCGTGGCCGCGGACTCCCGCGTGATTACGCCCAGTACGGTTACGAGCCAGAGCTTCGCTCCCAACATCCCTTCCGGAACCCTAGTCTGGAGCGACGAGTTTACCAACAACAGCGGCGCCATTGCGCAGCCCAATCCCGCAGTCTGGACCCACGACACGGGCAACAGCGGCTTTGGCAACAAGGAACTGGAGACTTACTGCGCCTGGGGTTCGTCCACGCCCCCGTGCAGCACTGCGAATCCCAGCGAGTATGTGGGAACCGACGGCTATTTGCATATCGAGGCGCAGCAGCCTTCGGCTTCGGTGTACACGTCGGCGCGGTTGAAGACGCAAGGCCTGTTCAGCTTTCAGTATGGCCGCTTTGAGGTGCGTGCACAGGTACCGGAGGCGCAGGGTTTCTGGCCGGCGGCCTGGCTGCTGGGAAACAGCATCGCCACGGTAAATTGGCCGGCCTGCGGAGAGCAGGACGTGCTGGAGCGCGTGAACGCGGCCGCCACGCCGGACTGGAACTCGGGTGCCATCCACGGGACTGGCTTCACTGGCGGGACGGGACTCGGTACGCTTTATCACTTTCCTGCCGGCGAAACGGCATCCCAGTGGCATACCTACGGCATGACCTGGTCCAAGGGCAGCGTGGCATTTTACGTCGATGACTCCACGCATCCGTACGTCACCTACACGACTTCGAGCATGAACGGCCTGAGTGGCGCGGTTTGGCCATTCGATGCCGGGCAGAGCAATTTCATTATTTTGAATCTTGCGATCGGCGGAAATTGGCCGGGACCGCCCGACGCATCCACTCCGTTCCCGTCCGAGATGCTGATTGACTACGTGCGCGTCTACACGAACTAAACGCTCTCGCGATTTCGCACCGCCAGCCAATTCAGCAGCCCAATGGCAATCGTCAGCAGCAGAATCAGAGACTGAGCGAAGTCGACGCGCGTGACTAGGGCAACGCACATCAACGTGCCAAGCCCGGCGAAGAGATTGCCGGCGGGCAGGTGAAAGCCGGCACTTTCCGGATGCTTGCGACGCAGTACCGGAAGCGCCGCACAACACACGGCGTAGTAAAGAAGCCGCGCGACCGCCGAGAGCGTCACGTTCCATTTGAATTCGCCGCTGAGCGCAAAGGCCCACACCAGAGTTGCGAAAAACAGAATCGAAACATAGGGCGTGTGAAAGCGCGGATGAACCGCGGCGAACACCGTCGGAAAGTCTCCCTGCTCGGCCAGCGCGAAAGTCACCCGCGGCATGCCGAGAATTTTTGCGCTGAGATATCCATAGAAAGAAATCAGCGCGCCCACGGCGACCAGGGCCGCGCCGAAAGAACCAACGGCGATGCGTGCCACATCGGCCAGCGGACGCTCGCTATGCGCGGCATCGGGAAGAACACCGAGAACGACCCACTGTATGAGCGCATAGACC
>Ga0070717_10001678_pt1 | contig 15395 bp, 34 predicted proteins | sample LARL113metaG_FD_71366 | JGI IMG/M metagenome (GOLD analysis project Ga0070717, IMG submission 71366) | Corn, switchgrass and miscanthus rhizosphere microbial communities from Kellogg Biological Station, Michigan, USA - LAR L11-3 metaG | ecosystem: Host-associated > Plants > Roots > Rhizosphere ... | reverse complement strand
TGAACACCCTTGTTCATTTTCTGAACACCCTGATGCTGAGTGTTCATTTTTTGAACAGTGCTCCCTGTTAGCTTTCCAGATGTTCACGATCTTGATAAACCAGGTGCTTTTCTTCACGGCGTCGATTAGTCCCACTTGTGCCAGGTGAGGTATCATCGAAGAGAGCGAGGCAATAGAAATGCCTGTCTCTTTCGCCAGTGCTCGCAGTGAGCGCCAGCATTCGCCAGCTTCACCACATAAATCTCTGAGGCAGGTATACAACCACTTTTCAGCGTGGGATAATTCTTGATAGCCGGTGCGCACGATACGCGGCACGCGGGCATAGAAACCTATGTCTTCCTTTTCTTGTGTCATCTGTGCTGTCTGCGTCATCATGCCACCTCACTTTCGATGTATGCGAGTAGTGCAAGCACCTGGCCTCCAAGCCATTTGGTATAAAGTGGTGGGACAGATTCCCCCAATTCATGACCATTCATCCAGTCGATACCCATAGCCATCTTTGCTCTATCAATTCGGCAATAAGGCGGGCGTTTGACTGACTGTCCTTTGGCTGTTAGCATATCCTGGTAGGCTCCAAGATATTCAAATCGCTTGCAACGTACTGATACATCAAAAGGTCGATGTCGGCAGGGACCGGCAGCGAATAGAATATAGTTGGATTCAAAGTATCTATGTCGCTGAACTCGCAATCCAAGCGATGTTCCACAAAGCATAACCGGATTGAGCATGTCAGACATTGCACCTGCTACATTCTCAAGAATCCACGGTTTACCTGTCGCCAGTAGTCGCTTACGCATTGGCTCAAGTAGTCGTGGGTATGTGCTTTCTTTCTTACCGCCATAGTGCGATGCTGAACTATAATCCTGGCAAGGCGGGCTGGCATGTATCACGTCGAAGCCATCTAGCGGAAATGTCAAGGCATCTGCCTTGTGAAATTCGTATGGATAATGTGGCTGGTCGGCAATATCGACGCCAACCACGTCAAATCCTGCGTCATGGTATCCTTTGGCGCATCCACCTGCGCCACAAAAGAGGTCGAGTAAGTGCGGTCGCCTTCCCCGAATTGCTTGAACGTGGGCGTTCATTCTTGTATCCTGTTCTCTCAGTATGCTATACTGACTATAAGGTGACGACATCGTAGATAAACCATCCTTTCCCCCTGCCATCGTGTATAATGAAAGCAGGGATTGGCTCATAAGAGCCATACAACTAGCGGCTACTGAGTGACAGTTTTGGAAGATAGGCACTCAGTAGCTTCTTCATTTTTGGGCTGCTCTTCCGGCAGCAGCCAGGCCACCTTGCAGTGCAGCGCCTTCGCGATGGTGTAGAGCGCGGGAATGGAGAGAGGCTCCAAGCCTAGCTCTATGCTGCCAATAGGCCGCTTCGTCTTCATCGATAAGGTGCCGATGGTGATAAACCACTGCTGGCGCAGGTCTTTGATACGGAAGCCGATGGCTTCATACACAGGGTCGATGCTCATGGCTGCTCCTTCTCATGCCGGTTGTATGGCCGTTTCTTCTCCACATAAGCCAGATGCGCTATCGCATGGGCGCATGGGTCAACGTAGAGATACGCACCGATACGTACAAGGGCGTCGGCTTTCCCTTCACATATGGGACAGATGCCAAAGAGTCCAAATGGCAGACCGTGCGCCTCGGCATAGGCTCGCACCTGGACAAAGAGTCCTTCACTGTTCACTCGTCACCTCCACATGCTGATGGGGATGCAAACATAGCTCCCCTTCAAACAAAATCCAGTATTCGACAATCGGCTCGCTATCACGCTCTCGCAGGACATGCCGGGAGAGAATGACGCCCGGTACATCTGCATGCACCTGACAGGGTGGCACAGATACTACATCGCCCACGCTGTACAATTCCGCTGTACTCATAAATCATCTCTCCCTGCCGCGAATGCCCAATAGATTTGCTCAATGAAATCCTTGACCCACGCGATCAGGCGGCGTATTGCGCTCATGATGTTACTCTCGTATCGTTTTGATGGAAAGCGGTTCTTGCGGCCAGTTGGCAGGCACACCATCCTCTATCGTTGCCGCATCATCCTGGGCTTTGTTTTCTTCCCAGGCATCCCGGAGCGCCTGGGTCACTTGCTCCCGCATTGCATCCATGCCGCCCAATCGCTTGACCTCCGCTTTCACTGACTTGAGGGGTTTTGTCCAGTCAAGCAACTTCGCTACTTTCTCAAGCCAACCCTTGGCATCCTGCTCATCCCAGGCGTACCAGTCACTCCCGATGTCAATACCGCTCTTGATATGCGTCAAGACAAAATCCTCTGATTCGGAATCATCCTTGCGATGGTATGCCAGTCCTGACCCGATGCCAACCATAGCCGTGATTGGTCTGTCTCCGAGCCATGTCTTGAATTGAATGGTTTGCTCTTGAAACTCCATGCCTTCCTCCAACTCTACTCAAACATTACACGTTCTACAAATAGCTGTATCTCTAATGTAATTTGCTCATGTAACGCGCAGACTCCAAAACGATTAAATATTGACATCTGACCTTACCTGTGCTATCATGAAAACAGACAATGAGCCTCTCTACAAGCAAATTATACCTTAGTTTGCCCCTGGGATATGCTTGATTGTTCGGATGTATAGGGAGCCGTGACTTGGAAGGCTCTAGCTCCCTATACGCCTGCACTATCCTTCCTCTTCCTTGCGCTTATCCTCTGGACGAATGGCTTTCTGCCTTCCCGTATCACGCATCCTTACTGCATCCAAGGCGCTTTGTGTGATGCGGTACTCTGATCGCACCATAAAAGCTTCGAGTTCCCCGTCTCGAATCATGTTGCGCACTGTGCGAGGATGAACACGCAAGAGCTGTGCAACTTCATTCACAGTATAAATCTGCTGCTCCTCGGACATAGTAACCGCGCTCATCGACATTAAGCGCTCCTCCTCTGGTATTGTGTAGTAACCAATGTAAGCAAATGTTATCACAGGGAAAGCATAGCGCAAGAACTTGCACTTGTCAATAGATTTTGGCATGAGTTCTCAGGCCCATTTCAGGTTCATCACAGGAAAGTTACCCCAAAGTTACCTTTAAATCACCAATGATGGGTAAAAGATAGGTAAGTGATAGGGCATTGGTGGGATACATCAAGTACACTCGATACAGTGATGTTATGTCGAAGGGGGTAAGTTATGTTCTTCCATTTTGCTTTTTTGCCTGCTATACTTTTCACGAGAACCGTTTTGTTGCATCTCCATCTCGTATATCCTTCCCACAGAAGCGCCCTGTCAGGAATGATCATGCTTGATGCCAGGTGGCAAGCCTGTTATGATGCGTACCTGCATTCTCTGGTGTCTCGCGGATGCAGCGGACACACCATCACCAATTACCGCAGCACGCTCTCACACTTCTTTGCAGTCTTTCCTCATCCGGCGCAGGTAAGCCGGAGCCAGGTTGAGACGTTCATCAGTTCACCGCTCATTGCCCAACGTGTAGGACAGCCACCCAACGCCTACACGCGCAATAGCCGCCTCACTGCCATCAGCAGCTTCTATACATACGCCTCTGAGTATACCGTGACCGGTCCCTATGGCACTCCTATGCGCCTGCTCTTAGCCGAAAAACCAACGCGAGGCATCAAGTACGCGAAAACGGCGCGTGTGCATCGCGCATTCTCACTAGAAGAGATTGCAAAAATCCTGAGCGTGATACCAGATGACATGCGCGGCCTCAGAGATCGCGCTATTTTTTTGACGCTGCTGTACACTGCGCGCAGGCGAGAGGAAATAGCTTCGCTCACCTGGGGAGATATCGAGCATGGCACTGTCATTGATAAGGATGGTAGCAGACGTGAGGCGGTTTTGTATCACTTCAAAGGCAAAGGCCACAAGGCAGTCGATGACATGGCAGAGCTACCACAGCCTGCGTATCAAGCGATCATGATCTATGTCACTGCGACACAGCGGCAGATGGAACCGGACATGCCGCTCTTCATTGCGCATGTGCCGCATGAATGGCCTCCGTCAGACCCGTGGCATAGTATCAGTGGACTCAGCGTATGGAGGCGCTTAAAGGTATATGCCGAGAGAGCCGGTTTGTCACCTGAGCGCTTCACCGTGCATGGATTCAGGCATGTTTCGTCGAGAGAACGCTATTTGCTTGGTCAGGATATTCTCTCGCTGCGTGACCTATTGAGGCACCATAATGTAGCGGTCACTGATACCTATTTGCGTGGCCTTGTGGTCACAGGTGATGAAGGCGCGCAGTTGCTCGCTGAAAAGTTCGGTGATCTGTTGTGAGGAGATGGTGTCCAACGGGAGACCTGGCAGGGTTTCCAGCCCTGTGTTCAACGTACGACCAGGCCCCTCCCGTTACAGGTAGTATAACATGCAACAAAAAACCGCGCCTAGTCGGTTTCAGCTTTGCGCGGTTTCTTGTGTACAAAAGGCTAAGTTATGCGCTGTCGTAGATGCGTCATTTCACTATGAATTTTCAAAGTCAAGGTTACGCATCTGGTAGTACCTCGCACGCTATTATAACACAAGAGCGCTGCAACTCTCCTCAGAGTACAGCGCTCAACCCGTACTTGATGTTCGCCAGGGCGAGGCGGGGGAATGGCTGATTCACTGCCGTTCCAGGCTCATTGTATCACCTTTGGTCGCGTATTTCATCCACCGCGCTGTAGATTGAGCCTAAGCTAGTATCGATGTCCACGAGCTTGCGGTAGATGTGCAAGAGCAACTGGCATGTGATGTAGAGCATCACCTCGGAGGGTGAGTTATCGTTATCTTGCGGGCCATCACCCAGCATCTTTTCAAGCGTTTCTATGTCCATCGTTTCATCCATCCCTTTCGCCAGTGCAAGAATACCCGCTTTTATGCGAGCGAACTCCTCCGGTGTCGTGGACTTGAGTGCATATAATCGGTCAAAATCCATCACAACCCCAAATTCCAGCCATTCTCGCCCGCATTGCCCAGGATATTTGGCTGCCATGTGAGTTCTGCCTGATGGTCACCCTTCACCACTTGAAAGCCGATATCGCCCGTGACTGAGCCACCCGACGAGAGTTTGCCACTGTTGAGCAGATCATTGGCCGTGTACGTACTCGGCAGTGCAAACTCCTCATCGGTGATGTTGCCACTGCCACTCTTCACGTGAAAATCGAAAGGATTGTAATCCACCTCGGCAGCGCTCTTGTTCTCGATCTTGAGATGCACCACGATAAAGATATTACCTGCCTTCGGTTGGGTGAACTCATCGGCGGCAACTTTCTTCACCGATACAAGCGTCACCTCGACGCCATTCAGCACAAGCGTCTCACCGACCTTTGCCACTACTGAGGACGGGGTAGGCGTCTCGGTCGGTGTAGAGGCGGCTGGTGTGTTGCCTTTTGTGGTAGCGGTCGTGGTGGCTGTGGTGGACGTGCCGCAGGCGATGAGTCCTGCGAAGAGTGCGAGAAGTAAAAGGACAGCGATAGGTTTACGGTGTGTCATGGTTCCCTCCTTCTTTCTTCCAGGGAGTATCCCTGTACGTTTTCATGCGCTCGACATCGGCAACCGCGATGTATTTACGGTGAGACCTCCCAAATCTCTGTGGAATGATATGTAAGTCTTTGATGTAGTTGTAGATGGATGCGCGCCCGATGCCAACATACTCAGCCGCTTCCGCATAGGTCATGTATTCCTTGTCCATCGCTCTCATTCCTCTCTAAAATGTCTCTGATAAGAGTATAATGAGTTTTATGAGTTCTGTCAAGTTCTGTCAAAATCAGTCTAAAAACACTTGACAAACTATCCAAAATAACGTATACTAAGAATGTGAGGGGGAGGACGAAAGGGACCAGGAGCGACTCCGAGTCAGGAGGCTAGCCACCGTCCCAGTAGGGAATACCCGAAATGACTCCTCTCTCTCGACGAAGACATGAAGAGAGGCGGCAATATGCAGGGATACGGAGTTCCGAATTTGCCCAGCCAGCCGCCTCTCGAAGTTGACCTGAAGTCCCCAAAGTTGAAAGCAGCAAGGACTTCCACAAGGAGTATATCACAATGGTAGTACATTCATTCACAAGCGACAAAATGTATGACACGACACCTGAGTCCTGTTCTTGCCCGGCGAAGTATTGGCATCCCGGCAAGCAGTGCAAGCATCAAGTGGAACTCATTCACCAGATCAACCGCGCGCAGATGTTTCTTCTGCTGATGGCTCGCTTCGATGTTCGCTCACAGGCGGTCATCGAGGAGAAGCGGGCAGCGTACTGGAACTTTGAAATGGCGATAGCGTGTTAGACGATGATCTGGCGGCCCACATCGCTGATTATTTCAGGAGTGGCGCCGCAAAGGAGGATAAAATGGGAAGCATAAAGCGCAGCGTAGATATCAATGATCGTGAAGTGCGTATACGTTTTGCCAAGATCAGCAAGGCGAGTTGGGCAGAATTGTATTTTGATTTGTATCGGCAGTGCTTCAGTGAAGATGCCTCTGAAGAGACGTGCATACAAGACGCTGAGCACCGCTTGCAGACTCTCAAGGCGAATTTTCCAGAGCGATATGGAGCAGACCGATGACATTTCAGCGAGCAACCAAGTTTCAGAGCAAGTTACGGCTTGCTCTTGCCGGTCCTGCGGGTAGCGGCAAAACCTACACGGCGCTTACCCTGGCTACTGCACTCACAGACGGTCAGGGCGTGGCACTCATCGACACAGAGCATGGCAGCGCAAGCAAGTACGCTGACCTGTTCTCATTCGATACCCTTCAGCTTGAGACATTCCACCCACAGCGTTACATCGACGCCATCCACGAGGCAGAGGCAGCAGGCTATACCGTGCTGGTGATTGACAGTCTCTCGCATGCATGGAGTGGTACAGGTGGCCTTCTTGAGATTGTCGAGAACATCACGAAGCGCTCCAATAGCAAGAACGGTTTCAATGCTTGGGGTGAGGCAACGCCACTTCAAAACCGTCTCATTGAAACCATCATCCGCTCTAAACTGCACATCATCTGCACCATGCGCTCTAAGATGGAGTATGTCGTAGAGCAGGTGAACGGCAAATCTACCCCGCGCAAGGTCGGTATGGCACCTGTGCAGCGTTCAGATGTGGAATACGAGTTCGATGTCTACGCTGATCTGGACATCGACAATACGCTGATTATCCACAAGAGCAGGTGTCCTGCTCTGTCTGGTGCAGTCATTGCAAAGCCGGATGGACATGTTGCCTCTATCCTCAAAGAGTGGCTATCGGGTGAAAAAGCCCCTGAGATGCGAAAATCTGAGCAGGTGTCTAGCACATCGACTACGAACGGCAAGGAGACTTCTCGGTCTTCTGGTGAGGGAAAAGAGGCATCTGCTGAAGAGGTCGAGAAGATGTTGCGAACGGTAAAATCTCTGCTCAATGCGCACTATCAAATCCCAATGGTCGATCAGCCTGTCAAGTGGCAGCGTTTCAAGGAGCAGGTGCTAGGGATGCCGGTCGAGGATGAAGGCTTGTCATTGGTCGAGATCAAGCGGCTGCGCGATGCCGTCAAGATGAAGATAGAGCGCGCGAAAGGAGCGGCGTAATGGATACACTGCAAGCCATCCTAGGTGAAGATGAGACACGAGCCGAGGCAACCATAGATGGAGTGACGATGTTGATAGAGCAATACATCAATCCGTTCGATAAGCGCCTCTTCTGGATATGGGGTGACAAGAGCAAGTATTCAGACGGGGATGGAACGGATATCACCTATGATCAGGACTACATGGCAGAGGAGTTGTTCGATAGCGGCTTTGACCCGGATGCGCTTATCTGGCAGCGTGTTGTAGAGTAGTTGAGAAAGGAAACGAAGATGAAAATTGGCGATTATGTCACTGCGGCTATTGTAGGCGAAAACACCTCCATTCAAGGTATCTATATCCGTGATCTTGGTCAAGATCAGATTTTTGTTGAAGGCCAACGAGAAATGTATCTCTGCTACAAGCATGATGCTGTCGTTGTGCCGGATAAGAACCTGTGGGGTGATACCCGCGAGTTTGTGCAGCGGTGGAGAAATGAGCACATCGGCTCGTAGGCACTCTATCTGGAGTTTTAAGCGTTTAGCAAAAGAGGTACAACGTGAAACCGATCATTTGGAGCTATGGGGGAGGCACACAAAGCGTTGCCATAGCTATTCTCATTGCAAAGGGTCTGCTCCCTGTGCCTGATCGAATTGTCTTTGCTGATACTGGCGGTGAGATGTCCGAGGTGTGGGATTATCTGCATACATTTGTCGAACCGCTCTTGCTGTCAGTTGGCAGGCACGTTGAGATAGCTTCTCATGATCTGGCTACCGTTGATCTGTATGGGCATAATGGCGATTTGCTTATTCCTGCCTATACAACAGGTGGAAAGCTGCCGACGTTTTGCAGCAAGGAATGGAAAACCTATGTGGTGAGGCGTCACCTGGGCGGTGAGAAAACCATAGGCCAGTGTGTCATGTGGTTGGGGATGTCTACCGATGAGGTGGAACGCCTCAAGCCTGCTGATGTGCAGTGGATAGAGCATCGTTGGCCGCTCTGTTTTGATGCCCCGATGAATCGGGTGGAATGCAGACAGCTTGTTCTCAACTATGGCTGGCCTGACCCGCCTAAATCAGCATGTGTGTGGTGTCCTCATCTGCAAGATGCTGAATGGAGACGCATGAAGGAATACGCACCTGCTGACTTTGCGCGGGCTGTTGTGCGCGATAGAGAGATCAGGAAGCATGATACCGTGTGGCTACATAAGGCCAGGCGTCCACTTGATGAGGTGGACCTTTCCAAAGACGAGCAACCATCGCTCTTTGGCTGTGATACTGGCTATTGTTGGACGTGATGTCAACTATGCCCTGTTTTACGAGTTTGAGAAAAGAGGTAAAAGGTGAACGAGCAAGAGCAGGAACAGACGAAGCCAGCCGATGAAATTGGTCAGCTTATTGTTGACTACTTCAAGAACCTGTACAGCGGGCGGTGCCCTGTCTGTCATGAGATGGTAAGGGAGCAAGTACAGCGGGGGCGATGTGTGTACGGGTTGCCTTGCAACCATCGGATGTATCAGGGTGAAGTCGGAGCATTTACAGGCGAAAGCTAGTTCAACTATTCAGACTTTTTCACGTTTGAGAAAAGAGGCAGAACATGAATGAACAAAAGATCATAGCCCTTATCCGCACGCACATTGCAGATTGCGAATTTGCAGCCTCGCGCTATGAAGAGTTGGAATCGTCTCCGCTTCACACTCTTCCACTTGAGACAATACACCGCAAGCTATATGCTGCAAGCGCACAACTTGACCGCTTGCAGGCGATCTTGAAGGAGATCGAGGCAGGCAAACGCTCACACCCTGATGCTTGCCACTGTGATCGATGCGCGGCAGAACGCTATGCATTTTGTGGTGACGATGACTAGGACTATGCGGAATTTTAAGACTTTTGTAGAAGAGGACGAAGAAGCGATATGAAACATGACACGTAACATTCACGTTTACGTGATAGCATGTATGATAACCGACATTAGTGGAAACGTTCGCTTCCCTTTGGGAAGTGGCAAGTAATAAAATGACGCATAGTTGAATAAGACGAAAGAGGAAGAAGATGTTTGGCATGATCTATTACTTCACTGCTGTTATCGCGGCATTCGCGTTCATCGCTGCTTTGAGTCCTGTGATAATGCTTATCGCTGGCATCTTTGATCGATTTATCTGGTGGGAATTTTTTCAAGATGGGAGATGGAAAGGTGCCCTTCGCATTTCTCTCATCGGCTGGATTGTCTTTATTCTCTGTGGTGGAATTGCGTATCTTGTATCCAATCGGATGTAATAAAAGGGCACATGTATGACTTTAGCAGAAGGAGCAGGACATGCAAGCTTGGAAATATGAGATAGACGATGTGCTGCGTATTGAGCGCAAAGGACAAGAGGTATTAGCACGTATTGCCAGATTTGTCGATAGCCTGGACGATACAACCCCGCTCTATGTGAACTTGCGTGTAGCGGGTGGGCAGCGGTGGTCGGAGGCTGTTGTGAAGATACAACCCCAACAGATTAAAGAGCATCTGCCCGACTGGTACAAACAACAAGAGGCAGAATGGGAAGCAACCATTAAGGAAGTTGCTGCTGCTGCCTATGCAAAAATGCCGCTAGAGCAAAAACTTCACTTACAACGGTTGCAACAGCGTTTACAGCCGCGCTCACCTATTGAAATTCTGATTGATCGAGCAACAGGCAGAGAGTAAACTAAGCAGCCATAGATGACTTTGAGAGAAGGAGTAAAAGATGAGCGAGCAGTATAGTAAGTATCCTGATTTATACCATATGGAAACATGGAGCATTGATTTGTTTCGCTGCATCTGGTATCTGAGAGAAGGCAATAAGAGTATCAGGCAACCTCAATTTGACCGCGAGATAGCATTAGACGCTGCGCAGAACCTCGCATCTGCATTGCCTGAGATTATCCGCAAACTTGAAGCACAAGAGACGCCGTAAAACTGCGCATAGTTGGATTTGAGAGAAGGAGTAGAACATGAGTGAAAAGCGCCAACCTCAATATGTGAAAATTGAACTTGTACGGATTAAGTATAGGAATTCAACAGTTGGATATGCCTATGCATCGAGTCCTCATGAGCCTTATACGCTCAAGTGGCGGGATATACATGTCCGTAAGTATGATATTTCTTGTGGCACTTGTGGAGCAGTCATCCCCGCAGGTGAAGGATATGTTGAGTGCTGGACAGCCAAAGAGAAAACGAAGCCTCATTGTCAACAATGTAGTCCACTTTTTGATGTGGAGCTTCATTCAGATGTTCAGTCAGATTTTGGCAAGATGTTCGTAGGTGGAAAAGTTGTACCTCGTGAGTCTGAGGATATGAATGATGTGCGCAGACGTGTTGTCAGTTCTACCAAGGTCGCCCATGTGACTTTTCATCTAGTGAAAGAGGACCCGATAGAAGGTCTAGAAGATCGGTATCTTATCTATTCAGAAGATAAAAAGCGTGGGATGCAACAAGTTGAAGGTAGGTATGGCGACCCTTACCCTGTGCCATACAATGAAGCTCTCATAACTTTACAGCATGAAATAGAGACACTTGAAAGTATCCTAGAGAGTAAACGGAAGGGACCACCAACATCCAAGCAACTCTCTTTTCTTTTCCATTTACGAATACCAATTCCCTTAGACCTTACCTGGGGTAGAGCCTCTGAATTGCTTGATGAGTATTATGCAGAGGAGGCACTTGAAAGAGAGAGAGCCCGTAAGGAAGTAGAGGCAGAATTCTTGCGGCTACATCCTGAAGCAGCAAATCGGCGTAAGCCTGGGCAATAAAAGTGCCGATAGAGCGCTTTGAGAAAAGAGGTAAAAGATGAAACTCTGTGCCTTAGATAAAGAAAATATTGAAGTATTGGAAGCGCTGGACCTTGATGAAAATGCGCTGCTCAAACTCATTTGTCGCTACTTTGCCTATCGATGCAAGCGTATAGATGGAAGATTCGGCGATTCACCCAATGTTGCACTCGAAGCAACAATCAGATGGCACATGGATGAGGAAGAGGTAAAAAGATGAATACTGCAAGTTTGGAACTGAGCAAAGAACTGTATGAGGTGAGCGGGTGGGATAATGGCTGGTATAGCTACTGGGGCAGAGGGGTAGTAGCTCGTGACTCGACTGAACAACGTATCTGCCCTGCCTACGATCTTGGCTACTTGATACGGAAGTTCAAGGGCTATGGCGGCATAGAAATTCGTTATGGCGATACAGGCTGTATTGCGACTTCACACGTGTGGTCTATTGAGTCTGATACACCTGAAGATGCCGTAAGTCTATTGGCCATCGAGTTGTTCAAGCAAGGTATCCTCAAGAGGTGACACATGAATACTGCAAGTTTTGCGCTGTGTAAGGAATTGTACGAGCTAAGTGGATGGACGTTGACTGAAAAGCACTGGTATAAAGGGCAACCTGTCTATAATGCACCTTACCCGTGGGATTGCCCGGCCTATGACCTGAGTGTTTTGCTAGAGAGGCTCCCGCAAAACTCATGGGTTGGCTACACTGATACATCTGGACAGCGTGGCTATGCACTCGCTTATACCTATGCATGGAACAAACAAGGGGATGATGTTGAGAGGATTGCTGGATGTAGTGCCGAAACTCCTGAAGACGCCGCGTGTAAGTTAGCTATCGAGTTGTTTACAAGAGGCATTCTCAAGAGGTATAAAATCGAACTCACTGGTACCAGTAGTGGGTATATCGATGGCATAACTGGCACTCAAATGCAGATCGAGTCAGATAATCCTGAGTATCCGGGCCATCCTAAAATCTCAGTTGTTTTTCCTGAGCAACGTACTCTTACCTTGGAGGAGCTTAATGCAGCCCTCTCTCGATTGAGAGCCCGCGCAAAGTTGCCTTATGAGGAATTACCTGATCTTGTTTTCAAGATTAGTGAATAATCCCCCTTAGTCACCTTTAGCAAAAGAGGTAGAACGTGCAACCTATCAAAGAACCCTATATCAATGATGCGCTCCGAAAGGAAATCGCAGAGCCGTTTACCATAGAGGAAATTCTAGAGGTCGATGGTGATTATATCCATGACCATGCGCGTGACCCGCAAGAGATACCACACGATGCCTATAACTGGATAGAACGGGTGTGGTTAGTGCGCCTCCGTCTCCAGACCGGATACAAACGCTCGTATTATGTGGCTATCCCAGTTGAAGGGCCTGTCGTCATGAGTGCATGATTGTCTTCCACTTGCATGTTTGCCCGCCTACAAGTATAATTCCATCAGATACCAACCGGGGGATGCAATGCTCGCTGAGAATACCGATCAGCATCGGGCAATCACATTACAACATCTTTCACCTTCCTGGGTGGAACGACTGGATAGAAAATATGGCGTTGTCAAAGCGGAGAATGGCGGCTATTGCGATTTCCATATCCACTTTGACGGCAAGTCGCGCCCACGCTGGTGGGATATCGTCTTACGGGTGCTGGAGCACCTCGGCATAACTTAATATTGTCACGCTGACAGAAACGAAAAATACGATTACCGGGCGTAGAGGTCTAGTCCTCTGCGTCCGTTTTTTATTGGAGGCTTTCATGCTCTGTCCTCATTGCAAGAAAGAGGTTGAAGGCTATGTAGCTTTCAAGCCGAGTGCGCCGCTCAACCTGAATCTGGCAGGTGGCGCTGCTCCTTGTCTCGCATCATCGTGGCATCTCAATACTGTCTGTGCTGCACATCCGATCACTTTCCCACCAATCGTCTTACTTAATTTCAATGTCAATGGCTGCGCAGGTGGACAGCCTATCCACTATTGCACATTCTAGGAGTCACACATGGCACGCCGCACCTGGATACTACGCTACTTACTGGAAGATGCCATGCTCGCCATCTTGATACGCCTCGTCATGCTGAAGCGCAAATGGAGGATGCGATGAACAAGACGATCTTCTATTGCTGCTCTACTTCCTTTACGCTGATGCGAGAAGATGGTCCATATAGTCGATGGTGTTGTTCTCAGTGTGGACAAGTATTCTCTGTCTCTGCCATTGCGTCTCTCCCAACGCCTCACGAGATGCATTCAACCGTCGCTCAATTCGTAAAGCCAACTTTAGCCTCCAACTATGATAAGCCGGTGCAGCCATGATACAACACAACCCCCTGGATGCCACCACTCGCACATGGCGCAAACCTGAATCGCCTCGCGCCTTCACGCTCAAGTTCAATCAATCCAAGCTCCATAGTGCCAACCCTGTCCGTAGGCAAGAGTACCAGGAATGGAAGGAAGTCGAGGGCATTCTCTTCACTAGCGGCTCTGTGTGCCTTGATCGCAACTTCAAGAACTACTTTCCCCCATTGACCGACCTGTGCGACAGCTTTGGCACGATTGGCAAATATGAGATCGAATGGCTGGACTCCGAGGAAGAGGCGAGCGAGTGAGTATACCTGCTGCACCTGGCATTTACAAGATTACTTGCACTGCTAACAAGAAGATTTATGTTGGTAGTGCTGTCAATCTGCATAAACGATGCAATGCGCATTTTAATGCACTTCGGCAGCACAAGCACAAAAATCCACACTTGCAGAATGCATGGAATAAGTATGGTGAACAATCCTTCACTTTCTCGATATTAGAGTATGTTTTGCCCATATCTCTGACTGCACGTGAGCAATACTGGTTTAAGAAACTCAAACCCTTTGGCAGGAAGGGCTTCAATATTCTTCGTGAGGCAGGCTCTACTCTTGGAATGAAACAGTCGCCTGAAACTATTGAGAAACTGAGGCAAGCCAAGCTTGGCAAAGCAGGCTATAAACCCTCTCCTGAAACCCGCGAGAAACTGAGGCAGGTTAGTCTTGGGCGTGAGATTTCCCCTGAACAGCGCGAGAAACTGAGGCAGGCCAACCTTGGGCATCCTGGGTATTGGACCGGCAAGAAGCACACTCCTGAACATATTGAGAAAAACAGACAGTCTGCTCTTATAAGGGAAGCGAGAAAGCGAGAGCAGGTGTCAGCATGAACTACCCCTCGCGCGCCCATAAAAACACAAAGGGTACAACTCGTGATGTGAACGCGGCTCAGCGTGCGCAGATGGCGCTTCAGTTGCGAGCGCAACGCCTGGGCTGGGATGAGATTGCAGCGCAAGCCGGGTATGCCTCACGTGGTGCAGCGCACAATGCCGTGATGCGTGAGATGGATAGGGCCGTCGTCAAGAACGTCGATGAACTGCGTACACAAGAGTTACACATGCTCGATGTCATGCACCGCGAAGTGTGGCAGTTGTTCATGGACAAGAAGAATAGAGGTCGCCTCTTCGCAGTAGATCGCATCCTAGCAATCGCAGAACGCCGCGCTAGACTCATGGGCCTCGATCTCTCCAACGACAACGCCATTGCCGCCGCGCAAATCATCGTGCAGGAAGTGCCTTCGCAATATCTCACTGGACCAGCGCCTGTGACTGAGGTGGAAGCATGACGACATCAACGACGGTACTTTCTACCATAGGCAACGATGGCCTTATGCAGTTCTTCAGGCGAGAGCGTACACCATGTCATGATGCCAGCCTTCACGCGGTAAGCATCCCATCCTGCATCAACCTTATCCCAGTATTCTTTCGCTACCTCTTCACGGAATCGCTCTTGCGGAGTCAATGCTACTTCCCATGTTCCCATGAGCAATCGTCGATATTCGGCTTGTGGAATCTTTGCAAGTCGTTCGATGTATGTTTCTTCTTCCATAGGAGTAGTATAGCATGACCACCTACGCGCCGCCTAAAACTCAGATACGTGTCCCTGCTCCAGAGTTACGCGGCGCAGCGTTACAACTTGGCTCTTGCACCGACCGGGAGGTGTGTATCGAAGGCAGCGCAGGCACAGGTAAGACGGTTGGCGCACTCTTCAAGATACATGTCCTGCTCTCACAATATCCCGGTGCTCGTGCGCTC
>Ga0070717_10001676_pt1 | contig 15406 bp, 15 predicted proteins | sample LARL113metaG_FD_71366 | JGI IMG/M metagenome (GOLD analysis project Ga0070717, IMG submission 71366) | Corn, switchgrass and miscanthus rhizosphere microbial communities from Kellogg Biological Station, Michigan, USA - LAR L11-3 metaG | ecosystem: Host-associated > Plants > Roots > Rhizosphere ... | reverse complement strand
CCATAGTGCCGTGGTTGCGGCGCGCATAGAGCCAGTTGAAAATGAACGTCCTGGCGCTTCCAATGTGCAGATAACCCGTCGGCGACGGGGCGAAACGGACACGCAGCATGAAATTTCAGGATACAGGAGCGGCGCCCGAACCCACCACTCTTGCGAACAATTGCGCGAACTGCGAGATGGAAAGCTGCTCGGCGCGTTGAGCTGTTTCAGGGATTGTAGCCAGCAATGCGCGATCGTAGCTCGACAACAAATTGTTGCGAATTGTTTTTCGTTTCTGGCGGAAGCACTGGCCCACAAAATTGAGGAAGGCGTCGTGATCCAGGTCGCGCAGCGTGGGATCGCACTTGGGAGTCAATCGCACTACGGCAGAATCTACCTTGGGCGGTGGACGAAACGCACCGGGTGGTACGGTGAAGAGCAGCTCCGGCACGCTGGCAAGCTGCGTCTGCACGCTCAAGTAGCCGTAATCCCGGGACCCTGGCCGGGCTGTCAATCGCTCCCCAACTTCCTTTTGCACGAGAAACACTGCGCGCTGCAATTGTTCGCGCAGGGCCAAGGTCTTCTCGATAATTGGCGAAGTGATGTAATACGGCAAATTGCCAGCTAGAGTAGCCTTTCCCCACTGCGTCAAGTCGGCCTTCAGAACATCGGTTTCCACCAGGCTGAGCCTCGGTTCATTGCGAAACTCAGCGCGCAGGTATTGCACCAGCACCGGGTCGATTTCGATCGCGATTACGCGCTCCGCGCGTGCTAGAAGGTGCGATGTCAGGGCGCCCCGTCCCGGCCCGATCTCAACGATTGTGCCGCCTTTTTCCGGACACGCCGCCTCTGCGATTCGCTCCAGAATCGAATGCCGCACCAGAAAATGCTGCCCAAGCCGCCGCCCCAATGAATTATGTTGACATGGATGCTCGCCGGGGGGCTGTTGTTGAGTTTATCGCACGGAGCGCTCGCTCACGGTTGTGGTTCAGAAGCTCGTAGAACAATTGCATTCAAGTGCACTCGCGCGGCGTCGACGTGCGGGAAATCAGTGTTGCTTTTGTCAAAGACCAGTGCCAGGTCAGTGCCGGCCAGAATCACTGCCTCGATACGATCGCGCTCGATCAACTTGTGCGCGAGGCGAGTTAATCCGTCGCGGTGCTCGGTCGTGGCGGTGCCAGCATCCACGACTTCAAAATAGGTGGCGTGGATGTACTCAACCTCGGCGGGCTGCGGAGTGATTACTTCGACGCTGTCTAGCTGGCCGAAGAGTTGCGACTCGATGGCGTAACGTGTACCGAATAGTGCGACGCGACTGAAATGGCGCGCGTCGATCTCACGTTTGAGTTCGGCGATTAGATTGACAAGCGGTAAGGGCGACAGCTGGATTAATTCGGTGATTGCAATGTGGGGCGCGACTGCAGGGATGACGGCGAACTCGGCGCCCGCGGCTTGTAGTCGACCGATCAATGCTGCAAAATAGGCAGCCAACCCGTGTTTGTCGCCAGCCTCGACCGCGCCACGTACGCGATCCATATGCGCGTGGATCATCGCCAGATTCAAGACGCGGCCCTGAGCGGTATGCGCCTTCGCGAGCTCCTGATAGTAGTAAACCGAAGCACCGACACCAAGACCGCCGATCAAGCCAATGCATCGCCCGAGAGACAAATCGTTCATAGGTCGTTTCATTTAGGTTAGCGCAGCGCTCTTGCGCTCCTTCGATATTTCCACTATTATGGAATTATCTGGGGAGGCGGCTTGCCGAAAAGAGACGATTCAGCACTTGTCACCCGCTGCGCGGACATGTTCTCGGCGATGGGCGCCGAACCGCGACTGCGCATCGTGCGCCTGTTATTGAGCGCGCATCCGGTGGGCTTAGTAGTCGGCGAGATAGGCGGTGAGCTCAACATTCCCTCGAGCACGCTGTCGCATCACCTCGAGAAACTCAAGAACCAGGACCTGGTGCGCGTGCGTCGCGAGGGTACGTTCCTTTGGTATTCGGCAAATACGGAGGCATTGCAGGATCTGTTGAGCTTCCTGTATGCGGAGTGCTGCACGCGCAACAAAGCCATCGAGCCCCAGACCATCGTGTGTTGTAAGTAAAGGAGCAAATTAATGAGCTCGGTAGACATCAAGGACATAGTGAAAGAGAAATACGGCCAGGCGGCGCTGCGCGCGGCGTCGGGACAGTCGAGTTCCTGCTGTGGTGGCGCGTGCGCCGGCGGCGCTGACATCGATCCCATCACCACTAATCTCTATGGCGACTCCGAGAAGAGCCTCCTTCCTGAGGAAGCGGTGCTGGCATCGCTGGGTTGTGGCAATCCGACGGCACTGGCCGAGTTGCACGAGGGCGAGACGGTGCTTGATTTGGGTTCTGGCGGCGGCATAGACGTGCTGCTATCGGCGCGCCGTGTGGGCCCGAGCGGCAAGGCCTACGGCCTGGACATGACCGATGAGATGCTGGCCCTCGCTCGTGCAAACCAGAAGAATGCCGGCGTGGAGAACGTCGAGTTCCTAAAGGGCGAGATCGAAAGCATCCCGTTACCGAATAACTCCATGGATGTCGTCATCTCGAATTGCGTGATCAATCTGTCGGCGGACAAAGATCGTGTTTTGCGTGAAACTTTTCGCGTGCTTAAACCGGGCGGTCGCTTCGCGGTGTCGGACGTGGTGGTGCGCGGCGATGTTCCTCGCGAAGTCCGCGAACACATGCTTCTATGGGTCGGCTGCATCGCGGGAGCATTGCAGGATTGCGACTATGTCACCAAGCTTGCCAGAGCGGGCTTCGAGAACATCGACGTCGAGCCGACGCGAGTGTATGACATTGAAGATGCCCGCGCGTTTCTTTCGACCGAAGGCATTGATGTGGATGCAATTGCACCACAAGTGCAGGGCAAGTTCATGAGCGCTTTTATTCGCGCTCGTAAGCCTGAGCAGATGTAGCCTTCCGCAATGGAACATATCAGTCGAAGACTGTCGTTTCTGGACCGCTATCTAACGGCGTGGATCTTTCTGGCGATGGTGGTCGGCGTCGCTATGGGAAATGCAGTCCCTGGCGTGGTTCGGGTGCTGACTGATTTTCAGATGGGTACCACATCGATCCCCATCGCCATTGGCCTCGTCCTGATGATGTATCCGCCGCTGGCAAAGGTCCGCTACGAGCGGATTGGCGACGTGCTCCGAAACCGGAGGGTGCTCCTGCTTTCGCTGTTCCAGAATTGGGTGGTCGGGCCGATTCTCATGTTCGTGCTGGCGGTGGTGTTTCTGCGTGGCTATCCCGAATACATGGCGGGTCTGATCCTGATCGGCGTAGCGCGCTGCATCGCGATGGTGATCGTCTGGAATGAATTGGCGAAAGGCGACACCGAATACGCCGCAGGCCTGGTTGCGCTCAACTCCGTATTCCAGGTGCTTTTTTATTCGGTCTACTCGTGGCTGTTTCTGACCATCTTTCCACGCTGGCTGGGCATTCAAGGTTCGGTGGTAAACGTGTCCACCGGGCAGGTGGCTAAGAGCGTGTTCTTTTACCTGGGGATCCCGTTTCTGGCCGGCATCATCACCCGAACGACGTTGGTGAGGGCTAAAGGACGCGAGTGGTACGAGCAGCGCTTCCTGCCGCGCTTGAGCCCGCTCACGCTGGTAGCGCTTTTGTTTACCATCATTGTCATGTTCTCGCTCAAAGGTGACTATATCGTCCAGTTGCCCCTGGACGTTCTGCGGATCGCAGTGCCCCTGTTAATCTATTTCGCCGTGATGTTCGCCGTTTCGTTCTGGATGGGACACAAAGTAGGCGCGGATTACTCCCAGACCGCGACACTTTCGTTTACGGCCGCCAGCAACAACTTTGAGCTCGCCATCGCGGTGGCAGTGGCGGTCTTCGGGATTCATTCGGGAGCGGCATTTGCGGCAGTTATCGGGCCGCTGGTGGAAGTACCGGCACTCATTTTGCTGGTGAACGTCTCTCTCTCATGGCAAAAGTTCTTTTACGAACGACCGGGCATCCCGGTTCACCGACTGGCCGGGCAGTAAATCACCATGATCAAGCAGAAGGTTCTGTTTCTTTGCACCGGGAATTCAAGCCGGACGCAAATAGCTGAGGGCTTTCTCCGCAAGATGGCCGGGGAACAATTCGAAGTCGTTAGCGCCGGAGGGTCGCCGAAAGAACTCAGCCCAACCGCAATCGAAGCGATGGTGGAGATTGGCATTTCCCAACATCGGACGAAGGACGTTGCCGAGTTTTTAGGCTGCGATTCACCTTCCTGATCCAACTTTGCGATCGCCGGAAAGAGCCGCAGTGTCCGATTTTTCCCGGAGCTATTTACCGCCTTCATTGGGATCTGGAAGACCCGGAACATTCCGATCTCGGTTTGTATGCCGCAACCGTGGGGGTCCGCGATCAGATCCGGCGGCACATCGAGGACTTCGTTCAGAAGCATGGCTGAGATAGCTGAATGAAGAAGACGGTTCTCATCATCTGCACAGGAAATTCGGCGCGCAGCCAGATGGCCGAGGGATTACTGCGCCATGATGCCGGAGATCGCTTCGAAGTGGCCAGCGCAGGCACGCAACCGAACCGCGTTCGTCGGGAAGCGATTGCGGTGATGCAGGAGATTGGCATCGATATCTCCGGCCAGCGCTCCAAATCCGTCGACGAATTTGCGGCGCGTGCTTTCGACTACGTTCTTACGGTGTGCGATAGCGCTAAGGAAAGCTGTCCGATCTACGCAGGCCACGGCACCCGGCTTCACCATAGCTTCGAGGACCCGGCCGCAGTGACAGGCTCGGACGAAGACAGGCTCGCCGCGTTCCGCAAAGTGCGCGATCAAATCCGCCAGTACCTGAGAGCATTTCCCGCATAAGAGGCAGTCATATCTATGAGATATACGCGGTGGTGGCGCTTCTAGCCGGCGCCCCGGATCTATGCAATCCTCCTGCATGCAATCCCTCTCCGTCCACGCCGCAAAACCGCTATCATACGAGAAGTAGATAGGAGATTGCCCTCATGGCCTTCCAACTCATAGTAAATGGACGGTCCACCGCCGTCGAGGTACCCGCGGATATGCCCCTTCTGTGGGTGATCCGCGATGTTCTGAAACTGAAGGGGACGAAGTACGGCTGCGGCATCGGCCAGTGTGGCGCATGCACCGTACACCTGAGTGGCAAAGCTGTGCGAAGCTGCCAGACTCCGGTTTCTGCGGCAGCCAAAGCGCCCATTACCACTCTAGAAGGGCTTTCCGCGGACGGGACTCACCCAGTGCAACTCGCTTGGCTGGAGATCGACGTTCCACAATGCGGTTATTGTCAGGCTGGGCAGATGATGTCGGCCGCGGCGTTGCTCGCTAAAACGCCCAAGCCGACCGACCAAGACATTAATTCAGCCATGAACGGGAACCTGTGCCGCTGCGGAACTTACATTCGCATTCGGCAGGCCATCCACAAGGCGGCTGAAATCGGAACGACAAGCAAGTTGAAGAAGCCGTCGGAATTTGCAGTGGGCCAGAGCGGAGCTCAAGAATAGAGCCGAACTCAGGAATAAAGAGGCTACGAAAACATCATGGTTGTCAATCGACGTTCTTTCTTACGCGTGACTTCGCTAGCCGGGGGCGGTGTGCTGCTCGGCCTGTATATCAAACCACCCAAGGCATCGGCGCAGTTCGGCCCGCCGGTGGCACAGGTGCCCAACAACTTTATCAAGATCGATCCGGATGGAACGGTCACTATCATGGCTAAGGACCCTGAAGTGGGCCAAGGCGTCAAAACGATGCTTCCGATGCTGATCGCCGAGGAGTTGGACGCCGACTGGAAGATGGTGAAGATCCAGCAGACTGATTTCGACGATACAAAATACGCGTTGCAGTTCGCGGGCGGCAGCCTGGCGACGCCGTTTAACTGGGATCCGATGCGGCGCGTAGGCGCGGCTGGACGGCAGTTGCTGGTGTCCGCGGCGGCTAAAACCTGGGGCGTTCCGGAGGCGGAATGCTCGACAGCAGCGGGTCGCGTGCTTCACACGCGATCGAACAAGTCGGTCGGATATGGTGAGATTGCGAGCAAGGCGGCGGCGATGCCCCCTCCCGATCTTCAGAAGGTGAAGCTGAAGGATCCGAAAGATTACAGGATCATCGGCCACAGCCAGCGCGGCGTTGACACTCCCAAGATTGTCACCGGCAAACCGGTTTTTGCCATCGACTTTGCGCTACCGAACATGCTATTCGCCGTGTACCAGAAGTGTCCAGTGTTCGCGGGCAAAGTGGTGAGCGCTAATCTGGACGAGATCAAGACTATGCCGGGCGTGCGCGATGCCTTCGTCGTGGAAGGCGATGTGAAGGGCGGCACCATCGTTGAGCAGGAACCGGGCCTCGAGCCCGGCGTCGCGATTGTCGCCGATAGCTGGTGGCAGGCGCAAACGGCGCGCGAAAAGCTGCAGGTGAAATGGGACGAAGGGCACGGCGCATCGCAATCGAGTGTTGGGTTCGCGCAAAAGGCCCAGGAGCTTTCCCACCAGCACCCCGTAAAAACGCTTCGTAAGGACGGCGATCCGGACGGTGCGCTTGGTAGCGCGGTGAAGGTGGTGGAGGCCGCATACGCTTATCCGTTTATTTCGCACGCGCCGCTGGAGCCGCAGAATTGCACGGCACATTGGCAGGGCGACAAGATCGAAATTTGGTCGAACACCCAGGTGCCGGGCGGAGGCCGCACACTGGTGGCGAAGACGCTGGGCATTGCAGAGAAGGAAGTCACTATTCATATGCAGCGCGGCGGGGGCGGCTTCGGCCGGCGCTTGACTAACGACTATATGGTGGAATCGGCCTGGATTTCGAAGAAGGTGAACGCGCCCGTGAAACTGTTATGGACGCGCGAGGACGACTTCGGGCACGACTATTATCGTCCAGGCGGCTTCCAATTCCTGAAGGCTGGCTTAGATGGATCGGGCAAGATCGTCGCGTGGCGCAATCATTTCATTAGTTGGGGCGACGGCGACAAGCCTTCGCCGCAGTCCACCATGTCGGCGACTGAGTTTCCGGCCCGCTACATTCCCAATTACGCGCTGCACTGGTCCACCCAACCGTTGTGGTTAAAGACGGGGGCGTTACGTGCGCCGGGAAGCAATGTCTACGCGTTCGTGATTCAGAGCTTCATCGACGAGTTGGCGCATGCGGCGGGCAAGGACCCATTGGAGTTTCGCCTTGCTTTGCTCGACAATCCGCCGCCCGATTCGGGTAAGCCCGACGAGCCGGTACCGGGCCTGCGCCTGCCGCAATTGGATCCCAAGCGGGTGCGCGGTGTGCTCCAGCTCGTTAGCGAAAAGTCTGGCTGGGACAAGCGCAAAGACACATCCGGCCGTGCGATGGGAATCGCATTCCACTTCAGCCACATGGGCTACTTCGCCGAGGTTGCGGATGTCAGCGTGAGCGCAGAGAAAAGGGTGAAGGTTCACAAAGTGTGGGTAGCGGCCGACATCGGCAGCCAGATCATCAATCCGAATTTCGCTGAAAACCTGGTGCACGGAGCGGTGATCGATGGCCTAAGCGAACTGATGGGCCAGCAAATCACGCTGGAAGGCGGCGCCGTGATGCAGCAAAACTATGACAAGCATACGATGGTGCGCATGGCGCAAGCGCCGGAGATCGAAGTGCATTGGCTAAAAACCAACAATCCGCCGACGGGATTGGGGGAGCCGGCACTGCCACCGGTTCTTCCGGCCGTTTGCAATGCGATCTTCACCGCGTCCGGTGCACGTGTCCGCGAAACACCGTTGGTAAAGAGCGGCTACAGCTGGGCCTAGGCGCTGCGGTACTGAACCGCGCGCGTAAGCAAGCATGCACGGCCGCTCCTACTTTGGGGGCGGCCTTTCCACGGCGCCATGCAGCGGATGGAGCAGCTCAAGGTTGGGCCGTCAGGCGTTTTGACGCCGCGCGGGAGGCCGTCGAAAGGCGATGTATCGGTCGCAATGAACTTCGCTGGGCATATGTTGATCGAGCTGATCCAGCCGAACAAACAATGCACCCTCGGCATCCCGCGAAGCGAGTGCGGATTTCATCATTAGGGCATGGATTTCGATCGCGACGTCGAGATGTATCAGAAGCACAGGCCTGAGCTAGCGTTTTTCGCACGCGTACCGAGTGGCGGCCGCGTGGCCCCACATGGACACCGCCGCTCAGTTGCCCGGAATGGCGGAGCTGATCGAACTGAGTGCAGATTTTGAGCGGATGTTTAGAGGGTTTTATCGAGCGTCCTTGGGGGGGGGACGGCAAGGACCCAGTGCGGCCATTCGCGCGAGACCTGTGCTTCAGGCAGCACGCCGCCCACGAAACAAATGTAGAACCAGCGAAATCACGGCAATGATCAGAAGAAGGTGAATCAGTCCTCCCGCCAAGTGAAGCGCCACCCACATCACCAGCCACACGCCAATCAGCATGAAGAACAGAATCAGAAATAGAAAATCGCCAATGAGCCGCATGTCATGCTCCACAGGTTTGATTACAGCGGGTGACAAACTGTTTCAGGTCACCATTTGTTGTCACTATTTGTTTCAGGGCACGCGTGGGTGTGACACTGAAGAGTGACCCCAAAGGTCCTCTCAGTACGAGACCTTCGCAAGCAATACGGCCCGATGGTTGCTGTTGACGGCGTCTCGTTCGAAGTGAAGCGCAATGAGATCGTCGGGCTTCTGGGCCCGAATGGCGCCGGCAAAACTACGACGATCAACATGGTTCTGGGGGTACTGAAACCCACTTCGGGCACGATCCTGGTGGAAGATCTCGACATCGCTACGCAGCGTTCTGACGTGCTGGAGCGCACCAATTTCGCGGCCGTGTACGCGCCATTACCCGGCAATTTGACCGTAGCTCAGAATTTGCGCTTCTTCGGGCTGATCTATGGCGTGCAGGATCTGTCCGCCCGCATTGAGACGCTCCTGGAACAGTTCGATCTGCTCATGTTCCGCCACGTGAAATGCGGCGTACTCTCCTCAGGCGAACAGACACGCGTGAGCTTAGCCAAGGCGCTGCTAAATCGGCCGGCCTTGCTGTTGCTGGATGAGCCGACGGCGTCGCTCGACCCGGCTATTGCGCGCGAGATCCGCATCAAGATCCGGGAGTACGCGGCGTCGGGAGAGGTCGGGGTACTCTGGACATCCCACAACATGTACGAGGTGCAAGATGTTTGCGATCGCGTGCTTTTTCTGTCGCACGGCAGGATCCTGCTCCAGGGCGATCCGCGGACACTGCCAGCCACACACGGTAAAGCGTCGCTGGAAGAACTGTTCGTCGCCCTAGCGAATGAGTCACTCAGCGATCAAAGCATCGCAAATCAGCCGGAGCGTGCATAAGGCATGTTTTCGTTCCGGCGGACCTCAGCGATTGTGCTGCGCCAGTTCTTTCTGATGCAAGGGAGTCCAGCGCGCGTAGTGCCGCTATTCGCATGGGTGGCCATCGACATGGTCACGTGGGGATTCATCACAAAATACCTGAATGCCGTCAGCGGATCCGGATTCAACTTTGTGCCTTCCCTGCTGGGCGCGGTGCTGCTTTGGGACTTTTTCATCCGCGTGATGCAGGGTGTGACCACGACGTTTTTTGAAGACGTCTGGTCCCGAAATTTTCTGAATATTTTCGCAACTCCGCTTTCCATCTCTGAATACTTGAGCGGGCTGGTGCTTTCGAGCATCGCTTCAAGTTTTGTCGGCCTCGTGGTGATGCTGGTTCTCGCCACAGCAGTCTTCGGCCTGTCGTTTTTTTTCTATGGAGTACTGTTGGTTCCCTATCTACTCGTACTGTTCGTGTTCGGCATTTCATTGGGAGTCATCGGCTGCGGGGTCGTGCTGCGGCTGGGCCCCGCATCCGAGTGGTTCATTTGGCCAATTCCAGCGCTGATTTCGCCGTTTGCGGGTGTTTTCTATCCCCTCTCAACGCTGCCCGCATGGATGCGCTTCCTGTCGCGCCTGTTACCGCCCTCCTACGTATTCGAGAGCATGCGGAGCATCGTTCTGAAGGGGCCCGGTTCACCCGCTGCGCTTCTCTGGGGCGCCGCGCTTGACGTGTTCTTTCTTCTCCTTGCAAGCTGGTTCTTTCGTTCCATTTATCATCACGCGGTGCGCACTGGCTTGATCGCGCGATATAGCGCCGAGAGTCTGAGCTAGCTCGGCGCTTAAGCCGCTGTCCGTTTTCCGCTTTTCGTTTTAGGCTTAGGCTTCGAGACGAGTTTGTTTTCGGCCAGGCTCTTTCGCAGTGCTTCCACAATGTTGACAACCGGTGCCGGCTTTTCGCTCTTCGATACAGTCACCCGTTCGCCCTTCTGTTTCTGTTCGATCAATCGTCCGAGATTCGTTTGATATTCGTCGTGAAATTTGTTGGGATCGAACTTCTCGGTCAACGTATCGATCAATTGACCAGCCAGCTTCAACTCTTTTGCAGAGAATTTTTCCGATCCATTCTTTACCTCAACACGTTGAATCTCGTTCGCAAAGGACATGGTATGGAGCATGAGTTCCTCACCGTCCGGGCGAATCACCACGACGTGCTCCCGATTGTGCAGCGCCACTTTAGCGATCGCGTACTGGCCGCGTTGCTTCATGGCTTCGCGAAAGAGCGCGTAGGGCTTCGTGACGTCGCCGTCGGGAATCACATGGTATGATTTGTCGAGAAACACGGGGTCAAAATCGTCCGCCTTGACGAACTCTAAAACATCCATCACCTTGGCCGTTTTTGGCGCGATCTTGTCCAAGTCGGATTGCTCGACGACGACATACTCGCCCTGGCTCACCTCGTAGCCCTTCACCAGGTCCTCTCGCTTCAGCGGCTTGTCTTCTCCCTGGCAGAAATAGACCTCTTTCACGCGCGACAAATCCTTCTTATGTAGCAAGTGAAAGTGGATCGACTTTTCGCGAGCCGCAACCTGCAGGCGAACCGGGAATGAAACCAGCCCAAAGCTGACGAAGCCTCTCCACACCGTAGTGGCCAATGTACACCTCCTTTTTTTGGATCGTCCAAGTTGCAGTTAGGTTTCGGATCCGGACAGCTAGTAGCGAAATCGAACACTGCCATGTGGTCTGGGTGGCGCAAATGATTCCACGCCACGCCTCCCACGATGGACCGGCGATTGCACCCAGACACCTGACCAACCACATGTTTTGGGAGGCCTGAGCTAGGATTCTTATTAACTATGCGCGTTCCGTGGAAACTCTTCACCGTAATCGGCCTTGCAGCCTCCACCTCTTTCGCTCAGGAGATCACGATTCAAACGCCGCCCCCTCCGCCCGTGGTGGGCCCCATTCTTCGGCCCTTTCATTTGGAGCGACGCATGGTCTCGCCCGCCAACTTGAGCAACACGCCGCGCCTGGAGTCGCTCATTCGCGGTCGCAATTTGTACCTATCGGTGCAAGACGTAATCGCATTGGCGCTCGAAAATAATGTTGATATCGCCATTCAGCGCTACGGCCCGTATCTGGCGCGTGAGGTTGTGCGGCGCGCGCAAGGCGGCGGATTCTTACGAGACATTGGACAACCGATCAGTCCAGGGCCAACCAGCGTCAGTCTGGAAGGTGTCAGTGTGAATGCGGTAGGTTTGGCGGAAAGCGGCTCGGGCGTGAGCTCGGGAGGCGGCATCGTGATCCAGCTCGGCACTCCGCCTCCAAATATGGATCCCGTTTTGTTCGCCTATGCGAACTTTCAGCATTCCACCACACCATCGAGTAACCTATTTCTGTACCTTGTTCCTTCTCTGCTCAATAACACGCGTACGTTTCAACTGGGCTACTCTCAGACATTCGTAACTGGCACTAACGCAACGCTCACTTACGGGACCACGCACAGTTCTCTTAATAGCCCGGCGTGGTATGTCAACCCCTACACCACCGGCTATTTGGACTTACAAGTTACCCAGAACCTGCTCCAGGGGTTCGGCATTGCTGTGAACAATCGAAACATCCGCGTGGCCAAGAACAACGAGAAAGTGACGGACCTTCAGCTCAAGCGCCAAGTAATCACCACTGTTTCCGCCGTGTTGAATCTCTACTGGGACTTAGTAAGTTTCAACGAGGATCTTCGGATCAAGCAGGAAGCGCTTACAACTGCCAAGCAGCTCTACGAGGGCAACCAACGCCAAGTGGAACTGGGGACACTGCCTGCGATTGAAGCGACGCGCGCCGCGGCTGAAGTCTCGACGGCCAAGGAAAACCTATTGATCGCACAGACCAATGTCGCGCAGCAAGAGACCGTGCTCAAGAACGCTTTAAGTCGAAACAGTATCGTCAGTCAAACGCTGGATGAAGTGCGCATACTCCCGCTCGACCATATCGCCGTCCCCGAGAAGGAGGATTTCAAGCCGACCCCGGAACTCGTGAACCTTGCTCTGACTCAACGCCCGGAGATCGCACAGACCAAGCTCAATATTGAGAGCAGCATTATCAACCTTGCCGGCACCAGGAACTATCTCCTGCCGAACCTGCAAGCGTTTTTCGAATTGACTAACAACGGACTGAGTGGACAAGCAAATCCTGCAAGTCAGAGCGGCGTTCCACCTCCGATCTTGGTTGGCGGCTACGGGAATCTGTTGAGTCAGATGTTCGCCCGCGACTTTCCCAATTATTCCGCTGGGCTCTCTCTGAATATCACTCTCCGGAATCGCGCCGCCCAGGCTGATTACGTGACGGATCAGCTCAGCTTGCGCCAAAGCCAGCTTCAATTTCAAAAGGCGGTGGGCCAAGTACGCGTTGATGTGAAGAATGCCGTGATCGGACTACAGCAGGCACGCGCACGGTACGAAACCGCGGTGGCCACGCGCTCCCTGGCGCAACAGACGTTAGAGGCCGAGCAGAACCGTTTCCGTTTCGGCGAATCGACGATTGCGATTGTGGTACAGGCCCAGCGCGATCTGGCCTCCGATCAAAGCGCCGAAGTCCAGGCGATGGCGAATTACACGCATGCCAAGGTCGCGTTCGATGAAGCAGTGGGGCAGACATTGGATGTTAACGGCATTTCAATGGACGAAGCAACCTCGGGCCACGTGATGAGGGAATCCGCCATCCCCGCGTCGGCTACGGAACCGCGACCCTAAGGGAGACGGTGATTTACATGATTTTGCATAAAACAGTTTCTTGCTTCGCCGTTTTTACCTTGCTCGTCTCGCACTGCGACGCCGAGCAGCGGCCTCAGGCGGTGGAGAAGCCACATGCTCCGCTGCTGGTCCGATCTTACCGGCCGGCCACCGTTCCTCCAGTGGACTTGCGTAATTCCGACCACCTTCACAGCCTGATCCGCGCCGGACGCCTGTACCTGACCGTGCAAGACGCAATCGCGCTCGCCCTGGAGAACAACCTCGATCTGGAAGTGGATCGCTATGGACCGCTGAACGCCGAGTGGCAGTTGGATCGAGCTGACGCCGGAGGCCCATTGCGCGGCGTGCCTAGCGGAAGCGCGTTGGTCAATCAAGCAACCAGTGGTCAAGGCGTGCTCGGGAGCCAACAAGCGGCGGGCCTTTCCACGACCAGTACTGGCACGGCCGGCGGCAATGGCGGCGCCATCATTTCCCAGATCGGACCGGTTACGCAAACCCTGGATCCGGCTCTCCAGAACGCGACCGTGTTTTCCCATGTCACCACTCCGCAGCCCATCGTCATCCAGAGCCAGACTGCGGCGCTAGTGGACACACATCATGTGATTAACACGTTCATCCAGGAGGGATTCTTAACCGGCGGGTACTTGCAATTGACCGCCAATGAGTCCTACTTGAAAGAAAATGCTCTCACGGACCTACTGAATCCGTCGGTGGCGCCGGTAGTGCAGGTCTACCTGCGACACAATCTGCTGCAAGGATTCGGCACAGGCGTCAACAGCCGGTTTATCCGCGTAGCCCAGAAGAATCTGGAAGGCGCTCAAGAAACGTTCCGATCGCAACTCCTAAATCTTGTTTCAGCCGTTCTGAACCTGTACTGGGATTTGGTGACGGACGACGACGACTTAGCAGTTCGGCAGCGCGCCGTGGATCAGGCGCAGAAATTCTACGAAGACACAAGAAAACAGATAGAACTGGGCGTGCTTCCCAGATTCGAAGCGTCGCGCGCGCAATCTGGCCTCACCAGCAGCCGCCAGCAGCTCGCCATCGCTCAAGCGACAGCTCAGCAACAGGAGAACCTTCTAAAGAATGCGATCAGCCGCAACGGACTGGAGGACGCATTGCTGGACGCCGCCCAAGTGGTGACGCTCGACCGTATAGAGGTTCCCGTACAGGACGACTTACCCGCTCTGCGCAGCCTGGTGGCCAAAGCGCTGGCAAATCGCCCGGATATTGCGCTGGCGAAGATCAACGACGAGGCGTCCGAGATCTCGGCGCTGGGAACGGCCAATGGCATATTGCCCAGCCTGCAGGGAATCGCAGCTGTCAGCGCGAGGGGCCTCTCCGGAACCGCGACGCCATCCACTGCCGGTCCGGAGGCCGAGCCGTACTACGTGGGTGGACTGGGCAACGCCCTGGGCCAGGTGTTTCGCGACAACTTCCCAAGCCGTAGCGCAGGCGTGTTGTTTCAGGGCTATCTGCGCAATCACGTGGCACAAGGCGACTATGGTATCGACCAACTACAGTTGCGACAAAACCACCTTATTGAACGCCGCAACCAAAACCAATTGGTGGTCGACATTTCGAATTATGTGGTCGCGTTGCGGCAGGCCCGTTCCCGATACTCGCAGGCCGTAGACTCGCGCAAACTACTAGAAGAACTACTCGACAAATCGCAACAAGCGTTTTCTTTTGGAGCCGCGACGATCAGCGACGTCCAAGCGGCTCAAAGCGCATTGGTGGCCGCGCAGGAAACTGAAGTGACCACGTTGTCAGCGTACAGCCACGCCCGGATCTCACTCGACCAAGTGCTTGGGCAAACGCTCGAAGTCAACCACGTTTCCGTGTCACAAGCGCTGAAGAGCGTCAGGGCGAGGACGCCGTAAGGCTGATCAGCTTTTCGATCGACGGCACAATGCCAAGCCGCAACTCCGCCAGCGGCTTCTTGATAGTTTCCAGGAAAGCTCGCTGCTGAACACGCCAGGCCTCCGGCGGCCGCTCGTCACGCTCCAAATAGTCCAGGGCTTGGAGACCAATAACGCCTAATCGGCTGAGGGCTGCCGAGACCGGTTCGTCCTCCTTCAGCAGCGCCGATTTTTCAAGCGTCGGCAGGAGTCGTATGTCGTTGTCGCGCCAGCGCGTGAGCCAAGCGCGCATTTCCACGAGGTCCATCCGATCGACGAGTGCCGCGAAGTCTCGAGCCGTGTCGCTCTCGGGCCGCGCCGCATCCACTAGACGATTGAGCGGTGTCAGCTGCGTGTATTTGTGCGAGCGGATGCGCTGACCGAAAGTCGCGGGCTGCACAACATCTGCGAGCGTCTTGAGCGGCTCGATTGGATCGCCACCGGCCAGCCGCTCAAGCATCGGAAGATAGCTG
>Ga0070717_10001675_pt1 | contig 15407 bp, 26 predicted proteins | sample LARL113metaG_FD_71366 | JGI IMG/M metagenome (GOLD analysis project Ga0070717, IMG submission 71366) | Corn, switchgrass and miscanthus rhizosphere microbial communities from Kellogg Biological Station, Michigan, USA - LAR L11-3 metaG | ecosystem: Host-associated > Plants > Roots > Rhizosphere ... | reverse complement strand
GTCGAGTTCACCTACCAACTGGCGCAGCTCCAAAAGCAGCAAGCAAAGCATCCAGCGACCCCGATCTATGACCCCAAGGTGCAAGCCATGCTGGACTTTATGAATGGCCTGAAGTGAAAGGATGAGGTGACGTATGGCTGATGGCATCACGGTAGACTTGCAAGGCATAGATACGCTCGTGACGCTCTTTGGTGACTTTGGTATAGAGACCGAGGCACACGTCCAGACGGCCCTTGAGCATGCGGGTGATACCTGTGCCAACCATGCACACCCGCCTGTGGACACCGGCGAACTGCGCGATAGCAAATATATCCAGGTCAGCCACCTCATGGTAGAAGTCGGTTTCGATAGCGACCACGCCGTCTATGTCGAGCTGGGGACCGTACATATGGCCGCGCAACCCTACTTACTGCCTGCCAATGAGGTGGCCGTGCAACAACTGTTGAGCGATCTTTCCAACCTGGTCTAAGGAGGTGTGACGTGAACCTGTCCAGTATAAATGTCAGATTTACTGCTGATACCAGCAATTTCTCCTCTGCCATCAACCGGATGAAGCAGGAAACCGGCGGGCTCACCTCCGGCATCAAGAGCATGCTGGGCAGCGCGCTCTCTTTTGCCGCCGGCGCGGCTATCTTCAACCTGGCAGGGGATGCCATGCGCTTCCTGGGTGACCAGTTCCGTGCCTGCCTGGACGAGAGTAATGCCGCAGCGGCAGAACTGGCGCAAACCAACGCGGTGCTGGCCTCAACCCATGACGTCTCCAAAATGACCGCGGCGGCTGTGCTCGATCTTGCCGACCACTTCTCCCACCTCACCATGTTCACCGATGACACGGTACAGATGAGCGAGAACCTGCTGCTCACCTTCACCAATATCGGGCAGAATATCTTCCCCCAGGCCACCCAGGCCGTGCTGGATATGAGCCAGGCCATGGGGCAGGATTGGAAGACCTCCGCTATCCAGATAGGCAAGGCACTGCAAGACCCTATCCTTGGATTGACGGCCCTTCGCCGGGTCGGTGTCAGTTTCACCGAAGAGCAGAAAAAGATGATCAAGGGGTTCATGGCGACAGGCGACGTGCTGGACGCGCAAAAGATCATCCTGGGTGAGCTCAATCGTGAATTTGGCAATAGCGCCATTGCCGCCGGCAAGACGTTGCCAGGGCAGTTGAAGATACTCGGACAAAACTTCGATGATGTGAGGCAGACGATCGGTGACGCGGTGCAAGGGCCACTCAAGGGTTTCGTGGCGCTGCTGAATAGCCAGGTGGTACCGGCGCTCAAGACCGGCGCCAAATGGGTGGCAGACTTCTTGTCCGCCATGTCCAGCAAGGCCGCACAAAAGGCGCTCTCCGACCTGGGCCAGGCCTTCAGTGACCTGGGTGGCGCCATCAACAATATCATTGCCATCTTCCTGCCGTTTGGCATAAACATCGGCACGGCCAAAGATGCAGCACATAATTTCTCACTGACGATCGAGAAGGTAGCAGGCTTCATCAAAGGGATAGCCGACGCCATCAACAATGCCAAGCCCACTATCCTGGCTATCAAGGACTGGCTGGAGGAGGCAGCAAAGAAGGGACAAAAAGCCTGGCTTGACTTACAACCTGCCATCAAAAAGGTGGGCGATATCATTACCACCGTTGGCAATTTTTTGCAAACGACCTTCGCGCCAGCCTGGAAGCAACTGCAAGATACGCTTGTCGCGTTGAAACCGCAGTGGGATGCGTTCGTGAAGTCTATAGGGCCTGCCTTGCCCGGTCTGAAGATACTCGGACAAATTATCGGCGGTGTGGTCGTGTTGGCGCTCATGGCCTTCGTGAAGTGGGTAGCCATGATGGCAACCGGCGCGGTGCTGGCATTCGGGCTGGTGGGGTCCGTGGTGCTGGCAGCAGGGCTGATTTTCAACAAAATAATGACAGGCATCAGCGATAACGTCAAGAAAGTCATTGCCGATTGGAACACACTCAAGCACACTGCCGCTGTGGTGTGGGCGGCCGTCATGAAGGCCATTTCAGATGCCGTTGAGACAGGAAAGAAGTGGGTGCAAGATAAATTTAACACCATCATCAAGTGGATAAGTGATGCCTGGACTGGCATAGAGAAGGCTGCCACCACCTGGGGGACGACCATCATTAACAATCTGCTCGCAGCCCTGCAAGCCGCCTGGACGAACGTGGTGACGTGGTTCAATGGTGTGCTGGACTGGTTGAAGGGCTTATGGCCTGGCTCACCTGTTGAGCATGGGCCGCTCGTCGGCTATGAAAACTGGGGGTATGTGCTGGCGCAGGGCATAGCCGGTGGACTGATGCGCGGCACACCGCTCGTACAATCCGCTATGGCTGGCCTGCTTGGCGCTGCGTCTATGAGTGGCGGCGGGCTCAATCTTGGCATCTCACATAGTTTCAGCGGGCCGGGTGGTATCGCCTCCTCCTTTGGTGGAGGCGGCCAGCCGGTGATTATCAATCATGTCCATGTGCACGTTGATCCGTCGTTCAACCTTGACGGGCGAGAGCTTGCTGAAGGCATCGGGCCGCACCTCGTGCGCTCTATCCAATTACAGACAGGCCATCGGAGGCCGGCATGACATTTGATGACATCAAACAATTGATCGAGTGGGGCATCCTCACGCTCTCGCCTTTCTACGAATCGGAAACGGAGCGACCTGGGTTGCACCTCGACATGCAGGCAAGCCCCATGCTCTACGAGGCCTTAGAGCGCCATAAACTCGAACTCTATATCTACCTGCGCGAGCAAGACGGAGCACAGCGCCCAGTGTGGTAGAATGAAGCATGTCCTGATACGCCTAGAATGGCATACGCCCTGGCAGGCACGAGGCCCTCGTCTCTAAAGCTGCCGGGGCGTTTGCTTTGTGGGGAAATTCCCCACAAGTGCGGAATTTTCCGCACCACTATTGGCTCTACAGGCTGCTCTATGACAAATCATTCACAATGAATGATTTCAAGGCGAACAAAGAACAGATAGCTACACTAGCGTGGTGCAGCTGGGGGGCGGGTTATTGGTGAAACCTTCACCTGCAGGAGCCGTGTCGGTCTACTCAGATCGTAGGCACACCACAGGCAGATACCGTTATCGGTGAAATCTCGCGGATTGAGCACAATCTTGCAGCGTGGGCATGGCTTCGTTCTGAAGCCGTAGGTGTCGGACTTGTGCATGTCTCTGCGTCCCTTTTTGCGAGTCATGATATCACCTCTGAACCGGACGCTCAATCATCGGCGCACGTCTTCCAATAACCCGCCCCCCTGGCTGCTGCACCAGGCCTTGACAGACGGGACAGAAACGTTGTGCGTGCTTCTTCGATTTTAACTCTCGCTCAAACGATCTTGGAACATTCACCCACACACGGACGCAGCTCCAGGAGATACCGGCCTGCGCGACGGCTGCCATGAGTTTTGAGCCGAGGCCCTTGCGGTGAGACTCAAGACGGGCTGCCAGGTCGCATGCGCTGCCAATGTAGTGCTGCGCTTGCCCTCTTGGATTGGCAGGATTGCCGATTTTACGGCTAAGATGGATGAGGTAGACAGTTATGCTATCATGCTGCATAGAAGGCCTCAGAACTTTCTAGCACTGGCCCGCGCATCTTCTTTGGTCGGAATGGAGCGCGGGCTTCGTGCTGCTATCGACTACTCAAGAAACCGTGTCAACTCTGCCCACAGCTCATCTGTCATGGGGAGCGTTGGCACATCTGCCCCGCTCAAATCATCTTTGCAAGGGCACTCTGGATCGAGGCATGTAGGGTGCTCGTCAGTGTGTACAAGCTCGTCTTCCATCGGGACAATAATAGGTGTGGTCATGGTGTCTCCTGATCTGAGTGACTAACGCATCAAACTAAATTCACGACGGGCCAGGGGAGCCGTTCTGCGCTGCTCAGCCGTCGCACTGAACACTGCATAATCGGCGCGTTCTGCCGGGACTTCCTCGCTTAGCGCGGCTACCGCTTCGGCGGCCGCGCGTTCGACTTCGATCTGCTCCAGTTGGCGCATGTGGTAGCAGGGCTTCGTGGCTGGGCAGGAGCAGCACTGAGCCGTGCCATTCAGTAGGCGGGAGCAATACTCGCCTGTGCCATCGCTTGAGCGAACGCGGTAGAGGACGAGCCCTGGATGGCTCTTGATCTCGTAGCGGGCGATAATGTGGACGATCTTGGCGGCTGTATCTTGGTTCTTCAATTTCTTTCTCCTTCGGCTTGTCAACTCTCTCTCACTGATCTAAGTATACATCATAGGTAACAGAAAGTCAACACTTTATACACCAATATTCACCAATTTAGGCCGATAGTGGTAAAACTCGTTGAATATCCATTGACTCAGTGTTGTTTCTATGGTAAGATTGCAGCAGGACTTAGAACACTGGTTTTAGAGAGGAGCAACGTATGATAGGCGAGTTTAGGGTGTACAAGGTCGAGGGAGGCTATCAAATATTCTGGTGTCCATCTGCACCGATGCATTATGCAGACAGAATCGCGCATGATGAGAAGGTGTATTCGAAGAAGCAGGCAGCGTATAGGCGGTCTAAGCAGTTGACAGAGGACCTGGCAGCGAGGCAGGCGAAGCAAGCACAGGAAGCTGCGTAGCCGGGCGTACAGTGGTCAGATTGTGAAGGCTTCACACTGCACGCCACAAGCTGTAGATAGTGTAGCACGCAGCCAGGCCATTCACAAGACCATCTCATCTCCTGGTGTGATACTAGTAAAGACACGTCCCGCGCGAGATTGCTCTGAAGCATGCATCTAGAAGAGCACTCCCAAGATCTTGACGAGAGTAGTTGGCGTAAGTGTCTTTATCGTAAGCGAGGCACATGAAAGAAGGCGTATCCATGTTTCACGCGACAGATTACAAGGCGCCAGACCCGAAGCACTGGCCCAAAGACTGGCAGGAGTGTTACCAACATTTCCTTGCCCACCTGTGGGAACGCTCGCGCTCTGAGCATACAGTGCTGCGCTATTCGAGCGAACTGACGCGCTTCTTCAATGGCGCAGACAAGCCGCCGCAGGCCATCACGCGGCAGGATGTGATGGCCTATGCAAGCCGTGCCAGCCTGGTTGGTCCTGTGGGTGCCAAGAGCCCGGACGGGCCACCTGCGCAGCCAAGAACGCACAATACCCGCGTGGCCATCATTGCCAGCTTCTACAAGTTCGCCTGTGGCTATGAATGCGCCGATGCCCACGGCAAGTTCTCACCACTGACTGAGCGCAACCCTGCGATGGGCATTGCTCCTACACGCGAGAGCCCTGCTCATAGAACCATGACATCTGAAGAGTTTGAGCGCTTCATTGGTGCCATTCCTCGAGACGGTGAAGAGATACACGCTCGCGATCGCGCCATGTTCCTTTCGCTGTGGTGGACCTGTAGAAGGCGTTCAGAATTATGCTCGCTCACCTGGGCCTCAATCGAAAAAACCACCTTCATCGTGAATCAAGTCACGCGTGCCACCCGCGAGGGGTGGAAATACACCTTCAAAAATAAAGGTGGTGGCATCTATAGTGCCGAGCTCCCTGGTCCAGCTGCACAGGCAATCTTCGAATACATCGACATTTCAAAGAGAGTCATGGAACCGGATAGCCCACTGTTCGCCAGTGTAGGACCTCCTGGGGGCGGTTTTATCCGAGACCCATTTCTCGGATTGTCAGCGCCAGGACTCTACATGAGAATGAAGCACTATTTGCGGATTGCAAAAATGGACGAGAGCGCCTACAGTCCCCACAGCATACGGCACTCCGGAGCGTTGGCACGATACCGGGCAGGCAGCGGGCCGATGGAAATCATGCACACATTGAATCACCGCAACCTCAACACAACCATGGTGTACGTGAGGGAACTTGATGTCAGTCAGGACACCGGCGCGCTGCTCCTGATGGACAAGTATGGCAACTTGTAGTGCAGCCGCCCGGCATGTGAAGAGACACACACCGGGCTATCAACACATTGGACTTCAGACAACGTGCTGACACTGCTAGAACGAATGACAGTCAGCGCAACACAAGAACAGGAGAACCATGCAGAACAACATGATGCGTCGTCACCAAATGGGACTCGTCTTCGAAGCCATCAAACTTTTGTTGTTACTCGTATCTGGCTACTTAACCTATCAGTTTTTAGGCCGGTTCCTGCCAAATATGTGGTTTCGTATCGCAGCGCTGGCCATGTATGAGGTTGGCTTGCTTGCCTGGCACTACATCCACCATTGGAAGGTTGAGACGCCGAAGCAACACATGTTCTCAAAGAACATGGAACGGCTCTGCCTGCTTGCGGTCGGTAGTGCCGCAGGCTTTCAACTGCTGTCGATGGTATCCGCTGGATTCGGTGATCACCTCCCCAGCTGGACACATACCCTGGTCGAGTTTGTCACCGTGGGGGTGTTCATGATACAGATTTGGGCCTTCACCAGGTGGGAAAAACTCTCGCGCTACTACCAGGCAGTGGAACATGGATTCAATCGCGAACTAGCAAGCGGTCAGACAGGCATGATATCGGCTGCGTTGGCACAAACTGATACCGTTGTAGTGGAAGCGGATAGCGAAAATAAGAGCATAGCTGCGCCCGCTACAGAGGCTGATGCAGACACATCGAGTAACGGCGATTTGGCGGCGCCAAACGCACTACAAAAAGTCGTTAAACTTTTGCCGCAATCCACCAAGCGGGTGAGGCTGGAAGATAGGATACTGGCGCTGGAAGCGCTGGCAAAAGCACACCCCGATATGAGCGCCAAGGAACTGGCGGCGCAGGTGGGACTTGGTGAGTCATCGGTACGCCGCTGGCAGAAAGAAGGCAGGTAGCACGATGGACATTGTGTATGTGGTGGAAGTCCTTGTGGTAGGACTCATCGGCCTGGCTGCCATTTGGGCAATTGTTCGGTCAAAGGAGAGGTGAAGTGAGCACAGACGTTCGCATCCAAGAATTGGCAGAGCAGGCGCGACGGCTTGGCTACCGCACCAATGAGCAGATCATCAATCGCCTGGAGCGCATGATTATAAGGAACGAATCGTACTTGAGCAGGCGAGCGAGCAGGGGGACTCACACACCGACCGACGATTCGATTTCTGAGGATATGGTTGTAGTTGCCTTGGTGATTGAGCTATTACAGGAGGCGAAATGAGCACATCATGGGAGTTTGCACACAACCTCGCGCAGGTGTCCACAGGGATGCTACCCGCGCATGAGCCAGAAGTCACCATTTCGCATGTCGAGGGAGGCGTGTATCGCCTGATCATCGACAAGTCTGAGATTGCACTCACGGCGCAGGACCTGCTAGACATCATGGATTGGTGTCTGGAATATGCGCGCGATTTGTCACAACAGGCTCGCAAATCTCGCAACGATTGACGAACGTTTATCGCCTGCCCTACACACGACGCCCACAGGGCAGGCGGCATGCATTCTATTCATCGAGTGTAACGCAGAGGAGACAAACACATGTTTACCGACCACTGGCAGCCAGGATGGCGCGATTGCTATCACGCCTGGCTCACCCAGGTCTATCAGCGCAGTGGATCAGATGCGACCACAACCAACTATACCAGCGTGCTCAAGCGTTTCTTTGAGGCGACAGGCAAGGAGCCCCAAATGGTGCTCAAGTCAGACGTGGAATTGTGGGCGTCCAGCCCGCTCGTGCAGGGGAACAAAGGCAAAGTACCGGCGCCATACACGCGCAATGCACGCATCATGGCGATCTCTTCCTTTTACAGCTATGCCTGTGCCTTTGAATATGCGGATGGCAAGGGAGTCCCGGTCACACTGACAGAACGCAACCCATGCAAGGGCATCAAGCAATCACGAGCCCAGCCCAGCTATCGCAGTGTGTCACTTGAGGAGTTTCAACAACTCTGCGCCGTCATCCCACGTGATACCGTCCGTGGATCTCGCGATTTTGCCTTGCTGCAGGCGCTATTCTGGTCTTGCAGGCGTCGTGAGGAGATCGTATCGCTCGTATGGGGCAACCTGCGCCAGGTCACCTTCAATGACCCAAAGACGCAAAAGACGCGCGAGGGATGGACATATACGACGCGCATCAAAGGAGGTGGCACGGTGACCGCAGAAATGCCGTTGCCTGCCGCCCTGGCTATTTTGGAGCACCTGCGCATCAGTGGGAGGCTTGCGACCATAGATGATAGCATGCCAATTTTCATTGGATTTCCGCCCCATGAGTGGCCGCCGGTGGATCCTTGGCGTCATTTAGACGGCAACGAAGTGTGGCGGAGGATGAAAAAATACTTGCGCCTGGCTGGCATGGATGAAACAGTTTCACCCCATTTTCTCAGGCATGGGGGCGCGCTAGCTCGTTATCTTTATGCGGATTCGGGCCCGGTAGAGATTATGGGACTGCTCCACCACAGCAACTTAAAAGTTACCACCGTCTACCTCCGTGATTTGAACATGCGCTCGAATCAGGACCTCGCGGCTTTGCGACTTCAGAAAAATATGGATCACTGTAGAGAAGACCAATTATGATATATGACTACTCAGTTTCACCCTAGGGTGAGCACCTGAGAAAAAATCAGGTGCTCTCTTCACCACAGGGAGAGAGGAACGTGCTACAATGCGTGCAGGGAAGGCAGACCCGGATAGCGCCGAGGTCAATAGAGATTGCAGAAGAAGCCTATCACCTGAATATCGCAAAAAACTAGCATCGCCCGTGTAACAACAACGGATGTGGCTCCTCCTCACCACAATGTGAGGAGTGCAGAGCTACATCCGTTTTTTTATAGATTTTTGAAGGGGCGTGTATCGCCCCAAAAATGAAGAAGCCCGGCCCAACATCTAAAATTGACCGGACTCTTCACCATCAGGCAATCACCAACGGAATAAGTGTACCACAACCGCCTGGAAAACGTCAATGATACACTAAGTCCCCGTTGGTGCTGCCTCCCTCTCATAGGAGGTTGTACAGATGCGTGCAACGCATTGCAACGCACCATATACGTCTACAGTGTACGCAGTGTCCACTATGATTGTCAATCGACCCTCTCCGCCTGCCTACACTATCCTTAAACGTCAACTATGTGAAGTTGTTGGCACGCTCCCGGTGGAGGTGCTGTCATGCAGCAGATGATGGCATCTCAAGCCGATATCGAGTCCTTGCGGCGCGAAATTGAGCAGTTGCGCGCCGAAAACGCAGCACTGCGAGCCGAAACCGAACGGCTTTACCGCATTGTGGAAGATGAGGTATGGAACGAAGATGTACAGAAGATCAAGCGTGAAAAGGTTGATCCCACAGAAAAAGACGTGTTTCAACATTTCCGCAAGCTCTGGCCTGATCTCCCCAAGAACGAATATGGGCTCGCAGAAAGGCCAGATAGGGAAATAGCCGCAAAGATCGGAATATCACTGGGCCGCGTACAGGCTGCATTTAGGCGTGGGAAGAAGATGGACCTTTTCACTATGCCCGCCCCTGAGCCTAAAATAGTCCGCAGCGAGTTGACAGGCAAACCACTCATTGACGAGCGTACAGGCAAACCGCAGTATACGAGTAAATCATGGATTGCCCCCTCACCTATCTTTGACGATCCCGACCGATGGGAGGTTCCGGTAACCATTGCCAGGAAGCCGAGTGGTCACCATCCAAGAAGGGCTCCCATTCCTACTTGTCCCATTTGCGGCGAACCTGCAACGAACGAGCATGCTATCCTACACTGCACAAACAATCATGAATGGATAGTAGATACCGACTTTGAAGCTGATGACGCGGAAGATCAAGTTGATAGTCCGGAGGATGACGAGTTGGCAGCCATTTGGGAATCCGAATCTGCGGAAGATCAAGTTGATAGTCCTAAGTACGTAATAGACGATCAAGTTGACGTTCCGCCCCAACAGGACGAGCCAATAACCGCCGCGCATGCTTCTCTCGATTGGCACGCCACACTGTCCGCCGAACTTCAGAAACGCCTCGGCGAGCGTATCATCTGTGCGACCGGCAAGCTGGTGCAGAACCAGAAATACTATACGCAGCCGGAAGGCTACATACCCGATATGGCTGCCTACCTGCGCGGCGATCCTGAGCACATCTACGGTTCTCGATTGCTTCTCTCAACTGGCCTGTCCTGGCTGATCGAATACGATTTTGACGACAAGCAGCCAGAACATGACGAGCACCATAAAATCTACATGAGACGCCTGGCAGATGCTGGGATTGCTTCTCTCTACAGTGTGAGAAGGGACAAGCGTGGGCATCTGGCGATTCCCTTCACCGTTCCGGTAGATCCACAAGCAGCCTACGCATGGGTGAATAGCATTGTCCCTGAGCTGGCAACCGTCAATGAGTGCTACCCCGTCAATGGTGTAGAAGATAAACGCAATGAGCCGCTTTCCTGGCCATTCTATCAACGCATCGGCAGCCAGGTCACAGAGTGCAAGGTGGAGGTGATGTATCCCGCTGCGCCTGGGCATCTCTACGCCTCGAAGGGCATCGTATCAGAACCGGAAAAGTTAGCAGGGCTTCTCCGGCGCTGCGTTACCGATGCCTCGCTTGTGCCAGCGCGCAAGGTAGAAGAGACGCAGCGATATGCGGGCGGGTTATTGGAAAAACCGTTACCCAGGTCGGCATGGGAAGATGATTTGATCGACGCCTTCAACCGCTCGCATTCCTGGGACTGGATTGCAGATATGTGCGGTGGCTTCTCACGTACAGGCCATTTCAAGGCTGTATGGCGTGGTGAGCGTACAGCGAGCGTCAAACCTGATGGGCCTGATAGTCGCTACGCATGTGACTATGGCAATCACGGCAGCTATCCGAAAAAGGTGGATAGGTATGGCGCCTACTGCTTAATCAAGGGTATCAACGAACACGACGATTTGAAAGCACGCCGCGAGGCTATGCGGAAGGTGGTGGCAGCATGAGAACTGGCAACGCCAAAGCACGCCGCGCCGACCTGCGCCGAGTGCGACAAGATGTCCTATTCCTCATCGAAGAGCAGACGGCCAGGACAAATTGTGCCGACGTCGGCACAATCGAAGAAGAGAAGCCACCTCCTGCCATAACAGCCATAGCGCAACAGATGCTTGACGCTATTGGAGGTGGAACGTTCACCATCTATCGCAAGGGTGAAGGACCGACGATACAGCAGCGGGCCGCTGAACAGTTCGAAGAAGAGCAACGCCGCTTGAAGTTGAGGTGGTGACGCATGAGTTCACCACGAACAACTGAGCTCGAGGAGAACCGTTTCACCGCAACCTTTGTCACCCCTACCTATAGACATATGCATATGCCTCGCGCTGAGTTCCTGCGGCTGCTTGCCTTCAAGGGCTTTGGGTGCTGCCACATTTGCGGGCGAAAATGCCACTTATTGGTCGATCACAGCCACCGTACCGGGCTTATCCGAGGGCTGCTCTGTGACACCTGCAATCGGCTTGTAGGGCGTCATGAGAGCGGCTGGGCAATCCCTAACATTATCAGGGTGAAGATTGTAGCCTACCTGGCAAGCCCGCCCTGTGAGCAGTTGGGCATGCGGTATGAATACCAATACTACTACGAAGGACAGAAGCGGCAGGAGGTGAGCGCATGAGACAGTTGACATCGGTTGCCGTCGCCACCACGAAAGCGCCCTGGGCGCTTTCGTGGAAGTCGATTGAATACTACACACCGCGCAAGTATGTTGAGGCAGCCCGCGCGGTTATGGGTTCGATAGACTGCGATCCCGCTTCTAATGACCTGGCTAATCAGATTGTCCAGGCAACTGTGTATTACACCAAAGAAACGAATGGACTTAACAAGCCCTGGCGTGGGAATGTATGGCTGAATCCACCTTATGGGAAGGAGGGCAATAAGGCAAATCAACTCACCTGGTCGCAGCGCCTCATCGAATCATACCAGGCCGGTATCACCAAACAGGCTGTCTTGCTGGTAACTGCTGCTGTGGAAACGAAGTGGTTTCAAGTGCTGATGGACTATCCATTCAGCTTCCCAGCGCGGCGTATCAACTTCTATACTCCCGATGGAACGGAAGGTGGCGCAACGTGTGCAAGCGCCTTCTTCTACCTGGGCCCGAACATTGTGAAATTCCGGCAAGTCTTCAGACAGTTCGGACGCGTGGTTATCCCAAATCCTGAAGATATCCCGCGTCCGACCGGGTTGTGGGAGCCTATGATGAGGTGTAACGGATGATGCTCAAGCTTGCCACCGTCACCCAGAAAGCCACCGGCCACCGCTACGACGTGTACGCTGTCCCTGGCTCACAATCCGACTATCCCGTCTGGGCTCGCAATGGCTACGCCTGCCGCTGTCCCTGCGCCTGGAAAGCGCATCACCCATCACAGCGGTGCAAGCACATCTTGAGATTGCAGCAGTGGCTTGACGAGCAGCGCAGGACGGCGCCATTGTACCGGGAGTCATTCGCACTCATATCATAACTACTCAACCGCAAAGTATGGTAAAATAGACATAGGAAGGACTTATCAACAGGATATCCACACAGGAGGGCATCATGCAGACTTCTCCTTGCTTCTTCTGTCGTGGCGTTCGTTGATCCTTCCCATGCCTGCCCTGGTTCCAGTGAGAGCCAGGGCGAGACGAGAGAAGAAGGAGAACACCACGTGAAGCAAGCCATCCATGCAATGGCGCTCTCAGACATCACGGAGCCTTCGGGAACCGCGCAAAAACACCTGAAGGGAACTGCCGATGCTATTGAGCTGTCAGGCGCGCAAGTAACGCATGTCGCAGCGCTCCTTGAAACGTTCCATGCCTTCCTGGGCTTGTCCCAAGCCGAGAAGATTAGCTCGTTCGCCTACGATGTGGCGCGCGGCGAATGGACAATTATTGTGCAGTAAGAGCACGACGAGAGAAGGAGAACACGAACATGAGGAAAGGCAAGAAGTAGATGCCAGCAGCACCCCCACCCGACGTTTTAACCGAAATCGCCCCATTGCACACGGCGACGGCAACTGAGACATCCCAGCCATATGTGGTACTGCCAGGCGTGCCCGTCGGTGCCAATTCCCCCGGTCGCTGGTTTGTGCGGTTTCAGTACTTCAACGCACAGCAGGCCAGCGGTAGCGGCACCTGGACATTCAGCGTGCAACTGTCCTACAACGGAGGCGCCAGTTTCGTCAGCAATGTCTCGGGCACGGTGATCACCCTGTCCACTACCGCGCAATACGGCGAGCAGCTCTTGCAGATCACTCCCAACCAGGGCACGCAGAATGATAGCGGGCGCCTCCTGGTCATGCCGATTGCCACGCTGGGCGGCTCTCCGGTGACGCCTCAGCTTGCCTATCGCGCCGATCTGGTGACGCAGTAAAAGGAGGAAGCCATGAAAACGTATGCAGATGTGCTGGCATCCCAGCACGCCAGGCAGCAACAGATCGCCAAAGAGCAGCAAGCGCGAAGGTCCGAGCTGGAGTATTTCGCACAGCTTGAAGCAGATCGCAGGACACGCCGCGCGGAAGATCACGCGCGGCAGTTGATCATGCCGCGCGTGATAGCGGCGGGGCGTGCTGCCGTTGCGCGAGGTGAGCCACTGCCGAAGATACCCGGCTGGGATGAGGTCTATCCCAGCCGGGAACAGATGCAAGCCGAACGTGAGAAGGCTGAGGCGGAGCGGGTTGCAGCCATCCCACCTCACGACAAATGGCTGTTAACCTTGCCGTGGGCTGAGCGGCAGCGTGTGTTGACCTATGAGAAAATCAATGGAGAGGAGTGGCCCCGATGAGCATAGTCATCAAAGCTGATTCGCCTGCGACCGAAGATTCACTTTCCTGGATTGGCCTGTGGGAGCGTCCTGCCGGTGTGGGTGTGTGTGGTGTCCAGGGCGCACGCCTGCACAATGTCAAATACTATCGCGCCTATGCTGAGGCGATGGTAGGCGACGAACTGAAGCGGGTCGAATCGGATGTCTTTGAGGCGTGCGATGCTGCTGATGTGGACGAGACGAAGACCCGCTGGGGAAGTATTATCGCTGAGCATGTGCAGGTCCGTGAGATGGCGCTTGCCGAAGCTGAGAAAGCACGCGCACTCATGACCGAGCGGCAGCGCTCGCCCAAGGATATGCAAGCAATCGCTTACGATCTGGCAAAGCCGCTGGCAGTGGAAGCCGAGGCGTATGACATCCGGGCGGCTGAAGCTGAACGCCAGCGCATCTATGATGCCGAGGCGCTGGCTCACTTCAATCTATGGTTTCGTGGTGGCATCGTACGCTTCGGTGAGGATGCGATGCGCCGTCTGTTTCAACAGATACCCGCCGGTACGAAGAAAACATCATAGCTAGCTGCGATGGTCATCCACCCGGCTGCTCGTGGGTGGGCAGCCGGGAGCAGATCGAAAGAGTGAATCACGATGCGCAAGCGACCAGTGCTCAATCCATTCTGGCAGACCGATGACCCGGCACACATGGCGCTGGGTGACTACTTGGACGCCCTTGGTGATGAGCGTGGATATGCCATGAATCGGGCGTTGGGATTGCGGCCCGATGTGGTGAAGAACATCCAGGGCGGACGTCCGGTGGCCTTGTCCATCGTGGCCAAAATTGCGCAGTACCTCTCGACGCAGTACGCCCGCACCATTACGCCGGACGATATCTCCAATGTGAATGTGTTGACACCGGGGCAACCGCTGCCTGATCCCATGTACACGCCGGAGGCAGCATCATTCGGGGTAGATAGCAGCACGCCGTGAGGCGGGAGCAGCCGATGGAAGACAGAGAAGCGCTGCGAGCACGCGAGGTTGCCAGGCTTGAGCAATTGGCGGTAACGCTTGCCAGATATGCCGAGAGTCATCCACGAGAACGGCGCCGGGCGTGCAGCCGCTTACGCCGCATTGTGGGGTTGCACGCGCGACTCACAGGAAGGTGGAACGATGCTACAACTCCAGCCAGTGATTGAAGTCCCATCGGCAGAACTGCCTGCAAAAGAACCGTGGGAACGACAAGAAGGCGAACCTGCCCGGTGGTTCATGCGCTTTCGTATCTTCCTCTCACTTGGCTCTAAACGCACGGTGAATGCGGCGCGGGACACGGAATACAAGGACAAACAAAAGGAATCAAGAACAAAAACCGGCCCTGAGTGGTACAACGCTGCCAAACGCTGGCAATGGGCAACGCGTGCTGATGCGTGGGATAACACGCAACGGGACACGAAAGCCGCGATGATGCGCCAGATTGCGAAAACATGTGCATTTGTGAGCAGGCCGTTTCGCCTGACGCAGCTCAATAGCCTGGCTGATGCCCTTGTGCGTCACCTTGAGCGTGGACAAGACCCGGCAACGTTTCTCGCCATGACCAGGCAGTTGCAAGCGCTGATGCATCAGATCATCCTTGAGGTCGAGGCATGGGATATCACGATTGACGCCTCATGTGACGCCTTTGCGCTGGATGCCTACAAGGAGAAACGCCTGCGAATGCAAGCGCTCAAAGCCGATCGTACCCACGAAGAAGAAGTCGAGTTCACCTACCAACTGGCGCAGCTC
>Ga0070717_10001670_pt1 | contig 15434 bp, 19 predicted proteins | sample LARL113metaG_FD_71366 | JGI IMG/M metagenome (GOLD analysis project Ga0070717, IMG submission 71366) | Corn, switchgrass and miscanthus rhizosphere microbial communities from Kellogg Biological Station, Michigan, USA - LAR L11-3 metaG | ecosystem: Host-associated > Plants > Roots > Rhizosphere ... | reverse complement strand
GTTGTCGCTCGACCCGGAAACCGCCGAAGCGATGCACGATGAGACGCTGCCTGAGGAAGGGTTCAAGGATGCAGCGTTTTGCTCGATGTGCGGTCCGAAATTCTGCTCGATGAATCACTCGGCCAAAACCGAACGGTTCACGGCGGAAGAGGCCGAAGCGGTGCTGGCGGCTTCACAGCCGATCGTCACCATTCAACAGTAGAGGAACTCTTGCGGCTAACATCCAATCCCGGTCCAGACTTGCGGCATTCATCAATTTACGATGGCGCCGGCGTGGGCGAACCCTGGTAGCCGATCTCTGCGTGATGTAATGATGTGGTGCCCAAGCGTGCCGCCAGACTGATCGGCTTCTGGCTCGTCGCATTCCTGCTCTTTGCATCGGGGCCGGGGTTTCGCAGCCGGGCACAGCTCGACGAACACTACGCGAAGCACGGATCCGAGTTCGGCGCCATCAGCAAAGCCGAATACCTGCGTCTGGCACAGGGGCTGCGCGACGCCCCCGCCGGCGGCCCAATTCTCGAAGCCCGGCGTCCCGACGGCGAGTTCAGCCGGTTCGATCGCCGGCACGGCTACTTCGGAGCTTACAATCCCGATGGAACCATCCGAACTTTCTTCATCCCAAACGATGACATTCGATACTTCGAGCGCCAAGCGCGCAGACCGAGAGGAGCAGCTTTCTAAGGCACCTGGAACGGCACGTTGCTAAAAAGTGTTCCGCCCGGAGTTGCTACCTCGACTTCTCCGGTGCTCGCGCCGGGCGGTGCGGTGGTAACGATCTGGGTAGGCGAGACTACATGGAAGATCGCAGGAATGCCGTCGAAGGTCACGCGCGCGAAGTACTATATTATCGTCGAGACAAACTCATAGGTTCCTCATGACCGACGAAGAAATGGCCGCCTACCTCCGCGAAAATGGCTACCCCGAGCACATCGTCCGCGCCGGGCGCGCTGGATTGATCGAGCGCTGGGGCAAGTTCGTCGCCGAGGTGGAACATGGCTACCGATTCGGGTTGGAGGACTACCGTAACGACCTGGATCTGCGCGGGATCATTGCCATGTTGGGCCTGGACGCCGAGGTCAAGGATCTGGACCGGCGCTTCGAAACGATGCTTACAAATCGTGACAAACGGGTATGGGAAAGCACCGCTTCAGACCCCTTCTGGGACTTCGGTTATCCTAGTAGTACTGGTAGCCGTTTCTCGGAAGATATTAAAAAAGAAGGACTTTCCTAGCATTGTCCACATCTCAGTAGACATAGGGGGGATTGTTTGGTAGACTGTTCCCTGGTACACTTTCTCAATGTCCCACCTGGGCCATCTGCGACTGCTGGAAGCCGAGAGCATCCACATCATGCGCGAGGTGGCGTCGGAATTCCAGCGTCCCGTGATGCTGTATTCCATCGGCAAGGACTCTTCGGTCCTGTTGCGGCTAGCCCAAAAGGCGTTCCACCCGGCGCCGATCCCTTTTCCGTTGCTCCACGTCGACACCACCTATAAATTTCGCGAGATGATCGAATTCCGCGATCGCTACACCGCCGAGATTGGCGCGAAACTGATCGTGTACACCAATCGCGAGGCCATCGACGAAGGTGCGAATCCATATCGATTGGGCACGCAGCGCTGCTGTGGACTTTTGAAGACCAAGGCGCTCCTGGATGGTCTGCGCCAGGGCGGCTTTGACGCGGCCATCGGCGGAGCCCGGCGCGATGAAGAAAAATCGCGTGCCAAGGAGCGGATTTATTCGTTTCGCGACGAGAAGGGCCAGTGGGATCCGAAGAACCAACGGCCTGAATTGTGGAATCTGTTCAACGCCCGAATTCATCCAGGCGAGAGTCTCCGCATCTTTCCGTTGTCGAACTGGACCGAAATGGACATCTGGCAATACATCCACGCCGAAAACATTCCGATCGTGCCGATGTATTTCGCGCGGGACCGCGAGGTGCTGGTCCGCGGCGACTCGCTGATCCTGCTAGAGCAGCCGTTCATTCCCGTATTACCTGGCGAAAAACCCCAAATGGTGCGTTGCCGCATGCGATCGCTCGGATGCAGCCCTTGCACCGGCGCGATCCGGTCGGATGCCGATACGATTCCGAAGATCATCGAAGAGCTGGTGTCGTTCCGACGATCTGAGAGGGAAAATCGAGTGATCGATCACGACCAGGAAGGCTCGATGGAGATCAAGAAGCGGGAGGGCTACTTCTGATGGCCGCAGCCGCCAAGCTTCCGGCCGCGTTCGAGATCGAGGATTTTCTCGCGCAGGAGCAGGCCAAGGACCTGCTGCGATTTACAACCGCGGGCAGCGTCGACGATGGTAAGTCCACACTGATCGGCCGTCTGCTGTTCGATTCGCAGAGCGTTTACGAAGATCAGCTCAAGGCAGTGACCAAAGCGTCAGTCAACCGGTCGGCTGGCGCCATCGATTTTTCGCTCCTGACCGACGGTCTGCGCGCCGAACGGGAGCAAGGCATTACCATCGACGTCGCTTACCGCTACTTTGCGACGGCGCGGCGCAAGTTCATCATCGCAGACACACCGGGACACGAGCAGTACACGCGCAACATGGCTACCGGTGCTTCCACGGCCGATCTGGCGGTGATCTTGATCGATGCGCGCAACGGCGTGTTGCAGCAATCCCGGCGCCATGGCTATATCGCGTCGCTGCTCGGCATTCCGAACTTGGTGGTTGCGGTGAACAAGATGGACGCGGTGAATTATGACGAGGCCGTCTTCCGTTCCATCGAAACTGAATTTCGGGAATTTGTGGGGCGGCTGCATGCGCCCCATGTGTACTTCCTGCCCGTCAGCGCGCTGGAAGGCGACAACGTGGTGCGGCCCAGCCGCCACATGCCGTGGTTCGAAGGGCCGACTTTGCTGGAGTTTCTCGAGACCGTTCCGGTTCAGCACCGCACTCGTGCCACCGCGTTTCGCTTTCCGGTGCAGCGCGTGATCCGGCCGGATCAAAACTTCCGGGGATATGCCGGCCAAATCGTTTCCGGCGCCGTTCGCCCAGGCGATGGCATTCTGGCGCTGCCTTCGGGCCGGCGCTCCCGCGTGAAGAGTATCGAAACCTTCGACGGCCGGCTGGACGAAGCCGTGGCGCCGATGTCTGTGACCCTGACGCTCGAAGACGAAGTGGATATCAGCCGCGGCGACATGCTGGCCTCGCCGCAGAAGCCGCCTGAAGCAGCGCGCCAGTTCGACGCGAGTATGGTGTGGCTGAATGAGCAGCCGCTCGATCTCAGCAGGCGCTACCTGTTGAAGCACACCACGCAGACGCTGCCTGCAGAAGTGAAAGCGGTGAAGCACCGCGTCAACATTAAGACGCTGGAACATGAGCCGGCCGAGAACTTAGAGATGAACGGGATCGGCGTGCTGCGCATCGAGACTAGCAGGCCAATTTACTTCGACGCGTACACACAGAATCGCTTCACCGGAAGCCTGATTCTCATCGATGCGGAAACGAACGCCACCGTGGGCGCGGGCATGATTCTTGCGCCGGTGATTGTGGAGCGCGATCGGCCCAAAGCGGTGGTGCTCGATCTGCGCCACGAACGCGTTACGCCCGTCGAACGGATCGCGCGCTATCGGCACGGCGGTGAAACCATATCGCTGGGCGGCCGAAGAACGCTGGCGTGGCTGTTAGAACGGAAACTGTTCGAACGGGGCTGTGTCGCCACAGTGATTGACCACGCATCTTCAGAGACGCTGGCGGCGTTGGAACAGGCCGGTTTGTTAGTTTTGCTCGTTTCGAGTAAATCGCCGGATTGGGATCTGCCGAGAGACGATTCGGGAGCGGCGGACTTCGTGATCGCCGCGCTCGAAGAGACCCAGATCCTGCTGCGGAATGAATCGCTGACTGGCGGCGAAGGAATTTAAACCGAGCCGCGATCGTGGGGAGCGTTGAAGTGAGTACGGTTCTAGTAGGTGTTGAGAAGATGGCAGCCGTGACGTTGGACCGAAAGATCGATAGTGCGAGAGCCCTGATTCGCCGCGTATTCGCGGAAAATGGCGGACCCTCGTGCGTTACATGCAGCTTTCAGACCGAATGTATGGTCCTTGTGGATCTAGTTATTGAACGGCAGCCGGACATTCCGGTGCTGTTTCTCGATACGGGCTATCATTTCCCCGAAACTTATGTTTACCGCGATCAAATGACCGCGCTGATGCATTTGAACCTGGTAAATCTCGCTGCGAAAATGCCGGTGGACGAGCAGGAATCGCGATTCGGGATCCTCAACCAGACAGCGCCCGATCGCTGCTGCGGCATCCGCAAAGTGGAGCCGCTGTTCCGAGGCCTTGGCGACTATGACATCTGGTTCGCAGCGCTGCGCCGGGAGCAATCGTCAACGCGCGCGAATTTGCAGATGGTGGACCACTTCAAGCTACCCACCGGGCATCAATTACTAAAAGTCAGCCCACTCGCCGACTGGACCAACGCGGACGTGTGGGCCTACTTGAAGCGCCGCGGCATTCCTGTACTGCCGCTTTACAATCAAGGCTACACCAGCATTGGCTGCGCGCCTTGCACCACGCCACCGGTCGATCCCGAGAATCCGCGCTCAGGCCGCTGGAGCGGTCAAAAAGTGGAGTGCGGAATCCACGTTCAAAGCGAGTAATCAAGTGGAAATCGTACTCGGCTTCATCATCGCGGTAGCAATCGGCATAACCGGCGTCGGAGCTGGAGTCATCACAGCGCCCGTTTTGATTCTCTTCATGCATGTCTCTCCGGCGCACGCTGTGGGTACAGCCCTCGCATTCAGCGTTGCCGTGAAGATCCTGGTTGTTCCTATGCAGATTATGCGCAAACAGGTGGACTACAGGGTATTGGGTTACATGCTGGCGGGTGGAATTCCGGGTGTGCTGACGGGTTCTTATATTCTGGCGAAACTCAACGCGAAGGGCTCTCACCAGGGAATTCTCTACGCAGCGCTGGGGGGCACGGTGATGATTATGGCTGCCGCGAATCTCTACCGCTTGTGGCTGCATCCGGCTCGCAAGATGGAACGGGATTTGTCGCGCTGGCTTACCTTGATCGCCCTGCCGATTGGCGCGGAGGTCGGATTTTCGTCGGCTGGCGCGGGCGCCATCGGGTCGCTGGCTCTGCTATGGCTCACTCCGCTTTCGGCCGCGCGTGTCGTGGGAACCGATCTCTTCTTTGGCCTGTGCCTGTCGCTAATCGGCAGCGGCTTCCAACTCAGCGCTGGCAACTATGACCTGGCGATTTTGACGAAGCTTGTGATCGGCGGGGTTTTCGGAGCGTTCGCGGGAACATACGTGGCAGCCATCACGCCACAACGAGCGTTCCGCATCGCGCTTTCGATCTGGCTGATCTCGCTCGGCGCGCAACTGTGCTGGAGTGGCGTGAGTCAGCTCTAATTATTCGCTTCGCGGTACCGCCCGTCGGCTATGCGCCGGCTTTCGTGGCTGCGCCTGCCAGGTGCACGTTGAAAAACTCCAGCGTGAGCGACCAGGCCTGTCTGGCTGCCACGGCATTGTAACTGGCGCGGGCGTCGCAAAAGAAGCCATGATCGGCGGTGGAGAAAACAACGTGGATGTAATCCTTCTTCGCCGCGCTCAGAGCGGCCTCGACCGCGTGAACCGCATCCGAGCCGATATGAGAATCCAGGCCGCCCCAGAAATAAAGTGTCGGAGCATTCAAGTCCTTCAAACGGTCGATCAGACTGGGAAACCTGGCACCGGGCCCAATGCCGCCTCCGTAATAGGACACCGCGCACTGCAGCGGCACCGTCAGAGCTGCCAAAGTCGAAACGCGTCCACCCATGCAGTATCCGGTGGATCCCACAGGCAGGTCCTTCGCCTCGCCGTTCTTCAGCCACTGGTGCGCTGCTTGGATATCGGCCGCGAGACTTGCATCCCTCAGCGCCTCCAGGTGCGGCACGACTTCGGCAAAGTTCGTGTAGCCTGCTTCAAAGCCCGGCGCGGTGCGATGAAACAGCTCAGGCGAAATCGAGAGATAGCCTTCACGTGCGAAACGTTCGGTGACGTCGCGGATGTGAGCGTTCACACCGAACGCTTCCTGGAATACCAGCAATCCCGCGCGGGGTTTTCCTTCCGGGTGCGCGACGTATGCGCGCATCGAGCTTCCATCGCCGACCGAGAGTGTGACGTATTCTGTTTTCTTGGACATAATTTTGCCTCCACGATCATAGCGCAAAAAGTCCGCCCGGAACGCGCAGAAACGAGCGACCAAACGTCGACTTTCGCATCACAAGGTTAGTAGTCTAAACGATTTACATGTTTGCCTCTTTGTCTACTGACAATAAGGTGATAAAATCAATAGGATCAATTAGATGTCCATCTCGGTTGCCACTACCGCCACTTCCGACTCCCGGCTCGTCGCACGGGACCTTCTGGAACTCATTGGGCATACGCCGTTGATCAGGCTGGACCGGATTTCCCGGGAATACCAGGGGGTCGAAATCCTCGGTAAGGCGGAGTTCTTCAATCCTGGCGGCTCGGTGAAGGATCGTGCCGGCATGAACATGATCCTCGACGGTGAGCGTTCCGGCAAGCTCACGCGCGACAAGATCATCCTGGACGCCACTAGCGGGAACACTGGGATCGCTTACGCCATGATCGGCGCGTACTTGGGATACAAGGTGAAGCTTTGCCTTCCGAAAAACGCCTCCATGGAACGCAAGCACGTGTTGCAGGCCTACGGCGCCGAGATGGTATTTAGCGATCCAGGAGAAGGGTCGGACGGCGCGATCCGGCTGTGCCAGGAGATTTACAAACAGGATCCCGATCGCTACTTTTACCCCGATCAATACAACAATCCTGCCAACTGGAAAGCCCACTACAATGGAACGGCGCTCGAAATCCTGGCACAGACCGAAGGCCGTATCACGCATTTCGTAGCGTCGATGGGGACCAGCGGAACGTTCATGGGCAATACTCGGCGCTTGCGTGAAGAGGTTCCCGGCGTGAAGTGCATTTCGGCGCAGCCCTCGTCCGGTTTTCATGGACTGGAAGGTTTGAAGCATATGCCCACCGCGATCGTGCCCGGCATCTACGACCCGGCGCTCGCTGACGAAAACATTTGGATCGAGACCGAAGACGCGTATGCGATGTGTCGCCGCTTGGCGCGAGAAGAAGCGGTGTTAGCCGGCATCTCGTCGGGGGCGAACCTGGTGGCAGCAACGTCGATCGCGCGCAGGTTAGCGGAAGCGGGTGAGCCGGGTGTGATCGTTACGGTTCTGTGCGACGGCGCATACAAATATCTGAGTGAATCCTTTTGGCATGATTCGAATCAATAAGCAGGCCTGGGATGTCATGGTGTCGCATGTCGAGAGCACGTTTCCGAAAGAAGGCTGCGGCTTGATGATTGGTTCAGATGGGGTAGTAGAAGAGGCGGTGCCCGTGCCCAACTCCTACACCGGCCCGCAGGAAGATTTCTTCGTGATCGATCCAAAGGATTTGCATCGCGTGGATCGGGAGTCGCGCGAAAAAGGCTTGGATGTGCTCGGCGTGTTTCACTCGCATCCAGATTGCGACGCGTACTTTTCCAAGCGCGACCTGGAGCATTCCTGCCCCTGGTTCTCATACGTCGTACTATCGATAAAGAAAGGGCGTTTCGATCACGCCAATAGCTACCGCCCGGATCTCGATCAGACGGAAGCTCCCAAGGAAGAACTGATCTATGGCTAAGATTCTGATCCCCACCCCGCTTCGCCAATATGCCGGCAAGAAGGACTCGGTGCAGCTCACCGGTTCGACGGTCGGAGAAGTGCTGAAGTCGCTCACCAGCGAGTACGAGGATCTGCGCCGGCACCTGTATAACGACGAGGGTAAGCTGCGCAGCTTCGTGAATGTGTATGTGAACGACGAAGATATCCGCTACTTGAATAAGGAAGCGACGCCGTTGAACGAGGGCGACACTGTTTCAATCGTTCCGAGCATCGCGGGCGGGTCGATCGGAGTGGCTGCTCCGCCGGCGCCGCCAGCCACGTTATCCAAAGACGAAATTCTCCGCTATAGCCGGCACCTGATCATGCCCGAGGTCGGCATGGACGGGCAGTTGAAGCTCAAGAGCGCGAAGGTCGCCTTGATCGGCACCGGCGGATTAGGCGCGCCGCTCGGGATGTATCTCGCGGCCGCTGGCATTGGCCGTATCGGTCTGGTGGATTTCGACGTGGTCGATTTTACTAACCTGCAGCGTCAGGTGATCCACGGGACCAAAGACGTCGGCAAGAAGAAGCTTGATTCGGCGGCCGAAACGATGCTTGATATCAATCCCTACGTGGAAATCGATCGGCACGAGGTTGCGCTGTCGAGCGAGAACGCGCTAGAGATTTTGAAGGACTACGACATCGTGGTCGACGGCACCGACAACTTCCCGACGCGCTACCTGGTGAACGATGCGTGCGTGCTGCTGAAGAAGCCGAACGTTTATGGGTCGATCTTCCGCTTCGAAGGGCAAGCGACAATCTTCGCCTATCCCGGCGGGCCCTGCTATCGCTGCCTGTATCCGGAGCCGCCACCTCCCGGTCTGGTTCCAAGCTGCGCCGAAGGGGGCGTGCTCGGTATTCTGCCTGGAACGGTCGGGTTGATTCAGGCAACTGAGACCGTGAAGTTGATCTTGGGGATCGGCGAGCCGTTAATTGGGAGGCTGGTGCTGTACGATGCGCTGGCGATGCGATTCCGCGAACTGAAGCTGCGCCGCAATCCCGAGTGCCCGGTGTGCGGCGATCACCCGAGCATCACTAGGCTGATCGATTACCAGGAATTTTGCGGCATCCCCAACCAGCAGCATCAGGACGCGCCCATGGAAGGCGACATCGACGCGACGGAAGTGAAGTCGAAAATCGATCGCGGCGACCGGTTCGTTTTGATCGACGTACGCGAGCCTCACGAATACCAGATCTGCAATATCCCGCAAGCCAAGCTTATTCCGCTCGGAGATCTGCCGAAGCGCGTGAACGAGCTGAATTCAGCCGATGAGATCGTCGCGCATTGCAAGAGCGGGATGCGGAGCGCCAAGGCGGTCGATTTCTTGAAGCAAGCCGGGTTCAAGAAGGTCCGCAATATGAAGGGCGGGATTCTGGCTTGGAGCGATAAAGTGGACCCGAGCGTCCCAAAATACTGAGCTACGTCATCTTGTAGATGTAGCTGTCCATGGCATAACCTTCGCGCACGGGTCCGTAGATCAACCCGCTATGCCGTCGAACAGTCTGGTGAAGGAGGCCGTTTAGGCTTGCCAGCTTGATCCGTTTCAGCGGGAATTGCAAAGGCCTTTCAGGATCGGTCGCCAAACTTTTTAGCATCGCGGCGATCATTGTGTAGAGCGCGTTTGTTCCCTTCTCTTCGACGTCGGGCGAGACGACGACGAGTTTCCAGTCTTCTTCGTCCTCGTGAAACCAAAAAGCGGCGGTCATCGGCAAATGCCGCTTTTCCAGCTCCTCCAGAATTCTCCGTCCGTCTTCGATATCTTGCGCTACCAGAATCGTTTTATACATGCGAGCACTCCCTGATCTGGATCGGAAACCGCAGCAAAGAGATCCTCGGCCTTCTGTTGGCTGCGTAGCTCATAGCGGCTACTCTCAGACCAGTCGTCTACTTCCTTCCATTTTATATCGAGAGCAGGGGCCGCTTGGCGCGCCTCTTCAAACTCCTCCTCCAAACCTGATGCCTCGATCAGGTTCTCAAAGTTATGGCTCCATGCCTTTTGCGCGTCCTTTGGATGTGGATAGAAGTCGAACAGGTTTGTTTGTTTGCAAATACAGGCCTTCAAAGCACACTCGACAACGTATCCGCACATGTAGTATGCGCCTGAGTACAGGTGAGCATCCAATAGAGCCTTTGCGTGCTGAAGGTGAAGTTCGGCCAGTTGCTGGAAGTCGCTTCGATTCACTTGGGTGACCGCCGTCGCACCCAGACAGTGCTGCAAAGCAGACTTATTCTCGTAGCAACGCGAGTTTCGGCCTACTGCCCCGGCACGGCCCCAAGGATCCCAAAATCGAATCCCAGCCGAAGCCATAGATAGTCACGTCCCATGACCGACGCGAGGGTGTATTCGCCCGGCTTCAGGTCGGCGATTGGTTTGATTGCCACGATGTCGCCGTTCACTGCTTCTATGCCGAAGTCCGTAACGTCCTTGTCCCGGAAATGTGCCCACTCCCAAAAATGTCTGCTGGCGATCATCCGTAGTTCGCGGTAATCAGCTTTCGAGACAACGTGAACCAAATAGAGATCGGCCGGATCGATGCCATGCAGGTAAAATGTCGGGCGGGAGTCCCTCGCGATCTGAATGCCGGCGTGACGACGAGGGAGCTGTGTTACCGTATGGTCCGACCCCACGTTGAGTACTTCTAGTGCGGCCGCCCTTTCATCCCACAAGGGCATCAGAACCGTCGGCGAAAGCGCGACCCATCCGGCGGCACCACGATAGTAGACGCCGCGGGGCGCGGGAATTCCGGTAAGGTCCAGGCCCTCTGATTGGGCAGGCGGCGGATTATCCTGCGCAAGCAGCGCAGCAGTAAAAAGCGTCGCGAGGGACAAACTAACAAAAGGTTGACTCGTCATTGGCGGGCAAACTCTCCTGACGTTTGACGAGCCCCGGCTGTAATTAAGTACTCGCGTGAGGTAACCCGAGTACTGAACTACTCCATTTGGCAGATGCAGCGGACGTCACGGGACCTTCCCGAAACGGAGTGCTACTTTTCGGCGGGCGGTTTCGCGGCTTCTTCCTGCACGTCTTTGCTGACCTTGTTCTTGTCGTTATGAAAGTTTGACCACTCGCCCTGAACCGCTGGCTGCAGCATCACCCCATCCGAGGTGCATCCTACGCTGAGGATCGAAAAGATCGCGACGACAATAACGGCCAAGATCCGCATCTTTGGCCAATGTACCATACATGTGCTTAGTTTCGCGCCTGCTCCCGCCGATGCTTTGCTGGGAACATCAGATCGTGCGCAGTGGTGTTCATGGGAACTGCCACATCGAAGAATCCGATCATCATCTCTTCCCAGGTTTGCTCACCGTAATGGACTTCCTTAGTCGGGTCCGGGTTGAAGCGATTGTTCGGCGAATTGTCGTAGTGAGCCTCGCATTCAATCACGGTTCCCTTCGGCAGCTTCTTTTCTAGCGCGAGATCGTACGACAGCTGCCAGTTGAAGTCATAATGCGGCACGCGGAGCAGCACTTCTTTCTCGCCCGTCGGATAGATGGCGCGATACTCGAAGCTCTTGCCGCGGAAATGCATGTGCGGCAGGAAACTCTCGAGAGTTGCATCCCGCTGCAGTGTCATCTTTGAATCCACTTCCGTATCCGCCACACCGGGCGGAATTGTAAAGGTCACGTTGGCGGTGTTGATCGTCAGCAGCCGCTCGCGCGGTGGAGTTTTGCAAAATACTAACCCAAGCCGCGAAATGTCCGTACCTGGAGTGCCATTCGCGGTGTAGTGCATCTGCAAAACAATGTCGGATCCGGCCTTAATCAGCTTCGCCTGGCCTGGTTTCATGACTTGCGGAACAGTGCCGGGGGCGTAGCCCACAAGGAAATCGCCGGGAAACGGGATGCCGGGTAGCTTGGCCTCCTGCTCTTCCTGCTTCTTCTGATCTTGGGGGCTCAACTCGGGGTCCTTGGGAACGAATGGCACTCCCGGCTTGGCATCCTTGAGCCACGGATTGCCCGGTTCGCGCACGAACGCGATGATGTGATGGACCAGCTTTGAATTTCCCGGCCTGGCCTCGGCCAACTGCACGTATTTGTCTTCCTTGAAACCCGTCGGGATCACAATGTATTGGTAGTCTATAGTACCGGCGGCGGGAACGTGATACTCGATCGGCATCGAGATCACCACATCGGGTTTGCCGATGCGCCAGCCTTCCACCCAGTCCACCGGCTTCGGCGCCTCCTTGGGATCGCCCGCCGGTGCCCCGGCGTCCACCCAGGAAACCAGCGTTTGAATATCGGGCTCGCCCAGCGATCGGTCGTTCGAAAAGTTGCCGTAGTGCGAATCTGCGAACCACGGCGGCATCTTCTTGGTCAGCACCGCCGTCTTGATGGACTTGGCCCAGGGCCGCGTGCTTTCGTAGCTCAGAAAGGATGCCGGGGCGATTTCGCCCGGACGGTGACAGGTCTGGCAGTTCTTCTGTAGGACTGGCAACACATCCTTATAGAACGTGACCGGTGTGGACACGGTTCCCGCAGAGGCGAGAGTTATGGAACCAAAAATGCACAATACCAACGAAAGGCGCATGAGTCTTCTCCCGACTGGCTCTCGCTCTATAATACGGGATCGGGCAAGGGCCGGTTCTTGAAAATTTAGAAGGCCGAAGACAAAAGATTGCGAATTCGCTATCATGACCCTTACTACCACCCGATAACTTATATAAGGCGAGCGGTTATGCATTCATCTGTCTCTTCTAATGGGGCCCATAGCTTAGAACTCGATCTACCGAGATTTCGAACAAGGGCAGGCGTATCGCTGGAGCAAATTGCCCAAAGTACCAAGATTAGCTCGCGATTTCTCGAAGCTATTGAGGGCGAGCGGTTCGAGCAGCTTCCGGGCGGAATCTTCAGCACCAGCTATCTCCGGCAGTATGCGGAAGCGATCGGGTACGATGAAGACGCGTTAGTAGCGCATTACAACGAAAAGATGAATCCTTCGGAGCCGATTTCCGAAGCGCCGCAAGTGGAAACCAGCAGCCGTAGTCTGCTGTTTCGCTGGTTGCGAACCGCGGCGCAAGCGCCCCGTTAGACTGCAAAGCTGGCCCGAAGAGTCGGCTGGGACTTGTCAAGCTGGAGCCAGTCCGTTACCACCGAGGCTGCTTAGGACATATCCCGCCGAAATCTAGCCTTACTCCCTGCAATCCGCACTTGCGCCGTCGATAAGAAAGCAGGAGGGCCAACAGGTGGCCAAAGTGCTCACCGAATATCGGTTCCAGCTATGAAGATTCCCCGTCCCGACTCTAATTCCGCTTCTGGATTGAACCCATTGGCGAGCGTTGGCCCATCCAAAACGGATTCGGCTTCGAAACAGCCGGTTGGACAAAAGGCGGCATCCGACCAGGTGCAACTTTCCAGCCTGGGCCGTTATCTCGCGGCGGCGCTGGATGGCTCCGCGGCACTCGTCGCTAAGTTGAGTGAATTACAGTCGGCTGTATCGAGCGGGCAGTATCGCGTGGATGCTTATGCGGTAAGCGGAAGCATCATTCAGCACCGCATCCAGTTCGGCGGGCCAGCGACCTGGCAGTGAGAAGGTAGGTCCGGAAAGAGATGATGTCGAACGGCAGCCAAGAGATCGCGCGGGTTCGCCGGGCCCGATGCATTCTCGAACGGATTCGCGGCCGAATGCTGCGGCCCACCTTCGACTCGCTAGATTCGAGCGCTGCGGATCTGAGCTTGGCGGTGGAATGCCTTCAGCAACTCGATGTCAGTTTGCAATCACCTATCTGGCAGGGGTTAACCCGGCAAAAGATCGAAACCGAAGTTGTGGCCTTGCGGCATGCGGTTCGATCGGTTGAGGAACTACTCAAGAACGCCGGAAAGTTTTATGCGGGTCTAGCGCGCTTGATGGCTCCGGACCAAGCACCAGCCAACTATACCGCAGCGGGAGGAAGCGGCCCGCCGGCCTATGTTGCCACTGGAAGCGTGTCGATCCACGGGTAGTTACACTATGGGCAATCTCACCGTATCTCTCATCGATAGTGCCAATGCGCTGCGAGTCTATTCAAGCGCGCTGGAAGTGACGCAGAACAACGTCACCAATGCGAACACTCCGGGATATGCCAAGCAAATGGTTACACTGGTAGCGCAGCCGTTCGATCTATCTAACGGAGGTTCCGGGGGCGTGGGCTTGGGAGTTACGCAAAGCTCGCGCAGCGAATTTGCCGAGCAATCCGTACGCAAACAGCAGACCGTCTCTGCATACGATCAACAAAAAGTTTCCGACATCAGCACAGCGCAGAACTACTTCAGCGTGTCGGCCACTTCGGGCATCGCTCCGGCCATGGCCAGCCTCTTTCAAAGTTTTTCTCAATTGAGTGTTACCCCGAATGACGCGGTGACGCGGCAGACCGTATTGAACAACGCTGCTACGGTGGCGCAGAATTTCAATGACACCGCTAACGGATTGCTCAGCCAGGCCAATGATCTGCATCAAGCCACCAGCAGTACTCTTGCCAGCATCAACCAGCTTGCCGGGACGATCGCTCGAATCAATTCGCAGGACCGGATCGACCTGAGCGGGAGCGTAGACGCGGGCGTGGACGCCCAGCTGAACTCATCGCTCGAGCAGTTGTCGCAGCTCGTCAACATCTCTGTGCTACAACAGCCAGACGGGTTAGTGTCCGTTTACGTGGGCGGCCAAACGCCGCTCGTGATGGGCGATCAAGCATACGCGATTCAAGGCGATTTCTCGACGCCCCAGACTGCGATCCTCAGCAGCTCCGGCACCGATATTACCGCCCAGATCACAGGCGGGCAGCTTGGCGCGGAACTCGATGACAACAATAATGTCCTTCCGTCCTATGTCAGCAGCCTGAATACTCTGGGCCAAACCCTCGCCGATCAGGTAAACAACGCTTTGAACAACGGGATCGACCAAAACGGTGCAGCGCCAACCACCAATCTTTTCTCTTACAATGCCAACACGGGCGCCGCGCTTAGCCTCGCCGTGAATCCGCTCACTCCTGATCAGATCGCCGCGGCGTTGCCCGGTGCCCCCGGTGGCAACGCATTAGCGTTGGCCGCACTGGCCAATTCCCCTGTCGTTAACGGCTACACTTTCGCTCAGGCCTACGGCAATGTGGGAGGCCAAGTAGGAAGCGATCTTGCGACTGCGCAGAGCAATGGAACCAGCACCCAGTCGTTGCTCAGCCAGGCACAGTCATTGCGTCAACAGGTTTCGGGTGTATCACTCGATCAAGAGGCCGAAAATATGCTCCAGTACAACCGTTCCTTCGACGCTATTTCCAAGATGCTGGGGGTGTTGAACGCTCTGAGTCTGAACGTGGTCAACCTTCTGCCTCCAATGAGTAGTTCGTAACAGCCAATCCACGACAGGAATCTGCAGAAAGGAATCTTAAATGATCAGTTCTCTGAATGCCTCAGCGCAGAACTTCCTCGCCGGGCTGGACGAGATTCAGCAAAGGCTGCAAACCGCCCAGGCCCAGCTAACCACCGGACTCAAGATCAACAATGTCTCGGATGCGCCGTCGGAGATCGCCGGCCTATGGCAACTGCGTTCGGAAAACGACCAGGTGCAGCAGATCGACACCAATCTTGGACAGGTGGCAACGGAAGTGAATACCGGGCAGACTGCCCTTCAATCAGCCGTCACACTTGTCGAGCAGGCTTTAACTTACGGTGCACAAGGAGCGAGCGGTACTTCGAGCGCAACCACCCGCACCGACCTGGCGAACGAAATGGGCGCGATCCTTCAACAACTGGTTTCCACCGCTAACACTACCGT
>Ga0070717_10001669_pt1 | contig 15439 bp, 10 predicted proteins | sample LARL113metaG_FD_71366 | JGI IMG/M metagenome (GOLD analysis project Ga0070717, IMG submission 71366) | Corn, switchgrass and miscanthus rhizosphere microbial communities from Kellogg Biological Station, Michigan, USA - LAR L11-3 metaG | ecosystem: Host-associated > Plants > Roots > Rhizosphere ... | reverse complement strand
GTTATGGGGACCTCGTATCAGGATGGGCACGTCGGTGCCGGCGCCATCTTTCCTGAAGAAGCGATCGGCTGGCTTTAAAAGCCAGCCCTTCCATCCGCCCACCATCTGCGAAAGCGTGGCCTGCATGCGCGCCCGGCCTTCGAAATGCATGAAGCCCTCCAGCGGATACTTGCCCTCCAGCTGAATCGCGGCTCCGGGCACGTTGTAGTGAATCGCCGGCAGGCTGATCACGGCATCCGCCATGTGGAAGTCGCCCTCCATCTCCGAAACCACGTCGGCCTCGGGATGTTTAATCTCCTGGGGTCGCCCTTGGCCGCGCAAGCTCAACTCCTTGATCCGGCTCTGCACTTTTTGATCGGTAAAGTGGGCATCGTCCAGCTTGAACGTTCCATCCAGGCGCAGGCGCCGGTGGGCCGGCTCCCTGCCGGGAGGAATGTGCAGCAAGGCGTGCGCGGCCAGTGTGCCGGTCAGGAAAGGAGTAGGCGCGTGATTTGCAAGCCGGAGAAAATCCTCAATGTGGCCGCGGTCCACGTCCACCTTCAGTTCAATATTGTGACCGTAGTCGGCCAGAGGGGGCAGACTGGCCGTGGCCACGGGGGCGTTGCCGGCGGCCGGCGGCTTCACCCGCACTACCTTGCCGCGGGTAGTGAAATGGGAACTGCCCAGCGTGGCATCCACCGGCTCGAGCCAGGTGTCGCCGTCGGTACCGTCCACCTTGGCATGGAAACGCGTACGAAGGGGCAGTGCATTGCCGAATTGCGGAAGGCGGAAATCGGGCACGTCGGCCTTGCCATCAACGACGATATCGCGCAGGGTGCCCTGGTAATTCCCGGTCGAGGAAAGAATCCCCGCGATGCCTTTGAATGTGGCCAGGTCGGCATGATCAAAGGTGTAAGCGCCGCTGACGGCCGTCTCGCCCGGATCGTCCGCGAGCCATGGGCCCAGCGCGCCTTTGGTCCGAATAAGCCCCTTGGGCTTGGGATTGGTCAACTCGGCTTCGAATTTCATGGGCGCGCCGGCCCGCACATCTCTCAGCTCCAGCCGAGCGATGTCGAACCCCAATGGCAGCTTGTCCGGCTTGTCGGTTTCCAGCACCAGTTCAGTGCTCTCGCAGTCGATCCGTTCGATGATCAGGTTGGAGAGCATTACCCTGCCCGACGATTCGGGGCTGCCAGGCGCAGGTTGCGTTCCGTTGGCGGGAGTCGCCGGCGTCGCAGCCTGATGTTGAGGTACCTGCCCGGCTTGCACCGGCGGAAGCTTTGGCTTCGTCACCGCCGATTCAATGCCGGTGTATTTGTCGCGCTCGGAGCGGGGAGGCACGACGATCTTCAATCCCGCCAGCCGCACCCGCGATATCTTCACCGGCTTGCCTCGCTCGTACTGGAGGGGAACATGAAATCGGAACTCATCCAGCGAAATCAGGGGAATCGACTGCACCGAGATTTCCAGCGGGCGATCGCCCCCGGTGTGGCGCGGCGGCCAGATGCGCAAGCCTTTGCCCGTCGCCCAGATGCCCCACTCCCCGTTGAGACCGTTGCCCAGGGCCACATGGAACTTGTCCAGTTCCACGCGGGTGTGGAACCTGTCCTGCAGCCCTTGCACCAGCGCCGCGTGCAGAAGCGGCTGGAACCGGTACGCGATGATCGAAAGAACCGTCCCCAAAGCAACCACAACTACCAGGCATACGAGGGCAAGCACCGCAATCCAGCGATGTCTTTTCCAGAACGATGCCCGGTTTTGCTGCATGGGGTCTCCCACTACTTCGATGCGAAAGGTTGTAAGGCGGGGGTCGCGGCATTCAGGATGTTAGACTTCTTTGACGGATGCAGGAGAGAATCGAAAATCTTGTAAAGCTCCAAGCGCTCGACTTGGAGCGGGCCCGGCTCACCCAGTTGTTGCGTGCCCTGCCGGCGGAAGTGGCCCAGGCGGACGCCGCGCTTAAAGCCGCGCAGCGCGACGTCACCACTGCATCCGACGCGCTTTCGCGCGAGGAAACCGTGCGCACCCGGCTGGAGCGCGAAACTGCGGGCCACAAGCAAAAAGCCTCGAAGCTGCGCGCGCAGCGCGATTCGGTTACCACGGCCGCCCAGGCCGACGCCATCGAACACGAAGTCAAATTTGCCGAATCCGAGATCGAACGGCTCGAAACCGACGAGTATGCCAGCCTGGAGCGGACGGAAAATCAGGAGAGGGCTCTGGCCGCCGCGCGCGCTCAGGTGGAGGTGCTCGCCGGCGCCCTGGACAAGACCCGCGAACGAATCGGGCAGCGCCAGCAGGAGATGAATGGCCAATTGGCGGTTCTGCAGAGCGAGCGGGAAGCCCTGCGGGAGCGCATCGAGCCGGATCTTCTCACCCGCTTCGATCGCCTGGCTACAAGTCGCGGGACGGGGATCGCGCGCGCCGAAAATCAGCAGTGCACCGGTTGCCGCATGGGCGTTCGCCCGCAGGTCTGGAACCAGTTGCGCGAAGGTGAACTGCTGACCTGTGACAGTTGCTCGCGGCTCCTCTACTGGGACCCGGCCATCGCTCCCGCCGCGAAAGAGCCCCAGCCCGATCCGGCGCATTCCGCGCCCCCCGCCATCCCCAAGCCGCGGCGCGTAAGTTAGCTAAAACTCAGCAGCCCAAACTGGTTCCTCACCACACCCGGCAGGGCGTTGCACTCACCATCTTCGCGTCCTTCTTGCAATTGAAGCTCTTGGCGAATTCCGGCAGATCCTGCAGCACCGAATTGGTCCGGTACTCATCCGGCGCATGCGGATTGGTTTGCGCCTGGGTGCGCAGTTGCTCCGGCCGCGTCTGCGTGCACCACTGCTGTGCATACGCCACCCAGAAGCGCTGGTCGGGAGTGTAGCCGTCCACCTTCGCATTCATATCCAGGTGCGCTGCCTCCGCCTTATCCTGCCACGCCAGCCAAGCCAGCCACAGCCCGCCCAGGTCGGCCAGGTTCTCGCCCAGGGTGAGCTTGCCGTTCAGGTGCACGCCCGGAACCGCCTCGATGGCGTCGTACTGCTTCACCATGCACTGGGCGCGTTCGTTGAACTTCTTTTCATCGTCCTTGGTCCACCAGTTATTCAGGTTGCCGTCCTTATCAAACTGGCGGCCCTCGTCATCGAAGCCGTGGGTAAGCTCGTGCCCGATCGTCGAGCCCATATCGCCGTAGTTGGCCGCGTCGTCCTCCTTGTCGCTGAAGAACGGAGGCTGAAAGTATCCGGCCGGAAAGTTCACATTATTCTGCTGCGGATTGTAGTACGCGTTCACAGTGGGCGGAGACATCTCCCATTCGGCCTTGTCCACCGGCTTGCCGATCTTGGCCAGGTCACGGGCAAATTCAAATGCCCGTGCTCGCGACTGATTTCCCAACGCGTCGCCGCGTACGATTTCGAGCTTGGAGTAATCACGCCACTTGTCGGGATACCCGATCTTGTTCATCACCGTGTGCAGCTTTTCCTTGGCTTTCACCTTGGTCTCGGGGCTCATCCATTCCAGCGAATCGATATCCTTGCCCATCGCCTGCTCGATCGCGACGGTCATGTTGAGCGCACGCTGCTTGTCTTCGGGCGGAAAGTACTTGGCCACATACACCTGGCCTAGCGCCTCGCCCAATTCGTGATCGATCCGGGTGGTGCAGCGTTTCCAGCGCTCCTGCTGCTTCTCAGCGCCATTCAGAATATGGGAATAAAAATTCCAGTTCTCGTGATCGAAGGCGTCGGGCATGCTGGTGCCCGCGAATGCGTGCAGCAGGTGCCAGCGCAGGTAAGTCTTGACCTGGTCCACCGGCGTGGCGGCCACGACAGCGTCAAACTCGGTAAAAAACTTCGGCTCCATATCGTTCATCTTGCCGGTAGTGGGGGCGTGCGCGGCGGTCACATAGTCCCCTAACGCGAAATGCGGCAGTTGTTTCTCGAAGCTGGCCACATCCGTCGGGTGATTCAGGCTCTGCGGGTCGCGCTGTTCGGTCACGGTAAGCGACGCCTTGGCCAGGCGAGTTTCAATGGCCAGCACGGTGTCGGCGTCCTTCCCGGCTTGCTCGTCCGCCTCACCCGCCAGCACGAACATCTTGCGCACATGATCCACGTACTGCTTCCGCTGCTCCACCGATTTGGCGTCGGTGCGGGTGTAATAGTCGCGCTCAGGCAGCCCCAGCCCGCCGGCCCCGTAAAAGCTGATCACCTGGCTGGCATCGGCGAAATCCTGGTTCGAACCCATGCCGAAGAAAGCGTCCACGCCGATCTCGTGCAGGTGGGCCAGTTCGGCCGGCAGCTCGCCCGCGGATTTCAGGGCGGCGATCCGGTCGAGCTCCGGCTGCAGCGGCTTCAAGCCCAGCTTGTCGATGGTCGCCGTGTCCATGCAACTGGCGTATTCGTCGCCAATCTTCTGCTCGTTGGCATTGCGGGAATCAGCCTGCGACGAGGCCGCCCCTTCAAGAATCTGCTTGAGGTGCAGCCGATTCAGCTCGTAAAGCTCGGTGAAACGTCCGTAGCGGGTCTGGTCGGCAGGCAGCGGGTTGCGCTTGAACCACCCGTTGCAGCTATAGAGGTAGAAGTTCTCGCAGGGGTCGACGGTCTTGTCGACCAGAGAGGTGTCGAACACGCGCAGTTCGGAAGGGTGGGTGGAGCCGGTGGCGTGTTTTGATGCTTCCTGCCCCTGCATTCCCGGCACCAGAAAAATGGCTGCGGCAAACAACATCAAACATGAAAAAAAGGCTCGGACCGGCCAAACGATGGAGGAAAACATGACGCCAATCTACCAGATTGGGTCCGCGGCGCGCTGTGGCATCGGCCCGGTAGAATGAACAGGTCGAGACTATGTGACGAAGGAGCAATTCGAGTGGCGCAACGCACGTTCAGCATCATCAAGCCGGATGCGGTCCGGAAGGGCTACACGGGGGCCATCCTGGCGGAGATCGAGAAGGCCGGCTTCCGGATTCTCGCGATTAAGAAGCAGTCGATTTCCAAGGATCAGGCCAAGGGATTCTATTACGTCCACGCGCAGCGGCCGTTTTTCGAAGGGCTATGCGACTTCATGTCGTCTGGCCCGCTCTTTTTGATGGTTTTGGAGAAGGACAATGCCATCGCCGACCTGCGCAAGCTGATGGGGGCCACCAATCCGGCCAATGCCGATGAGGGCACGATTCGCAAAAAGTACGCGGAATCGATCCAGGATAACGCCATCCACGGGTCGGACGCGGAAGACACCGCAGCCTTCGAGATAGGCTATTGGTTCGCGGGATACGAGCTGATTTAGCTAGGCGAACAGATCCTCAAACCGCTTCCGCAGATTCTCCATATCAGCCTTGAGTTGCGCGACAGCCGCTTCAAGTTGCGCAATCCGCCCATCCTGGTCGCCGGGATCGCCGCTGAATGTGGGTGCATACGCAACCGGCGCATACGCGGCCGGTGCAGCTCCCTGAGCCGCAATCGCCGCCTCTACCGGCCCCGAAAGCAGGTGCGCGTACCGCGACTCCTTGGTTCCCGGCTGGCGGGGCAGCATAGCCACCAATGGCGGTTCCCGTTCCATCAGCTTCTGCAGGCCCGCGAGCACATCGCCAATCTCCTCGAACCGGTGCATCCGCTCGGTGCGCCCGCGCAGTTCGCCGGGGGTCTGCGGACCGCGCAACAGAAGCACGCAAATCAGCGCCGTCTCGGCGCGGCTGAAATTAAACGCCTCTCCCAGCCAGTGCTCGTATTTCGTGACCCGCCCATCGGCCGATCGCGCCCGACCGCCCAGCCCGTCGTCTTCCAGGCCGTGAAGTGCAAGCCGCACGGCTTCCTCATCCAGGTCCATCACCGGCTCGCGGTTCGATCGCTGGTTGCAGGCATTGATGAGCGCGTTCAGCGAGAGCGGGTAGTACTCCGGCGTGGTCACTTCCTTTTCGACCAGGGCGCCGAGGACGCGGGCTTCGTTCGGAGTAAGGCGCAGGGGGTCGGTTGGCGGCATGGAAACATTGTGCCATCCCGGGGCCGCCTTCATCCCAGACCTTGCGCAAACACTCGCCCGCCGACCCGGCCAAACGGCGCCGCCAGAACATTTTCAACCGCCAAGCAGCACCTTGAGCAAGTTACGAATCACAGCATCCGAACGCCGACGGGTTTTCATCTCCTCCCATCCCCGCCAAAGGAATGCAGTCATTTCTATGAATTCCCCTCACCGCGACACCATTGACATCGCCCAGGCAGCCAAGAAATTACTGAAATTTCCCTCCCTCCGGCCCGGCCAGGAAGAAGCCATCCGTTCCCTGCTCGAAGGACGCGATACACTCCTGGTCCAACCCACCGGCTCTGGCAAGTCCGCCGTTTACCAGCTCGCCGGTGCCCTCCTGGACGGTTCCACTCTGGTCGTCTCTCCTCTCATCGCGCTGCAAAAGGACCAGGCAGACGCCATCCAGGCGAGCCGTCTCGACGAAACCGCGGTCGTCAACTCAACGTTGTCCGCCGCCGATTTCCGCAACGCGCTCGAGCGCATCCAGGACGGCAAGGTCGAGTACATCTTTCTCGCTCCTGAGCAGCTCAGCAAGGACGAAACCATTGAGCGCCTGCGTTCCGCCCGCGTTTCCCTCGTTGCCATTGACGAAGCCCATTGCATCAGTCAATGGGGCCACGACTTCCGGCCCGACTACCTCGGCCTGGCCCGCGTGATTGAGTCTCTCGGCCACCCGCCTACCCTGGCCATGACCGCCACCGCATCCAACGAGGTCCGCAGCGAAATCATCGCGCGCCTCGGTCTGCGCAATCCCCGCGTGCTGGTGCACGGATTCGACCGCCCCAACATCTCGCTGCGCGTGGACACGTTCTCCAGCAAAAATGAGAAGCGCGACGCCGTCCTCCGCCGCGTCGAATTCGCCGACAAGCCGGGCATCATCTACGTCGCCACCCACCGCAACGCTGAAACCATCGCCGCCGACCTGCAGGCGTGCGGGGTCGACGCCGTCTTCTATCACGGCGGGCTGAAGCCGAAACAGCGTGAGGAGATTCAGAACCGCTTCATGAATGGCGATGTGCCCGTGATCGTGGCCACCAACGCCTTCGGCATGGGCGTCGACAAGCCCGACATCCGCTTCGTCTATCACGCCGATGTCAGCGATTCGCTCGACGGCTACTACCAGGAAATCGGCCGCGCCGGGCGCGACGGCCAGCCCGCCGAAGCCGTCCTGTTCTATCGCCCCCAGGACATCAACGCGCAGCAGTATAAGACCGGCGGCGGCAACGTCGACACCCAGGCTCTTGAATCAGTGGCCAACGTGCTCAGCCACAAACGGCGGCCCGCCAGCCGCGACGACCTGGCCCGTGAGACCTCCCTGACCGGGCGCAAGCTGAGCAACATCGTCCATAAGCTGGAAGAGGTGGGCGCGGCAAAGCAGTTGGACTCGGGCAAGATCCAGCTGGCGCGCGGTCGCTCCCTCACCGACATCGCCGAAGCCGCCGCCTCGCAGCAGCAGTTGCAGAAGGATCTCCGCAAACGCCGCCTGGAAAGCATGCAGGGCTATGCCGAGTGCCGCACCTGCCGCCGCGAATACATCTTGCGCTACTTCGGCGACGACTACAGCGGCCCCTGCGGCAACTGCGACCGCTGCGAAATCGCCGGCATCCGCCCGGCCAAAGTGGCATAAACAGGATCAGGGATTAGGAAACACGGATCAGGTGGCACGATCTGTTTCCTAATCCCTAATCCCTAATCCCTAATCCCTAGTCCCTGCTTCTTCCACCTGCCCGATATACACCCCGAACGCCCCCAGGTCGATGTGATCCAGCGAAGCCGGATCCGCCCCGCCCGGTGACTTGAACATCGTCCTCACCGGCCCCGGCTTCAGTCCCGCGCTTCCTCCCGTCAGATTCACCGTCTGTGCCTCGGCGGTAAAATTCACCGCAATCACGATCGGCGGCGCCCCTTCCGCCTGCCGCATCCAGCTCAGCACGTTCTTGTTCTCCATATCCAGCATTACGTTGGTCCCATTCGCCAGCACGCCATTCTGCTTCTTCAACTGAATCAGGCTCTGGTACCAGGCCAGGATCGAGTGCGGATCGGAATCCTCCGCCTTCACGTTCACCGTCGTGAACGTCGGCGGGACCGGCAGCCACGGCGTCCCGTTGCTGAATCCGGCATTGGTCGTTGCATCCCATTGCATCGGCGTCCGCTCACCGTCGCGGCCCTTGTCCCTGGGCCACCCGGTCAGTCCCACCGGATCCTTCACGTCCTCTTTGCGCTCCGGCGGCGTGGTCTTCATCCCGATCTCGTCGCCGTAATAGAACAGCGAAGCAGCGCGGCTGGTGAACAATATGGTCGCGATAACGCGCTGAATGCCCTCATTGTGCAGCGAATCGCCATACCGTGCGTCGAGGCGCTGATTGTCGTGATTGTCGAAGACCAGCAGCGGGACGTTGTCCCCTATCTTGGTCTCCACGTCGTTCAGTCTCTCGCGAAATGTCGGCACGTCCAGCTTGTTGATGAACCCGACCTGCGTATCCATGGGCAACTGGAACTCCGGGTGCTCGGCCGTCCCGTACTGTTTTGCCAACTCCGCGATGTTCGGCATGTAAGTCTCGCCAATAAATATCCGCGTGCCCGGAAAAACATCGGGTTTGTACTGGTCCGCCACCTGGCGCATCTCCTGCATCACCGGATGCACGCCGGGAAGATTGTCGGTCATCGTATCGTTCAGCGCGACGTCGCCGTACACGTTTTTGTAGGACTGGCCGTTCTTATCCTTCAGCACTTCATCGTCGCGCATCTGCGGATCTTCAAAAAGCGTGGTGATCGCGTCGAACCGGAACCCGGCCACTCCCCGATCGAGCCAGAACTTGAGGATATCCTTGAACGCCTCGTGCACTTTGGGATTGTTCCAGTTAAAATCCGGCTGCTGGATATAGAACTTGTGATACCAGTACTGCCGCGTCTTCGGGTCCCATTCCCACGCCGAGTGCCCGAAATCCGACTGCCAGTTGTTCGGCGGCTCGCCCGGGCTTTTGGCCGTCTGCCCTTTGCCGTCGTGCCATATGTACCAGTCGCGATATGGATTGTCCTTCGACGAACGCGACTCGATGAACCACTTGTGCTTGTCCGACGAGTGGTTCATCACCATGTCCATGATGATGCGGATATTTCTCTGCTTCGCCTCCGCCACCAGCCGGTCGAAATCCTGCAGCGTCCCGTACTGAGGATCGATGTTCTCGTAATCGGAAATGTCGTACCCGAAGTCCACTTGCGGCGAAGGATAGATGGGCGAAAGCCAGATCGCGTCCACCCCCAGCGTCTTCAGGTAGTCGAGCCGCTGCGTGATCCCGTTCAGATCGCCCACCCCGTCGCCGTTCGAATCCTGGTAGCTGCGCGGATAGATCTCGTAGATGACGGCATTCTTCCACCAGTCCTTGAGATTTTCGGAATTGGATTGGGCGGCTTGCCCTCGAGCGGTCGTCGCCGACAGCCCCAATGTAAGGGCCATGGCGCACGCCGCAATGCTCTTGGTCCAGTGCATCGCGGTCTCCCTTTTGTTAGTGGTCGTCTCATCCGCTGCTCGTACCATCGGCAACGGTTTATCGCATGACAAACTAACACATGAGGCTTGGCCAAAGCACGTAAGCTCTGTGCCAATCCTTTTCACGTCTCATAGGGAAAAGGGTGGAAAACCGACGAACGCCCGGCCGCGTCTTTTGGAACGGAGCTACTTCACCTCGGCGACCATTGCGGCAAACGGCGCGACCTTGATCCGCTCCGGCGACAAAGGTCCGGCCACCGGCATTGGAGAACTGTACAGCGGAACCAGCGTGGCGCTGGCCTGCGCCCCATATTCATCCGGCTTGAATCCCCAACTGTGCTCGCGCGCGCTCATGTTCAGCACCACCAGCACCATCGCAGTTCCACTCTTGCGCAGGAATGCAAACACATCCGGGTCATTGCCAATGCTTGCCTGCGTCCCATCGCGCAGCGCCTTATTCGTCTGGCGCAGCGCCAGCAGCTTCTTGTACGTATTCAGGATCGAATCCGGGTCCTTGCTTTCCGCCTCCACGTTATAGGTCTTTGCGCTGGGAGGCACGGCCAGCCACGGCTTCGCGGCCGTCGTGAACCCCGCATTCTCCGTGCCATCCCACTGCATCGGTGTGCGCTCGCCATCGCGGCCCTTCTCCTTCGGCCAACCCAACTTGCCGATCGGATCGTGCACGTCCTCGATGCGCGCCGGATCGGTGGTCCGCATCCCCAGTTCCTCCCCGTAGTACATCTGCGGCGTCCCGCGCGTAGTCAGTTCCAGCACCGCCATCAGCTTGGCAATCTGGTCGTTATGCTTGCCGTCGCCATACCGATCCCACTGCCGCGGCTGATCGTGATTGGAAAAGAAATACTCCGGCTGCCCGTGCGCGCTGTTGTTCTCGATCTCGTCGAATAGTTTTCGGAACTTCGGCGCGGACATCGCATTCACATCCGCAATCTGGAAATCCATCGGCAATTGCACTTCGTCGCCATCGCCGTACATCTTGGTCAGCGCTTCAACGTTCGGCTCGTCGGCCTCGGTCACCAGCACCGGGTCGCCCGGATATTTGCTCACCGTGCGCCGCACTTCCTTCAGCACGTCGTGCACTCCCGGCATATCGTCGGTGTACTTGTGCTTGATGTTTCGGTCGCCGTACACGTTGTAGCCCGGCATATAAGGATCTTCCCGCATCTCCGGATCTTCAAACAGCCGCGACACCGCATCAATCCTGAAACCCGCTACGCCCTTCTTTATCCAGAAATCGAGCACGCCCATCATCGCCGTGTGCACTTCCGGATTGCGCCAGTTCAGGTCAGGCTGCTGCACGTAGAAGTAGTGGTAGTAATACTGCCGCGTGGTCTCATCCCATTGCCATGCCGAGTGCCCGAACCACGACTGCCAGTTATTCGGCGGCTGTCCCTTGTCGGTCGCACTTTCGCCCTTTCCATCGCGCCACACATACCAGTCGCGCTTGGGATTGCTGCGCGAGGACCGCGACTCCTTGAACCACGGGTGCTGATCCGAAGTGTGATTGATCACGTAATCCATGATCACGCGGATATTCCGCTTCTTCGCCTCGGCCACTAAGTTGTCAAAATCCGCCATGGTTCCGTACTTGGGATCAAGGGCCGTGTAGTCCGCGATGTCGTAACCGTTATCCACTCCCGGTGACGGGTAGATGGGCGTGAGCCAGATGGCATCGATTCCCAGGTCGCGCAGATAATCCAGCCTTGACGTGATCCCCTTCAGATCCCCCACGCCGTCCCCATCCGAGTCCTGAAAACTCTGCGGGTACAGTTCATAAATCACCGCATGCCGCCACCATTCGTCCCCCCCGGCCGGCGAGGTTGCATTGCCGTTGTTGCTTGCGGATTGAGCCGCGCCGGCGGAGCCGCCCCAAAGACAGAGTCCTGCCGTGCATGCAGCGATAAAGCTTCTGGTCCAGCGCATTGCGTCCCCTCGCATTCCATTGCTCTTGAAAACGGCAACGGTATTGACGAAAGCCAAGCTAACACACCGCCCTAATTCCTAATCCCCATTCCCTATTCCCTCTGTCTCTGTTCCCTCGTTCCCTCGTTCCCCGCTTCTCCGTCCCTTGCCCCAACGCCGTCTTCTTAGTACCATGAGAATAGATTTTGATGCGGGCAACAATTTGGCCGCGTCCACCATTTCCCGGAGGCGCGATGACCGACCCGGCGACCGTTCGCAGCGAGGAAACCCAAAAGTCGCAAGTGGATGACGAGACCACGGAGCGCTTCATCGCGGAAAAACACATCGGTGAGCGCATCAAACGCCTGCGTCTCAAAAAATCCATGGGCCTGGTGGAACTCGGAAAGCACACCGGGCTCTCGGCCAGTTTCCTGTCGCAGTTGGAGACCGGCCGGGTAGTGCCGACCCTGCGAAACCTGGCGCGCATTGCCATGGTGTTCTCGAAGGACCTCTCCTACTTTTTCGAGACCGACCCCCATTCCATCTTCCGCGTGCATCGCCGCAAGGATCGGGTTCGCTTGCCGCAAACGGGCGTCGAGTCGCCGAGCTATTACTTCGAGAGTCTGGGATACATGGTGCCCGACCGGCACATGGATCCATATTTTGCCGAGTTCGTGCCCTCGGCCCAAAGCCAGGATTCGAAGCCGCACCTGCATCCAGGGTATGAATTCCTTTATGTGCTGGACGGGGACCTGGGACTGCACCATGGGGAACACCAGGTCACGCTGGGAGCGGGCGACGCAGTCTACTTCGATTCGAGCACGCCTCACTCTTACTATTGCGCGGGGCCAAATCCCGCCAGCGCCCTCATTGTGACCATGCACCAGCCACTGCCTGTTCCGGCCGCCGCGCCGCCGCGCCACATTCCCGGCGCACCCCTCGCGCGACCCTTGTCGATCGCGCCTCCTACTTCCGGCACCCCCGAAAAGCACTGAGCCGAAGAAGGACAATCCACCACTCATCTATGCGTCTTTAAGAGTTCGATCCAACTTGTAATGAGCGAAAATTTCCGCCCGAAATAGGATTCCTCGCATCTATGCGGGTGAGGCGAATCCTGGGTACCTGGGTGCCCCAGGTCTCGTTTTTGAGACCTGGGAAAGCATGAAGCCCCAATACATCTGCGGCCGGAACGCATACTGCTCCGTCCGCCCCGGCATGGAGTTGCATGAGGTCACGAAATCTGCGGCGGTGCACTTACGCCCCCCAGCGAAGCATCCTGTTCTTGCCGGTGCTTTTAGTTCTCGCAAGCTCCGCAGTTATGTTCGCCCAGACGTTGAAATATACGCGGACCCCCAGCATCAGCCACGGAAGAACCATCTATGCCACCGGCTGCGTCTCCTGCCATGGCGAGAACGGAAAAGGCGCACCGGAAACCAGCACCGAATTCAAACGCCCCGATACCTTTCCCGATTTCACCCGCTGCGACCAGACCACCCCCGAGCCGAACGCCAACTGGAAAGCAGTCATCGTGCATGGCGGCCCCTCGCGCGGAATCTCCACCATCATGCCCTCCTTCAGCGGCATTCTTTCCTCCGACGACATCGACGATGTGGTCGCCTACATGCGCGGGTTCTGCAGCAGCCGGAGTTGGCCGCGCGGCGAGCTCAACCTGCCGCGCGCGATCGTCACCGAGAAGGCATTCCCGGAGAAGGAACTCGTGATCTCCACCGCCGTCAACGCCAGCGGAGCACCCGGATGGACAACCGACTTCATCCACGAGCAGAGCTTCGGCGCCCGCGATCAGCTCGAAGTTGACGTGCCGTGGGAAATGCAGGACATCGATCACAATTACGCGAGCCATGTTGGCGACATTACCTTCGGGCTGAAGCACGTCATGTTTTCGAGCCTCCGCACCGGGTCCATCCTGAGCCTGCAGGGCGGAGTGTTGCCGCCTACCGCAAGCCAAAAGCTGGGCGGCGCCGGAACCACAGTTTTTGAGCCCTTCGCCGCCTTCGATCAGCTTTTCCCCACCAATACCTGGGTGCAGTTCCAGATGGGAGCCGACCTCCCGCGCCACCCCGACATCTCGCCGCAGAGGCTGTTCTACTACACCGCCATCGGACAGACCTTTGCCTCCGACCATCGCCTGGGCCGCCAGTGGTCACCCACGGTGGAATTTCTTGCCACCCGCGACCTGGTCGACGGCGCCAAGACCGACTGGGACGTCATGCCGGAAATGCAGGTGACGCTGAGCCGGCGCCAGCACATCAGGGTCAACGCCGGCGTGCGCGAGCCCTTCACCAACACCGCCGGCCGCACCCCGCAAGTCTATTTCTACGTGCTCTGGGATTGGGCCGACGGCAAGTTCTGGGAGGGCTGGAAATGACCGCTCTCGCCAGAACCCTCCTCATTGCCGCAGCCATCGTCTGCGGATTCGCGCCCGCCGCGATCCACGCCGAAAATGGCCACGCGAAGAACGGCACAACATTGGAGTTCCGTACCTCGGACCGCTGCGTTGCCTGCCACAACGGACTCAAGACCAAAAGCGGCGAGGACATCTCCATCGGATTGGAATGGCGGGCCAGCGTGATGGCCAATTCGGCGCGCGATCCCTATTGGCAGGGCAGCGTACGGCGCGAAACCATCGACCATCCCGAGTCGAGCGCCTCGATCCAGGACGAATGTTCCACCTGCCACATGCCGGTTGCGCATTTCCTCGAGGAGTCGAAAGGCCGAAAAACGGAAGTGTTCGCTCGCTTGCCACTACGAGAGAGCAAGGACGGCCACGGTGAAGCGGCCGACGGCGTATCCTGCTCGGTGTGCCACCAGATCGAGCCGGAGGGCCTCGGAACTCCGCAGTCGTTCAGCGGTCAGATGAAGTTCGCGGCCAAGGCCGGAACCGAAGACCGCCCTGAGTTCGGGCCATTCATTGTCGACGCCGGTCACCAGCGCGTCATGTACACCTCGACCAGAGGATTCGTGCCCACCGTCGCCGGGCACATCCGCGACTCCGCCCTCTGCGGAAGCTGCCACACGCTCTACACCACCGCGCGCGGGCCGGGCGGCAAAGACATTGGCGTGTTTCCTGAGCAGATGCCCTATCTCGAGTGGCTGCACAGCGACTATCCCGCGAAATACACCTGCCAGGGCTGCCATATGCCGGAGGTCACCGAGCCGGTAAAGGTGACGGCGGTCTTCGGCCCCGAGCGCGAGGGCATGCACCGTCACGTGTTCGTCGGCGGAAATGTGCTGCTGGAGCAGATCCTCAATGATCATCGCGACGAACTCGATGTGCAGGCCTTGCCCCAGGAGTTGACCGCGGCCACGGAACGCACCCGGGCCTTCCTCCAGAACAGCACCGCCAGCATGAGCATTGATTCGCTTGAAGCGGAGGCCGGCGCGGTGCGATTCGCCGTCCATGTCGAAAACCTCACGGGACACAAGCTGCCCACGGCCTATCCCTCGCGGCGCGCCTGGCTGCACGTTACGGTGCGCGACCAACACGGCCGCATTGTCTTCGAGTCGGGTCATCTGAATCCCGACGGCTCGATCACCGGCAACGACAACGATGCCGACCCGCTCAAATTCGAGCCGCACTACGCCGAGATCACGCAGCCCGGCCAGGTGCAGATCTTCGAACCCATCCTCAAAGATTCAGAGGGTAAGGTGACAACGGGCCTTATCTCGGCCGTCGGTTATTTGAAGGACAACCGCCTGCTGCCCAGCGGCTTTGACAAGCAGACCGCGGGGAAAGATATCGCGGTGATCGGCGACGCCCACGATGACCCGGGGTTCACGGACAAGGGCAGCGTTACGCGGTATGCGATCGACGCCGGCTCCGCTGCAGGCCCATTCCACATCGAAGCAGAGCTCTGCTATCAGCCTGTAGGTTTTCGCTGGGCGCACAACCTGGAGCCGTACAAGGCCGCGGAACCGCAGCGGTTCGTGAGCTACTACGAAGCCCAGTCGCGCAACTCCGCCGTGGTTCTCGCGCGGGCCGAAGCCACGCGCTGATCTGAACCTGAAGCCCTACAACCTATGAGCTGGCTC